>Ga0194115_10008088_pt1 | contig 10266 bp, 6 predicted proteins | sample TA2MahsurfametaG_3_FD_148656 | JGI IMG/M metagenome (GOLD analysis project Ga0194115, IMG submission 148656) | Freshwater microbial communities from Lake Tanganyika, Tanzania - TA2015002 Mahale S4 surface | ecosystem: Environmental > Aquatic > Freshwater > Lake | place: Tanzania: Lake Tanganyika... | reverse complement strand
CCAAGGGTGCTACAGTTCCCGAGGGATTTTTCTGGGCTCACTATCCGCCTCTTGAAGCAGGTACGGCTAGCCATTTGGGTGGTGAAGGCTTCATATGTCATCGATAACGCTTACCCTCATCCTGTATCTCTACCTCTTTTGTGCTACAGTGTTGAAGGAGCACATGGCAAAGTATTATGATCTTTCGACGACGAAATGCCAGTCAGCCCAGCAACAGGCCTTCAACAATGATCTTGTCATCCTTGTGAGGGCTGTGGCCAAGGACCGCGGATGGAGATTCCATCCTACGTTTACCGACAAGAGTCTTCGCGATCGCATTCGCTGTTATTACAAGACCCACATTCAAAATGCTAAAAAACGTTTACGAACTATGGTCCGTAATCCTACGAAACGGGCTAACGCAAGACACCTTTGCGCTCACCTGGATTTGATCGAACAACACAACCATGGCGAGCATTCCGACGACTTGACTTCCGACGAAGATTTTGAAGAAGAAACAGTACCAGAACGAAAGGCACTCAGTGCGAAGTGGGAAGCCCGCACTATGTCGATAGACTCTTCTCCGAGTCATAACGATGAGGAAGATAGGGAACTCTCCGATGTGACCATGAAGCTCGAATTAACGGCGGAGGTATAGCTGGCCACGGTCGTTTCGCTGCATCCGTAACGACGAAAATCTTAAGTTATTTGATTGGGGTTGGCGATGCAATGGGTACTAGATAAGTTATTTAACTGATTTTGCAATATTCATGTCATTTTCCAATACGATAGCATTCAACGTTGTCAGTGCCCGGACGGATAGAATTTTTTACAGTTTCGACAACGTTGAAGTCAGAAATGATGCATAGAGTCGCGCCCGTAGCAGGGTGGCACGCCGAAAAGTGGAGGATAGCAAATGTTACAGTCGGTCCTCTTAATGCCGAGGCCGTACAGGGATAGAGTGAATATAGATACAAAGATGGCTCAATGACATGGACAACGGCACAGTTTCGGTTGACGTGGTAGACTTCTTCGCGGATTGGGGCTTCAAGTCCATTTCAGGCAGGTATCGTCCCACGAGATTTGAGGGCGAAAAGGAGGCGGAGGAACTCTGACACAGTCAACCGATCTCCTGGATAGTCAAGCGACGAATGTCGCTTGTGAATGAGATAGTCAAAGGCACTCTCTACCTCATCACGCTCAGGAACAAGGCGACTATTCAGAAAAGCATAATTGACAGCCCGATGAACGTCAGACAGGCAAAGACTACCTTTATGCTCATAATCGAAGGCATAAAAGAAACGTCGAGCAAGGTCCAACGTTTCAGAGCTCAGGGCTGGTCCGGCCTCTTCTTGGATCTTCTTCAAGGCTTCGATTTCGCTAATCTCTAGCCGCTCTTGGAAGGCATCTTGCGTGTAATCCATCTGCTTGTTGATGGTGGACCAGGTTTCACACAGTACATGGCTGTCATACAGCGCGTGGGCGATGATGCAGGGTAGAACATCACCCCCCGTTGCCGCATATATGACTCCGTACCAAAGACCGTTGACAAATTGAAGGCCACCCACCAACATATTTTCAGAACCTGACGATTTTGGAGAAATGTGTGCCAAGGCGAAGAGAAAGGCTTGTCCAAGGACGGCTACAGGCAAGGAATGAGTCAACGCCTCAATACCGGTGGGAATATAGCCTCGGAAAAGAATTTCCTCCGAGATTCCAGTAGATAAAGCAATCAGAGTCGCTAATACCATCATGACTGGGGCGTCGGTAGCATCGGGATCGTTCACGGACTTTCTTCTTCCGAACAAGCTGATGCACATGTTAGTAGTCGAAAAGTTGACAAGCGAAGCATCGCGGCGATCAGATTGCTCCAAGAGACACCCAAGCATCACCATCGGGAAGGCCGCAATCACACCTTCGGCAACTCTCAATGCATCCATTTCCCAGTCAAAGAAGGAATGAAAGCTAGAATCACCGGCCCAGTGAAAGCCTGATAAATCGACTGTACCAGTGGTAGCGAGAGAGGCGATGGTGGCAAAGACCGTTGCAAATAGAAAGATTGCAGCTTGGTTTAGCCATATCGCACGAATCAATGACATGCTCTTGTTCGAGTGTCTGGCGTGCTGTGTTTGGACAGTCTTCGAAGTCTCGCGACTCAACGCATTTTCGGTTGAGCGAGAGTCTGCTTCGGATGAAACCTGTTGCTCTCGATCTCGGAAACGTAATAGCGGCGAGACTTGAAAGGCGTGCAGTTTATGATTCGTCCGTCGTGAGGACAGGCGAGACATTGTATCCCCAAAGTCATTCGTGCCGAAGCCGGTCACTGATGGACAGATGTGCTGTGCAACACAACAGAGGATGATAGTCCCGCACCATGAACGCTTCATCGTAATTGGAGGTTGTCTGTATTAAGGCCAGCGGGAAGTTTCGTGACTAGCACTAGTTTCAATACCAGAGTATTGGAAGAAAGTGAGGTGATGGGATAATGATGTCAAGTCGGGCTGTGGATGCAGGTGCTTCTCGGACAATCGGCGACTGAACATTTTGTTTCGGAAGAAACGCAAGAGGCATCAAAAGGCGCCCAATCAAATGCGAATTTGTAGAACATTCTCGAAGAAGCCATCATCGCTAATCTCAACGGGCGTGATGGGGAAGGTGGTGTCACCTGAACGTCATCACTTTTTCAAACGGGACATACGGACAGATGGACATCATCCACGGACATATAAGTACGATCAGGCCCGTGACGCATGATTGATTGATGACAGGTGACAGGTGTGTCCCCATCCGATCCCCACACATAATCACTCGAGGTACCGACGGACACCAGCCAATATCTTCGAAATCGGATCCAACTCTCTAGGCTCCCCAGTATCCGCGGAGTGATTGTCACTATCGAACGCCGAAATTTGAGCCGCTATTCAGTAATCACATGTCCACCCTAATATACACAGGATGGTAATACGATTGAAATAGAAAAAGTCTATTGCGGATGGACCTAGCAGGCTTCAGAAAAAGTCGATAGCGGATACACCTACGGTAGGAAACTTCAGCTCCACGCCCCCACCTCAACGAGCTATAGACGGAAGTCAATGGCAAGAAATCTCCTTTAACTGGAGACAAGTTACTTTAATAAATCGATACAAGGTGAGTACATGGATGATGCATGCAAAAGCTCTATTGACAATATGGAGACGGAACCTTTCTTCCCTTGATCAACTCCAAGGGAAATTCAAACCAATTTGTCTCCGTACCCAAGTCCTACGAAGATTGTAAGTCACAGCGGGTTCAACCTCCTCGTTCTCCTCATCGCTCGAGTCAATCTCCTGAAACGTGAATGCATCAATACGGGGGGCATATCCGTAATGTTCAGCCTCCTCGTCGTCCATATCTTCATCATCCTCATCGTCTTCCTCTTCATCCTCGTCGTCGTCACTAGAGAAAGCCTCAAACGCTCCATCATCTTGGTCCTCTACTTCCTCTTCATCCATATGGGCATCGTCTCCATCATCTTCGTCGTTTTCTTCTTTCCCTTGTTTGGCATCCTCGTCATCATAGCTCTGTTCGTCGGCTGTGGAGTGATCACGTTCTGTCTTACCTCTCCGAGTACAAGTGTGGGGCATTTTCACATCATCTTCATCGGTCTCATCTGAGTGTGTAGCTGTAGCTACAGCTGCAGCGGCGTAGGGCGATGCCTCATTTTGCGATTCAGCTGCCTGCTGACGAGACCTCATTTTTTCTCGTTTCCGTCGTAGCTTCATAGAATTTACATCATCATTAAACCAATCCCACCGGCAAAGGTTTAGAATGTAGTAGATACACTCATCTGGAAGTCTACTCATGGGGGATTCCCAACGTCTCTGGCACAATACGAGAGTACGAGCCCCATCTTGAAAGTTACCACCAAACTTGGGTTGTTCCTTGGGATTCCAAAGCTTGTAGACGGTCCCATAGTTGAGTCGGCCAACAAATTCACGACGGTCACGCCATGCATTCCCCCATCCCCAGATAGGATTTTCACCGAATACTTCACATGATACATGTGCCCGTCCTGTCATGATGAGGATTTTACCATCCTCAAAACGCTTGGCCGATTGTGCGTAGTAGGACGAGTCATCATACACAATCGCTTCATCACCAGGGAGGGTGCTATGGACGTAAATGACTCGAGTCTCACCTGGGACGAGACGAATTGGTTGATCGAGTTCCAATTCCTTGTATTTGTGACGTGATGCACTGTGTTTCTTATCGTATAATTTCGTCCAAAACCGTGGATCCAAACGAATACTATGCGGATCGGATATATCGTGTCGTCGACCATGCTCGTCTGGGTTACTTACCCAAACAGTCAACGGACCGAGTCGACCACGGACCGCCACACTTTTGATCAGAATATGGTCCAAAGGTAGGAGTTCCTTACATTTCACCGGGAACATGATCCCACTTGAAAATCACGATGATTCGATTACGATAGAAAGCAAATATAAGAACAGAAGAATCTACTACAAACTTCATGAATCGTCTGTCCACCTACCAGAATGTATGATCTTCATTATCTGATGTCCATGAGAGAGTCACACGTCAGGTAAATTGAGAAACGTACAGTACAATAACGAATCTAGCATCACGTTGGAAGAATTTACCTTGAGTATCCACAGAAATGTTCTCATGAACTTCATACGTGGCCTCAGTGGGACGATTCAGAGCAGCCATTTTTCTTTTTCTAACCAAAAGAACAAGATTCCCAGTTACAATCAATATGTTATAAGGAACTATAGAAGAGGGGTGGGGGGGGGATCGCGTATCGAAGTTACGTAGACAGATCGGGAAAGGGTATGATATCTTCAAGCTTTGACGGTGACGAAAGGCATACGATGGTGAAACAGGAGGGTTGGATGCGCCGGATGCGGCAGAAAGAAAGAAGGATCGACGATGCTGGCCTATAGAATTTGTCCGCCACACATGCAGGGCAGGCAAAGGCCTACAGAGGACAGCGTCAGAGGGGTCGTTGGTATATGCCCTCTGTCTGAGACCCCCAAGCCGTAACGAATCTATTCTCGTGAGGTAGCGGCGGACGGGGGATCGATTCGGGGCTAAGAGAACGGGGGTCGATCAAACAAATCTTTCTGGGATACCAGCGAAGGCACGTCGAGTATTTCTTGGAGAAAGAACGACAAACTAGGATTCAGACACCTGTTCTTCACTTCGGAACACCTCAGGAATGCTTACGGTAGTCTGCTCCCACTCTACCCCAACAAAGCATTCTGCTGCTACTTGGACGTCCAGGCCATAAACGAGAAAGGCTAGTGTTTCGCAATTCCCGGTATCCAGGCATTCTATGCAAGACTTATGACGACTCCGAAATCCGGTTTGTTCTGACAGTGAACTATCCATGAAGGCATTTTGCCGTCTTCTTGATCAATTCAGAAGCAGTTGAGACAAGAACTGCAGTTTTGCTACTTTATCCTTTCCTTGCAACTCCACCCATAACAGATAGATGGAGATCTACCGCGATAAACCGGTATTTTCTGGTATTTTGGGGACAGAACTGCAGCAGAGCTTGAGCAAAATTTTGCCTTTCTTCTTGCAGTTCCGCCCACGGTGCCGACAGGTCGGATGCGAGACACCAGCAGCCTGCCAGTGTGACCTTTCAGATCGCTAAGTTCACTTCATTCTTAACCCAGAGGCCTTCTACGAGCATCCATTTGAAATTTCCTGTCGGCGATTGTTGTCCCCACTGGTCCCTGGGGACAGGGTTGTGGAGACCGGATCTGATGTGAGTTGCCCACACCTCGACAAGTGATGGTTGCTCACCGCAATATGAATTGCGCAAACGCAAGAGTCGCGTGAATTGATTTGATGAATCGTCGATTTCCAGCTCCTTGGGTTCTTTGTGTTGATATTCGTTCTCGAACTGAATGAGACGGTGCATGCTCATGCGAACCATATTGCGAACCTCCACGTAAGCGCGACGGGCAAGGTGCATCCGTACGATCGAATTGATTTTGTTTGCAGCATATCCGAGCTTCTGGCTTCGTAGACGCTCCATCGCTTCGAAGATAGAGTGACGAAGGAATACTTTGGTTTTCCCCACCTGGATTCCAGCCTTCGCAAGTTCTGCGTCGGATAGCCCCTTGCCGCCTTCGGAACTGACGGAGACATAAGGCTTCACTGGGAGTGGATAGAATGAAGATATAGAGTCTGTGACCTTCTTCTCCCAGGCTGCAGCGCGACTCCCTCGGGCAGGCGCATCTCCTGTCGGAAAACTTGGTGCCCACGACTGTTTGGAGGGCAGATAGCTTAGCGTACCATTCCTGGACGATGACGTCTGTGATGACAGTGGAACGTTGCCGCTTCCGCTATGCTCATTTTCGGTGTTGCTTTCCTCCGACCCAATATCTGTCTCGACTTTCGAGTACAAAATCTTGATCAGTTCTTGGCACATAGTATTCACAGGAACGTCATTAGATGACGGGGTACTGCCGCCGGAGACGATGCTTCGCCGATAACCATTGCTTGAGCGATGTTGATCAGCTGATGATGGTCCCCATGACCGCCGTCTCTTAATGTTCTCGAGCTCGTGAACGGCAAGGCATCGGTAGCGACGAAGGAAGTCAGAATGCGGGTAGTGATTGGAGAACCCGGCGCGGGCAACTCGGACGGCTTCGAGGATTCCCCCGCACCGCAGCTGTTCAGCAACGGCAGACCGATTGAAGCGATCTGCGAGCAACTCATCGTTCGGTTTGAGGCATCGAACGTAGTGTGGAGACATTTGATCAATCTTTCCACGAAGATGCTTTAGCTGTCGCCTAAACTGGCCTCCCACGGTGACTCTTGCCATCACTGAATCCTTACTGCGGAGCCTGGCGGGAGTATCCCTCTTGCTCGCGGCGAGCTCAGAGCTTGCCGAGTCGATAATTCCTGCAAGCATTTGAATGAATGGGTTCGTACTGTTCTGCAACAATTCAGTTGCTTCCTTCGGTAGTTCATCCCGATTCTTCTCAATAAATCCGTTAGTACTGTATTCGACAGGCCCTGCGTAGTGGTGGACACAGAACTGGAGTGTCGCAGTTTGCTTTCGATTGACACTGAAACGAGCCTGGTGCTTGCACTTATTGTAAACATCCAAGGCGAAGGACTTATCGGAAGTACCAGGCGCTCTGCATTGATCATCCAATATCCCAAGAATTCCCGAACCACGCTTGTCGATTAAGTCAATGACATCTTGATTTTCGGGAAACTCAATGAAACTCCAGTTGATCCCTTCCTTTTCGTATTCAGCCTGCTCATTCTTGAGAACAAATGCATTAAATTGTTGTTGAAGCGCTTCATTGCAGTAGTTAATGCAGAGCTGCTCAAATGAGTTTCTTTTGAAGGACTCAAATCCGAAGATATCTAGAACCCCGATGCTGGCAGCAGGATCGAATGCAGGATTGGTAATGCAAGAACCATCACCATCCACGTCGATATCTCGCTGATAGGAGATAGAATCATTGATTCGGCTCACCAAGTAGTTGAACATCGCACCATACGTTGCCTTCAATAGGGCTTCAAGTCCCTTCGTGGCGCCGTCTACACTCAAGGACCGCTGCACGCGTTTCTCGCGCCCGGCAGTGATTGAGAAGTGGCAAAGGGCATTGTTCAAGTTCGTTGGAGTTACACCGAGCAGACGGCAAACTGGTTGCAGATGAGCATTACGTTCATCAAGAGCACACTCAGAGTCTAGATCCTCAAACGTCAAATTCGAAGCATGTAGCAGTGCAGCCGCTGTCGCGAAGATATTTCGTTGCTCCGCTTTCGGGAACTTCATGGTGTCCATCGCAGCGAGCAAAGCGACGAATGTTTCCTTGTCTGTAATTCCATCCCTGCGGGTGTACGTTCCATTTGCCGTCATCTTAAAGTCATCCGGCGTAGCCGTGGGCGCAATAAAGAAGTTTCGAAGTTCGCTAGTCGGCATCGCTCCTGACAGGATCTCGTAGAAGATATGATAGTTTCTTTCACCCGCCGATTGAGTAACCAAACGAACTTTCTCCAAAAGATACGTCTCGATTTGGGCCCCGACAAGTCGTCCCATTCTAGTAAATTGGATCTCAATGAACTTTCCGAAACGACTGGAGTTGTCATTTCGAACAGTTCGAGCGTTTCCGAAACTTTCCAGAATTGGATTACTCTGCAAGACCTGTGCTTCCGTTGAGTTGGTATCTGCACAACCGGTCAAAGCGGTAACAGTAGAAAGCCCTCTATCCAGATCCGCCGTCTCCTTTGGAGCGTTCCAAGCCCCTGACTTAGCAGAATTTCGCTGTTCTTCTACCTTTTGGTACGCTCTCTTTTCCTGGGGAGCAGTTGAAGCACGATGGGATAGTGCAGCTAGATATTTCATGACGAATTTCGTGGTGACAGTCTTTCCTGCTCCGGATTCCCCACTAACAAGGATGCTTTGGTCACAGCCGAGTGGTTCGGCATCACCAAGTGTCTCGTCAAGTCGTCGCATCATGCTTCGAAAGGCGTCGTCGGCAATGGCGTAGACGTGAGGAGGCAGAGTCTGCTTCGTGTTCGACTCTGCCCTGTCCCAGTATTTTTTCATGGTACTCTCACCGTACATACCCCGAATGGTCTGAAATGGGTTAACCGCCAGGAGGACAGGTCCTGTCGCTGTATAGATGTGATCGACAGAGTACCGCGCTTCCAAACATTCAACAACGGCTGGCTCATGGAGGTGCGTCAACGTGATTAGATCATGTGGACACGCGGAAGATCCTTCGGTAGATTCTTCATAGGTGTTTGCCAAGACAATATCACCTGCACCCAATGCCGAGGCAGGAAGCTGAACGGGACTCGCATTCGATTCTGGGCCCTCTTCCTCAAGACAGATAGTGATACTATCTCTCGAAGACTGAGTCATATAACCAGACTTCCAACCCCACTCCTGATTTCGGCTATTTTGTTGTCCCACAGAGACGTTGCAGGTTGATCCGACTTCACTTTCTGCGTCCACGTCCCGGAAGGCAGAAGAGGCATATGAAACAACTGAAGCCGATGCGTTGTAGGAAGGATACGGTCTCGAAAGTGTTGACGACGAATGACTCAAAGGTTTTCTAGATACTTTCTCTTTGAATGAAAGCTTTGGATTCCTTACGCTATCCGCGGCAGACTTCTTAATCCAGACGCGTGTTCCGGTCTCGGGGAGCGAAGTTGCTTGCACCATAGTTAATTCTTGTGATGGGCTTTTTGCTTACAATGTCCAGAACAAAATGAGTGAAGCGTACAATATCATGTGCCAAATCCAAGAAACGTATTATCAGGGGAAAGCCTTGGTTGTTAGGCGTTGGCCTTGTCTACACATGTATCCGAGACAATGAAGGGACCTTGTTTTTGCCGAAGAATCCGCTTCAATTTGTGATGAACGTTACTTCTCGCCAAGATCTGGCCCCGCCTAGGATCCACATGGTTGTGTACTGCATGCCCAATCCTCATTACTGATCATATATGAATCCTCAGGTCGCGCCTGAACGGTCATGGAGCTGCTGGCTCGTCAGGACTTAATTCGGCGATTTCGATTTGTCCTTACCGGAGACGACGATAGTTGACGTGTGAGTCCCGCTTGTTGATGTGTCCCGGCCGTTCAGTAGTCGATATAGTCGACAATAGCTACGTTCGGTTCTGTTCGTCGTCCTTCTTGTTCCTTGTGTGTTATCTAAGAATTCATGACTCACCCACCCTCCAGAATCTCACAAGCTTTCTGATCCAGCTGGCACGATAGCTGAGCATTCCAACGGCTTGGCACCACCACTCTGTCGGGAACGAATTCCGTCTAGTTGACACATTCAATAAAGGATTATATTGCTATGATACCTCGCGTGTCTCCTGCCGTGAGGAGGCACCTCCTACGAACGAGATCAGGGATCGTTCCTTTGCAATCTACAGTTAATCGGCGGATATTCTCTGGTATCACATCTCGGCAGAATCTTCGATTGCTATCCACATCCTCGCGCAGAGAGTTTCCTGTCGTCGAGTCGGTAGCGGTACGTCTGGATCAACTGTGGAACGATGCGCAGTGGCTGATTCCTCGCAAGGGAACTGGTAGGTTATGATCGCTGTATTTGTTGTGAGAATTCGAACAAGGTATGCCCTAAATTGACTGTCCCTCTTCTACAAGGTTTCGATAACTTCTTCCCTAAGGACAAGAAAGAACCGGAAGGAGGCAAAAAGGAATCTGAGAAAGAAAACGGAGCCGAAGGCGCCAAGAAGGAGGCTGATGGGTCTTTTCGTTCAGAGAACAAGCAATCC
>Ga0194115_10008086_pt1 | contig 10268 bp, 4 predicted proteins | sample TA2MahsurfametaG_3_FD_148656 | JGI IMG/M metagenome (GOLD analysis project Ga0194115, IMG submission 148656) | Freshwater microbial communities from Lake Tanganyika, Tanzania - TA2015002 Mahale S4 surface | ecosystem: Environmental > Aquatic > Freshwater > Lake | place: Tanzania: Lake Tanganyika... | reverse complement strand
TGACTCAAATATTTATCCACTTCTTCGAGGATGCTTTCTTACTACTTAGGTTTAGAGTTTGACTCTTCATACTATTCATTTACTTACTATATAGATTCATATCTATTTGTTTCCGCCAGAGACTGAACTGACTCTTCAAAACTCTAGTCCTCTATTTTAATCTGGTGACTGTCCTTCCTGCGCACCATTATCCCATCATCTTTCTAGTACAGTTTGCCACTGGATCTTGCGCTGGAAATGTCGTGGCTCAGGTTAGCTAGTCTGTGGCTATGTCTGTCTACGATATTCGAAATCTCTTTCTGACTGTCATAGTTGATGGACATGTTTTGATTTATCCTTTCTTCCAGCTTATCGATTTATTCTCTTTAGATCTTGCTCTTCTCCAATTCAATAATCTTTCTCAGCTGCTAATTAATCACTTTTTCTAAATTAATTTCTAAGTACTTAAACTTTCGATTATCAGCTCGTGCTCCTTGCATTTATCCTTTTTGCTGTTCTTCTATAAGTTCTCGATCTTGCTCTATAAGCTTTTGCATCGATTTTCAAGTTCTTTCTCGATCATGCGGTACTGTTTTTCATTCTGGCTCTTCTCTTAGCTGACGACACCCAGCTAAAGTTTTAACGATTTATTCTACGCCAATAATTATTATATCCTCTGTTTATTTTCTTTTTATCTTGTTTTGCTATCTTCAATTGCCTTCCTTAGACTCAATATCTACTGATTGTGACCTATCGTTAATAGATTCGAGCTTTACTATTTGGATTGAGAATATATCTGTTGGGATGTGTAAGAATCGTTCTATAAATTTTTGTCTTTTTTAACGATGTAGTTCGGTTTAAATTAGCGATAGCTGCTTGACTGATCTTTTTCTTTGCTGCTGCTCATGTTCACATTCATGTTCTTTATGTTGCAAGTAAACACCTGTCGACCTGAGTTCGGCATTAGCACTCCCATTCCTTTCTTCTCCTACCGACTACTACTTTGCTTAGTATTAGTGCTATTGCTGATAAAACAACTGGCAGGGTTACTGCCGAAGAGCCCTAAAAACTTTTTTAGGGAGTTGGATTTGATACTTTACAACTCCTGGGAGTGACTGTGGTTGCAGAGACTAGAATGGCGATTTTCTTTGTTATTATCATTATTTTGTCTAGCTGAATTCTGGTACCTGATACTGGGGGCTAGTTCGAGCATGGATCTAACATGCGACTTCGGCTGGTTGATGGATGAAGAAATGGTGGGCTGCATGTATTTGAAAAAACTAGGATTGTTTCTACGGATCTATTTATTTTATCTCGGCTTCTTCATTATAACGTTAATGATTTTAAATATATTATCTCCAAGATAAATACTATCTAAAGAGGTAAATCACTAATTTTAATCCTGTTCTCCTAGATTTTATTGAATCAATCTGTATTTGATTTAAGGCTTGTCTTATGATGTATTCTGAGTGAGTAGTATGAAAATGATATTATGGATTTATATTATTTAACATATATAATTTGAATCGCATGGATTTTCCATAGACAGAACCTTAAAAAACAGTCCAGTAAAAAATAGTAAATTTGATATTAACTAGATCTACATTTACAACACGCATCAGCCCTCTCAAAAGGCTCACTAAATCGTACTCACCCATAAAAAATTAACATTTAATGACATCAAAAAAGTCATAAACTTCAGCAATATCAGGCTCTTCAATTCCGATGGTGCAGAGTATTATTAAGACGACCTCAAGTATGTCAAAAATAAAGCCATCTTATACGCCACTAAGGGATAATAATTCAACTCCACCAACTTTTTCGGAGAGTACGAAATGGGCAAAAAACTAGGCTAAGGTGGATTCGGAAACGTATTTTTGGCTAAGCACAAGCAAACTGGATAGAAGTGCGCGATCAAGATAATAAAAACTTAGAACATAGGATCAGTGAGTGACATCGATAGTATATTCATTGAGGCCTAAATACTGAAATCCCTTAATCACTAGAACATAGTGAAGGTGCACAACTGTCTAACCTTAAAAAATATGTAGGTGGCTATAATAATGTAATTTCTGTAAGGAGGAGAACTGTTGAAACTGTTATAAAACTCAGGAAAATTAGACGAAAAAACGGCTAAAATATTTTTCAAACAAATAGTGAAGGGCATGAAATACTGTCACGAGCATAACTTGATTCACAGGGACTTGAAACTTGAAAACATCTTGCTGGTAAATGGTTAGTAGAAAAAAATAAAGATCATAGATTTCGGAATCGCTGGAGCAATAACTTTTTTCACGCAAGAAGATCTGGATATCGGGAGCTTGTCTTACATGGCACCTGAGTGCTTTGTCAACTCCAAGGATTACAAAGTCGATGGCAGGATTGATGTCTGGGCAACTGGAGTCATACTTTTCTGTATGCTGAACGGCTTCTTGCCCTTCAAAGGGGCAAACAACTACTAGACGATTCAGATAATAAAATCAGGGAAGTACAAGTTCGATCCAGTAATATAAAAAAGTTGTAGCGAGTAATGCATAGATGTCCTGAAACAATGCTTGTAAGTCAATCCCAAAAAAAGACTGACTATGTAGTAGTTATCGTAACACCCTTGGCTGAACAAAAATGCAGTGTTTGAAAAGAAACCCTAGATAAAAAAGATAGAAGTGATTCCGTAATAGGCAGTAAAATAGAACGTAAAGAATAAGCCGGTAGCAAGTAAGCCTGCTGCTAAAAACAGCGTAAATGGGATTAAGGACTTGCACAAGCCAGCTAGCAAAATGGGTAAAAAATGATATTTTTAATATTTTGGCTGACTATATATGATTTATATGATTTACTTATGCTTGAAGATAGATAATAAAGCTATTCATATATTTAATAAAAATATCATGAGGGTGTTTTGTTCCAAAGCTCAAACAAAAGATAATCTAAACCCTGAAGACTAATACTAAATCGTGAGATAACTTGCCAAAACCATAGGACTCTCAACGACATCTAGAAATACCTAGCCAGCATCTCCCTACATTTCCAACAAAAATAGCAAGAAGTCAAAGACAAGGAGACTGAACCATTGTGATTTGCGGCAGTACGAGAGATAGCAGACTTCTAGATAGGTTAGGTCGAGAAATAAATCGATGAATGAATTTTACAAATAAATTAGCAAGAAGAGTCAGAGCTATCGCAAAAACGCCGTTAAGGATATAATGATGCAGCACTAAAAGCCATAAAACAATCCCGCGATTGTCTTGAACAACAAGAAGATTATATGCCGGAAAGATTTGTAGAGGAGCAGATTGATAGATTTCAATTCTAAGATTTTAGAGAAGAGGGCAGAAGAAAAACAAGTAAGATCCAAGATTCTTATTGATTTGTCCTAGAAATTAATGGAGTAGCAGTCTTTCGTACTAGCCAGCACAAAGATATCCAGCAAAGATAAGGTTAAATCCAGAGGAAACTGGGTAAAAAATATCTTTGATTTAAAAGCAACTAGCACTACTAAGACCTAAATATCGAGATTAGTGGGCAGTCTGGATCTCAGTAAATTTAACCTGACTCAAAAAAAGGAAGGACTATACCTGCAATCAAATACATATGAACGCAACGTGCAGACATCCCAGAGCAACAGGAACAGAAGAAACTTAAAGTTAAGGTGCCAAAACAATCGTTTTTAGATCGATGTCAGCAAAACTGAAAACTTGAGCTGTATATTGCATTAGATTTAAGGCTAACGCTAGTAAAAAGCATGATTAATAATATATAGTATGATTCGATTTGATTTCAATGAACTTTTAAATTAAAATACTTATCACTTCGAAAATGAAAGAGGGGTATTTAGTAGCTAAAAGGCTGAAATTTATTAATTTAGTTATAGTTTTTTAGGAATGATAAACTATTCGATCTTAGGCTTAAGACCTCTCTTTTTAACCTCTTCCTTAATACCATATTCGAATCTCTAGGCTCCTTCCAGCATACTGCTATAAGAAACCACACCGCCTAGCTTATTGTTCACTACCTCGCCCTTTTATTCTTTCTCCTGCCGCCTTTAAGAAACTGTCTTATGATCTTTGAAGGCCATTCCGCAAGTGCAAGACCAGGTTGAAATAAAGCACTTGCAGGCGCACTGTTTGCACTGTTTCTTCACTACGTCATGCTGCTGGTAAGAATGTTTGCAGCTGCATTTGAAGTCCTGAGAGCCATAAATCGGCAAATAATTATAATCTGCGCACTTGCATCCTGCCATCTTGCACTTTACTTTGTTGTTCGCACCTTCCATGTAGTCATGATTTTTATAAGGATGGTCACAAAAACATTTAGAAGAAGGACCTACATTTTTGCAGGCCAACTTGTCAGCATTGTACCAGGTTGTATACATACGATTTTAAGATAACTTGTCATGATTTTTCTTGTACTACTCAAACTATTTTTCACTCATCATCACGCCTCCATTATCGCCTACTAAGTTGCAATACTAAATATAGGCATTCACATGGTTCATCGCACTTCCTTATCCTTTCGACAATTTACCCAGCTCCATCTCTAACTATCTTTAATAGTCTTAAAGGTTTCAAATGAAAATATAAATTTACTTAAAAGTACACATATAAAACCAACGAAAAATGTAAATATTTTTTGTTATTGATATGTATTGTTCATAAAACTCGATATAAAGCTGGCTTGTTCCCTTTTTTGATCAAGTTATTTAAATAAAAATATTTATTGATAATTATTGATTTTACTTGTAAGTAATATCATTTCATCCAAGAAATTGGCTGATTCATCAGCTAGAATGCTGATATTTCTTAGTTCAACCCCAAAGTTATATTTATTATGAATTCTTAGATCGTTACTTTCATACCTTTCTTTTTTACATCTTGGTTTATGCCGTATTGAAATTTGTCCCTTTCGTCTAAAATACTGCTATACGCTATCACTCCTTTCTTGGGATTATTAGGGACTGGCTATCTTTATACTTTCTTCTCTATTACAAACTTAGCGTCTTTGTAGCTTGCAAGTTTATTATTTTAAGACGCCTTGTTGTTTTTGTTTTTGTACTCCTAAAATTATTTTTATGTCATTAAGACACCCCCATTGTATCCGACTAGATTGCAATACTGTTGATATTAATTGGATGGCTTTATGGTACTACTTTTTCTAACTGTCGTCTTCTTATTTATCGACATTCAAATACAAGATAAATTATCGCTTTCAAGTTTAAAATTATATAAATGAGTTAAACCTAAATTAATCTTCCAGATCTTTTGAAAATAATTAAATTAAAAAATCATAATTCAGTAGTTTTAATGCTCAGATTCAAAAATTTTGGTACAAAATATATTTTTGAAAAGCTTATTTCGCTTATTTAATGTATTTTTAATATTCTTTAGTGTTGATAGCTTCTTCTGCTTCTTCAAATGGAAATTCATACCTACCGTTGAGCTCAGAAATCAGAAAGATTGTCTGAAATATTCTGCACAGTCTGATGTTGATTTATTCACGCTGATGGATAGTATCATACTCAGTTAGTATGATTTCAGCCCAGAGCTATTCGATGACCCAGTTGCTGAAATTATCACACTCAAACAGATTGATTCTTTCCCCCAGTCGATTCTTTTCGAACCTGTTGTAAATCGATATCAATTTTTACTTGATTTGCCTTGTTTCAACTGAAATCTGTTATTTTAATACCTTAGATTATTATCTTTTCATGTATTCAATTATCTATTTGGAGGAAATCTAAGCGTTGTAAAGGTTGAAAGGATTTTTCATTGGGTATCTTTTGATGAAATTCAATATTTTCAGTCTTTAAATGTAGTATTTTTTGAAAATGAGGAAATTAAGTTCCTACCATTAGGAAGTGTTTGCGTCGAAACTAGTAGATTCTACTACAAAATTACTCAAACTTTTCAATATAGAAATGTGAGTCTATAGTTTGTCGAGAGTAGTGGGAGTCTTGCTCTAGACAAAGTGCCTGAACAATCTAGAATTTCCCAACTTAGAGTCTGAACGGCTGTAAAGGGCCAGACTCATCTATTATATGACCTTGCTTTTATTAATAGAGTATTGTGAGTTGCTGAGTCCAATTGAATCTCTTCTATTTTTTAGTACTTGTTTCGCCCGCATTTTAGACCTGTTAAGATCAATCTTTTTCTACTACTATTCTTCCAGACTTTTGTTGCTCTCTTTCGTATTTTCATTTGATTATTTCAGAATACAGCTTGATCTTTTTAGGTTCTATATTACCCCACTTAGCTATTTCTGCAATAAAGATTTATATTATTTCTTTTCTTAAGTTATCAATATCTGCAAACTAGATATTTCTTGTGCGGGTTGCAATACTTACTATAATTATTCTGCTGATTTGAGCATCGTTTTGAGTCCTGGGAACTAAGTTTAGAGATTATGTTAATATACTATCACTGATTTTTAGTTATCTAAATTTTATTGTTTCTTTTTGTTTCTCTCTTTTTTCATCCGGTGAATCAATTTAAACTATCTTTTTTATCTTTTTTGACTCTAAATTACCTCAGGATTATCATTTTTGACTTTTTATGTTACACTATTAAATTTTATTACTGAAATTTTGTTTGGATTCTCTTTGCTCTTGATAAAATCCTTATCATTTTTAATCTTATAATCCGACTGCGAGTTTAGGTTTGGGATAATTTTTCTCCTGGGAGAGTGGTATGTCTATTCAGTGATTAATTTTTTATTTTTCAACAAAAGATTCCTTAACTTGCATTTGCTTTTTTCAGTGGACTTTACTGAACCTAAATCAGTCCTTTTCTTATCTTATTTTGTGAATTTTATAGCTGAGTTGTAGTATTATTATTGAATAGGTTTTGGATTGAGCTTTGGGTGAGAAATATTACTTTTACCTAAATTCATTTATTAAAAGAAATATCAAAGCAACATAAAAGTGAATGTTCAATAAAAATATCAATCTTACTGACAAACAATAAATATCATAAAGAATTTTCAAGGAATATCAAACGTTATAAATTGGATCGGTATATTATTATATTTGATGACCAATATTATTATTAATGAGATGTAAGCTCTGCTCAAAGATATGTTTTAAAATTCAAAAAAACATAAAAAAATTTAACTTATATAAGCTGGGTTCTTGTGATTTGACATTTTTTAATTTGATTAGGAAAATAGTATAAATTATGGAAAACTAAGCTACCAATGGAATATAAACAGTTATAACAACAACAACAAAATCACAGCAGTTAATCTTCTTATTTCTCTCAGTTTTACTCCAAATTGAAGGAGTCCACGTTCACAAGCTGTATTACATCTGACTAATCGGAGCAGGTTGTGGTGGCACTCATGCATTTTTTGATGGTGATGTACTTGGGAATGAGGGGTTTGATGGTCTTGGTTTTGGAGTGTATTTGTTCGATGTCATCCTTGCAAATTTTGTACTTTTTGTTGTCGAGTTGAATGTAAGCATAGAATTTACCCATGTAGATTAATCAGGTTTCCTAATATTATAACTTATAACACAAAGTTACCTATAAACTATATGTTATATTCTGATAAATTTGATTATCTTACCCTTTTATAGTATAGTCCAAAAATAACAAATAATGTTATTCAAGGCGTTGCGGTTTGAAACATAAAAATTTTTATAAGAATTTAAAAATAAATCTGATCAATTATTAAATGAATTTATGGGAGAAATCCGGGCTATTGAAAAAAGGTAATATTCTCTATTTTTTATAATTTCTGATTAAGCATTAGTTTCTTATTTGATTGCTTTTTCTCTAGTTTAAAATCTCAAACGTATATTCACACATCTTATATTTTTTGATACTGCTTTAGAATCAGTATTAATATAATCTTGTATAACTAACACATAGTCATGAAAATAGCCTTTCTTTTGATACTTTCGACTATCTTAGCCGTGACTCATTCAGTCATCAACTTCAGATAGGCCTCCAAAGTTTCCGAACAGTAACTCTAAAAGGACGGTCTGCTCCTCATTACTGAATCTAATCAAGATCCCTACAAAAACGATCAAAATAAACACTACTATGTCTTGAACGTAGCTCACAAAGAAAAGGGAAGAGCTTACAATCATATGAAATCAATATCTAATAACATCGCCAAATATCTCAAAGTCAAAAAGATCATCCCTGATGAAAGCGGGTTTATTAAATCTGAAATAAAGCCGAGGTATCTCACCCAGAAAAAGAAGTGGTAGTTCTCAACCATTTTTGTTATTTATGGCAGTCGCGAAGAGATTTCTCAAAGCTAGAGGTTTTTCAATCGATATTCAATTTAAAAATTAAGCTCAAAACCATCAATTAATTTTTTGAATAAAAAAGTAATTACCCTGGAGCTATTCAACAAGGCCAAAGGCTAAATTTTAGACTTTTTGAAGCAGTTCAAAGACTTCTAAATAAAATAGTTGGTGAATATTGAAATAAAGGGAGATCATATTAGGGGAGAAGATGCGATAGAAGAATAAATTGAAGACGACTTCAACAATGACTCTGAAGAGTATCCTGAAAACGTGATAGACAACGAATAATCTTTTCATAACGATTACATTGAGGCCAAGATGCTGTTCAAGGTAGGAAGGAAGAACGGGTAGTAAAACTCTAATTAAGATGATATTGAGGATGAAGACAACTCTAATGAGTCATAGACGTATTCAGAAGAGTCATATTGATGATTATGCAAATATATAAATTTTTAAAAATATGCCATATCTCAATAAAAAGAGCCATTTATAATTTGACTATCATTTCTACGGTCCTTATTAAATTTATTCTTCTTAGCCGCTGCTGAAAATGGCCCTAAAACAGATATAAAGCTCTTTGTATTTTCTAGTACGAACCTCCAACTAAGCCTCGTCGTACTTAATCTTAATGTACTTGGTTTTCTCCTCTTAAATGATGTGCACCTCATTGACCTATACGAGTTTTACTTCCTTCACTATCTTTTTATGCGTCTTAGATAAAAGAACTAAGTGTTCGTCAGTCATAATCGTGTAAATTGTATCTTGCAGTCCCTGGTCCACTGAAACAAAAAGAATAGTCTTTTTTAAATATTTTGTAGAGTGAAACTATAGTAAATTAATAGCCTTGCTTTCTTCCAAGTTATAGGAACCGAAGTATTCCTGGCTTGATATAAATATTCTGGGCGGTCGGGATCTTATTGTGTTAGGCCCGTCTTGGAAAAACAGAGCAGTTTGTTTGACTCCTTCTGAAAATTTGCTTACAGCCTCGCAAAATCCAGAAATAGGCTTTGTTAATAGTCCTGTTAGTCCTAGCGCTACCCCTTTAAATAGTCCAGGCACCCCATTTTTTTATTTTTCTTGTTTGGGGAGACGGTATAGACCGGTCAAGGCGAGTTAGAAGCCGGTATAAAGTGCAAAAAGAGCAGATTTGGTACCTTGACCTAGATGCCTGCTTCTTTGCATGGCTATTTTCTAACGTCGAGTGATATATTTTTCGTCGTAAGTGATGGAGGCTAATCCTCTGGAGCAGCTTTAAGCGATTACTTAAAAAGAATTGCTAGTGCCTGCCACTATGTTTCTGATGAAGTAGACACCTCCTTTGCCTATGCCTAGAAATCCCTCTATAGGGCCTTTGATGAATCCTTCAGAAGGTTGGTTGACTATTTCCCATACTCCCTAGGCAATATATTTGATGAACACATAAGGATTGCCTATAAAGTTGATAGACCCTGCAATCTTATAGAACTACTTGAACATTTCTTTCCTGTAGAACTCCCCTATCTGATTAGACAAATCTCCTAGGCTAATGTTGTGACTTATGAACCTATTCAATTTTAGCTAGGACTAGGATAAGTTTGAGAGAGCACTTTTAAACAAAGTAAATATGGTATATATGATGATGTTGCCACTGAAGGTGGATCGTATGCTGAACGATAGCTCAACTATAATCTTACCTATCTATATTTCCCTTATAAACGTAGTCGCCCCCTATTTTATAAGCTTCTTCTTTCTCCACTCAAATTACACCTCGAAGGGCACGAACAGTTTGATCAGATCTATTGTCTCGATCTTCTCAGTGTCGTTGAACTACTTGAACCAGTCGTAAGTAGTAGTCACAATTTCGTCGTAGAGTTTCAGGCTGATGGGCTCAATGCACAGTCTGATGTAGTTGATCTACATTATTTATCGGCTTTTTAAATTTTGTTCGATCAGACAGATGATGAAAGGCCTGCTTTTCTCGAGGGTCTTCTTCTACTTGAGTGGAGTGAAGAGGATCGGGTACATAGTGTTATGATGCAGGTTGTTATCTATGTTTATG
>Ga0194115_10008085_pt1 | contig 10269 bp, 8 predicted proteins | sample TA2MahsurfametaG_3_FD_148656 | JGI IMG/M metagenome (GOLD analysis project Ga0194115, IMG submission 148656) | Freshwater microbial communities from Lake Tanganyika, Tanzania - TA2015002 Mahale S4 surface | ecosystem: Environmental > Aquatic > Freshwater > Lake | place: Tanzania: Lake Tanganyika... | reverse complement strand
AGTTTTTGGGATGACAGTGGACTGTCTGTCTGTCCGTACGATTTCTCGGCCTCGCGGTGTATCGCGTGGGTGTTTAATGGTGTTTAACTGTCTCTCTCACTTTTGAGGCATCAAAGCGCGGCCTCTCCAGTAGGATTCTTCTGCTGTACGCCACGAACAACAGGACGTCCTCACTGTTATGGATCTATTCGGGGTAAGTCGCTAATATATGCCCTTGAACGAACGCTTCTCCTTCAGAACAGTCTAAATATGCCTCGACTCCTGTTCTGCGTTTCTAGCTTCTCATCACTCAAATGTGACTTTTTGAGGATGAAAAACGAACTCATGTGCGGGCCCTACTAACCTTGCTACCAAACAGTGAAGTAGAAGTCGATTGTTATCATTATGGACCTATTTCTTGAGAAGATTTACATCATTCATTCTAGCATGGGCATCGTAAGGAGGAGCCCATGGTCCATCCAATAATCCTCATTAATATAGTTCGATGGTTCCATACGGGCAAGGTAACGACTTTGGTGACGGGGAGGTGGTGGAAAAGAAACCTTTTGTTCCGGTTGTGTTGGCGTCAAGCATTCATCATTCCCCAGTCGACAACTGTCTGATATCATCCGAGGAGTACTCGCTAGACGATGAACCTGAGCCCGAACAATGTCGTCATCGTGGTCATCTCCGTCATCGTCGCATTCATGGTCTTTCTCATTATCATCAATATCATCATTATCCCCTTCGATATCCAAAAGAGAAGAATGGGACTGTGTTGTTGATACCGTTGTATATGTGTCTGCTGAGACAATTGGTGGCGGGGTAGGTCCGGACAGAGTGTAAAAGGGAACATCATGAAACCACCTCCCCACCATAGGACGTGGAGTCATGATCGTCTTTTCGACCCGATTCAAGATTTCGGTGTCATCTTCAATAGGAATGGCGTGGGCAGCCGTTTCTGGGGATGGTAATGCCACACGAGGACGAAGAAGTACAGGAGGTGGTGGTGGTGTGTCAGGAGTTGGTGAAACGGTCCTCACCCTCTTCGTCGACACACCGCGACTGAATAGGCTTGAATCATCATCTTCTTCAACGTTCATCACACAGCTGGTGAACATGATGCCTCGTTTATAGAATTCTTGTTGAATTTGGATGCTATCATCACCCGTCCTTGCCGATGTTTGTCGCAAAGAGGTATCTGTATTTTCCATTTCCTTGCATTCCTCTTGTCCACCACTTTGTTTTCGTCGTACATCCGTCATATGATCGGTGAAGTTGGAAATCAAGTATCTTGCACTTAGAGATGCATCCATATCATTCCAGTAACGCTCTGAAGGATCCATCAGGATTGGTGTCTCATCCGTTGAAGAACAGGCACACAAACTTCCAAGATGATCAGTCAGAGCTTGGAAGAAACCGACCGAAGAAGGTTGGGAGTGGCCTGAAGATGAAGGGACACATGGTATTTCGGTTTCCCCGGAGAGATCGAAATTGGAGAAAGCATACTGGCGTTGGAGGTAGACCTGAGTCAAAGACATTTTGCCTTTTGTGTGATATGGTGATGCTTCAGAAGAAGAGAAATATTGTGACATTGAGTCGATTGATGGCGGCAGCGACATGGAATGGTCCGTTGAAATTGGAACGATTTGGGAAAGAGTGATTTTTCCCACAAGTTTGTGGGATCGCAATAAAACTATGCCCTCCTTGTCTGTGTAGGTGCGGACTCGTAAAGGCAATAACTATCGTGCCATGCCAACTCCTTTTACTTAGGATGATGGCAGTCGTGTATCTGCCATCGAGGTGACAATGCCACTAAGCCAGTACCGTCGAGGTCCGGATCGATTGTCTCCCATAGTTCGAACGATTGAAGACCCGGATATGGATTCGACACTTCAAGGACAAGTCACGCCGTCGTCCGTATGAATCGCCCGCGGATTAGGAATAATAACTTTAAGTAAAACAATTTCTTTCTAATTGCGAAACGACCTGACGTTGGCTATTCTTCGCTTACGTGGCACCAAAAGAGTACAAAAAGTTACGATAGTATTTAACAGAGAACATCGACAGAATGTGCCAGAAGGGGAAACGAAAGAGTTACGTTGACCTGGAAGTTCCTTCATCCCCCTCAGTGCAAAAGCCTGTACTTCATTTCTAGTTCGCAATGATTCCACTTCTCCCCCTTTTACGAGTTCATTCCCTGAGTGCTCCCGCTCCCATTCTCTCGAAGAAGCTAGGGATGGTATGTATCACCGATCTCGTGTTGTCATCTCTGTAGAGCATCAACGCCTTTACATTGAATAACCCTGTTTCACTTCACAACCGCAACTCCAAAAATTCTCTTCACGGACAAAACGGTTTACGGTATTGTTGAAGAGTCAACTCGACAGGGTTGTGAGGACATTGACCGTGCAATAGAATGTCTGGTCCTAATAATAAAGATGCAGGCACGTCAACAGACGATCGTATGTCTCGAATGGCGACACTTCAATTTCCCATGAAGCTCCACGTGATGCTTGAGGAATCACTGAAGAATGGGAAAGATGATATCGTTTGTTGGTCATCCAGTGGAGGTTTTCGAATTTATGATAAGAGACGCTTCGAATCGGAAATCATGCCTCTGTATTTCAAGTCAACTACTCATAAGGTAAGATCGGCTCCAACTGGCAGTTCGCTTCTTGGGAGAAAATAACGTTACACGACTTTGGTGTCTGACCTTGTTCCTTCATATGTTTTAGTCCTTTCAACGAACACTCAATTTGTGGGGGTTCCAAACGAATCATCTAGGTGTCATCTACCACAAATTTTTCCGGAGGGAAGAACCGGAACTCTGTTACCAGATTGTACGAATTGGAAGTGTTAAGAAGAAGGAACAAGAGGATCAAGAACAAGCGGATGCAGAACGAGCGTCAAGAGATATTCCCCAAGAGCCCAGTAGTCAGCCTGCTGCTCCACATACATTTGCCCACACTATTAACCAAGGAGGTATCGATGGAAATATGCTTGTCGAAAAACTTTTCTCTGTTTTATCTAATCGGGACTTACAATCACAAACTCCGATTGTTCAGTTATATGAGAGTCTACTTGGAACGTCGATGGAAGATATTCTTGCACAATCATTCTTGATGCATCTTGAACAGAAAGAGTTGGAACAACGGCAGGCTGCTGAACGGACATCTGCCATGAAACAACTTGTCATGCAAGCCTTGAAAGACCCATCCCTATTACCTGCTCTGTCAAACGGAGCCTCATCATCTTCCGTATCATCGCTGGTTATGGCGGCTGAGACTCCTCGGAACAAGGAAGAAAACGATACAGATGACTTTGTACAAGCCGCCGCCAAGCGATTGGCTAGAGCTCAAAGTGGAACCTTAGACGAAGTGACGACGAAACCAAGTGCTGCTGCTGCCACGATGCCCCTGAACATGCCATGGGCTCACAATGTTACTTCCCATTCATTGGGTTTGTTTTCTCAAGAGAATCTCAAGCGAAACCAACCAGTTCAGCCGTATTCACAACAGAACGCTTGCTTTGTGGTATCTCCTCCTCCATCTGGACAGAATTTACAATCTCTGGTGTCCCTGGCGATCGGAAGAAGCCAACATGATTCTTCTGCATCACTATCTCAGGGCCTTTCGTTGTTGTCTCAAGTCTCTGCTTCACAACCGACTGTCCTCAAGAAACGCAAAATTGTCAACGAAGTGGTGACAGTAAGTGGAGCCACTGAATCAACGGAAGACTTAACCACTGGTCGACTGAAATCCGACAGTCCCGATTCTATTCCTTTGACGAAACGTCTTCGTCCTAGTCGGCCGTCCCCTTTTGTCACTCAAGACAACTTACAGAAAGCATCTGTCGACTCGACACGGCCATCCTCACTTAGGTCTGATGCGGAGTCGACTACTTCACACAACCCTCTCGTCGGGGGGGTGCCGACGACGGCATCATCAACGCAAGGCACGCGCAGAAATTCTCTCATTACTCTGGCTTGGAGCGACGCTCAATTGAACAAAAAATCTGGTCAAGAGTGATTGAAATCGCACATTATGTGATGTAGAATTCCCGAGTATATCAGGCTCTATCCGACTCATGCTAACCTGCAAACGTAAATTTTGGAAAGATTGGATGAAAACGACATGTAACATGAATCCCGGGTACACAGGGCACTTGCCCGGCTCATGCTAACTACAATTGTAAATTTTGGGGGATTTTTGGATTCATTCATTCGACGATAGAGATGCTCTGTACTGTGTAAAATTAGCCAACTAGGTAAGCTACGTCAAAGCTTCAGTACTCCTCGGCCTCTTACCTGAATGCTTACCGGTAGTTGGATCCATTATCGACTCCTGCGGGATCGTATCTTCCAGAGAGTCATTTCGACGGCTATCTGCAAATCCATACTATGTGGTACATTTACGTAACCGTTAATCTTCATCTATTCAAGATGGGATTCCCTCACGTAAATGGGTGCGTTGGGAAGACCCGACGCCTGACAGGGACCGGCGCTTGCCGTGAGAGGTACACCTGAATGGGTCGGAGCCTCAGTACTCGTCAGCCACTAACTTGAATGCTTTAGTAGATCGATTATCGCCTGCTGAAGGATCGTATCTTCCAGAAACCTGTGAAGAAACTGCTACAAATTACTCAGTCATTTCGACGACAATCTGCAAATATGTTTATGTAACCTTTGATCTATTCAAGATGGGGATACCCTTACGCAATGGGTGCGTTGGGAAGACCGGACGCCTGACAGGGACCGGCGCTTGTCGTCAAAGGTACACCTTTATAGGTAGCAACACCGTTCGAATCCGTTTGGAGGAAAGGAAAAACGGCATCGAGAATCTTCTTCTTAAGGACTTGATTTTCTGTGGCTGGTTCTCCCACGAAGCCATCGACCATAACACGTTCACCAATTTGTGCACCTTCCGGAGGGTCAACAAACTTGACTTGATCACCTGATGATGCACATAAGACCATACCATGAGATGGAAATTCTACTAGATTGCGGGCCTTGAGATTAGCGAGAACCAGAACCTTTCGGTTGACCAAGTCATCCACCGAGTAGTATGCCTTCAATCCGGAAGCAATCTGACGTGGTCCAGTTTCTTCTCCTAGATCGATCTCCTCACAGAACAACTTATCAGCTTTCGGGTGTTCCCATGCCTTGTTAATGACACCTACTCGAATATCTAACTTGGAGATATCGATTTCTGTGTCGGCAGAAGGTGGTGGTGTTTTCTTGGCCTTTTGGGGTTGGCTATCCTTCGCCTTGGAGGGCGGGGCAGTCGTAGTATCGGTAGTTCCATCCGCAGCAGTGGTCGGATTGTACTCATAGTTCATCAACTCTTCTCTGCTTTCGATAATAGTCTGTGGGAGTTCTTCCGTACGGAAATCCTTTGGCTTTTCAAAGGGGGCTTCACCGGCCAAAAAGGTTGCCAGGCCTGAGATTGTAGAATACAAGTGGAAACCACAGCATGAGCTTGTAAAACCGTTCGAATGTTTATCCGAGAGTGTGCAAATCACCTCAACCACAAGGGGAGAGAAAACGTACCATCATCATAAAAATGTGGAAATTGTTGTACGAATCTTAAATCGGATTTGACAAATTCTCTTAAATCCTTGACACCATGAATAATCATTGCAAATCGTTCGACACCAAATCCTGCTGCAAATCCAGAATATTGATTGGGATCAATGCCCGCCATTTCTAATACACGTGGATCGACCATACCACAACCTAATACTTCCATCCATTTTCCACGGAATTTCACATCAACTTCCATACTTGGTTCTGTAAACGGGAAGTAGGATCCACGGAATCGTGTTTCAATATCTGGACCTAACATTTCCTTTAAGAAATGTTCGACAGTCCCCTTAAGATGACCGATATCCAATTCCCCAACCGGTTCTAAAGCCAGAATTTCCACTTGATGGAACATTAAAGAATGTGTCGCATCGATATCATCACGTCGATAGACCCGTCCGGGGGCGACGATCCGGAGGGGTGGTGTCCGTTTTTCCAATTGCCGGATTTGGACTGCCGACGTATGTGTCCGTAGTAAGAGTTCCCGGTCAGGTGTCAAATAAAAGGTATCCTGCATATCTCTAGCCGGATGATCTTTAGGACAATTCAATGCCTCAAAACAATAATAATCGGTTTCAATTTCAGGTGAATCCTCACATGCTGTGACGGTATCATACCCTAGCCGGACAAAGATATCAACCGCCTTTTCCATCGTCATTGATAATGCATGACGACGTCCGATATCTTCTGTCGGCCATAAACCTGGCATCGTCACATCGACCTTTTGTGATTCCATCAAATCTTCTAATTCTTTCATTTCTAATCGTTCCATAGCTTCTGACATTAACATTTCCATCCCATCCTTTAATTGATTCACAACAAGACCAAGTTTGGGTTTATCACTAGGAGATAAGTCACGCATATATTTCATTGCACCATTAATCGGTCCCTTCTTCCCAAAGGTATCACGACGTAATTGTTCTGCATTGGCTAAACTTGTACATGCCTGTAATTGGACTTGGAAATCTGCCTCAACCTTTCGTAATTCTACTTCGACTTCCTCTATGGAAATCCCCGTAGTCGCAGCCTTAGTCGTCGAGTCTGCCTCTGATGTCGACATGAGTAAATGTGTCCTGGATGAAGTAGTAGGCATAGTCACAACATTCGAATCCAACACCCATCGATTATTCCCTACAATGGATTGAAGGGAAGGAGATGGACGGACCGATACTGGGAATCCAGATACCATCAATGAAAGGCGCTCCACAAGGAACGTAAACAAAATGATGGAATACCGGACCATGTTTGTTTTTCAATCTGTCACCCTAACTCTCTCTTTGTATGGGGTATATGGGTACACCTCTTTCGTTGGATGATCAACGACGGAAGTAAAGAGGTCGGTTGGAAATGTTGGTTTGTTGGAAGGTAGTAGATGATTCTCGACGCTACGGAAGTACGTACTCCGTCAGCAAAGGCGATCTTCCTATGCTTCGTTTCTGACGGTGTGAAGACAGTGATGTGTTTTGTGATAACAGTAACGATCATGGGCCGCGCGAATCGCGTGGGGGAGACATCATCCATCATCAGCCCATTTCATCATTCCGTTGTGTCGACTGACAGGACTGTAGAAGTTGACGCGAGAGCAGATTTTGGTACCGTACGTATCTTTTGATACGTATGACGTCGTTGCGACAGTTTCCAGGGTCAGGCTATTTCTTTGCAAGCCACCCAGATGATAGGCTATTTTGGCGTTCACTTGTGTGTTTCATGCGACCCTTTCCGAGAGGCCAAACACAAGGATCCACAACGCTGTCGAACGCATAAAGAGGATCCAGAACCCCTGCAAACAAACAAAGGTTTTCACAACCAAAGACCCCCCAGGACGATCCCACAAACCATGAAACGATTATCGACATCACCCTCGTCGGTCCTTGTTTTCTTGACCTATTGCTTCCTTGGAGGTTGTTTTCGATCACATGCTTTTTCCACGAGTACTACTGGGACTACGACTGGTGGTGGCGTTGTCAACACACCACCACCACCACGTGTAATTCCTGTAACAGTCCTAAGTGGATTTTTAGGATCTGGAAAGACTACGTTATTACAAGAAATGTTGGATAATAAGAAAGGATTACGAATCGGTGTCGTCGTGAATGATATTGCATCTGTCAATATCGATTCGAAATTAGTCGCTGGTAGGACGACAACAAGATCTACGAACAATGATGAAAAGGACGAAGAAGAATCAACTTCATTGTCTACCAAGGCCTTACCCGATGGTATGGTTGAACTTCAAAATGGTTGCGCGTAAGTACTAAGTTATGATTCAGATGACTTTGGTTGTTGGAACGTATCCCTTGTGAGATGTGTGGCTGTGTGGCTGTGTGGCTGGCACTTATTAGGTTCATAGTTAGATGATCTGCCTCACAATCGTTTCATGGTTTTGCTTCGCAACGTACGAATTTGTTTCATTCGTTGTTTTTCTTTTCATTTATTTGGGATATCAACAGTTGTTGTTCCTTGAGTGACGAATTATTGTCATCGATTGCCAATCTCGTCACATTGTCCGACTTGCGTGCTCAAGCTGAAGAAGGTGATGATAATGATGAGGATGGCATTATCAACAGTAATATGGGACAATTCCATCACATTGTCATCGAATTAAGTGGCGTCGCAGATCCAAAAGCTATCCGTGCCAAGTTTCAACAGGCCATTATGGATCAGATGCCACTTATGGACCGGGTCAAGTTGGATACGATGGTGAGTCTGATTGATTGTTCGACCTTTTCTACCTACTTCCAGTCACCATTGATGATGACAGCACAAGATGTACCACAATTCTTTCCGGAACAACAAAATCTCATGGAAGAAGAATGGATGCAAGATATGCCCCCAAAATTATTGGAGGCTGTCCTCCGAAGTATGAATAATCGTGGAATGATGCATGGTGATGGGGAGGAAGCAGATGGTGTCGCAGATTTGTTGACAAGTCAAACCGAAACGGCAGATGTCGTCGTTCTGAATAAACAAGATTTAGTCGATGTGACGAAGGTTGAAGAATTGGAAGAAATGATCCAAGCATTGAATCCACGTGCTCAAATCTTAGTCACCTCACATGGTAAAGTCCCCTTGACTGACGTCTTGGGCGTCGCAGAAGGTCAAGGTGTTGCTGTGGCGGGTGCAGTCGATGATCATCGAGAATATGTCCAAGCGGTCGTCGAACGGGAACAGGAACAGGCCATGATAGCAGTCCCTGAAGCGGTTGTCAAGGAATCAAGTCATTCTCATTCTCACGATCATCATGATGACGAGGTAGAAAAACTTTGGGCTACTACTACCTGTACTGAACCAACCTGTACCGATCCATCACACAGTCATTCTCATTCTCACGATCATCATTCCGAAGCAACAACAACTCCAACAACTACGGCAGCAGCGGCTGTCACATGCAATGAACCAGAGTGTACCGATCCATCGCATAGCCATTCTCATTCCCATAATCATCATGCCGAGGAAGAGTCACACAGTCATTCTCATTCCCATGATCATCAGGGGGCTTCTGAGGTGGCCTGTACTGATCCAGTCTGTACGGATCCTACACACGATCATTCTCATTCTCATGATCACATGGACGGTGGTCATTCTCATTCCCATTCTCATGATCCTGCTATGGAATTTGCTACCCATGCTGGGATTGGGTCCTTCGTCTACCGTGCTCGTCGACCATTCCATCCTGGACGGTTGGTTAGTTTTTTGCGATACTTGCCAGTCGTCCGTGGTGTCCCCGAGGCCACCTCGTCATCATCGTTCTCGGAAGAAGATTCAGTATCCGTTCCTGCAGAAACTCAAAAGGCCTTGGCGAAATGTGTTCGTTCCAAGGGCTTTTGTTGGTGTGCCGATTCTCATACCGATGCCTTGTATTGGAGTCATGCAGGATCTTCCTACGAACTTAAATGTTTAGGACAATGGTGGGCGACTCTCCCTCGTGATCAATGGCCTCCTGGTATCGATGAATACGTCTTACAGGACTTTGATAATTCTAACCATGATGATACGACGAATCCCATTGGTGTCGGAGATCGACGTCAAGAGGTTGTCTTTATTGGACCCACCTTGGGGAATCCATCTACACAAAAGGCGATTACCGAATCGTTAAATCAATGTATACTGAATGATGAAGAAATGGAAGAATATACTACACTTTCCAAGGCCAACAACAATAAGGGTGATCAGGGCAAACTAGCCACTCGATTCGTCAATCTCCTCGAATCGAAGTACGTCACGTATTAATTGAAATACTATAGAAGATAATGAAGAACAATCTAAAGATGTGTTTTGGAAAACTAGATTTCCATATGTGTTCTCTCGCTCCTTTTGATAGTCAGATCAGAGGCTGGTGACCTCGGTTGTAGTCAGATCAGTTAAGGCGAAAACTGATGGAAAATCGTGATGCGAGAACTAAAGCTGTAGTAGACTATGAACGAATGTAGATACTTCTTGAGTCGCACCGAATGCAACGTTACCGGTATTGGCTTACTTTTGCCTCCCGGACAGGACCCTGCGGAGGCTGTGTTGGGAATGACGATACCGTATACACCAAGTCGTATTGTTTGAAATAAAGAAGCCTACACGGTACTAGTTTTCCTTACTATTCTTCTTCAGCATTTCCGCTGCTGCCAATTCCGCTGAAAAGGCAGCATGCTTCCCCGCATACGTCGTTGTCCTCTTGACTGCCTGTCGATTAATCATATAGTAGTTCTTGATAC
>Ga0194115_10008083_pt1 | contig 10274 bp, 17 predicted proteins | sample TA2MahsurfametaG_3_FD_148656 | JGI IMG/M metagenome (GOLD analysis project Ga0194115, IMG submission 148656) | Freshwater microbial communities from Lake Tanganyika, Tanzania - TA2015002 Mahale S4 surface | ecosystem: Environmental > Aquatic > Freshwater > Lake | place: Tanzania: Lake... | reverse complement strand
ACGGTGGATGAGATATTAGATAAAATATCAGAGAAAGGAATAGATTCATTAACAGAGAAAGAAAAAGAGATTTTAGACAATTATGGAAAGAGAAAAGATGGAGGACGTTAAATCGTCAAACCCTTTGAATCAAGATGAGATTCAAATTTATTTAAAAGACATTAGAAAACTGAAGGTTATGACACCGGAAAGAGAAAAAGTTCTTGCTGAACGTATATCATCTAATGACTGTACGGATAGAGAAAAAGAACTAATCCAAAAAGAAATGTTGGAAGGTAATTTACGATTTGTGATTACCGTAGCAAAACAATATCAAAATCAAGGTATTGATTTATCTGACCTAATTGCTGAAGGAAACTTTGGTCTTATGAAAGCAATTAAAAACTTTGATTGGAGTAAAAACAATCGTTTTATATCATATGCTGTTTGGTGGATTAAACAATCAATCCTACAATCACTTAATGAAAACTCAAGAACAATAAGACTCCCCGTTAATGTTGTTCAAGATATGCAAAAAGAAAAGAAGGAAAATGAAAAAACAAATAAAGACCTTTCTGATAAGTTTGCAACACTTCCAAGAATGATTGATTTAGATATGCACATCAATGAAGACGGTGACACATTAATAGACATCATTAAAAACGAAAACGTTGAATCACCCGACGAGATATTTTCAACAAAAGATTTATTAAAAGAAAAGATGATGAAAATAATGGGTGTTTTGGACAACAGAGAAAGACTAATAGTTGAAGACTATTATGGAATTACAGGAACACCAAGAACATTAGAAGATATCGGATCTGATTTTGGTTTAACAAAAGAAAGAGTTAGGCAAATAAAAGAAAAGGCACTTCGTAAACTTAGAAACGAATGTTCAGATTTATTTGAATATTTATGATAAAAAGTTTGGCAGATTAAAAAAAAGATTATATCTTTGTATTGTTAATCTGATTAACGTTTTGAGTTTCTGTCTTAGATAGAAAACACGGTGGTGTCAACGGTTATGACATCTGGTCTGAATGACCACCCTCCTAGTGTGTGGGTTTTAAAAAGATTCAAATATGAAAAGGGGGATATTTCCCCCTTTTTGTATATTTATACTTATATGAAACTTCTTGATCTACTTAAAGAGAACATATTAATTACTGAAAAATTAAATAGAAGATTTCGGTTATTTCCTAATATCACAAAAGATGGTATAACAGCAAGAGTATTTCAAACAGGACACCAAAAAGATCACAGAAATGGGGATCAACCTGAAACCAGTAATGTTTTAGAAAAAATAGCAGACGGAAAATGGAAAACAGGTGCTAACAGCCTTTCAGTAAGAAAACAAATATTTAGAAATTTAGATAGGGTAGTCAAAGAGTTTTCCGAGTTTGAAAATTTAAACAACAAAGTAATTTTGTTTATTGATAAATTTATAAATCCCGCTTTCCCAAAAGAAGAACCAACGTATATTGAATATGTTTTGGCTGCAGATAAAAAAGATGATAAACATTGGGATTTTGAAATATTAAGTTCTGCCCATTCATTAGAAGGTAATTATTTGGCTAGTTTAAACAACGATAAAGTCATAAGGTTAGTAGAAAACGTTAATTTTACATTCAATAAAATTGTTTTTTTACCATTATAAATTATACCTTAATTAGTACCTATATGGGTTTTTATTTATCTTTTATATTTATTAGTTATAGTTTATTAATATGAAAGAAAAATTTTTGCCTTGGTTTTTATTATTTTGTGCTTTAGGATTATCAGGAACTGCTGCGTATTATAGTATTGTTGGGTTAGCGGTTGTATTTGTGGGAGCGGCAATACCGGTTATAATAATGGGTACGTTTTTAGAAATATCAAAAATTGCTATTGCAACATACTTACACGATAAGTGGAAAGAAACATATGGAGTATTAAAAATTTACATGACAATTGCTCTTGTAACACTTTCTATTATAACTTCATTAGGGATATATGGATTATTAAGTACAGGTTTTCAAGAAAATATTGCAAAACTTGAAATTGGTGAAAAACAAGTTAAAAATGTTGAAGTAAAAAAGAAAAGATTTGAAGAAATAAAAGTTGAATTAACAAAAGAAAAAACAACTTTAGATGGAGACATCACAAAACTAAGAGACGGATTATCAAATAACACAACAACACAAACAGTTGATAGAAAGACGGGGCAACTAATAACAAGAGCAAATAATGCAAATAGAAAGTCATTTGAAGGTCAGTTAAAAGAGGCACAAATAAGAAGAGACACTATTTCTAAAAAAATTGACTCATTTAATGATAGTATAACAAAATTAGATGTTGATATATTAAATATGCAATCAAAAGAGATTGGTGGTGGAGAGCTTGGAACTATTAAATATTTAAGTGAGTTGTTAGGATGGGATATTAAAAAAACTGCAAACTTTTTTATTTTAATTTTAATTTTTGTTTTTGACCCATTAGCAATCACACTTGTTATTGCAACAAACCAAGCATTTAAAAACAAAAGAAAAAAAGATGATACCCCACAAGTACCGACCAAGTACCCCACAAGTACCGACCAAGTAGAACGAGAATATGAAGTAGAGTATAAAACACAAGATCCTGTCATAATAGAAAAAATAATTGAAGTCCCTGTAGAGGTTATTAAGGAGGTTGAAAAAATAGTTGAGGTCCCTGTTTATATTGAAAAAGAAAAGTTAACAGATGAAGAAATGTTTGAAACAGAAGAAATTTTTAATCTACAAAATAATGAAGAAAAAGAAAAACCTATAGAAGACACACAAAACAATTCAGAAGTTCAAAAAGAACCTAAACGACTTTCTTATCTTAACAGAAATGCTGGATCTTTCAGAATCAACAGATTTTAATTTTATTGGAACAAACATTCAAAAAAGACAAATAATTCTAGCGGATAGCAAAAGAAACTACAAAGATTATATCAATTCATTGAAATATCGGTATAATAAAAAAAATCAATATTTACCAAATTATGTTATTACTAAAGAAGGTGAAATTTACTTAATTGTTAGACCTGAAAACTACTCAAAATTTATGAATGACGAAGATATTGACAATAAATCTATAGTAATAGTTTTAGAAAATTATGGGTGGCTAAAAAAAAATCCAGTAGACTTACAATATGTTACATGGTTAGGTGATATTTATAAAGTGGAAGAAGTTTACGAAAAAAAATGGAGAGATTATTTTTATTGGGATAAGTACACCGAAATACAAATAAAAAAACTATCCGAATTAATTTTGGAGCTTTGTGATAATTTTAAAATACCAAAAAATACTATTGGTCATAACGTTAGACAAGACGGGGCAAATAATTTTAACGGTATAGTTTCAAGAAGTAATTTCAACTTTATTAGTAAAGATGTAAATCCTTCTTTTGATTTTGAATTAATTGAAAAAAAATTAAAAAATGTTGAATGAATACGATGAAATAAAAAATCTTTTGAAAAAATCAAAACTTTTACAAGAACAAAGTACGGTTAATAATTTGGCCAAAAGCATTGAAAGGAGCATTGACGATAGTCAATCTAAAAATAAATCATCAGATTTTGGTGATACAAAAAAAGAAAAATCAAGAACCTATAGAATCTCAGGAGGTCTGTTAACTTTATATGGTGAAAATGAGAAAGATCTATTAATCACTGGTGAAGAGAAAACAAATTTTCAAGAAACAATGGACGATTTTGTTGCCGATGTTTCAGATCTTGCGGATTTTGGGGTCCTAAATCTTTATAAAAATGAAGTTCAGTGGAGTGGAAAAATAATTGATGCTAATATAGAATTCTTTTTTACTGTTGGTCAATCAAACGGAGTATACATCAACGGAGATATGATTAAACTTGACGATAATTTAAATGAACTTTCAACTAAACTAACATCTTTTTTTGAAAAATTTAAATCTAAATGGGCAAAAGTTTTAGGAAATAGAAAAAAAACAAAATTAAAAAAAGAATAATGAAAGAATTTGTAATGAAATATTTTAAAGAAATTTTAATCGCATCATTTGGGATTATAATATTAATTTTCCTTTATAAAATTTATTTTGTCAGCACAGACAATAGTGAGTTAATTAAGTTCAAGTTAGAAACCTTAGATAAAGAAATCAATGAATTGTATAATCAAAGAAAAAGTTTAGACTCATCAATAAATGCTAGAAATAAAAATATAGAAAAAATTGATTCAGCTTTGAATAATTTAAAAGTTGAAAAAACAACAATAAATCAAATATACCAAGTCACCGCAACTAAAATAAAACAATCAGATGCTAAACAAACCGATAGTCTTCTGAGATTAAGATATAGATACTAAAATATGAAAAATTTAATTACTTTATTATTTTTAACGATGTCATTTATGTTTTTTTCACAGAAAAAACCTAAAACCGATAGTACTGAAATATGTTTCCCATACCAAGTAGGTCAAAAAATACTTTTAGATTTAAATGAGTGTGATAAAAATAAAAATATTTTATTAATATTTGAAAAAGAAATAAAACTTTTGAATGAAAAAATAAAAGAAAAAGATGGTGTTATTGGGGACATGAATAAAACAATACAAATATGTGACACCATAATTAAAAAAAATGAAGAAAAATTTAAAATAGTTGACGAAGAAAATAAAAATCTTAGAAAGGACATCGGAAAATTAAAACTAAGGAACAATATTTCAAATATTGTTTCGGGTGTAATAATAGGAGGACTTACATACATATTCATATTTAAATGAAAAATACTAAAATAAATAAAGAACCTAAAGAAGGTACATCAACCGGATCAAGTGGAGGGTTCGTCCCTAAACTTGGGTTATGGTCAGATGACGTGGAAGCCAAAGAGGAATATAAAAGACTTGAAAAAGAAGAAGGTGAATTTAAAGAGGCTACGTCATCATCTTCAGTAGGTGCTTATGATGCTCCTGGCTTTGAAGATGTTAACATGAGAGGTAACCATCCGATTGGTAGTGGTAGGCAATTTAAAAAACCACTTTATAAGGGTGGTGGATTTGTAACATTTAAAAAAAAGTGTAAAACTTTTCCATATTGTAGTCAGGGAGACAGTAAAGACAAACCAGTAAAAGTTAAAAAGAAACTTAGCCCACTTTCAGAGGCCATTGATAACCTTTCTTTAAAAACCGGTTTATCAGTTGATGAAATTAAAAATATTTTAATAAGTAAATTAAATGGTAAAATATAAACTACCTAATATTTATAATTATGGACAGAAAAATTTATAATATAATCAGAAACGTATTATCTGAAAATTCAGGTAAAATGTACTCAGAATGTGGAAGTAAAAAAATGATGGAAAACGAATGCATGGAATATGGAAATACTATGGTAGAAAAAGATATGTGTTCAGAGTGCGGATACACTGAAGGGGAATTTAAAGAATCTAAAAAACTGTCTAAAGGACAAAAATATATTGCAAGACAAGCAGAACCTAAAAACAAAATAGGGGCTAATGATTTTGCAAAATTAAAATCAAAAAAATCAGAAGTTAAAGAAAAGTTATATGGTAGACAAAGAGTTATAGATATAAATAAAAATAATAAAATAGATTCAGAAGACTTTAAATTATTAAGAAAAAAATCATTAAGAAAAGAATCTGTTTATAGTATTGAGATAGAGGGAAAAAGAATTTTATTTAATGAAGGTGAAGTTATTAATATTATTGAAAATATTATATTAGAAGAAAAGAAAAAAAATAAATCAAAAAGTTTACCGAAGAGCACAAAAAAATCATTTGAAAAATCAAAAAGTGAAAATGATAATTACATTAATAGTGTAATTAAAAAAATGAAAGACTATTTAAAAACAGGGTCTAAGGTTGATTACGATATGAACCCAAAATCATTCCCTAAAGGAAATGGTGAATTGGCTAAGATGAAAAAAATGGCTTATGTAAAATCAGATACCGCTCAAGAGTATATTGATAATTTTACCGCGGCTGGATTGGAAAATTTAGAATATGATGAAATACACCCTAACGATGAGTGGGTTACTAATAATATTGTAGGAAGTTCAAGAACGGGAAACAACCCAAAATGGGCTAACTCGGTAGAAACTGGTCTCGGAGAAAAAAGAAATAAGATTAGAAAAAATAATTTATTAGCTAGAGTAAAAAGAGACGCTTATCAAAAAGACGATCAACCAATTAGGTTTGACAAGTCTGGAGAAGATCTGGGAGATTCTGTTGATGTCTTAATGAAGAAATACTCAAAAAGTAAAAAGAAAAGTGTTTCAGAAAATAAATTAAATGAAGATGTGGAAGACATTTTTAGATTAATAAAATATAGTCAAAAAACTCAGTAATTTTTATTTAAAAAAAACTTTATAGTATTATTATTAAATTAAATGACAAGTTTAGATAATAATATGGGTAAGTTTTTTGAATGGCTAACAAAACCAATGTCTGAAGAAGATATCACTTCATGGTATCTTGCAAATAACATCATACCCGAATTTACAGAACTATTTAGAGACTTTTGTCTATCTTTTTTATTAATAATGAAAGAAACTTATTTAGGTGATGACGATGAGGTTAATAAAGAAACTAAAATAGGTATGACAGAATTCCAAAACAAAGAACATTTTAAATGGTGTTGGAACAAAACCGTAGAAAATTTTAAAAAAGAAAACATAAATTTTAATTTTTCAGAAGACGATTATATTTTTTTTGAAAACTTTTTTTATGAATTATTTTATAATCAAAAAGATAAAAAAATAAGAAACGCTATTGATGATTTTTTTATACAAATTTTTGATTATAAAACTCGTAAAACTAAATCAGATATTGAAATTTTTACAGATATCTATAAAACATTGGAAAGATCGATTGAAAGTAAAAATAATTCATTTACAAACACATGATATTTAATATTATTTTTAATAAATAAATAAATTTAATAATTTTCAAAAATGGAAACATTAGAACAGATTAAAACATTGGTTGAAACATTGAGTGCAGAAACAACCAAGTTCTACACTAAAGGTAATAATTCTGCAGGTACAAGAGCAAGAAAAGCGGCACAAGAATTAAAAGAACTTATGCAAGTACTTAGAAAAGAGATTTTAGCACATAACAAAGAAAATAAAGAAGGTTAAAGATGACTATGATTTTAGGTTTTTTATTTATATTTTCTTTGGTTTGTTTATTAAATTTAGTCTTTGAATTTGTAAAAAACTTAATGAGTACACCCCCAGTACCTTTTGAACTTAACGTTTGGAAAAAATTGTTGTATGGTACAATATTATCATACATTTTAACATATTTAATATACATTTAACATGGTTTATAGTGATTTTACAGAAAAAACAGGAAAGTACCTCAACTCGGTAAGGATATTAAAAAATTATATTAGTTTCGATATGGTTTTTCCAAGTACTTGGATAATGCTTAAAACAAAACCTGAAGCCATTGAAATTTTACAAAACGAAAAAAGTGATGTTGGTTTTATAACCTCTTTTGTTTGTGAGAATAAAAGAGGTTATATTAATATTGTCGAAGAAACTATTGATCTTGTGGTGAAAACCAATATTGAGAGAGAAGAAAAAGAAAGACTTTTTAAAAATAAAGTACAAGAACTTAAAAACATTTTTGAGAAAGAAAATTTAGAAAACCTTAAAGCCTTAAAGTTTGATTTAGAGGAATTAACAAAATTAAGTAATAATGAGCCAGAAGTTACCACTAAGGGAAGTGCAGAGACAGTTGCAAAAAATTGAAAACGAAGGTAAGGATTTAGAAAAATACACCGAAAATTATAAAAAAAAATTATCTGAAGAGATAAAAAAATTTAAACCTACTGAAATCAAAAACACACCAATAAAAGAAGAAAAACTAAGTGTATGGATGCGGTTTCTAAAAACTTTGGGGATCAATTAGAAAAATTTGCAGAAGTCGTTGATTTATTAGATAGTTCTAATATTACAAATGATATTGTAGAAATCACCATAACTGTTAATGACAGTACTATTAATGATATTGCAATTTTTTTAGGTCAATCAACACCAACAGATAAATGCTTAATTGAGATAGGAAAAACAAAATTTACCTTTTTGAAAAAGTAGTTTTTAACCTATATAATCTTTTTTTATTAAATCCCTTCTCAACTAAAATTGAATATATCCATTTTCTTTGTGAAATGGATATATCTTTAACAAAAATGGCATCTAATCTTGAATTATTATAAAAATGATCTTCAAAACATTCTAATAATCTTTCAGACTCATTTTTATCTTTAAGTGAAAAAATACTAACGTCAGAATCTATTTGTATACAAAGTTTATTATTTAAAGTGTAAATACTTTTAAGTTCAGGAGAAGAACAATATTCACTTATTATTTTTAATATGTCTTTTTTCTTTTTATCCTGCCAGTCGTAAACCTCCTCCTCAATCTTAAATTTAGAAAGATTTAAAAAAACATATTTTTCACTTTCTAATTCCGCAACTTGATTTCTACCGAACTCATCTTTATATGAGACACTTTTTTGTATACTTGTTTGGTTTGTTAATAAACCAATTTCAAAATTAACATTTTCTGCATTTTCTATTTTTTTTTCAAAAATAACATTATTTGATTCATTAATTAACCTATCAAATAATAATTTCGCGTTAATCTCTTTATTATAACGTTTGATAATTTTTCTTTTTTTCTTATTCTTAAAAAGAACTAATAAATATTTTGATTCCATGAAAAACTACTATGAAATATTAGGTGTCGATGAAAACGCATCTCAGGACACAATTAAAAAAGCTTATAAAAAATTAAGTAAACAATATCACCCAGATGTAAACCCTCAAGGAGAAGAGAAATTTAAAGAAATTAGCGAAGCTTACGAAAATATAGGTGACGAAGTAAAAAGACAAGAATACAACCAAAGGAAAAATAATCCATTTGGTGGTTTTGATAATGGTTTTGACATACATAGTATGTTTGAACAAATGATGAACGGGAATAGACAAGCTGCAAAGGCCCCCGATAAAGTTTTAGAAATTACAATAAATCCTGTTGAGTCTTATTTAGGTACTAAAAAAGAATTAAAGTTTAATTATTATAAAATGTGTGAACCTTGTAATGGTGAGGGGGGTGATAAAAAAATTTGCGGATCTTGCAATGGTAGAGGATTTCAGGTGCAAATTTTTGGTACCGGATTATTCAGACAACAATTCCAAGTACAATGTGGCGACTGTGGGGGTAATGGTTTTAAAATTGTAAAATTATGTAATGGGTGTTTTGGTAATGGTGCAGTTATTGACACGGAAATACTTAATGTATCCTTACCTCAAAACATTGATAATGGAGATTTTATGAGATTAAAAAATAGGGGCGACTTTAACACTAAAGTTAAAAAAAGAGGGGATTTGATACTAAAAGTTAATATTGATAATACTGGTAATTTTGAAAAAAACGGAATAGATTTGATCTATAAAAAAAGATTATCAACCATAGATTTATTATTTAATGATTTTATTGAAGTTGAACACCCTGAAGGTGAATTAAAATTAACAAAACCGGAAACCTTAGATACTGATAAACCACTTAGAATTGTGAATAAGGGTTATAAAATAAACGGAGCTATAGGTAATTTTTACATAAAAATATCCGTAACAAACGAAAAAAACGATAAAGAAAAAGTTATTGAATTGTTAAAATCAACTAAATAAGTCAAATAGGTTTTTAATTAGAACTACAGTCCCAAAAATAGAAGTAATTAAAATATATGCACTAAGTGCGATTAAAAATATTTGTGTGTTTGATAATTTTCTATTACAAGTCTTACATCCTGTTACTTTAGTCGCTTCTTTTTTTAGATCCTCAACTTGTGAGTCGTTAATGTTGTATTCCATATTATTTTGTTTTTTTAATCATAAGTATTTCAAATTGACTTTTAAATAAAAAACAATTATTTTTGAAATAAAAATTATGCTGAGCTATATTGGTGGTAAGAGTAAAATTGGAAAGTGGATAGTCCCTTTCTATGATAAAGATATTGAAGTATATTTAGAGACTTTTGGGGGTATGTTTTGGTGTTTTTATAACATGGACCTAAAACAATATCCAAACCTAAAGAAAGTTGTTTATAACGACTTTAATCCCTTGAATTACAATCTATTTAAGTGTGTACAGAACCCATCTGAATTGTTAAAAACAATTAATTCAATTGATTGTCAAAAACAAGGTGTTGATCTAACTCCTGAAATATATAAAGAACAATTTATCAGGTTTCAGGCTGAAATTTTTAATCAAGGTTTCAGCGTAAAAC
>Ga0194115_10008082_pt1 | contig 10274 bp, 8 predicted proteins | sample TA2MahsurfametaG_3_FD_148656 | JGI IMG/M metagenome (GOLD analysis project Ga0194115, IMG submission 148656) | Freshwater microbial communities from Lake Tanganyika, Tanzania - TA2015002 Mahale S4 surface | ecosystem: Environmental > Aquatic > Freshwater > Lake | place: Tanzania: Lake Tanganyika... | reverse complement strand
CCACGGAAACCAATTAGGATAGCATTATCGGTCATGTATGGGTTCTTGTAAACTTGGAAGCGACTTGCGAAGCTACCAACACGGCTTACACCCATTGCGAACTTAGCTTGGTCACCGTCAGTGTTTACAACATAACCTGGGATTGACTCCAAGATTGTTGCGACATCTGGCGAACACACCAAGAAGTTAGCACCACCACGGAGAGTCAATTGGTGAATCTTGTTAGAGACCTTTTGGATCTTGTTACCAAGAGTTTGGAACCAAGTGCTCTTTACGTAAGCGGTTTTGTTTGCTGAAACATTTTCACTACGTGTGAACGTAGCCTTATTGGTAGTAGCATTGATGGTCTTGCTGAATTCAGTTCCGATTTTGGCGGACCAAGCTTCAGTGGTTTGACCAGTTACAGAATCGCTCAACATTTCGAGGATTTCGAGATCGATTTCCATCGAAACATATTCACTCAAAAGAGCAGTAAGTTCTGCTTCTGCGTCAATAGAGTGATATGCGTTCAAGTCTTGAGCGAGTTCTGGGGTCCAGACTGCCTTCAACTTACGAGTCTTAGCAACGATTGGTTCGCTCTTGAGTTCCAAATTGACTTCTGGAATATTGATTGGCTCATCAATTGATTGGGTAACATTGGCTTCGGCACCAGAACCTTCACCCTTGGTTTTACCAGCTTCAAAATCACCACGAAGGTTGTCCGTAGGTTGAATTGTGTAGGTCAAACGTTGAGTGGTACCAGGTTGCGCAGCGCCGGCAGATTGACTTACGAACAAGTTAATTTGGTAATATGGGTTAGCAATACTACCAGTGTTAACTGCGGTTGCGTAAGTGTTCAATACAGTGCGAGCTACACCTGCGGAACTTTGAACACCGAAAGAACGAACTGCGTTCAAATCAACGTTATAGAGGTCACCGGAGCCCTTATTTGCTTCGGTATTGTCTTCGAGGTTAAAGGTAATCTTGTAGATACCTGGAACGTTGCCAGCCCCGTTTACAGAAGAACTGAAAGCAGAATCGAATTGTAAATCGTTCCAGCTTGCAGTAGCTACGGCAACAGTTGCGTTTGAGCTAGAAACGGTGCGCTCAGAATAAGCGAAACGTCCTTGACCATAAAGGCCCTTTACAGCAGCATCAGTAGAACCGAGCTTCTTTTGGTTACCACCGAACAAGCTGTCGCCTTCGGCGTGTCCCAATTGAGTGCCGGAACCATATTTGAAGTCTAAGTAGAAGATAAGACCGCTTGGGAGATTCATTGGTTGAACCGATACGAATTCCTTAGCTGCGATCTCAGCAAATACACGACGGACCAATGGAAGTGCTACGCCTGCCCATTGTTCACTGCTTGTGCTTGTGCCGGTTGATGAAGCTTCGTCCAACAACTGCTTTGCTTGGTTTTCCAAGAGGATTGACATGTGTGCCTTTTCAACACCGGTGGTGTTTTCTAGAAGACCTGTCTTTTCCCACTTGCTTTGAAGACCACGGGTTTCAGCCATAAGCTTTGCCTGTGGATTCATATTATTTGTTAGTAGACTCTTTACGTCCATAATATTATTTTCCTATCTTTGGTTTGTTAATTACTCGCAAACTATTACTTCTTGATTCCTGCGAGCTTTTGGAATCTTGAAGCCATCACATCAGCTTGAGGTTCTACAATCGTAGATTCAGGCTTTGTGCTGGTTACTGGTTTGCTTGCCAAACCTTCGGTGATAGTTGAGACAGTCCCATTTGATTTTTTCTTGGCGACTGATCCACCGGCATTAAATGATTCGGCCAAAACTGTGTATGCCAACTTGATTTCACGCAATGTCTTGGTGAGATCAAATGTATTAATGACCTTCAACTTTTGGTCTTCGGTCAAATTCTTACCCTTGAACAACTTGTTGGTATAAAGCAATTTAGCATTCAAGAGATTGGTTTCCTCAAGAACACCCTTCATGAATTTCACGGTATTCAACGAGTCAGTCAATTGTTTCTTCAACGATTCGTTTTCTTCATTGATAGCAACAAGTGCTTCTGCCATTTCTTCAGTAGTTACTTCTTCGACTTCTTCGTCTTCTTCCATTGGAGAAGGAACTTGTCCAGCGACTGGGGCTACTGGAGCAGCTGGAGCAGCTGGAGTAGCTGGAGCAGCTGGAGCACCTGGAGCAGCTGGAGCAGCAGCGGCTGCTGCTGGGTCAACTGCGGCTGGAGCAGCAACAGCACCTGGTGCTTGTTCGTCTACTTCCAATTCAGCAAGAAGTTCGTCAAGATCAACGACCTCCTCAACTTCTTCAGGTTCTTCAGTTTCTTTAACTTCTTCTTTTTCAGCTACTTCGTGCTTTTCATTACCTTCGTGTTCCAACTCAGCGAGAATTTCATCCAACTCTTCGCTGGTGATTTCTTCGCCTTCGTCAAGAGCAAACTCTTGCTTACCAGGTGGAGTAGTGTTGTCACATGCGGATTTAGAAGGTGAAACAGGCTTTTGGTCAGATACGGTATTACCGCTGTCTTTACCGATTCCAGAAGATGAAAGTTTCTCTTCGAGATTTTCTTCATCCTTACCTTCTTGTTTTTCTTCTGACTCTTCCTTGAGCTTCTCTGCGAACATTTCTTTCATGCTCTTTGCGAAGTTTTCCTCAAGAAAGGTTTTCGCGTTAGCAATTGCAGTTTCACGAACTGCCTTTGCGTCTGCGATGCTTTCCTTTAATAGATCGCTCATATTAGTTATACCTTTCCTATTGTTGTTGTGAAGTTATTGGAGAACTCCAAAGAAGATTGAACCACAGTGGCATCAAAGACATCGACGCATTTGATAATAAATATAATATAAAATTGGAAAATTATATTTTTTTTTATATTTATAGTTGTATGCCATATTATCACAGAAAAGTAAACAACAAATATTGTGTGTTTAAAAAGTCCAACGATAAGAAGGTTGGATGTACAAAAGGAGACAAAGAAAGTCTCAGAAAATATTATGCGGCACTCGCGATTGTTGATAAACGTAAGAACGAAATTAATGAATCTGAATTTAGTTCTTCCAAGATGCAAGAAGTTCCAGGCAAAAGTTTAGATGATGTATTGAGAGAAAACTCTGGTGTCAAATTTGACAAAGACGAACTATTAACTTTCCAAAATAAACAAAATGGTTTTGGTGGTTTTGGAAAAGCAAACTTTGTTCATAAGAAAAGCACAAATGAAATTAGTGCCAATATTAACAGTAATGAATCAAACAAAACTTACGTATTCAAAAAGTTGGTAAATAACCAAAACCCAGGTTTGTATAATTACGGGTGTTTCATTAGTATATCTTCATCAAAACAAAGTAATGATCCAGAACAAAACAAAGAAAAGGTGGTATATATTCTGAGCAGTATTTTTGATAATGACCGTGAAGAAAAAACCAAAGTTTTAGCAGACTTAATTGATAGAATTAACTCATATGGACTATAAGAATCTATACGCTCAAGTTAAATTGGGCAATTTTTTAAACAAAGGTGGAGAAGAATCCGATTCTCCAAAATTCAAGTTGATTAATATCGACCACCCCAACGGTTGGAACTTCAATGAAATTGATACCCTTGGCGATATGGGATTCAAAATTGACAATGACTCCGATATGATATGCGAAATCGAAGTGCCTACATTAGAAATGATGGAAGAGAAGATTCCAGTTCGTGTATATAAAAACGAAGACGGATATGTCATGGAGACAACCCGTCGTTACGTATTTGAATCTTTTAGTAAAATGATTGAATTTATTGATTCAATTCCATCAAATCCCAAGAACAAGTAACTTTACTTTTGTGATTGATAAGGTGGTTGTTGATGAGGTTGAGTCACTGGTTGCGCACCAGGCGTTTCGGAGTTTTCGACACCTACTGAATCAGATTTGTCTTGAACTTGATTTGATTGTGGAGCTTCATTGACTGCATCGGCAATTTCAAAATAACGTTCCAATTTCAAACCAATTTCTTCATAAAGCATTTCAAGTGTGTGTTCAACACTCTTGATTTTGTTTGCCTCTTCATTCAACTTATGAGCAAGTTTTTTTACTTCTTTCATGTCACGTTCTACCATCTTTGCTTCCATCCACTCGTTACATTCTTTTACAGCATATCGTTCTGCTAAATTGACAGCTTCCATAATTTTTGAAGCTGTAGCATACACAGCTTCAGCTTTAAGAGTTTTACGATATTCGTTATAAGCTTTTACCGTCTCACGTAGTTTTACCTTCTCTTCTTTTGTGAGAGGAACATAAGAGGTTTCTGTGGAATTTTCTACTAAATGTCTTAGCTTAATCATATGATATAAATAGGTTCAAATTACAATTCTGATATAATATCATGAATAATTTTTTCTATGTTTGAGTAAGGATTGATAATTCTGTTGCCACTAGAATTGACGTTCTCGGATAACTTTCCTTGTGGATACATGAACGCGCCTTGTGTAGAAGGATTGCTTACAAAATCAAATGCTATCAAGTCAAAATCATCTTGAACTACATCCGCACCCTCTCTCATATCCTTCTTTACACTACCCAAACCACGACTACTGATACCCAAAAGAATACCAGCCTTGAGAAGGTCTTTTAAAATATTACCACTTGGAGTAGGAAGAATTTCTACAGTTCCTACCAAATCGTCGCCATCCCAACCCATATCTACGATGTTGTGACTTACATTCTTTAGGTTAACAACTGATGATTCTGGATGATCTAATTCACCCATAGCACGACGTTGTTTGACAAAATTATCCATATACTTTACAGCTTCACGTTGTAGAATTTCTTTTGGATAGATTCTGCCATTTTGGTTCTTTGCTTCAGCACGTTGTAGCGTGCCTGTTACAAGAAGTTTACCGTCACTCAATGATTCATTAAGCGCGGTCTTTTTAAACTCAAATGGTAATACGTCAATTAATACTGTTTTCATATTAAGCTGGCGGTGGTTGTGCTGCTGGTTCAGTTGGTTTCGCTGGTTCAGCTGGTTCCGCTGGTTTTGCCGGTGCTGGTTGTTGTTTTGAAGTTACAACATTTGATGCTCCGGCAGCAGTTTGTTGTGATGGATCAACCAAAGCTTTACTTTTAGCAATTTGATACTTGTCTTTTTGCTTTACATCAGCTGGTCCCAAAATCTTGATCTTAAAACCAGGCTTTACAAAGAACTTGGCTGCTTTTTGTTTACTTTCTTCACGACCAATTATAATAATAACATATCTATCATAATAATAGTCAATTTGAACACCAGTTACATTGATTGTGTAATCTGTCTCAGGTTGTTTGTATCCCTTGCTAGCACGCACAACAATCTTTTTATTTAAAATTTGGTCTTGAATCTTTTTTTGAAGTTCTAATTTGGTTTGTTCAGTTGAATTTTTCAATTTTGTATCAAACGCAGTAAAATCTGGTTGAATATCATATGACTGAACATTTACAGTTGGTTCTGCCTTTGGTGCTTGTTGATTAGGTTGCACGGGAGCATTAGGTTGTGGAGCGTCACCTTCTGCTTCTTGAGCCAAAAATCTATTGGCACGAAAACCTTCAATTATCTTTTTTATAGACTTAAATTGTTCTGTGGTTGGAAGAGTTGTTTGTGTTTTACCAGCAAGACCTGGGTCTAATTCTGGATCACCATGTTGAACCAATCCGTTTTTATCGGTGTATGTATCTACTGGTTCAATATTTTGAGCGGGTGTAACATAAGCTGGTTCACTATACATTTGGTTTTCCAATGACAAATCTTTGCCTCTTGAAACCTTTTTTGCCAACTTAAATCCAAGTTGAGTAGCTGCTCTTACATTGCCTGGTCCTTTACGAGAAAAAGCAAACGGTGTCATGTATGCACCGGCAGCACTACTGGTAGACGCTTCATTCTTTTTCTTTAATTGTGCATCCACTTTTTTTTCAACACTGGCTTTTACTGCTGGAGTCAATTTTTTAGCGTGTGCTTGTAACCACGCATTGTATTGTTGTTTATCAATACGGGATAACTCACTGTCACGATAAATTTGAGCATATTTTTTTACAACATCTCTAAACGGATCGCTAGACTCTTTAAGAAGCTTTTTCATCAGCAAGTTTATTTAATTCTTCGATCAACTCATAAGCGCTTAAAAGAGCAGTCAATTGATTTTCTTTTACAACGCCTGTAAGTGTTTTGTTTGAAAGTTGTGTAATGGTCTCGTTGAGTTTAATCTTGATGACGTTATTTTTAACCAAGATTGATCGTTCCTTGAGAACGTCAGAAACCTTTTTGTATTCCTTGTTAACAAATTCAGTGAACTTGTTGGTGTTGGAAACGTTTGTAATAAATTCCTTCAACAACGTTTTTTGCGAGGGCAACAACGACGAATACTTTTTATTAAAGTTTTCTATCAAGAACTTATAAGCAAGTAACTTCACTTCGGCTGGTTGAGAACTATACACATCCAAATCTTGTTCTTCACTCTTACGTTCTTTTGTCAAATTTTCTACTACAAACTCTCTAGCTTCCAAAATTTCTTCTACTTCAAACTTTACGTCTTCAGAAGATTGATTTTCAAACAACTTATATACCGAAGCATATAGTTTATAGTTTGGAATTTTGTTTTTCAAAAATTCATCGATATTAAACTTTTCTTTTATCTCCTTGACTAAGTTATACTTCTGTGTATTTAATTCACGTTCATTTAATTTTGAACGTGTCTGCAATACAACATTCAAAATACGATCAGCTGACTCGGTATTTTTTGAAGATTGATTTACAATAAAATTATATAATTGAACTTCTTTTCCAAGCACAGTGCTTTCATTGAAGTATTTGAACATCAAGTTCTTAGTAAATGATTCATCACGACCTGCCAATATATCTGCGGTAATCTGTCGCGTAAGCAACTCAAACAATACTCCGCTATTCTTAAACTTAGAATGTTTAGCTTTTTTGCGCATATAGTTCTCTAATAATTATAAATATATTGAAATTTAGAAAATCGTCGGATTTATATCATTCTTTGATGTTTGTTTCATCCATATAAGAGGAAGAAACCCCCTCTCTTAAAATTTCTTTGGACTTATCTAATCCTTGTAATATTACCGACAATCCTTCCGTCGATTCTAAAGATAATGGTGACCGTTTTTTATATTTGTGCGACGGAGACAAATCACTATCACTATTATTTTCTAGTGTTCCAAGTGGATCTTCACCAAATGGATATTTCCTAGCGTCTTTTCTACCAGTTTGGTCACGGTCACGATTTTCTTCTTTTTTACGGTCAGCTTCTTCACGTTCATGCGCAGACATCTTAACTTTTTCAGTCAATTTAGGAGCTTCTGCACCACCTGCTTCTGCACCACCTCCACCTGAGGGAGTTGTAGCGCTGGCTTCAGCACCCCCTGTTTCTCCACCTTCACCAGCGCTACCCCCTTCCGCGCCGCCGGCTCCACCCTCTTCACCACCTTCTCCTTCACCTTTGCCTTCAGAGCCCTTGGCTTTTAGGAAGTTCAATGCAGGATCGTTACCTTCCTCTTCGATCTGCTTAAATCTATACATACCCTTAGCGTCATCAACAAGTTGTTTTTGTAACACAATCATGTCTTGATCGCTCATACCAAACACCTTTTCGTAAATCCACTTTTTACTGAACAACTTTTGTTCTTGCATGTCTTTGGATACTTCAACTTTACTCTTCCAAACATCAATCTTTTCTTTTTCAAAGATAGTAGAAGGATTGGTAAGTTCCAAACTAAAATCGACCAACGATTCATCACGGTATCCTTGGCTATACAAGTGAACCACTGCAATTTTGTTTAACTCACTAACAATAATACGTTGAACACGTTGAATTGTTCTAGCAAAACGAATATCCTCTGCTGCTAATGTTGCTTTACCAGAAAGTGACTCATCATATCCCAAGAATGCTTTTGGAATCTTGAGAGCTGCCATCATCTTATTACGTAGATATTCTATATCGTCTGTGCCTGTCCATTCAAGACCAGGCAAATTGTCAATAGCAGTTCCACTATCACCACCACGAACTGGTAGGAAAAAGTCTTCTACCATGTTTTGTAAATTAAAACGAAGATTGTAATCACCGGTTGCTTGATCCAAATATGGAGTCTTTTTCATTTGTTGAATGATTCTCTCCATGTGATTGTCAACTTCATTTGGTGGAATATTACCAATATCAATCTTGAAAATACGCTTTTCTGGAGCACGCATGATACGATGAATTAACATCGCGTCTTCCATCAAACTCAATTGCTTCCAAACACGACGAGCACCTTCCAACATACTTTTACCATATGGCAAGAAATTACTATCACTCAATAAACGAAAATGAGCCATTTGATAATTTTCAAGATCCTCAATTTTGTTACCATATGGAAGATTGACTTGGAACTTAACGAAATTCTTGTTTTGTAGATGAGCGTTTTCTACACGCGTAACATAATATGAACTGAGAGGTTCAACCATGTATACACCATATTCTGGACTGATATGTAGTCTCAAATAAAAATCGCCATATTTGACCATACTACGAGTCCAAGACCAAAGATTAAACTCTACATTCAAGATGTCATAAAACAAATTGTTTAATATACTCTTGATATCATCGTTGCTACTACGAACTGTAATAATGTCGCCTAATTCATTACGTGTTGTGCATTCATCCGCGTAAATGTCTAATGCAGACGCAAGAATTGGATCCATATCCATTGTATCATAATCGCGAAATAGTTCTACACGACTACTTTGATAGCTAAGATTGAAGTCGCGGGTATATTGATTATATGCGGTAGTTCTAAGACGATTAAAACGATCTCTTAAACTATTACGATCTGTAGCATATTGAATTTCATCTGTATCGATGACCTTGAGTTTTTTGCCACCCACATTACGAACAATTACGTCATTGCTGAAAAGTCTTTTCAGTCTAGCGTAAAGTGACCTATTTTTTAACTCTTGAAATGATTTTTCGTCCATAATATGCTATCTTATATATAAGTATTATAACAACCAAGTTAGTGATTCTTTTTTACCTGAGCTTGGACCTCCTGGTGCACCTGTGTCAAATTTCCACGTTTCCTGAGGGGACTGAATAATTTTATATTGTGATGCCGGGCCCGGCGTTGTATTTGTGATTTTTTGTATACCACCAAGCATAGTTCGTGTATATGCTATTTGTTCGTTTCTTAACTTCAATGCTGTGCCACGAATCCACAATCCGATACTCAATGCCATCACCAAATCGTCGTTATAGTTCTTCATAGCCTCAGCCTTGGGTCCGTTCCAAATAAACACATTTAGCTCCTCATATAGTCTAATAGACCTAATGGTGACCGATTTATCTCTGAAACAAGATTCCATGTTACTGATCATCAACGGTCTATTCTTATTGGTGGTTGTAAATCCAGGCACCAACTTTTTATCTTGAGAATTGAGTTTGTTTGTATAATTGTGTTCAACATCAACCACATTCAAATCGGGTGTGCTATAAAAAGTGTTTTGATAATCACGGTCAATTATTTGTTGTAGTGTTCCCCAACCAATATTGTTGTTTTCCACCACAAGCATTGCATTGTTATATTCGGTCGCAATTGACACCAATAGATTACCATAGTCTTTGGTAGTCAATTGACCTTTATACTCTGCTACTTGAGTAAGTGTGTCAACATCAAATATATGAAATGCGCTGTAGTCAGCACCATCGCCACGAGCACAGTCGGCAGTTACTATGTAGTTTTTACTATAATCGGGTCTCTCCCATATCCATAAATCTTGACTTGCTCCGCGACGTTCAACTGGATCTTTGATATAAGTTTGTCTATAGAATTCAAGTATGTCTACACTTACCACTTGGTTGCCAGATGTGCTAAAATCACAATCACATTCTTGTGCTGCTCCTTTTACGCCAGATAATTCTGTTTGTGTATCTCTCCAAGTTTGATCACGTTCTGGATGTAAATGCCACGGTAATCGTATTGTATTAAAACCTTTTTTGCCAGATGCTTGATTTGCTTCTGCTTCAACCCAAGTCTTATGAAAGAAATTACCTACACCATTGGGGGTTGATAATAAAATAGCTCTACCACCAGTTGACAAAGTATATTGAGCAGACAACCAGATTTCTTCAATATCATCAATAAACGCACAATTTGAAGATAATAAGTCGTTTGAATAATATTCATGACCATTATCTACCTCAATTAAATCATACAGTTCAATATTATCATTTATTATTATTTTTTCTTCTACTATTTCTATATTATTATTTTTACTAATAATTCTCGTTCCTCTTTTTATTTTGCGAGT
>Ga0194115_10008081_pt1 | contig 10275 bp, 7 predicted proteins | sample TA2MahsurfametaG_3_FD_148656 | JGI IMG/M metagenome (GOLD analysis project Ga0194115, IMG submission 148656) | Freshwater microbial communities from Lake Tanganyika, Tanzania - TA2015002 Mahale S4 surface | ecosystem: Environmental > Aquatic > Freshwater > Lake | place: Tanzania: Lake Tanganyika... | reverse complement strand
GTAACCCTAAGCCTCGTCGAGTTGTTTCCCTCACTGTCAGTCGTTTTGCGCTTTAGTCAGTGCGTTTATTGGTCAGGGGTCATGAAACAAATCAATGAGCATCGAGAATTAGTGTCTTGAGACGTTCACGAACTAATGAGCGGTGAGCATCAAGAGATTACAGATGACGTGCAACTTTGGCGTTTAGACAGACGCAGTCCCCTTGGGCAACAACCAAACCGCAGTTTCGTGCAACAACATAACCAGAATTCGTTCAACAACAACAAAACCATATGGATGAAAGAAGACACACACCAATCAACCTCAAACCACTCCGTAAAGGTAGAGTCACTTTAACAGTTACTATGAAGGTCTGTATTGACATTCAGAGCTAACCCCATGCATCGTCATCCAGCGACTGGTCGTAGTAGAGTCACTTCATTTGGAGGTGGAAGCGAAGAACATACAGGATCGTGTGAATGATTGTACAGAACAGTTTCGACGAAAGAAAGAAAATACCAAGAGATCATGTGATCATATGAACGATCGTAAAGGAAAAGACATGGTTTCGCCGCGCGTGAACGATCGTAAGAAAAGAACATACAAGATCGCAAAGGACAAGATTCACAAAGATCGTGTGATCCGAAAGGATCGATCTCTTCGGTCCTCCAATCACTTTGTGTGAACGATCGTAAGAAAAAACATATTCTAGATCGTTGAAGAAAGAACATACAAGGTCGTAAAGGACAGTTTCAGAGTAAAAAAACAGTTTCGCCGCGAGTGAAAGAAGTGAACGATCGGAAATACAAGAAGATATATCATCATTATCGCCCAAGGATCGATCTTGGCCCTCAAATCACGAGATCGTTGAAGAAAGAGCATACAAGATCGAATGAACGATCGTAGGAAAGTGTTGAAGAAAGGAACATACCTACGTAGAAGACTCTCGACCAAAATACCTTTACAGCTAGGGAATATGCAGCACAGTCAATAGTGATCTAGCACGTCGCTCTAGAAACCTTTTGCCACCATGGTCCGAAGAAGAACGAATACACTGATAGGATCAAACAGCTCGGTTCCCCGAAATAATCAAGAGGAAGGATACCTCGGTTGTCTTGAATGGTCGGATCGGCTCCGTTTTCAACCAAAACATTCAATGTTCTCCCAGCGTCGATCCGGTTCATTCTTGAATTCATGCAGACTAAATGGAGCGCTGTCTTCCCGTCTGGGATTTGGGAGTTGACGTCGACTCCGATTTGGGAGTTTACGTCGACTCTTTGGCCTAACAGCATCCGAACAACGGCCATATTTGCCTGTTGAAACCGCTGATTTGCCTTCTTGTCACCTGTATCGAGGGTGAGATTCCTGACAAAACAGGGCAAGACAGGCCACCCCGCTTTCGTTCGCGCTGTAATATCGGCTCCGTGATCCAAAAGCAGCCTGATAATCGTGATCACTGTTGTTTGATTCTCCCAAGTCAAACTATGGCAGAGGAGGTGAATAGGAGTCTGTCCTTCTACGATTTGTGCTGATGCATCTGCGCCATACTCCAAGAGCAGTTGGACAAGAGTCAAAGTACCTTCTTCATTCTCATTGGTGAGATGTCTGGTAAGAAGGTGAAGTGGAGTCCACCCCTGGCTGCTTTGTGCTGTGACGTCGGTACCATGCTCCAAGAGCAGTCGGACAAGAGTCACAGTACCTTCTTCATTCTCATCGTTGAGAAAGTATCTGGTAAGAATGTGAAGTGGAGTCCACCCGTCGTTGCCTTGTGCTGTGACATCGGCACCGTGCTTGAGGAGCAGTCGGACAAGAGTCTCTGTACCTTTTTTGTTCTCCTTGTTAAGAACAATGGCAAGATGGTGAAGTGGAGTCCACCCGTCGCTTGTTTGTGCTGTGACGTCGGCACCATGCTCCAAGAGCAGTCGGGCGAGATGAAGAGTACCTTCTCCGTTGTTCCCATAGTTGAGATATCTGGTAAGATGGTGAAGTGGAGTCCACCCTTCGCTGTCTTGTGCTGTGACGTCGGCACCGTGCTCCACGAGCAGTCGGGCAAGAGTAACCGTACCATCCTTACTCTCATTGTTGAGATCGATGGCAAGATGGTGAAGAGGAGTCCATCCTTGGGTGTCTTGTGCTTTGACGTCGGCACCATGCTCCAAGAGCAGTCGGACAAGAGTCACAGTACCTCCTTCATTCTCCTTCCTGAGATATCTGGTAAGTTGGTGAAGTGGAGTCCACCCTTCGTCGTCTTGTGCTTCGACGTCGGCATGGTACTCCAAGAGCAGTCGGACGAGATCCTATCTTGTGCTGTGACGTCGGCACCATGCTCCAAGAGGAGTCGGACAAGAGCCATTGTGCCTTTTTCGTTTTCCTTATTGAGATCGATGGCAAGAAGGTGAAGTGGAGTCCATCCTTCGCTTGTCTGTCCTGTGACGTTGATACCGTGCTTCAATAGCAGACGGACAAGAGTCACAGTACCTCCTTCATTCTCCTTCCTGAGATATCTGGAAAGATGGTGAATTGGAGTCCATCCTTGGCTGTCTGGTGCTGTGACGTCGGCACCATGCTCCAAGAGCAACCGGAAAAGAGTCACAGTGCCTTCTGTATTCTCTTTGTTGAGATTTTGAGTCAAATGGTGAAGCGGAGTGAGGCCGTCCTTGTCTGGCGAGTTGATATCAGCCCCCTTTTCGAGGAGATATCTGACTACCGGAAGCGTCGCACCCAGATGGCTATTATCCAATCGAATAGGCTTCCCAAGGAGACAGTGTAGGGCTGTGAAACCAAACTTGGGGTCTGAAATATTGATATTGGTAGAACAAGACTTTTGTTTCAAAAGTAATGTAATTGCTTCAAGGGTCGTATTCAAATTCCCAGGGTGGAGCTTTATCACCAGAGCACTCAATACTGGTGTCCCCACAGGAAAATTATTCGGTTTGGGTAGTAAGGAGAAGAGTCGCCGCAAATCGTCGGAAAGGATTTGTTTTGGGTCCTTTCGCATCATCATCCTCATCGTATCGCTATATTTTACCGCTTTGGTTTTCTTCGAATCAACATGTCGTCTTCCTTACCACCACCATCAAATTTCTTCCTTCAGTTTTTTGGAGGGGGGGAAGGGTTCCGTGATACCATGAGGAGAAGATGGCTGGAGGATTTTCTTTTCTTTGCCAAGTCGGGGCAAGAAGGACGAGAAGTGAGTTCCTTGTTGTTAATTATCAGTCACAATCAGTTTCACTTTTTTTGGCAAGGAGACATCGACGAGGGGCTGGTGCTTCGTGTCACGAATCATCTAACTTAGCTAATGTGACATGCATTACCCCCTTTGACCTTCGTCCGTATCTTCCCCATTATCCGTATTATCGATCGATACTGTTTTTGGACGTTTTTCAGAGGGGTTAGAGTGACCATGAGGCGAAGATTTATTCAACGTATGTATACATACACATACCAGTATCACAGTCATACCGACGTATCATAGGACTGTGATGTGACAGCGACTGTGAGGCACGATACTCGACACAGCGGACCCATTTACTGTATTCATACTACCTCACAAATGCCTACAGACTATGTATCAAGGGTTCAAATATATATCCAAAGATCCATATTTGTAGATATTTCATACTCCCAAGACTTCGATTCTATTGGTTCTCTTGAATGACATTTCGGATTCGTGTGGATAGATAACAAGTCGAAATTCAAAATTCAATGGAAGCAGGAGAAAAAATCAAAAGTCTTGTCTCGACGACACTCGAACTCCCACCACCCTTCCATACAATGACAGACTTTTTTGAAAATCTTCTTCTATTACTACTAGAGTACTGTTGTTGTACCGACGACATACCCTGCCAGTAGAAATTTCTTTTGTTGCTCTTGTTGTTCCTCCTCCGTCAACTACTACTACTACTACAACTGCGACACCGATGAGTTCCACAATATCGTACCAACGAAAGAAGGCTCTCCTCCTCATATCGGAAAGAAACAGAAGACGGACGATTACTACTCCATCCATCTCATCATTATCATCGTCATCATCTATGACATCCTATGGATATGAGAATCGTCATGGCAAGATGATGAACTGTAACAATGCCGACGTCGATAGTACCCAAGACAACGACAACAACAACTCCCAGAATCCTCGTCGGAAGAAGAAAACGATTCTCTTATACCCTGAAAATAATGAATCTGTATCGGTGACGAGTGGTACCACTATATCCCACGACGCAGACCTTATCCTTCTGCAAGAACAACAAGATGTCGATGAAGAAGATGATGATGAAGGAAAGATTTTTTCGTCCTCTCGTCATAGTCGTCATTTTTGTTCTTCTTTTGATATTGATCATGACAATGACAGTCAAGTTGGTGGTGAGGGTGATTGGGAAGATGTTCCACATGATGAGACTATTCAAGATGGTACTGACAACAACAGTACCATTCCAGATCATCAAGATTACAAGAACACTACTACGTCCAAGTCGTCGAATACTATTCCACAACGAACAAGTAGCCTTGTAGATCAAGAGGAATACCATCCTAACATACCATTGGATGAGGAGGAGGAGGGCTTTATCACTCCAATCAAGGTAGTAGGCAAATCAAAGAGTACTGACGAGGACAACTGCAAGGTCACAACGCCCGAAACTGTGAGCACTGCCGCCACGACTCTGACTACTAACAGTCCATCGACTTTGGTCGACGACTTGGTCGACCCCATCCAGGACTTTTGTTTCTGTACTAGTAGTAGTACTACTACTCTACCCGACATGATCTGCGAGTCAGCGACAAAGGCAATGACAACGGTGTTTGAACTTGCCTATCAAGATGATGGTGATGAAGCTGAGGAATCGTCAAAACAAAACAGGAAGGATCAGGAACATGAGGCAAACGAACAGATCAAGATTCAGCAAGAAAAAGAACAACCCAACGATATCCATCCTTCGCAGACGACGACAAGTCTCCCATCGATCTTGTCATGTCCAGAATTTCTTTGTAATCCTACTACAGATTTGGATATGGATCTTCTTGAATGTGCCCAGCCGGAAGACTTTTTTGACGTCAACGGCGACGTTCTTCCACCAAGAAAGGACGAAAATACAGTCAAGGAAGAAGAAGAATTGATTCCTGCCTTGCAAGGTTTGTTTGCACCATCCCTTAGGGTTAGTCCCATATTGAAGAAGAATGATGATTCTCCAACGATAAGATTGATAAAGGAAGAAGAGGAGTGGAATGTCGTACCCACCTCTCTGTCAATGCCATGTCTAGAAGAATATTTCCTTCTCGAGAATGATCCTACTCCCACGGTTACGCAAGGGACTACCTCTCCTCCTGACTTGTGCGAAAACAACAACAACGACCCCAACAAGCGTACACCGCTTGTCATGGAAGACCAGCATGACAATGACGATTTTGTCACTGTCCAGATCCTCAACGACATCACCAACAAGAACATCGATTCGAATACTCGCAAGACGGATAATGACGATGATGATGACGTTTCCGCAGATGATGAGGACAAGGAACCACCACGGATTACCAAACGAAATCAGATCAATAAAAGTCTACACAAGTTCCTTATGAGTCGTCAACCTGTACGAAAGTTAAACCTATATGTCGATGAATATCCGACATCGACCTTTGATCAGATTGTGGAAAACTTATATGGATACCGATCGTTGAAGACAATTGAAATTTCACGTACTGTTGCTATTACGACTGCTGCTAATGAGGAACAACTAGATTCGGCAACACGACGTTCTGTGGAAGAAATGGGTTGGTTATTGGAAGCTATCCGATGTTTACCTTTTTTGAAAAAATTGATCTTGACGAATTTCACATCGTCTCTCTTACCAAAGGTGGTACACAATCTTCCGACGAGTCTCATCCATTTGAGTCTTCATTTCCTTGATACGACCGAAATTTCCTGTAGTAACAAGAACACCGATACCCTCCTCAAACAGTTGTCCATGAAGAAGAATTTATCTCATTTAGAGTTGGAAGGACCAGGAAGTATTGACATTGGACGTCTCTTCACGAAAGGGAGTAATATTGAATCTCTCGACGTATGGAGTGGAACTACCGGCACAACCAACTATTCGATGGACTTGGCCCATATCCAGTATTTTGCGGATACCCTACAGAAGAATATTGATTGTTGTCCACTACAAATATTGGATTTACAACCCATCATGGATAATTCAACGTGGAAGGCCTTGGCGTTGGGTTTAAAGGGGAATCTTCAAATTCATACCCTACGAGTGAATGTCAATGATTCGACTGTTGAAGACAAGGACGATATTGCAATGAATGTGGCCAATCTTTTCAAGATCAATACCAATCTGAGATATATTTTCAATTATTCTCATGATACATTGATTATATCACAACCCATATTGGCAGGACCAGTCTTGGATGCATTACGTAATAATGTGTCAGTATTGAAATTATGTTTTTTCCATGAAGATCCCCTCTTTTGGGTTGCCAAGGATGTCATCTTACAACGGAATCATGAAGAAAAGGGTATCTTTGGGGATGTCTTTGTTTCACCCTGCGCCAATGTCATTTCAAGGCTTCCCTCTATGACGACTCATTTCTGTGGTGGTGGTGCTGATTGAACAAACTACTACAAATAATACTACGACGACATTCATACCCATCCACTATGGATCCCATAACAGCCACTCTGTTTGTCTGTCAAGGGAGGGGTCGTTGAAAAAAAAATCGAAATCCGTGTTTGTAAATGCTTTATAAAGAAGTCTGTGTTTGTTCTGAGATATACCCCCACCTTGCTACGGTACCGGTAATTTGATAGCTGTCGTCAAGGATATCAAATCGTCGGTTGTTACGATCCTCTAAATGTAAGCTAGACTCTCGTAGTTAGGAAGTTAGTCTTTTTTCGGAATATGGACAAAAAATTGTGTCCCTGCGCAATTCTTCCACATCTACCCCTTTTTCTTATGAGACTTATTCAATCATTTTGGTGGCAATTCTGAAAAGGGGTGATAGCGTATCGTTTAGATTGACTGTGACACAGCTTCTCGATTTTCCAAAATAACTCATTTCGATGGTCATTTCCTCTTTCCATCAAACAAACGCAACGAAAAACCATAAGGATACATCTATCATCCAATTGTTGGCACATTGCATGAACAAGAAACAAAAAACAAGTATTATGGAAGTCCTAGGAGCAACGAAATATGGGAACTATGACGACTCACTCGAATTTTTCTCCAGTCAACCATTGCCAGTCATATCATCATCCCAGGATGTGTTGATTCAGATTGCCTATACAGATATTAATCCAGTCGATTTACAGAAATTACATGGGAATAAGAATTTTGGTCGTCCTATTATTGGTACCAGTACACCCTTTATTCCTGGTTATGGTGGAAGTGGAACAATCATTGATGTAGGACAGGATGTACCAACGGAATGGAAGGGAAGGGATGTCTGTTTCATCGCGGATCCGACTCGTCCAGGATCATATGCTACCCATATTTTGGTCGATTCTCGTTGTGTCGCCATGATCCCAATGGGTGTTTCTTTGCGTGAGGCAGCATCGATTCCTGTAGCTGGATTAACAGCCTATGAATCATTACATAAAGTGGGATTTGGATTCCATCCACATGAAGGATCAAGTGGAGGAGGAGGACGGGGGCGTATGGTGGAATCTACCAAGTATCGTACTCTCTTGATTATTGGTGGAGCAGGAGGAGTCGGAAGTTGGATCATTTCCTTGGCACGTGCATGGTATCCAAACTTAGAGATTATTGCTACCGCGTCGACGAAGGATCAACAAGATTGGTGTCAAACGTTAGGTGCGGATGTCGTCATGCCACATGAGGATATCAAACAACAACTACCCTGTGGAAGTCAAGGATCCGTCGATGCGATCATTTGTCTTACGGAACCGACGACGACTCTATTCGGGACCTGTGCCGATGTCATACGACCCTATGGATCGATCTGTTTGGTAGTCTCTGGACAAAGTATCCAATCATTGGACATGAGCTTCATCTTTTTCAAATGTGCTACAGTAACGACTGAAACAGTCTTTTCATCGATTCGAACCAAGTACCAGAATATCATCCCCTCGGAGGAACTGGCAATTATGTTGACTATGCTTTCTGAAGGAAGACTTCGTGCTCCGATTTCGCCAGATTTACTATCGGGGAAGGTACATGAGGATTTCAAAGACGCACTTACGAACGATGGAGTCCTATATGCCCTCTCACAACCTACAGGACGACGAGGGAAGTTCGTCCTAAAAGTTACGTGAGCAAGTGTATTGGAGTTCGTAGCGTTAACGACAGTCATTAACTACTCAGTTGCTGCTCACGTATCAGATCTTGGAATAATCGTTCAGACCCGATCCCATTCGGGCCTACAAGCTTTTGAATATTGATGGCATACAACTCTGAAGAGGTCCGTTTCGTTTCAGCAGCTGCGAGTTGATCAGCTCGCAATACATTGATTGTAGCATGGGGTGTACGGCGTTGCCATGCTCCTGCAAAAGAAGAGGGAATAGTAGTAGGAATCAACGGGGTCAGTTCAGACTAGTCAAGAAAGAAGTCAAGAAAGATCTCACCGTCGTAGACCAGTCTATAGTACTCACCTCCAGCTGCAACGTCTTCAGTGCTCAGTCTTGGACAGTCGGTCATGTCGTCCGAATTCATAGACTCCTGATACCACTTTTCTAATCGTGTCACCGAATGCATATGCCCAAAGCCAGGCCATGAAGATCCATCTGGACATGCATACCTTGGATGGAAGCAGACTACTCCAATCTGAGATTCCGCCATGGCAGCGACGACACTTGCCTCCAACACGGTAAAGATAGGCCCAGACCATACATCGAAGTCTTCATCGAAGTGAGGAGCTGCCAATAGGATACTACTGACCCCACTTTTCCCAGCCGGACCAGCTTGGAGCATTTTTTCAATGGCCTGAAATGTATCGGCAAAGAGTGTGATCGGATGGACGGCACCACTAGTGTGGTACGCTATAGACCCCACGGGTACACCAACATCGGCCAAACCTTGGCCACTCATTTTCACGCTCTTCGTAAAGGGACAAATACCTTGCTCTACCAATATACGTTTCACCCAAGACTGAGTCCGTTTGTTGATGACCTTCGGGTCAAGGTTTGACGATGATGATATAGCGATTCCAAGATGTCGTCGTTTCTCGATCCGGACGACAGTCCCCGCATTACCATCTGTCCCATCCAAGATGGTTGCGTCTAGTTGTATCGATTCATCACCCCAAGGATAATTGGTAATCATCCAGTCGAAAATCAAGACCCAGTTTTGCAGTAATGGGGGTGTCGAATCCGGCAACGATATCACCACCGACGAAGCATCGGCCGATTGCAGTATCCGATCCGCTTCACTCCACAGTCTGGAAAAGGCAGAAACCCCATCCTCCTCTGCTGCCCATATCAATCTTTCACCTGATCGTGACTTCTGTTGTATCTGACTTTTCGATAATGAATCGGAAATTCCCTTGAGTGGAAGGAAGGATCCTGATAGACCTTTAAACGGTGCCCCTGAAAACCATGATGACGATGATTCTTGTTTCAACTTTTTCCTCCCAATTAGGTCAACTCGATATCTTGGATAAAATTTCACAAAGGGACACCCCGATTCTTCTTCCGCAGATGACGATTGAGGCATCGATCGGCATGTGACGACGATCAAAGGTTCCACAGTACGTCCAAGAGGAGGATATTGAAGAAACGCGCCACTGTCGATAGCCGAAGATATCAGCATCACCAACAATCTCAAAATAAACCACCACCAACTCTTTCGAAGAATCATGGTCTTTGTAGAATGATCAACCGCGAATACTGCGTTTCTTTGGGTGTACGAATCCATAGGCCGGTCCCCATTACAGTGAGACTTGTTGACAACATGGTTAGACGACGACCTTCCTTCTCCTACCTCAAATGACTGTGACATGTGGTGACAGTGAATGATAAGATCAAGTCAGGTCTGTCCGTCAACCCCATCGTTTAGTACCTTATTCGTCGGTATGTGTGGATCCACTAACAGCAACTGTAACTTGTAGGTATACCCCGGATTGATGCGCGAACCATAGGCTCGATTCCGCGGGAGGTGAAGGACGCATCGAAGAAAAGTTATGGTAGGGAAATACCGTACTGGAACCATGGTAGTTGACGTACGAAATATGACAGTGAGAATCATTCGATCAAGAGAGCTCATTTCGATTTGAGAGTTTATCTTGGGCTAGGGGCCTATCGTAAAGTTAGTTCCACCACCATAATATCGTAGCTATGCT
>Ga0194115_10008080_pt1 | contig 10275 bp, 11 predicted proteins | sample TA2MahsurfametaG_3_FD_148656 | JGI IMG/M metagenome (GOLD analysis project Ga0194115, IMG submission 148656) | Freshwater microbial communities from Lake Tanganyika, Tanzania - TA2015002 Mahale S4 surface | ecosystem: Environmental > Aquatic > Freshwater > Lake | place: Tanzania: Lake... | reverse complement strand
AAAAAGTCCGATTTCAAGAATATTAGACCTCGTAAAACTCGAAAAGGGAGAGATCTCTGCGATCTATTTCTACGCCATCCTCAATGGTTTGATCTTGCTGGCCGTTCCGCTCGGGATACAATCCATTATTGGATTCGTATTGGGCGCTTCGTTTAGGGCCTCTATATACATCTTGATCTTTTTGGTCGTGATGGCAGTGCTCATCTCGGGACTCATGCAGGTCAATCAAATGAAGATCATCGAAAAGATCCAGCAACGGATTTTTGTGCGCTATGCCTTTGCCTATACAGATACAATTCCAAGACTTGATCTTAAAAAAACGATGGCGTTTATTTACCCGAGTTGATCAATCGCTTCTTCGACACCGCTACGCTGCAAAAGAGTTTATCGAAGATCTTACTAGAGATACCGACAGCAACGATCCAGATCTTTTTTGGACTTGTATTGCTTTCTTTTTATCACCCCACTTTTATTGTATTCTCGATTGTAGTGGTATCGCTACTGTGGGCCATCTTGTACTTTACCGGCAATCGTGGATTGGATAGCAGTCTTCGTGAAAGCGCCAGCAAATACAAAGTAGCAGCATGGCTAGAAGAGATGGCTCGTGTGGTAAAGACCATCAAGATCGCTACGCTTAATGGACTTCACCTTAGAAAAACCGATGAGACTACTGTACAATATCTCGATGCCCGCAACGAACATTTTAAGATTCTCCTCTTGCAATACCGTACGCTGGTAGCCTTTAAAACAACGATCACTGCAGCCATGTTGATCTTTGGATCAGTGCTGCTGGTCAATCAGCAACTCAATATTGGTCAGTTTATTGCCGCCGAAATTGTAATTCTGACTATTTTAAACTCCGTAGAAAAGTTGATCATTAATCTAGATAGTGTCTATGATACCCTGACGGCTGTAGACAAACTGGCCAAACTCACCGATAAACCGGTGGAGCAATTTGGCAATATCATACTACCGGCTAGTGAAAAATGGGTTAAGATCGAAGCCAAAGAACTACGCTTTAGCTATCCCGGTCGATCACCCATTTTCAATAACATAGAATTTATGGTGCAACCCGGTCAGACAGTTTGCGTAATGGGAAAAGGCGGTAGCGGCAAGTCTACACTTTTGCGATTGCTCGATGGAGCCTTTGCAGACTTTGAAGGAATTTTAAAAATAGACGATATTCCTCTTCGCAATTATGAACTAAACTCATTACGTTCACACATTGGGATTGTATTGCATCAAGATGACATTTTCGCAGGAACGCTCTGGGAAAATATTACAATGGGTAAAGAGGGAATTGATATTAAACGGGTAGTGACACTGCTCGATAAAGTTGGATTAAGCTCTTACTTTGCGAGCCTCCCCCAGGGATTCGATACGGTACTGGACCCGATGGGTCAACGCTTACCCGAGCAGATTATACACAACATAATGCTGGTAAGAGCGGTAGCCGGTTCGCCTCGACTACTGCTGCTAGAAGAACCCTGGAGTGGTATGGAAGACAGCAATAGAGATCAGATTATCGATCTGCTAGCCACACTACAAGATATCACCACCATCGTAGTTAGTAACGATGATGCCTTTGCCGCCACCTGCGATCAGGTATTGATGATGGAGGGAGATGGTCGCCTAACTAAAACCAAATAAGAAGCTACGCCATGAATATAGAAATGAATTCAGAAAACTTTAAAGCACACGAAAAAATCTACCGCTACGACCGAAAAAGTCGCGTGCGGTACTGGTTCTACGGTATTTTGCTTGGCATGCTTGTTATTCTGTTCTTACCCTGGACGCAGAATATTCGTAGCCGGGGTCTGGTCACCACCTTGTATCAAGACCAACGACCGCAACAGGTCAATACGATCATTGGCGGACAGGTGGTTAAATGGTATGTAAAAGAGGGTGATGTCGTAAAAGCAGGTGACACCCTCATTCAGCTCACGGAGGTAAAAGTAGATTACCTCGATCCGCAGTTGTTGAACAGAACGATGGAACAGGTAAAAGGCAAAGAACAATCGATCGACTTTTATCAAAACAAAGCCCAGGCCGCCGAAAAGCAGATTGCAGCGCTCAATACCGGACTTAGCTTAAAACTAGAGCAGTTGCGCAACAAGATCGTGCAGTTACAACTAAAAGTACAAGCCGATAGCGCCGAAGCTATTGCTGCTCAAAATGACCTTAACATCGGTAAACTGCAATTCGATCGTCAACGCGCGCTCTTTGATAGCGGGCTGGTATCACTTACACAGGTAGAACAACGCAACCAGACCTATCAATCGGCGCTTACAAAAAAGATCAGCGCCGATAACCGACTGGCCAATACAAGACAAGAGCTCACTATTACCATGATCGAGATGAATGCGCAATTGCAAGAGAACAGAGAGAAAGTGGCCAAGGCCGAAGGAGACCGCTTTCAATCACTCACCGAAATTGCCAGCGGACAAGTCGATGTAGCTAAGCTTCGTAACCTATATGCCAGCTACAGCATCCGAAACGGTATGTATTATATTTTAGCGCCACAGGGCGGACAGGTGATCAGTGCCCGTAAAGCCGGCATTGGAGAGTATGTAAAAGAAGGCGAGATGATCGTAGAGATCGTACCCGAAAAATTTATATATGCCGTAGAAATGTTCATGCGACCTCTTGATGTGCCGCTGATGGCCCCCGGACAAAAAGTACGTTTCTTATTTGATGGATTCCCAGCCATTGTGTTCAGTGGATGGCCCAATGCCTCGTATGGAACCTTTGGCGGCATTATTGTAGCGGTAGAAAGAAACATTAGCAAAGAGGGAAAGTTTAGGATCCTGATCAAAGAGGATCCAAACGATAAACCATGGCCTTATCAGCTACAGGTCGGCGCCGGCGCACAGGGCATTGCGCTGTTAAAAGATGTGCCCATTTGGTACGAACTCTGGCGAAACATCAACGGATTCCCGGCCGATTACTACAAACCAAAGCAACCCGCAACAGATAAAGCCAACAAATCTTTTACCCCATGATGCATTGCGTGTATAGATCTTTATTGGTTTTAGCAAGTTGGTCGGGACTATTTTTACTGCACCTGCCTTGGCGCAACAAGCGAATGCGACTGAAAAAACCTTATCGCCCGAACAGGTAATGCAGTTGGTAAGACAGTATAATCCCATTGCCAAACAAGCCGGTATTCAAGTGCAACAAGCCAAGGCGAAATTGCTGGCAGCCAGAGGAGGATTTGATCCGGTGCTCTCGCAACGACTGGCAGAAAAAACCTTTGATGGTACGGCCTATTATGAATACAATAACTCCGAACTGAATATTCCCACCTGGTTCGGCATAGAGGTCAAAGCCGGTATGGAAACCCTCAATGGAAACCGAGTCAACAGCAGCGAAACAACCGGTACGAGCAATTATATTGGCATTAGTGTTCCGCTGGGGCGTGACTTGCTAATGGACAAGCGCAGGGCTTTGTTGCAAACGGCCCGTGTAATGCGTGATGCTTCTTATGCCGAACAGCAACGACTACTCAACGATCTGCTACTCGATGCCCAAAAGGCTTATTGGAATTGGTATAAGAGTTACCAAATCTTGTTCGTATTGAACGAAGCCGTGGCGGTCAATGAAAAAAGAATGGCCTTTGTACGTGAGGCCTATAGGCAAGGTGACCGTCCGGCCCTCGATACGACCGAGGCACTGGCGCAGTTGCAACAATTACAGGTGCAGCAGCAAGCCGCTCAATTGGAGCTTCGTAATAATCAACTGGACCTCTCCGTTTATTTATGGACCCCAGAAGGGAATCCTTATCTGCTTCCCGATGAGGTGAGCCCATTGCTGCCCGGCGGAGAACAGCTCCTTGAAATGCAACCTCTTCCGGTAATAGATAGTTTGCTCAATGTGGCCCGCAAAAATCATCCTGAACTGCTGCTCTATACCTTTAAACTGCAAAGCCTATCGATAGAAAAACGCTATCGCTTTCAGCAACTGTTGCCAGAGGCCGATCTGCAGTACAACTTTTTACAAGAAGGAAATCGTTTTACCAATACCCTTAAGGCACCCTTGTTCGATAATAATTTTCAGTACGGGCTAAAGATGAGTATTCCCCTTCGCCTCTCGGCCGAAAGAGGAAACTACCGCAACACCAAACTGACCATCAATTCGGTGATGCTAGAGCAAGACCTTAAGATTACCCAGATCGAAAATAAGGTCAAAGCCTATTTTAACGAACTGGTCAACTTACGTTCGCAGGTATCCTTGCAAACCAAGGCCTACGCTAATTATTATCTGCTACAACGGGGCGAAGAGATTCGTTTTAGCATAGGAGAAAGTTCGCTGTTCTTGGTCAATGCCCGCGAGAACAAACGACTCGAAGCGCTACAAAAATTACAGGAACTCAAGGCAAAACTGGCGTTGGCCGGTTACCAGTTAAGCTGGGCGGTAGGTCAATTATAAGACCGGACTACTATAAAATGGATAGGTCCGATAAATATCCTTACAAGAAACAGTACAAGATGGAAAAAACTATGTACATTACTTTAATTCTGTCTTATGAAAAACAGTCCTACGTTAAGCGACTACACGAAGAGTATTCCTAACGACCTTACGGCAGCCATCGTCGTATTTCTGGTGGCACTACCCCTTTGCTTGGGAGTTGCTCTTGCCTCTAATGCACCCTTGTTCAGCGGAATTATCGCCGGCGTTATAGGAGGTATGGTGGTGGGGCTAGCCAGCCGCTCTCACTTGAGTGTAACTGGCCCTGCCGCAGGGCTAACCGCCATTGTGGCCGCCTCTATTGCCCTTCGTACGAAGCCTTTCTATTAGCCGTAGTGATCGCTGGAATTTTTCAGTTGATATTGGGCTTTGCCAAAGCAGGTATTATTGGCGATTATGTTCCCGATAGCGTTATCAAGGGTATGCTGGCAGCTATTGGACTAATATTGCTACTCAATCAATTTCCGCATCTGCTAGGCGATGATTCACAATTTGAGAGTGACGAAGGGGTGCCTGCCAGAAAGGGAAATATCTTTTCTAACTTTTTTTATGCTTTTGGCAATATCAACAAAACAGCTCTTTTAATCGGCGGTGCTGCGTTGTTGATTAATATTTTTTGGGAGAAACTACAGACCAGCCGTGGTGGTTGGATTCGTTTTATACCGGGTCCCCTACTAATGGTCATACTGGCCGTAGTTCTCAATAAAGCGTTCATAGCCGGAATGGGATTGCCACCGCTGGAGGGCGAACACCTGGTGATCTTACCCACGGCAACTAATACAGGTGAGTTTTTTTCGTTTTTTACCAGCCCTGATTGGCGCGTTCTACGTAACAGGGAAATATGGACAGTGGCAGTGACATTGGCGCTGGTGGCAAGTCTGGAAACACTGCTCAGTATTGAGGCCGTAGACGAATTAGATCCCTACAAACGCATCACGCCCACCAACCGTGAACTAAAAGCTCAAGGCATTGGAAACATAGTATCGGGATTATTGGGCGGACTACCCGTTACCAGTGTAATCGTTCGTTCTTCTGCCAATGTAAATGCCGGCGCCAAAACAAAAATGTCAACCATCTATCATGGGGGCTTACTATTGCTTTGCGTAGCGTTTATTCCCGGGTTGCTCAATCAAATTCCCAAGGCAGCCTTGGCAGCCATTCTGATCTTTACCGGGTACAAGCTGGCTAAACCTGCTTTATTTATCAGTTACTATAAAAGAGGTTGGGACCAGTTTGCTCCGCTCGTTATTACCATCTTGGCTATATTGGCTACAGACCTACTAAAGGGGGTCATGATCGGAATCGGGATCGGATTGATCTTTGTGCTTCGTACTGATTTTAAGAGTGCCATACTCAGCGTGCAGGACAACAAGAATTTTCTGGTTCGGCTGCGCTCGCATGTTTCTTTTCTTAATAAGCCGATCTTAAAGAGGGAGCTCGGAAAAATGCCCGATGAGGCCCATGTGCTGATCGATCTCTCGAAAGCAGACTTCGTAGATAACGACATTATGGAGGTGATCGAAGATTTTGAAAAAAATGCTGCTGCAAGAAATATTACGATCGAGATCAAGGAACACCAAATAAAAACATATGCCATACGGCGCTAATTAAAATAATTGACTATGAAACCCTACGAAAAACTGTTATTAGAAAATAAGGTCTGGGCTGCAGAAAAGGTAATGGATGATCCCAATTTCTTTAACCGTCTAGCCGATCTGCAAACGCCCGAATTTCTTTGGATCGGATGTAGTGATAGCCGTGTGCCTGCAAATGAGATTACGGGCACTCGACCGGGAGAGATCTTTGTACATCGCAATGTGGCCAATATGGTAGTACATACCGACCTAAACTTGCTAACGGTACTCGACTATGCTGTCAATCACTTAAAAGTAAAACACATTATTGTGTGCGGTCATTACGGCTGCGGGGGTGTAAAGGCCTCTATGACCAATCACAATTTTGGCATTATCAATAAATGGCTTCGTAACATCAAAGACGTCTACCGCTTTCATCGAGAAGAAGTAGACAACATCAAAAACGAGGACGATCGCATTAACCGGATGGTAGAGTTAAATGTGCAAGAGCAAGTTATGAACCTGGCAAAAACTTCTATTGTACAAAAAGCCTGGAAAAATAGTCATTTCCCAGATCTGCATGGCTGGGTCTATGGTCTTAAGGATGGCTTAATAAAACCCGTGTATGAGATTTCCGCCGGCACCGCCCTGGACCCACTTTACGAATTTGACGATCTGTAAGCTATCTTAGCAGCATGTCTATAGAGGTTAACGGACTGGCCAAACAGTACGGCACCCAGCGTGCCGTCGATACCATTTCTTTTTCGATCGGTCGGGGCGAGATCGTAGGTTTTCTAGGGCCTAACGGGGCGGGGAAGTCTACGACCCTAAAAATGCTGACCGGCTACCTTACTCCCGACAACGGGTCGGCCCAAATTGGTGGAATCGACGTGGTGAAAGATCCGATAGCCGCGCGTAAAAAAATTGGGTACTTAACTGAGCTCAATGCCCTTTACTACGATATGTTCGTTCGCGAGTACCTGCTTTTTATAGCCGAACTGCAGCAGGTGCCTGCTGCCAAGGTCGCTGTCGAAAAAGTAATTGTGCAAACCAGATTAAGTACCGAGTCGCACAAGCGGATCGCCGAACTTTCTAAGGGTTATAAACAGCGCGTTGGTATCGCTGCTGCCTTGGTACACGACCCCGAGGTGTTGATACTCGATGAACCCACCTCGGGACTGGACCCCAATCAGCTGGTCGAGATCCGCGAGCTGATTCAATCGACCGGCATCAACAAGACCGTACTGTTCTCGACCCATATTTTGCAAGAGGCCGAAGCCATATGCAATCGCGTTATCATTATACATAAAGGCAAGATAGTGGCCGACAGTTTGCTGAGTGAACTGCACAAAAAAGTATCTTTGCCGCGCGAGACAATGAGCTTAGAGGAGATCTTTCGCTACCTCACCTCATCGTGATCACCCAAAAAACAAGTACACCCCATGAGTTACATTGCCGAAGTATTTGCCCGCCAGATCTTAGATTCCAGAGGAAATCCCACTGTAGAAGTAGACCTGATTACCGAAGAAGGTGCCGTAGGTCGGGCCGCTGTTCCCAGCGGTGCCAGTACCGGCATACACGAGGCTGTGGAGCTGCGCGATGGTGACAAGAAAAAATACCTGGGCAAAGGCGTATTGCAAGCGGTCAATAATGTCAATAAAAAGATCGCTCCCCTTTTGCTGGGCTATGATGTGGCCGACCAGACAGGTATCGACGAGATGATGATACAACTGGATGGCACTTCGAATAAATCAAAACTGGGTGCTAACGCGATGCTCGCCGTGAGTATGGCGGCTGCCAAGGCGGCTGCCGAAGAGGCGGCCCTTCCGTTATTTCGCTATATAGGGGGCACCAATGCCAAAGTGCTGCCCATGCCCATGATGAATATTTTGAATGGAGGCGCACACGCCGACAACAAGATCGACTTTCAGGAATTTATGGTGATGCCCGTAGGTGCTTCGAACTTTAGCGAGGGTCTGCGCTGGGGCGTAGAGATCTTTCATGCCCTAAAAAATGTGCTCAAGAAAAAAGGGTATAGCACCAATGTAGGCGACGAAGGAGGGTTTGCTCCCAATATTCAGAGTAACGAAGAGGCTATTGAAATGGTGCTGACTGCCATCGATGCCGCAGGCTACAAGGCGGGGTCACAGATCAAGATTGCCATGGATGCGGCCAACAGCGAACTCTGGAACAGCAAGAAAAAGAAATATGTTTTTCATAAGAGTACCGGCAAAGAAATGAGCAGTGAGCAGCTGGCAAAATATTGGGAGGGGTGGATCAAGAAATATCCTATCTGCAGCATCGAAGATGGAATGGCCGAAGATGATTGGGCCGGTTGGAAGATGCTCACCCAAGCCGTAGGCGATCGTTGCCAATTGGTAGGGGACGATTTATTCGTGACCAACGTAACGCGCTTGAAACAAGGAATCGACAAACAGATCGGCAACGCATTGCTTGTAAAAGTCAATCAGATCGGAACGCTTACCGAGACCATCAATGCCGTAACGCTGGCCCAGCATAATGGGTACAATACGATCATGAGCCACCGTAGCGGAGAGACCGAAGACAGCACCATTGCCGATCTGGCCGTGGCCCTGAATTGTGCCCAGATCAAGACCGGTAGTGCCTCTCGTACCGACCGAATGGCAAAGTATAACCAGCTGATCAGAATCGAGGAGCAACTGGGTAGTTCGGCCATTTACCCCAAGGGAAAGATCAGATTCGGAAAAAAATAAACCGGGGCTATTGAACCCCTTATTAACTTTAGGTACCGCATGCAACAGGTTTTAAATACGATACCCGCTTGGATCAAAAGCAAATACGTAATTAGCCTGGCCGCCTTTTTGGTGGTGATCGTTTTTTTAGATAAGAACGATCTGTTTACCCAGCTCGACCGCAAACGCGAACTACGTGAATTGCAACGAACTAAAACCCATTACTCCACCCAGATCGAGGCCGAGAAAAAAGAGCTGGAACAGCTTAAGAACAACCCTGCCACCATCGAAAAATACGCCCGCGAAAAATACCTGATGAAAAGGGAAAACGAGGACCTTTTTTTGATCGCTCCCAAGTCTGCCGGTAGCAGCCGCTGATTTTTTTGCCCGCCGTACAATAAGAGAGCCCCTTCTTCGTTTTAGAAGGTAGCTGCCAACAAACTGCTTTTAAAAATTCGCTTCCATGAGCAATTTTACCCCCGAAGACCTCTTACTTTACCTCTACAATGACATGGATGCCGCCACCCGGCTGCAAGTAGAGGCCCAACTCGAAAAAGACTGGACCCTGCGCGAAAAACTTGCTGTATTAAAGACGGCCAAAGACCGCTTGAACCGGCTCTCGGAAACGCCCCGCACCGAAGTGATCTTGACGATTCTACACAAAGCCTCCGAAAAACTAAGCGAAACGGTTCGATCCTAAAAGTATCGCGCTTTATCTTGCACCCATGAAGCGCGCTGAAAAGTACAAGCAGGTAACCGACTACTTTCTTACCCACGCTCCCACTGCAGAAACAGAGTTGCTATTCGATAACCCCTACCAGCTACTGGTGGCGGTGGTCTTATCGGCGCAGTGTACCGACAAACGCGTTAATCTTACCACTCCGGCCCTTTTTGCCGCCTTTCCCGATATTCCCTCGTTGGCCAAGGCCACACCCGCAGAAGTCTTTGCCCTCATTAAAAGTATCTCGTATCCCAACAACAAAGCCAAGCATTTAGTGGCGCTGGCCGCAAAAGTTCTAAGCCATTTTAAGGGGCAAATTCCAATGACGGTAGACGAATTGGTTCAATTGCCGGGCGTGGGCAGAAAAACCGCCAATGTAATTACATCGGTTATCGATCATCAACCTAATATGGCCGTCGATACGCATGTATTTAGAGTAAGTCATCGACTGGGATTGGTACCGACTACGGCAACCACACCACTCGCCGTAGAAAAATGGTTAACGAAATTTTTTCCGGCGGCCCTTATTCACAAAGCGCATCATTGGCTCATCTTACATGGGCGCTATACTTGTGTAGCCCGTAACCCGCATTGTTCGAACTGCGGACTACTATCGATTTGTCGCTATTATGCAAAGGAACAAAAGGGCCTAAAGCATCCGCTGTAATTGCTCGACCAGTTCGGTCTTGGTAATGGGCACTCCCATTACTTTATTATAGCCTTTGGCATCGACCAGGTACACATCGCGAATGATCTTGATGAGCTGCCCGCTGTTGATCTCGGGAATAAGCACTTGTTC
>Ga0194115_10008079_pt1 | contig 10275 bp, 11 predicted proteins | sample TA2MahsurfametaG_3_FD_148656 | JGI IMG/M metagenome (GOLD analysis project Ga0194115, IMG submission 148656) | Freshwater microbial communities from Lake Tanganyika, Tanzania - TA2015002 Mahale S4 surface | ecosystem: Environmental > Aquatic > Freshwater > Lake | place: Tanzania: Lake... | reverse complement strand
TGGTGACATCTTCGGTGCGCTTGGTTCGCTAGCGCCCAGAGTATTATTGCCACATCGTTAAAACAAAAAGCCCAAGCACTTCGTGTGCTTGGGCTTTACATGGCGGAGAAGGGGGGATCCAGACCCTTCGGCTATAAACAACTAATCGCACATCATTTTTCCAACAATCACAAGCCCATCTAGAAGGCACGAGATTCACCGACGGTCACGATGAGTCACGTTTGGTCACCCACGCTGAACGCAATTGAACGCAAATCGGAAAGGGAATTGAACGCAGATTGAACGCAAATCGAAAATGCAGGGTAAAGGCAAAGGCACTCGAAAAAAATCAGATTGCTCCGGACGCAGGCAGTTTATGGAAGTCCTGCCTCGGGAAACACCGTGGGCTCTCGTTTCCCGAACCCTTCCCCAACCGTCCCCCGCCCCTGATGAGTGGTTGACGTGAGGGTGTCAGGGGCGGGGGAGTTTGTGGAGATTAGTCGATGCCCTTCGAGTCCCTGACAAAATTCGTTCATAGCTGATGAGCTCTAACAATAAGGACCAATATCCTCCCTCAAGAAATTGATTTACTCGTCTATCTAGATGCACAGAATACCCTGAGAGTCGCAAACTACCGCAGAGGTGAGCAACAAAGACTTTTAGATCGTATCTCTAGCTACAAAGATGCTTGAGAAATTTTCATGGTTTTAAGTTATCTAGCGGTTTGCCGAATCCTCTCCCAACAAAGGGGGGAGCTATGAAAGTAAGTTTTTCCGTCATTATCGTATCTAGCTTTGTGTTGTTTCAAAGTGCCGCGCTCGCACAAACCAGAAAATCGCTCGGTCGTTTGAATTCTAATCAATACGATTCGGGGTCAGTGCGTAATCCCTATGGCGCCGGTAGTCCATACTCTCCAGATTCTGTGAACAATCCTTACGGAACGTACGGCAGCCCTTATTCAAACAAGTCCGTTACAAATCCCTACGCCACGGATGCTCCAAAGCTACACGATTCCAATGGCAACTATCGAGGAAAATTGTCAAACAACCCTTATGACCCAGACAGTGTGAGTAATCCATACGGTAGATATGGAAGTCCATATTCGCCGGATTCAATAAACAACCCATATGGTGCGGGAAACCCTTACTCTCCAGATAGCCCATCAAATCCATACGGCAGTGGGCTAAACATTAGCGATTAGATTAATTTATTCAACGACTTTTCTCGTATTAGCATGGTATAATGGTGTCTTTTTTCTGAATGGGTAAAGTGTGTCGCTCTGAAAGTGAAGTCTACGTCTTTTTGGTGGAGAGAGTATTCTCGATGACACTAAAGTAGGCCCCAACCACATCCTCGCTCAATTTAATTCCCATGGCTGAGCGATAGTCACAGGCTACTTGGATATCTGGATCTTGGCGCAAGCGTTCAAAGAATCCCACGGGGAGGAGTGGAGCGTGCATTTCCAGATATTCTTGGAAGAGGCTTCTCAAACATTCATCGTCTTCTGGAGACCATTCGTAATGCATTCCCAAAATGACTTGAGGGTGCCGATGCGAAACGTTCGCCGAGAGTTCCTGCCAGTTATACGAATTCAAAACCAGCACGTCTCGTTTGAAAAGGGTCATGACCGTGTCTTTGATTCCGGCATGTTTCAACCCTGAATTTGTAAGAGCGTCTGCAAATGCAACGCAGACAAATGGAACCAGAGATTTTTTGGCCTTCAGTTTCTTGATGCAACGAGGAAGCCCCATGTAGTCAATCACACATTCGCTTGGAACATCCGCGAGATCTTTGAACGGTGCCATTGGTGCGATGACGGAACTGAAGACCTTTTTGTAAATGGGCAGGAATTCATCCAACGTCATAGTTGTCTCCTCAGCCTGCCTTTATGTCATCGTCATCTTCACTCTGCGCTGTGACAAAAGTCCAGCCTGCGGGATGGCCATGTCGGCGCTTCACCGCGTTGACAGCCTTTTGGAGAATGATCATGTCACGTTGAATCATGCGTCTGGAAACAGGCAGATCCTTCTCGCAGAGGAAGGAGTAGATTTGTTCACAGCTCACAGCCTGCTTGGTATAGCGGGCGTTGCTCTGCAAAAAGCTGATGATGAGATACTGTCGGCGCAAGGTCTCTACGTTTGACATCTTTTCCTCCTTTGATTGTAGGTGAACTGTCACGAGAATTATTTCTTTTCAGGTTCCAAAGGGCATTCTCTGCGCGAATGGCGCAGATGCTTACGCGCAGCATCGCGCACAAGGTTGCGCACGCAGCAGAAAAGATACGCATCCGGCTTGCCGGCAAGTTCTGGCTTTCCGCCTCTGCGGAGCGAGAGCTGTCGCTCGTATGCGAGCGCAATGGAGTCGAGCACAAGGCCAGTATAGTCTTTCTCGCCATGTGCATTGATGGAGCCGTGAAGGTTACCGTATTTGGCAGCACAGTTGAGAAACCATTTCACAGGCAATTCAGCGCCCATGTATTCAATCGTCTCAGGCATCGTGCTTGCGATCCGGTAGCTCATGGCATCCTCCTCTTTTATTTACATTTCCTTTTCGATGCCTTCCCCGACAGTTTGTGTCGCCTTCAAATCTTCTGCTGAGGAACGGCCTCAGAACCCAAAATGCTTCGGCACCGACACAACGCGTCGCGCTAACGTTCGAGTCTAGGGGTGGCACGAATTGCTCGGATTTCGCATGGGATATTGGGAGGGATTATGAATTCTGTCAGATGGGCTCTTGTCCCGTCCGTTTATGCACTTGTTGGGCTCCTCAGCGGCCTCAGCGGGTGTGGCGATCAGCTTTTCTCGAAGGCTTCAGAGGGTCATCCAGCGCCCGAAGGACAGCCTCCGCTAGTTGTGGATCGCCTTGGGCCGCTGTCGAAGGTTGCGATTCAGGGAACGGTCGTGAGCGCATTTCAGATTCAAGTCGATGGAAAATCGTATGCAGACAGTGAGGATTTTTATTCACAGGAACTTGGACGTTTGGGTGAGAAGATTGCAGCTGCTGGGTTTTCGGATTGGCAAGCGCGCTTTGAAGCCGTTCTGGGCTTTAATGACCTCTCGCGGGGAATGACAGTCTTTGTTGCCCCTGTCGGAAACAGAGGGCCGGCAGGTCAGGCGCAGGTGTCGTTGGAAGGAAATTTTCGTGTCGAACTGCCGGCGTCAGACGACTCAACCGAATTGAAATACAACATTCGAGCCGTCAAACGCGTGAACGTTGTACTGACCCGTGGAGAGGAAACGCGGAAGTTTTGTTACAACTTTTCCGCGGTTGAAAAAGATATTGGTTTGTCTTCCTCGGCCGTAGCATTGATTCAGTTGGACACATTTGAAACGCGGCTGACGACCTATGCATGCGACTCTCAGCAGGATGGCAAAGGTGGATCGGTTCCTGTGCCTGCAGTAACAGCACCGACTCAAGTGAAGCCAGCTCCACCTTTGGCTCTGCCGGAACCCGTCTCGTTCGGAGATACGGCAGAAAATGTTGCGGGAAAATTTGGAGATCCAGAGAAGATCACTCGCGTGACTCCGCTCTCCGCAAGGTATCGCCTCGGTTATGATTTTTATTGGGCGTATTCAAAGTTGCCAGGGACCGCCGAAAGCTTGCAGTGCTTATTCTACTTTAGCAATCAAGAGATGATTGCTTACGAGCGCTGCCCCGCGGTGCTGGTTGAGTTCGGCGCGAATCGCGCAAATACCGTGGCAAAACCAAATGATAGGATTACCTATGGTGATTCTCCTGAGAGCGTCTTGGCAAAGTGGGGACTGCCTTCTCTTGTTTCTCTGTCGGTTGATAGCCAAGAGCGAAGTTGGCAGTTCTCTTCATCGGCATTGAGCCCAGGGAGTTGCGTTTTGAAGTTCAGATATGATCAACTGCAGCAATACTCTGGAAATTGTAAATTGAGTTGGATTGCGCACTGGACGTTTTAATATGAATGGATTTTTCTTTTAATATTCCGTGAGCACTCTGTAGCACTCGCGCAGGGTGTTGTTGTGCAGTTCAAGCACAGGCCCAATGCCGCCATGTTCATCGCGTTGATAACCGCCAGCCAATGACGTTGCGACTGGTATTCCCATCTTCTTCATGCACAAAAATAACAGAAAGTCGCGTGAGCGCATGTGGTCGGTGGTCAGCATTCCACCCAGTGGGTCATCCACGTGAGGGTCAGCGCCAGCGTTGTAGAGGATGAGGTCGCAGTCGGAAAATTCCTTCAATACACTCGAAAAACGATCAATGAATTCTTGTCCGATGTCTGTGCTGTGAAAATCTTCTTGTGCAAATGAATAGTGTCTAACAAAGTTTATTTTGAGCCGATTGATGATGTTTGCCGTTCCATCGCCATAATGCATGTCGCAATCTACAATTCCGACTTTTTGCGCCCCCGCCTTGTGCGCTAAAACAGCCGCGAGCATCAGAAAATTGAACGTACAAAATCCTCCACCCCGCTCATATCCTGCGTGATGTGCACCGGATGTTGGACTAAAGGTGTTTACTTTGTTTTTGAAAGCGTAGAGTGCCGCCGCAGCCATTGATCCACACACCCAAGGCAATACGGCCGCAACCTCTGCGCTGTTGTTTCCAAATCCATTGACGTGTGTTCCTGCCAGAACGCCATCAACGTAAGCTGCTTTATGAACGAGTTTGATTTGCTTGGGTGTGGATGGAGAGAATGGCAGAAACTCAACTGGAAGACCAAGATTCCTCCAGCTCTCGGCAACCTGTGCAGGCTTTTGAGCCGAAGGGCTGAAGGAATCGTTTTCGCTGACACTTTGGCGTGAGTCAAAGAAGATTTTAATCATAGTACTCGTCTTCCTCTCGCCTGCGCTCAAGGTGCTGAGGGTATCACAATTCCTCCGGTTTGCTGGCTCTCGCAGGCATACAAAGTCATTTTGCTCGCAAACGTGTCGAGAACGATGGGTTTGTCTTTCTCGTTGAACGGAACGTTTTTATCGACGGCTGAGAAGTTGTAGCAAAAGCGTTTGGTCACGCCGTCTTTGCTGAGCAATACATTGACCCGTTTTACGGCTCGCACGTTGTAGGAAGAATCGTTGGCGTCTGCAGGCAATTCCACAAGAAACTTGGCATCCACACCCACCGAGGCTTGGCCGCTGTATCCGCGCTTTTCGGTGGGGGCGATATACACCATCATATCGCGGGCCAGGTCGTTGAAGCCGAGGACAGCATCAAAGGTTGCATCCCAGCCACTGTAACCGGCAGCAGCCACTTTCGAGGGAAGCCGCATGACCTCTTGCGTATAGAAGTCTTCGCTGTCCTCGTAGCGCACACCATCAACCGTGATAGCAAACGCGCTGACAACAGATCCGTTGAAGGTGACCTTTGCCTCAGAGCTGCCTGAGCCACTGTTGTTTCCGCCGGAAGCTGCCGCCTGAGGATCAGTTTTGCTGTTTTCTTCTCTGCCACATGCCATGAGAAAAAGAATCGAAGAAAGTGCTGCAAAGGATTTCATCGAGTTGTTCATAGTCCCGTCTCCTGAGTGAAGAGTGAATGTTGGTTTCATCCACTGATTCGTACCCAGCTGCGACGGGTTGTGTCGCACTCGAATTCTAGCCGACCCCTTTGAGTGTTTTGCCTTCGTACATTTGAAGCGCTTCGCGCAAAGATTGATGAATTTCATCCCGCAGATATTTCGGGCTCAAGACTTCACAGCCTGCTCCCTTTTCAAGAATCCACCACCGAAATTCATCGGTATCGAGGACACTGCACTCGAGCTCTAAAAAGTTTTCGGATTCTTTTATGATTTTTTGATCTGCGGAAATCTTGAATTCGCCATCTTTTAAATGAGCGCCCGCTTCGGTTGTCAGGCGCAAGCGCACTTTTTGTGGTTCGCGCTTGTAGGTTCTACTCAGATGACCGTTGTGTGCGTGCTCTTCGATTTTAAACAGCTTGGGATAGCCGAATTCACTGAGAATTTCAGTTTTTTGAATGCGGTGCATAGCCCAATTTCTCGCCTCACCATTGTGTAGGAGGTCGCCACTGGTTCCAACTTCGGGCCCAACGACGTAATAGGCACCGGAACGTTCAACCACACCGATGGGCTCGATGATTCGTTCCGAGGGAGTGTTATCTTTGGGCTTCGAGTAGTCGAATTTCAGCCGTTTCGCGGATATTAACGCATTCATCACGTCGTCGAAGATTCGCCCGTCTTTGAAGTTGGGCGGTACGAGCCGCCAACCTCGAGGAAAAATAGAAATGCGCTTGAGGAGCTTTTTATATGAAGTTGCCGAGGGGTTTTTGTCCAACACTCCCGCTGCGTGTTCAAAGATCGGTTTGAGATGACGTAGCTCTGCAGATGGAAGAAGGTGTCTGAGATGCGCCTGCACGAGACACACAGCCAATGCCGACTCGCGCGACAAAAAGAGCATATCTTCGTTCGAATTTGCCTCGTACCAATATCCGGGTGGGCTTTCTTCGTCTTTCATCACTCCGCTGCAATGATCCGCGAGCGTACTCATGTAACGTTGCACGGTGCGGTCGCTGACTTCGTGTCCCTGAGCACCAAGAGCATTGATGGCTTCTCGCACGGTCAGCTTTCGTCCCTGCCGCTGCTGAAGGAGCGACAGAAGATAAACAAGTCTGAGAGCGACTCCGAAGGAATCCTCGCGCGGTTTTGGGGTGTTCTTCTTCTTTTCAGTTTTCTCACCCGTCATAGATCAGGCTCCACTTTCAGCGAATCACAACTCACTGAATTGATGTTCGGTTCAAGTCGCTGGCTCTTGAGGAGTTTGGCTGCAAGGCACCGAAACCATGAAGTTATTTATTCTGCCAGTGATTCGAAGTCCGGTGTTTCTCGGCCCGTTTTCCGGGTCATCCAGTCATCAGTCATCAACCCGACACGAACTGTCGCACCTGGCCCCGTAAAGAGGATGTGCCGTTCATCTGCTCTTCTCAGTGCAGGGGCGGCATTCGAAAAGAGGAAGGGGGAACATCCAATGACGAAACTCACAGCATCAGCTCTTTCAGTCGCTCTCATCTGCTCGTGTGGTGACCTCGGGGACGGCGAGAAAAAGAGTGCTGCTGCGGATGCAGCGAAGGATGTACCCACATTGCCCACTCCCGATGTGGGTCAGATTGATGGGACTGGAGAAAACAACAATCCATCATGCCTGACAGCCTGCGACAACGGAATTTGGAAATCTGTGATTGCGGAAAGCCTGCCGCTGGCAGACGCGATGAAGATTGAAGGCTGTTATGTTTCTCGATCGGCTGCATTTGCCCGAAGTCCAAACATCGAAATTCTCTCTGTTGTGAACTGCTCAGGCCTCGAGAGTCTCTATTTGTGGAGCGTGAATAATCTGGGATCGGTTGTCACCCAGCCGCAAAAAATTGATTCGTGCTCATTGGGCGATGACATGCTTCAGATGCGTCGTTCCGTTGGAAAGAGCGGAATTCTGACCGCTTGGATCTGCGCAAATAACCGTTCATATTATTCTAATTCATACTTTGTTCGAACCGAGGATCTCTCTGGAGTGCAATTATCCAGAGCGCGAGTGTCCGGAAACGGCAGTTCAATGCAGGTCGCATACAATCCTGATGCAGATCTCTGGGGTATCGGTTTTACTGGCTCAATGTTTCGAATTTCAAAGACGGGACTCACCAGTGCCAGCACAAGTTGGAGCACCTATTCGAACACAACCATTCAAGACATGAGTGTTCGCGATGGTGTGTTTCAGATCATGGAAGGCAGCTCTTCAAATTCTGCGCAATATTGCTCTCGGGTGACCGTGGGTGGTGCCATGCTGTGCAAGGCGAATGAGATTGAGCGCTACGCGAATTCCGTCGCTCCAATTGCGGGTTCACGCTACCTTCTGCTTCAGAGCGAAGACAGACTCAGCCTTGGGTCGGACTCGGCAAGCAGCTGCCAGCTGACAGGTACCGCACAAACGTTTGCACGTCACAGAGAATCTCAGCGTCTGCTCAGAGCATTGCAGATTGAGGGCACGCCCTATGTCGCTGCCCTTGCGGATGTCAACGGCAAACTGATGTTGAACCTGATTCAAATTTCACCGGCTATGGAACACCTGACCTCAATACCACTTGCTGACTCTAATCAGTGGTCTTCCTCCCTGTTGAATCTCTTTGTGGTGGGCGAACGCATTTACATCAGTTTTCAGGGACAAAATGACCTCAACATCATGACCATTCCAAAACCAGGGGTGAGCAAATGAAGGAAGTAAAAATCATGAAAAATGCGTTTCTGCTCCGCGATCAAGTGGTGATTGATTATATGCCTCTGGTTGTTCACGAGGCTCGGTTGATGGCAGAGCGCTTGCCTTCCTCGGTAGAAAGCGACGATTTAGTTTCAGCGGGAACTCTGGGGCTCTTGAACGCAATCGAACGTTTTGACCCCTCTCGAGATGTGAAATTCAGGTCTTACGCAGTCTTTCGAATTCGCGGAGCGATGCTCGATTTTCTCCGTTCAAATGATGTTTGCACACGGCCGGCAAGAGAGTTTGTCCGCAGCGTTCAAAAAGTGTCTGAGAATTTTTGCGAAGCAAATGGACGTTCGCCATCGCTGAGAGAACTTGCGAAACTTCTTGGAAGAACTCCGGACGATGTGAGCAAAAAGTTGGGTGAAATTCCCCTTGGGCAACCTCTCGAGCTCACCAACGTCAATGGAGAGGAAGAGTATTCCGATCCGAAGATTTCAGATCTAAGCGAATACGATGCGCTTTCTGAGCGTGAGATGCGGGAAGCAATTGCTGATGTGATTCGCGGCACTTTAAATTCTCGTGAACAAATGGTCCTTCATTTGTATTATTGGGAGGAGTGTGGCCTTCGTGACATTGCACAGCAGTTGAATGTGAGTGAATCGCGCGCGTCGCAGCTGCTGACCCAAGCAAAGAAACGAATTTCCGTGCAACTCAGGCGCCATGCGCTTTTCTGCGATGCGGCTTAATTCTGCCTGTTGGCCTTTCTGGATTCTAAGAGAAGAAAATATTTCGGAGGACTCGATGCAAGGCAAAATATTCATGCTTACGGGCGCCGGCGTCTCAGCTGAAAGTGGGCTGGAAACCTACAGAAGCGGCACTGGTCTGTGGACGACAAATAAAATGGAAGATGTGGCGACTCTTGATGCTCTCATGCGTTCTCCGGAGAAAGTCTGGAAATTCATCTCTCTGCTCAAGATGGCAGCAGATAAAGCTTCTCCGAATGCGGCTCATCGTGCCATTGCCGATGCGATGCGTAAATTCAAGCAAACGAACCGTCCATTTTTTTTAGTGACTCAGAATATTGATACGTTGCATGAACGGGCGCTTGCAGAAGCGGGATTTCCAATTGGGGACTGCGTTGCCATGCACGGTCGGCTGAGCGTTTCTTCTTGCGTAAAATGCAGAAAATCGTTCAATGACCCATTCATTTATTTCGATGATCAGGGGATTGCCTCAATGGGGAAAGCTAGCCACCTGGCAATGGTTTCAGAGTTAGAGACCCTCGCAGAAGTCGATCGCGAAAACGAGCATCACTTGCCTTTGTCGCCCTGCTGTTGGGAACTTTTGAGGCCCGCAGTGGTCTTGTTTGGTGAAGAGCCCCAAGAGCTCAACAAATGTTATTCTGAGATTCTTGGTACGAGCGTCTTTATTGCTGCAGGCACAAGTGGAAAAGTGGCTCCTGCGAATGAGTTTGTTCGCTGGTCGGCAAAGTTGAACCCCAATGTTCGGACTCTCTTTATCAATTCAAATTCTGGGGATGCTACAGAAAAATTCAAAGAGTTTTATACAGGCCCTGCAACAGAACAAGTGCCGTTTGTGATGGAAGAGCTCTTGAGATGATCCTCAACCCCTATGACTCCGAATCACCGTCAGCCGTGTTTTGGCACGGGTCATCGCCGTATAAAGCCATTGGTTGGTGACGAGGTCGCAGTTGCCCTCAGGGAGGACAATGAAGACAGCGTCGTACTCGCTGCCCTGCGCCTTATGACAGGTGCTTGCCCATGCTCGTTCAAAGCGTCCTGTGAGTTGCTCTAGAGGGTAAGTGACTGATTTGGGGCCGCGGAGGAATGTGGCCTGCAGGCTGGACATTTTATCTGAATTGGATCGTTTGCTGCTTGTCATTTCGCTGATGATTCCGACGTCGCCGTTGTTCAGGCCAAGTGCATGAATGTTTTCGCTGATCATCACAGGTTCACCCACCAAAAACTGCGAACGTCCAACGCCCCAATGTTTCTTTGCGAGCTCGTGCAAACGCTGATTGATGTCGTTGACTCCCGCGGGGCCTTCGCGGCGAGGAGCAATAATCTTGAATCGGCCGATTGCCGCTCCACCCGCAGCCCAGTCGGTT
>Ga0194115_10008078_pt1 | contig 10276 bp, 10 predicted proteins | sample TA2MahsurfametaG_3_FD_148656 | JGI IMG/M metagenome (GOLD analysis project Ga0194115, IMG submission 148656) | Freshwater microbial communities from Lake Tanganyika, Tanzania - TA2015002 Mahale S4 surface | ecosystem: Environmental > Aquatic > Freshwater > Lake | place: Tanzania: Lake... | reverse complement strand
GGACCTCTTTTTATTGATAGACTCATACCTAAGATTTCGTTTCTATGAATATACGTAAGATCATTCTTCACACGACCGATTTTTGTGATTGGTTTTCTTGATGACGCCATCTGGCAGAACTGGAATTTCTTCTCTTCAGCTGACTAATCTGAGCTGGCCGATTGGATGTATGACAGTGAGAACGATACAGTCAGCAAGGACCCGTACCTACAAAAGGACGATTTCCCAGGATTCCACACACACACTGACTGTGATATCCTTGTCACTCACACAAAAAAACCATCGACGGACGCGTGGATTTTCCGACGAAGATCGCCGTCGTTGATCGAACACCCCCAACAGCAAGGTAATCAAAATCGGATTTGCATCCCGTATGTCTTTCGGACCTCCCGGCTTCTCGAGGTGAGTACCATCTTCGTAACAGATGCAATGCATCTCATGTCGTGTAGTTATCGTAGCGTTGATCTTTGGCGTTTCTCTCACTTTTGTTGCGATTACTTAGGCACTTTCTGGCCATGGCCATGGTTGCTTTCTTGGGGATTTCTGCACGCAAGGGGGCGGTGACGGCCTTCTCCTTTGCCACTTTCGCTGGTCGAGCAACAGGAACTAGAACATCAGGGACTATGGCATCGTCGCCTTTTCATACTGCATTTGCGCCACGATCAAACTCCAGGTCTCCCAATGTCGGGGTTTGCATGAGCAGCACTTTGGAGATCACCCCAGAGATCGAAAAGGCCATGGATGTTCAACATCCTGCTTACGAAGTGATTCGAAAGGATTTCGTTTCTGAGTATGGTGCTGCGACTACCCTTTATCGACACAAAAAGAGTGGCGCCGAACTTTTGAGTGTATCAAACGACGACGATAATAAGGTCTTTGGGATTACCTTCCGTACGCCACCGGAAGATTCTACTGGTGTCCCCCACATCCTAGAACACTCTGTGTTGTGCGGAAGTCGAAAGTACAAAACCAAAGACCCATTTGTTCAATTGCTACAGGGCAGTCTTCAAACATTTCTGAATGCTTTCACTTATCCTGATCGTACGTGCTACGTAGTCGCCAGTCAAAACGAAAAGGACTTTCAAAACCTTGTCAATGTATACACCGATGCTGTTTTCCATCCACGCGCGATTAGTGATCCCATGGTACATGCTCAAGAAGGGTGGCATTTGGAACTTGAAAAGAAGGAAGATCCATTGATCTACAAGGGTGTGGTATACAACGAAATGAAGGGAGTTTATTCATCGCCGGACTCTTTGCTCAATCGGGCTTCACAGCGATCTATCTTCCCTGATACAACCTACGGCGTTGATAGTGGAGGTGACCCAAAGGTGATTCCTGAGTTATCATTTGAACAATTTTCTGAATTTCATGGAAAGTTTTATCACCCTAGCAACTCTCGAATTTTTTTCGCTGGAGATGACGATATTTACTCGCGTCTGGAGTTGATGGACGAATACTTGAAGGAGTTTGATGAACTACCAGAGGCTAAGCCTGCCAGCGCAATCCCCTGGCAGAAGAAGGTCTACACAGAGCCCAAGCAACAGAAACTCCCGTATCCCGTCGGAGCGGATCAACCCGAAACCCATATGGTCATGGTGAACTGGTTGATGAATGACCGACCATTCACCGCATTTGAGGAATTGACTATTGGAATCATGGACCGCCTTCTGATGGGTACTACCTCATCTGTTCTACGTAAGACACTGACGGAGAGTGGGCTCGGTGAAGCGATTGTTGGAGGAGGACTTTCAGATGAACTGCTTCAAGCCACTTTCTCTGTTGGTTTGAAGGGTGTCAAGCCCGAAGACGTTCCCAAGGTCGAGCAACTGATCCTTGATACTCTAGACAAGGTTGTCGCCGAAGGATTTGAAGATGATGATGTAGCTTCGAGTATGAACTCGATAGAATTCTCCATGCGTGAATTTAACACCGGTTCTTTCCCGAAAGGGTTGAGTTTTATGTTGGGGGCAATGAGCAAGTGGTTGTACGATCAGTCACCTACAGAAGCATTGAAGTTTGAGGGACCACTCGCCGAACTGAAGTCGAAAATCGCATCGTCTGGATCCAAGGTATTCCAGGATATGATCCGAGAATTTATTGTCGACAACACGCATCGCACGACCATCGAGCTTGTTCCTTCTAAGACTTTGGAGGAAGAAGTCCTGAAGGAAGAGCAAGACCGCCTTGCTGCCATCAAGAGCGGTCTGTCGGACAATGAACTGGAAGAAATTATCGAGAAGACCAAAAAGCTCAAGGAACTGCAAGGGGCTGAAGACACCCCAGAGGAAAGAGCTACCATTCCTACCCTTGAACTTGCTGATCTCAAGCGAGAGTCAACTGAGTACCCTATCGCTGTGTCTCACAATGAAAACGATTCTGGTGTCACTGTCCTTCGCCATGAACTTGCGTCTACCTCGGGAATCGCCTATTGTGTTCTTGCGGTGGATCTGTCGGGCCTTGCCGTAGATGATATCCCTTTGCTCCCTCTCTTCACAAGATCCCTCATGGAGACCGGAGCCGGCCCGTACGACCAGGTGGCTCTTTCGCGTCAAATCGGAATCAATACAGGTGGAATCAGCGTCAGTTCTCTAACAACAGCCGTTCACCCCGAAGGCGCCGACGAAGACAAGGTTCTGAGTGGAAACTACCTACAAACCAAGTTGATTGTCAGGGGAAAGGCAACCAGCGACAAGACAGACAAGCTATTTTCCTTGATGAAGCTTGTTTTGACTGAAGCCCGTCTTGATTCAAAAGCACGAGCCATCGAGATGCTGAAGGAGGCTAAGTCTCGAGCTGAGTCGGGAATTCGAGGAAGGTGAGTGAAAAATGACCTGGTTTCCGACCAACTTGCTTTGTTGCTTACGCTCACGATGCTTTTCTGTCGTCTTTAGCGGGCATTCTGCCGCCAACATGAGAATGAAGGCAAGATATCGGGTTGGCGGATACATCGACGAGATGATGTCTGGTGTGACTCAGCTTGAAAATATCAAGGTACTGTTGAAGCAAGCGGAAGAGGACTGGCCTAGTTTGTTGGCTCGTCTTGAAAATATGAGGAATGTCATTTTGAATGCTGACATATGCCGAAACGGCATGATCGTTGACGTAACCGGGGACTCAGCTGTACTTGAAACTATTCAGCCATCCATTGATACCTTCCTTAAGGACCTTCCCGGAAAGGCTGACGGAGACAAGTTGCCGAATTTCTATAAGGAGGAACACCCGTGGGTTCCCCGCGTGAAAGAGCTCATGGCTGAGCTTGCTCCAATCGAAGATGAAGGCTTCGTGGTTCCAACTCAGGTCTCGTACGTTGGAAAGGGCGGCATCGTCTATGACGAGGGAGAGACGGTGACTGGAGCCGCTCAAGTAGTGTCCAGGTTCTTGCGAACAGGCTATCTATGGGATCATGTACGAGTGATGGGAGGAGCTTATGGTGGATTTTGCACATTTTCTCCGTACTCCGGATTCTTCTCGTTCCTCAGCTACCGAGACCCTAACCTTGCGAAGACAATTGACGTTTACGATGCCGCTGCTGATGCGGTCCTCGCGGCAGCGGAACAAATGAAAGACGACCCGGATGCTCTTGCCCAAGCTATCATTGGAACCATCGGCGACATGGACGGGTCCATTGGCCCAGATCAAAAGGGTTTCACTGCCATGCAGCGATGGCTTGTAAACGAGAGTGCTGAGTATCGACAGACCTATCGCAATCAAATTCTCGATACCAAGCCGGAAGATTTCAAGGCTTTCGGTGAGCGTCTCAAGGCTATGAAGCAACCTTCAGTGGCAGTAGTCAGTTCCCAAAGCGCTTTTGAGGCCGCTGCTGAATCTGGCAAGAAAATGGAGCTCAAGACCGTTCTCTAACTGAAATCGTACCCTTCGGCAAAGTGAGTGGACGAGATTTCTACTCTCGAGTAAAGATGGTCGAGTGGACCAGCGACCAGCTTCGATTCAAACGAATGGCAGAAACATCGTAGAACTAATTTAAAACAGTAAAGAATCATAGAACTAACAATTTGTAGGGCGTTCCGAACTCAAAAGTTTCTCTTTGGCAACCGCGGTAGCTGGTACCGCCTTGGCGATTACAAACGGCAACTTTCCGGAGACGGCGCGACCTGTCGTAAGATATTGTACTCTCCCAGCAAAGAGTACCTGGAATTCTATCAAACTCCTGAATGTGGAAGAGTCCGCTGTGCGGGATTTCAGAGCGTGAATGGAATTGCTCCGGTTAACCTTGATTCGTTACTCCTGTTGTCTGTAGAGCGCCAAAAGGACAGGAGCCAAAGGTATTGCATTCATGGATTGGTAGTCGCTGCTATCTATGGATAGTAACTGACTGCGAAAACATGTCTCTCAGATACGATACCATCATGATGGACTATTGTAGCCAACATGATTTCGTTCCCGAGTTGTCTGGCACACTCGCGTAAAAATCAAACTGGCTTACCTATGGTGACGTAGGTTTTGTACGAGGGTTACTTAGAGGATCGGGCTCGCACGGCAGGGAGCCAGGTGGCGTCGTCACGGCATGCCCACTTTTGCAGATTTGGGGGTGGAGAAAATCGGTTTCCCGATTACATCCATGATGGATCAACTGGGGCACGATCAAGATCAACAACACGGGATAGGGCAACATGCATTCTACGCGCATCATGGGTATATGATGGAGGCATATGGGGAGCAAATGATGATGCACCAGCATCACCAAATGCACTCGTTGTCAGGAGGCGGGGAGGGGTAAGTTTTTGTGAAGATTTCTTCGTTTCGTGTTGGTGCGGAAGCTACGGCCAGACGCCGGTAGTGGCATCAGTTCCCTTTTCCCTTGCCATAGCGCGCGGGCATTGCTCGCTTGCGTTCAGATTTTCCTCCACGCGCACATACATACCGTCTGTCTTCTCCAACCGATCCACACCGCGAGGCGCGATGTAAAACCTCTGATCTTTATTTTCGAGCGGTGTGGTTCTGTCCGTCGTTCGGGATAACTCTGCTATTGACACAAATGCCGCAGCGATCTCGTGCCTTCGATCTCCCCGTATCGTGTTACTTGTTTGCACAAGCGACCCTTTTCCACCAACTCTCACATCCCTGCTGGGATTTGCGGTTCCGGTTTAGGTATCCGCATCCACATCAACACCACATGGACGGTGTCCCTCTGCCTCCGGGGATTCCCGGGTTGGGGGCTTCCACCGATCCATTAGAGGCCGTTCTTGGGCCTTTTCCGTGTGCTCACCTAGGGAGTCTTCCATTCGATGCCACTCTCGAAGACATACTGGTGCTTTTTCAGGGGCTAGTTGTTATTGACGTTGTTATGATGGGGTCGGGTGAAGCGTTTGTTGTTTTTGCTAATCCGATGGATTATCAGATGGCTCTTCAACGGTAAGGATATTTTGGGCATGTGATTCGCCGAGAAGAGGGTCTTTTCGATCTCACTTTCGATTTTGATACTTTCCAGTGACCGCCAAACCATTGGGAGGAACTTTGTTGAGATCCGTTCTGGGTCTCGCACGGATTACTACTCTGCTATTGCTTCGGTAAGTCGATGTTGTGGACCGACAACAGGTCCCATGTTGCTTGAAAATCTCACTATAAGGTTAATTTGTGGATACCTCTTAATACGGTACCAACAGCAACAATGGCGCGATCAACAGGGAACTACGGTTTTATCCATTAGCGAAAGTATTCTTGGTGGAAGCGATGTAGAAATACCTCCTGTAGATACGTCCAGTAATGTCTGGGGAAGTATTGGGCTACCGGCTCCGATTCCATCTCAATCCATACCGCAAGGACTGATTCGCACTCGTGGCGCGGATCCACCAGCGGACCCACCAGCACTAAGTTCATTGCTTACTGCCGCGGTATCCAGTAGTCGGGGACGTGAAGGCCCCGGATCTGGACCGTCCTCGCAATACAAGCGGACTGGTGGTGGAATTCAAATCGGTGAGCATACCGGATACCTGCGAATGCGTGGGTTACCATTTAGTGCTGCCAAGGAGGACATTGCAAAGTTCTTCCAAGAGTACAATCCTATTCCCGATTCGATCGTTTTGACTTACCGTAGTGATGGACGTGCCACCGGTGAGGCCTATGTTGGATTTGAGGCCCCCGAAGATTCAAAGCGGGCGATGGAGCTCCATCGCCGATCGATGGGCAACCGTTACATCGAATTGTTCCTAAGCAACAAAGAAGAGCATGGGCGAGCCTTGGTGCGTTTCGGCAACCGCTAAGCAGCTTTTCCTATGTACTGTACTTGTTTGCGATTCCATTTCCTTTTCCTACGCCGTCGAGCGACCCAACTAATCGAGTTTTCCTGGGGAGTTATAGAAGCGAAAGTTGGTTACGGTGGAGGCTGCGAATTGATGTCCTTGGCGGAATCTTTTCCTGCAGTCGTGGAGGCGTTCTAATTTGAAACGGCAATCGCACACTTGGAACTAATCGATATACCCTAGACCTTTGTTTTGAATTGTGGCTACTAATTCGACTTGCGACCAAAACTGCAATGTATCATCCCCTCTCCTAAGTTACAAACATCAGCGGCCCAGAAGAGTATGAACAATAGTTGAGAGTGAACAAGCCACTCTCCAAGATAGCGCCGTCAGGCACCAAATATCGCACCGACAATTGCGAATCCAAACGCCATGCCTGCTCCGGCCAGCATGTATGAGACCAAAGTAGACCCTATAGCCTCTTGATTCTGTGGCGATGGCTGAAATGGAAGATTCATCTGCTTGTTGTCTTGGAGGGATAATGGAAGTTCCGACGGACCACCGCTCCTCCCCGTTACGACATCTGGGACCGAAGACGACTGCACGGCAGGGACTTTTGCCTTCCTTGGATCTCGCACAATCGTGCGACCAGCGTTTGAAAACAGGATAGCCGATCTTCGTATCATCTGCTTATCGAGCAAAAAGATGAATTACTGTAGTGGCACGCAAATCTCTTTAGCGAGCAAATCCTTTGTGGTGTCGTATATCGTATACCCAACAGTGTTTCCTCTCACTGTCACATCCTCCAAAAGCCATTTTCGATCCGTTAGACCTTCTTCGACTCGTTGGATCAAATCTTGACACTGTTTGAAATGTCGACGAAGCCCATCATTCTCACCAAGCATTGTGACGTCACAATCGGTTTCTCCGCCAGCCACGTTTCAAGGTGAAGTTCAATCGGTCCCCCGTTTCATCCTTCTCGAGATTCTGATTGGACCATTCGCTCCCTGCATCTTCGTCGCAGCCAGTGATTTGTGGCCAGCGCTTGACGGGCGATGTGATCGTCGATAACGGTGATGAAGCCTTCAAACACCCTATGCCTTCGGGTCACGCGAAACGACGGGTCCAACAAAAAAAAATTGGGACAGCATTTCGTAGCTTTCTTTTGGATTTCCGTTCAAGGCAGTCCAATATCGAGGCAATCGAACATCGAATAGTTAAAGAGATAACTCACAGGCAGAACGAGAAGAAGCCTAAGGATAATCAAAGTCGACCATGAAGTTTCAAAATGCGGCTCTCGTGGGGCTTCTCGCCAGTTCTTCCGTCTATGCTTTTGCGCCTACGCACTTTGGTGTGAAGACATCACGGGCTACAGCCCTCCGAAGTACTACTGTCAAGGATGAAGATTTGTTTAAGGGCTTGGATCGAAACGGTGCTGTGGAGAAAGACTTGGCCGAACTTATTACGTCCTCAGGGAGCGAACCGAAGCTATCCCGGGAGGCACAAGAAGCGAATGCTTCGCGTCTAGCCAAGGCGGGAGTCTTTGATTACATGCAAAAATACAAGGGACTTTCGGGTGCAGCGATTGTGTATTTGAAGCTTTTGGAGAATGGCGTGGAAGTTGTGAATGGATACTCCGGAGGTGCAGTCCTGCCCCTTTTGGATCAATTCCATCCCGACAACCCGCGCCACGCAGAGATCGGACAGCCTCCTATCCGGTGGATTACCAATTCCAACGAGGCGTCAGCAGGACACATCGCTGAAGGGTATGCCAAGTCTATGCCCATCAACGGCAAATTCAAGCCCGTGGCGGTGGCTGTCGCCACTTCAGGACCAGGCGTTACCAACCTTATCACGCCCCTGCAAGATGGTATCTGTGATGGCGTTCCCATGGTCGTCATCTGTGGACAGGCAGCTACGACAGCGCCCGAGGATGCCTTCCAATCCGCTCCTGCTGTGGAAATGACTACTCCCTGCACGAAATGGAGCTACCAGATCAAGTCTGCGGCAGAACTTCCGTTTGTGATGGACTATGCGTTTTACGTTGCAAGAAACGGGAGACCGGGTCCCGTGTTTGTGGATCTACCAAAGGATCTGCAAAACCAAGTCCTCACTCCCGAGCTTATTCAGTCATATACTGATACGAAGCTCCCCGAGGCCCACAGCGACGTGATCGGTATGGCCAGTCTTAAGACAGCCGTCCGAGAAAATGGAGATATCTTCAAGGCTATTCGCCTTGGTTACGAAAAAAAGAGCCTCACGTTTGACATTGTTCACGAGGATGATGGCCCCAAACTTGTTCCAGTGGCATCCACATCAGACAAGTTCAATGCCGATCACCATCCGACTAATCGTGTCATTTGGATCACAAACGCTCTGACGGGGGAACCTGAGCCCATCACGAAGGAAGGTGACCTCGACCTAAATGATAAGGTCACCTCTAAGATGCTTAACTTCATCAAGCGGGCAAAGAAGCCTGTCATTATTGCTGGGCAAGGTTGCAATGATAGCGCGGAGGAACTCAAATACTTCGCCGAAAAGCTACAGATTCCCGTGACAACAACTCTGCATGCCTTGGGTTGCTTTGACGAGCGACATGAGCTCGCTCTTAACATGATGGGGATGCATGGACACCCTACACCGAACTTCATGGTACAAGAGGCCGATGTCATCATCAACATCGGTTCTCGATTTGATGATCGCATTACCGGTAGAATGCCAGATTTCGTTCCTGGGGCCAGAAAGGCTGCAGAGCTTGGTGTTGGCGGAATCATCCACGTTGATATTCGAATCACGGAAATGGCAAAACAACTTGAACCACACTTCTTTGTCCATTCTACGGGGAAAAGCTTTCTGCAGACACTCAATGCTGCTTTGGAAAAGGAGAAGGATTTGGTTCCAGAAACGGACAAGTGGCTGGCAAAGATGAAGAAATTGCAAACCGATTTCCCCGTCAAGATCCCAAAATTCCCAACCATCAATGGCAAGACAAGGATGTCAGCACAACGCGTAGTCCAAGAAATGGACCGACAGCTTCTCGCCGCGGGAAAGATGGACGATGCCATCTTTACGACCGGTGTTGGAATCCATCAAATGGTTGCCGCACAATTGATTACGTGGACGAAACCAAGACAAATGTTGAGCAGTGGCTCGCTGGGAACGATGGGTGTTGCTCTTGGTTATTGTATTGGGGCGAAGCTTGCCAACTGTGGCAAAATAGTGATTGCCGTAGATGGTGATGGTTCGTTCAACATGACGTTTACGGAACTAAAGACCGTTGCAGAGCAAGGAATCCCCATTAAGATTATGATTTTGGATAACGAAAGTCAAATGATGGTCGAATACTGGCAGAAGCTGTTCCACAACGAACGCTTGCTGGCTGTTCGAAACATCAACCCGGACTACCAAACTTTGGCCAATGCTTTCCGCATCAAGAACGTATATTGCGACTCGGAAGAAGAGATTGAAGAGAAGATGCGGGAGTTCTTATTTGACTATGACAACGAACCCGTCCTATTCCATGTTCGTATCAACCGAACACCTTGCCTTCCGCTTGTGGCGCCCGGTCAACCCCTGGATGATATGATTCTGGAAGATATTGATGTGGAGGTTGATCCAGGAGCAGCCCCAAGCTAAATGGAGCATTTTTAAATATCAAAATGCTCTCCTTTTCTCTTGCTTGGGTCTAGCTAGGAGCCATCTCACTACTACATCAGACTAAAATAGAATTTTCATATTGCCTTCACATATGGTAGCATGTCAAGGAATGTTAAGGTTATCGACTATAGAAGACTCCATTTCCACGATGATTTTCTCTCGTTTCGCTTTTGTCATGTGCGGGTGGGATCCGTTTGAGGAACTCATTCTCCTCCCGTAGCCGCTGATTCTCCTCTCTCAGTTGATCCATCGCTGCCTGTTGCGACGTAAGGGCCGCATTCAATTCTTGGGATTGTTGATGAAATTGCTTAATCATATCCATATGTAGATTCCTCAAAGATTCTTCAAGTTCATCTTGTAACTTCTCAACTTCATTCCGAATAACATCTCTAATCTCTTCTATAGGGACGGCCTTC
>Ga0194115_10008075_pt1 | contig 10277 bp, 8 predicted proteins | sample TA2MahsurfametaG_3_FD_148656 | JGI IMG/M metagenome (GOLD analysis project Ga0194115, IMG submission 148656) | Freshwater microbial communities from Lake Tanganyika, Tanzania - TA2015002 Mahale S4 surface | ecosystem: Environmental > Aquatic > Freshwater > Lake | place: Tanzania: Lake Tanganyika... | reverse complement strand
GATGTGAACGGGGGGGGGGGGTCATCCATCATGATTCGTATTTGACAGTGATGTGTGATGCCATTCCAAGGGAAGAAACGGGACTTGATGAGTCACGAAACATACGCAAGCCTACTTCCTATCCAATCGGAAACCATGATTTCAAGGATTCGACAGATCTCAGTCATATGATTCGTCGAGATTGGTATCGAACTTTGTGGTGTGAGAACTCCATTTTCGGTTGTTGATGGGCGTATGCATATCATAGCGAACGCACACGAGCTGCCAACACAGAAGAACTTGGGTTGTTTTCTCTTGGCGATCGATGGTTGTTGGTCTACGACATCTCATATTGGTAGAACAAACTCGCTACATCAAAACACTCAAAGATGCAACAACAACTTTCCTCTTCGTTGGCTGTCGCAGTATTCTTGTTGTCTCATGTAATATGGACGGTTTCGGCCCTTGGGGTAATCCTGCCGATGTCATGTACGACGCTTTCGAAAGGAGGGAGACATCACCATACCCAATTGTTCGGAATCAATGAATGGCGTGATACACTCTTTGATTCCCCTGGGACAAAAGGTGGAACAACGAATAATGCAGATGGTAGTCTAAAGGAAATCTGTATCTTGCCATTCCCCTATGAGGAAGTATTGGTCCAGGGTGAAACGAAGCAATTACGATTATATGAAGATCGATTCATTAAATTGTTTGATTACAGTCAAGATAAGTTATCAGGTGTCGTCGCGATGGGATTATTAGCAGAATCAGGTATCGTTCAGACTGTACCGATCTGTGAAATTGAAGCCTATAATCGGATGGAAGGATTTGGTATCTTTGTTACGATCCGTGTCGTGGGACGTGCCCAATTACAAGAATTGATTCAACAGGAACCCTTCCTAAAAGGGATCTGTAAAGAAATTTCAGATAAAATTCCACCAAATTTAGAACTCCCCAATTTGGTTGCAAGTAATATTGAAAATTTTATGCTCCTATTATCCAGTATGGAACATCGACTTTCCAAGGCAATGAATGAAAAAAAGGAAGACGGTAGTACTGGTGGTGGTGATGACAAGGAATCGGCCAAGATACGAAAACGAATTCAAATGGCTAAACTTGTAAGTATGTTCGGGGGGAGGAGGGGGCAGCAGAGACAGGATGATGAAGCTCTGTCGAGCCTTCTAGTCGTCAAGTTCCCAGGGACTAACCATTTTCTCTGCTGTCCACCATCCTATAGGAAGATAAATTCTATGATGATTTGGGTGATGATGAAGATGAAGAAGTACAGGAATTGGATCGTCGTGGTCGTTTCCGACAAGCCTATAGTGTTGCATTAGCAACCGATACACAGGGATATTGTTTACCGAAATCGGCAGGGATTGAACGTTCTCCACAGGAATTGACTGCCATGAGTTGGGCAGCCTTTTGTACGAATGTCATTCCTGAAGAAGACGCGACCTTTCGGATACAGGCATTAGATTGTACTGATTTATTTGACCGATTGAAATTAGGATCCCATATGTTACGTGAAAAAAAGAATCATCTCCGTGAACAAATGAAAAAGGCTGGATTGAAATTTAAGGGTGAAGAATTTGATGAAGATTTTTGAAAACCAAAAGAAAAAGAAGTTACCCACCAGCACCACAGCGGGCGGGGGGGGGGGAGGGTAGAGAATATGGAACAAAACCCGTCCACACACGGCTTCCTTTACCAAAAGCTCTTTCCCATTCAAGAAAAGAGGGAGGAGCCAAAAAGAGACTTTCTCAATCCTGTTTGGGCCGTAACATTGACCGCAGTGAACGAATAAAGTCTCTTTCCACCGATATAGCGACCGTGATGATTCCGATCACTAACGTTATCCCCATAGAAAGATGTTGTCCGGTATGGTAGAGCCATTCCTTATTTCCAAAGTCCAATACTTGATTTAATTTTCGTTCTTCCAATCGACTTAATGTCCATCGTGTCGATACCCATGTACCGGCAAAGAAGACAAGGACCATCGGATGTGGAAGTAATTTACGAAGCAAATTCCGTACTCCAACTATGGGCGATACCTTTGTCGTCGTCTGGTCTTCAAAGTATTTTGATGCAAAGTATATGGAATAAAATGATCGGACCGACATGGCGATGCAATTCGCTGTGACTAAACCGACACTCCCATACCGGGGGATGAGGGAATATCCTGATATTGCAAAGATCCCTCCTGTCATAGCATGGATTATACCCAGACGACCAACATCTTTTCCTGAATTCGCTACACCATAGACAAATGCCTCCGTCATCCCATTATATGCCAAAAAGGCCGTATAGACACAAAATGCACTTAGGACATTCGCAGCTTCTTCATTCCTACCCCATTTCCGACCAGCAAGGATACACAAGACCAGATTTGTGTAATTGACAGCAACACAACTGAAGATCAATCCAAGGTACAATACCAGTTTCACCAGTACCACATAGGATTCTTCCAACTCTCGACGTTTCCCACTTCCAGCTAACCGACTCCATAGTAGACGTGCATTTTCCTCTAATGGTTGCAATAATATCCTTGCTGCCATTCCTCCGTAGGAACTACCCATGGCATAAACTCCCTGATTGTAACTACTACTCATGGCAGATAAGACGATACGATCTGCCTCCGTCAGAATATGTTTGAAAAACCCTTGGACGGTAAAGACGAGTGTCATATAACACGTCGATCGATCGAATATATTGAATTTCGGTCCCATCATTTGTTTCCATGCCCCCGCATACAAGTAGATGGAATAGGTCAATGCATATACCAACTGAGCGACACCAAAGGCCGAAACATGACGTTGTTCATCAAGTATTTTCAATCCCACTATTGTCGTAATCGTCTTGGCGACGGTAGCAATACCCTCTGCAGAGGCTCGTTTCGCAATATTCATTTGACGCAAATAGTAGAGGACTGCAGGTTCACCACAACCTTCAATCCATGCAGCTAGGCAGTACAAGGTACCACCCAATCGGTAGTCATTATCTTCTCGTGCCAACGACGAAAAGAAGATATGCCATATCAAGGAAGTGATCGTCACAAACGTCACCACAGGGATTGTCAACCATGCAACATTCCAATTTTCTTGAGAAACATTTCGAGTGAGGGCTAATCGAAACCCTTCACGACTAATGAATAGGACTGTCGTTAATAGTAATTCCAATTGAATACTCGCCTTCCCTAACGTCGCCGGATCTAATAATCGCAAAGTGGCTTGAGTACAGGCAAAACTAACCAATCGAAACAACAATGTCACCAACGTCCCTCGAGCTGCTGCTCTTCCCTCCGGGATGTTGTCGTTGTCAGTTGTCATAGTTTTGATTGCTGCCTTTATGAAATCATCTGGGGCAAATGTAACAGGTTGAAACGATGACCCTCCGATCAACACAACGTCAAAGACAGGAAAAAATGAAGGAATAGCGAACCCCTCTTTTACGGTCGTTCTAGTCGACTTTCCATCAAACTCCTTCATGTCTGTCTGTGACCGTTCCTCGCAGTTAGAAGGGAATGCGCGATCTTTCCCTTCAACTCGACGTGGACGTACGGGCAACGAGACCATGGTACACGAAAACATCGCTCCACCGAAGGGTTGCTGCAAATAGACCGAAGTCCTTCCTTGTAAACAGATATTAGACCACCCAACCTGTCGAAATAAAACCATGTTCAAGGCTACTATTCTCGCCTCTCTTTTGGCTTCGGCTTCTGCTTTCGCCCCGACCAGCTTTGCCGGTGAGTATAGAAATTGTGATACGGGTGTGTTGTAACCGGATTTAGGCTTTTAGTGACTTTACTAGAATGGTTCGGTACCGTTGCGTTCGGGGTGAGATTGGTCCCCGTGTCTTACCTTTCGCCTTATCTGGATCGTTTTGTTGTAACACAAAAGGACGTCGGTCTACCGTCGTTGCCGCCGATACTCCGGCTTATGTTCCAAGCAAGGCCCTTCCTTTCCTTGAACAACCACCGAACTGTGTCGGATATGTTGGAGATGTTGGTTTCGATCCCTTCCGATTCTCCGACTTCATGCCTGTTGATTTCTTGCGAGAGGCGGAATTGAAGCATGGACGTATCTGCCAATTGGCCGTTGTTGGATTCGCAGCTGTTGACTGTGGTTTCCACATCTACCCACTCCCTGAGGCATACGAAGGACTTACGTCAGTCACTGCTCACGATGCCCTTGTCAAGTATGGTGCCATGGGACAATTGTTCCTTTGGATTTCCGTCGCTGAAGTTATTAGCTCCGTCGCTGTTATGCAAATGCTCAACGGATCTGGACGTCAGCCGGGAGACTTTGGACTTGACCCCGTTGGTTTCTTGAAGGGCAAATCCGAAGAGGAAGTGAATGAAATGAAGCTGAAGGAAATCACCCACTGCCGTTTGGCTATGGTCGCTTTCAGTGGTATGGTCACACAAGCTGTCTTGACCCAAGGACCTTTCCCTTACGTGTAAGCGATTTTTAGGTCCCCCTTACCCGTGAACGATTCCCCCCCTTTCGATCAAAACTTGCTTCTGATGCCGTTCAAGGATGGGAAATAGCACAGGAGGAGATGCTTACCTAGGTTCAGAACACATACAGCCATGTAATTTAGCTATTTGGTTACGCGATTGGCTTCTCTGGACGCCCAATTTCCGTTAGATGTATGCTGCCCGAAGGCGTTCGGACTCTGTCGAGTAGGTTAAGTCGAACCGTTTGGGTTCTGAAGATAAACCTAGATTCTCTGCGTCGACAAATAAAGAATACTATCTCTTCGCAACCTCGAATTTTGTATACTACGCTTCGAAGGTTAACAGTGCTTGGTACTGCGTCGAAAATATAAAGAATACTACTTCGTTGCAACCTCGAATATGTTACATTACGCCTCGTAGGTTTGACAGAGTTTGGTAAAGTTTCGACAGCGTTCTAGCTCATAGCTTCTCCTACTTGGAGGCTTGTATACGCCAATAGCTCTACCCTAATCAGTTCCAGTTACTAAATTAACCGGTGTAGGGGAATCCAACATCATAGAGAACAGATTGAGTTACAGCTCCTCCAAAGGCCATCATAGCAAGACGACCATTCTTGATCTCTTGGTACTTCAGCTTCTTGATTTCTGCCTCCGACTTGCCATTCAAAAAACTAGATCCGAATCCAAAGTCACCCGGGGCTCTGCCTGATCCTTGCAACATTTCAGCAATTGCCAACCATCCGACAATTTCAAAGAATCCGATGAAGACTAGCATATTTCCCATGACTCCCTTCTCAACCATGACATCGTGTGCTGTCGCCGAAGTGAGTCCGGCACCGTATGGGTGAAGGATGAGCCCTTGGTCGACGGCGATGTATCCAACAATAGCCAATTGGGCAATTCGTCCGTGCCTTTGGAGAAGACAAAGTAGTCAGTACGTGCAGACTCGGGACTGAAATTGGAGCAGAAGGCTACTGCAATAAGTTACTTACTTGAGTTCTGACTCGCGAAGGTAGTCCATGGGGAAATAGTCAGAGATTCGGAGGGGGTCAAAAGCAACATCGTCACCAATGTATCCCTTCAAACCCTCTGGGTAAGGAAGGAAAGGAACAGCAGGGCTCTTTTCCGCCTTCAAGGCAGAAACCTTGGAAGCTACGTGAAATAGTACGAACAGGGGATTTTGTGAGTCGATTCGGTAGTATCCATCACGAGATCATCAGATTCCGGTTCGGGGGGGGAGGGCACGCACCACCATTTTGGGCCGGGACGAAGGCAGCCGCAGAAGCAATTAGTGAAGCAAGGATAACGGAGTTCATGTTGGAAAACTGGATAGGTTTTAATCCTATCGCAGAGGTATTCGTTGGTAACAACGTCGATCGGTCGATAGCGGGTAGGCTTGAAAAGCATCCAAAGTCCCATACAACGCGGTGACGTCAAGGCGTAGCGGATCCGTGTTGAAGCGAAGGATCGGGCATTCTTTAGGCCTAACGTCTAACCGTCTGTCAGTCACGAATCATTCGTATGAAACTAAATCTGTACTTACTATGTCCGGCCCTCGTCGGGCAAACTGACTATGGCGAGATCCAATCGATCTCCTGCCATCGACTTTGACCGTGAGATTCTGATGCCGTCGTCTACACATTTCTTTTTCGAAAGACCACAGAAACTTAGACTGCGTCAAAGAAAGACGCGAAACAACCTCGTGCCTTCCCACCGAAAACTCTAAGTCTACGTTAGGCCGACCATTAGTGTCATATCCCGAAAGGCAAATTTTGGGATGAGCAAAAATTTGAAAAACAAACTGGCAGAAACATGCCCATCTTTTCGGCGTGGTCATCTTCCAAATGTGGAAGATCTGCAACGACTTCGGACCTTGACGAAGCCCCATGTTGAGTCGTTCGACTACTTTCTTGAGGTCGGTCTTTCGCGTGGGATTAAGGATATTGAACCGGCGGAACTTGATCTTGTCGATGTCCAGAAAGTCAGACAGGAGGGTAAAGTCGACCTCAGTGAAGCTTCGACAGTAAAGTTCTGGGTCGAAGATGTAAAGGTTGCCAAGCCTACGAAAGCGGATGCAGGACGATCCAACAAACTCCTCCCACGTGAATGCCGTGAAAGAAAGATTAACTATACCGGTCAAGTCTTCGGGAAGTTTTGCTACAAGATCGTCCAACGTCGCAATGGTATTGAGATTGAAGGGCAGACCGTCAAGATCGGAAAAACATTTGGAAACATGCCGATCATGGTAGGGAGCAAGTGTTGTCACCTGGAGGGAAGTACTCCTGCGGACTTGGTGAAGATGCGAGAAGAGGTAAGAGTTAGGAGAGAGATGTGAAGGGTCTGCATTTGCGTGATGAGACTAAAGGAATCATTTTCTTCCAGGACAATGAAATGGGGGGCTATTTTCTAGTCAGTGGTATTGAGAGATGTATCCGAATGTTGCAGATCCCACGAAGAAATCATCCATCTGCCATTCAACGATCCAATTACAAGAATCGTGGTCCGACGTATACCGATCGGGGTGTCGCCATTCGTTGTGCTCGGCATAATGGTGACCAATCGAGTATTACCAATACAGTCCACTATTTGACGACTGGAGGTGCTACACTGAAATTTGTCGCTCGGAAACAGGAATTCCTCATCCCAGCTATCATCATCCTTCGAGCCCTTAGTGGTCCACAGTCGGCGACTTCCTCCGCGGATATGGCAGCGGGGTCTGCGATTGGGATCACAGATGAAGAGTTATACAATCGCATCGTTCAGGGAAATGATAGCAACACCTTTCTGAGAGCCCGAGCAGAACTATTGCTCCAAGATGCTCGAGCACGCTTTCCAAACTTGAATACACCAGATGAATGCCTCTCCCACCTAGGTTCGCGTTTTCGACGAGTCAGTTTACGGGCTGACACAACGAGCGACATTGAAATTGGTCATTACATGATCCGGCGATATGTCCTCATCCATTTGCCGAGTTATAAGGATAAGCTGGAGTGTATGCTGATGCTCATGAGGAAATTGTACTCCTTTGCGACTGGAGACTGCGGAGAAGATAACGCTGATTCTCTACAAAACCAAGAACTCCTCATGCCGGGCCATCTTATCTCTACCTTTGTCAAGGAAAAGTTTGATGAAATGCTCCAGGCTGTTCGATTAGGTATGGTGACGGAGATGAGGAAGGACTTCTCACGGTTTGTCGGCCGATTGCAAGATCAAGCCTTTTGGAACAAACTAGTAGATCGTTATTCCGGGAATTCTTCAGGAGGAATCGGAAAAAAGGTTGCACACTTTTTATCCACTGGGAACATAGTGTCTTCTTCCGGGCTTGATCTGATGCAAGTTTCGGGTTACACCATTGTGGCAGAAAGACTCAACTTCTTGCGTTACTGCTCCCATTTCCGATCCGTACATCGAGGTCAGTTCTTCATGGAGATGAAGACCACTGCAGTTCGAAAACTCCTTCCCGACCAATGGGGTTTCCTTTGCCCTGTCCATACGCCAGATGGGGGTCCGTGTGGGTTGCTCAGTCACTTGGCACTCAAATGTTCAGCCATGACATATCCAGCGAAAACGAACGACAAAGGAATGGTGAACCTTGATGATTTACTGGTTTCGCTTGGAGTTAGACCTGTTGGTGCCGGGGGGCAGTCAGGGGAAGGACGTGCTTATGCGAAACACCTTCACCTTCCTGTATGTCTGGATGGACGAGTCATCGGCAGCGCTGACCCAGTGACCTGTAGAAGCATCGCTGCTCACCTTAGAAGCTTGAAGGTCGCAGATCCGCCGGGTGTTCCACCAAGTATGGAGATAGCTCACATTCCGACAGGTAGCGCTGGTTCGCCATACCCTGGCCTATTCTTGTTCACAGAAGCTGCGCGCCTAATCCGTCCAGTTCTTCAGCGGGCATCCGGAAAAACAGAAATGATAGGTCCAATGGAACAAGCGTTTATGGATATTGCCTGTCTTGATGAAGATGTACGTGAGGGAATCACGACTCATCAGGAACTGGATCCGACAAACATACTAAGTTTGATTGCGAACATGACTCCATTTTCCGATCAGAATCAGTCTCCAAGAAACATGTATCAATGCCAGATGGGAAAGCAGACGATGGGTACTCCCGGACACTCGTTGCCATATAGGACTGACAACAAATTATACAAACTTCAAAATCCTCAAGCTCCGATCGTCCAAACGGCTACGCATGGGCTGTACAAGATGGACGAATACCCAAACGGCGCTAACGCTGTCGTTGCCGTCCTAAGTTACACTGGCTTTGATATGGAGGATGCCATGATTCTCAATAAAGGATCTTACGAACGTGGTTTCGGCCATGCTAGTATTTACAAGACGATAGAGGTTGATTTGCAAGAGGAAGCCAAAATGGCTGCTAAGAGTGGGTCGCAATCCAGTATGCGTTTTTCGAATAAGGTTAGGCGCGACGGTACGTATGTTCACAAGAACCTCGAATCCGATGGCCTCCCGGAGATAGGATCCACAGTAGAGAAGGGAGATCCGCTGTATTGTGTTGTTGACGACATAGAGGATCGTGACCGTGCTGGAAAGCATAAGGATGGCGAAAAGGCATACATTCAGAGCATTCGGATGATAGGAAGCGAAAACGGGAAGGCAGGAGAAAACAAGGCATCCATCACACTGCGATACAATAGAAATCCAGTCATTGGTGACAAGTTTTCTAGTCGTCACGGTCAGAAGGGCGTTTTGAGTATCTTGTGGCCTCAACAGGACATGCCATTCAGTGATAGTGGCATAACGCCAGATGTCATCATCAACCCCCACGCTTTCCCAAGTCGTATGACCATTGGTATGCTTGTTGAGAGTATGGCAGGGAAAGCTGGTGCTCTTCACGGAATGTACCAAGACGCCACTCCGTTTTCTTTCCACGAATCCGGCGACAAAGTTTCTGTCGATTATTTCGGGGAGCAATTGCAAGCTGCTGGATACAATTACTACGGGAGCGAACCACTGTATAGCGGGGTATCGGGGTGTATGATGCAGGCTGACCTGTATATTGGGGTTGTCTACTACCAGAGACTTCGGCATATGGTATCAGACAAGTACCAAGTACGGTCAACTGGAGCCGTCAATCCACTTACTCGTCAACCGATCAAGGGTAGGAAGAAAGGTGGAGGTATCCGACTGGGAGAAATGGAAAGAGACAGCTTACTTAGTCACGGAGCCGCCTTTCTGCTTCACGATCGCTTATTGAATTGCAGTGACAAACACACGGCCTATGCGTGTGCAAGGTGTGGAGATCTACTCCTGCCGACAACAGAGCGAAGTAATACACTATCGGCTGGGCAGACTGCTGCAGAAGCAATACAGAAGGCCAAGATTCGTTTGTATTGCCGATCACCGATCTGCAAGGAAAGCATTCGCGAGGAAGGAAACGACGAAGCTGTGCATCCGATTATACTTCCCTACGTCTACCGATATCTTGTCAACGAATTGGCGAGTATGAATGTGAAACTAAAGTTGGAGATAAAGTAAATGCTGATGATGTGACTCGTTTTGACCAAACTTTCCTCTTTCTGGAAAGGGGCAGCCAAATGCAAAAATCTAAATCGATAGGGTAGCGAATAGCTTCTCACTCTCCATTCGACTCCAAAGCTTTTTCGATGATTTTTTATCGCAATCAATCACTCTCATCATGTACGCATATCGGACGATGGACCCATCCCACTGCGTCAACTCAACGGATCCCTGTCCATCCGAATGAGTCAATTCTCGCCAATCCGCGGTTCGAAGCTTGTCATTCTCAAACACCGTCTCGTCTTCGGGCGATTCCGGTTTCACCATGGTTGCTGACAATGCAAGTT
>Ga0194115_10008072_pt1 | contig 10279 bp, 17 predicted proteins | sample TA2MahsurfametaG_3_FD_148656 | JGI IMG/M metagenome (GOLD analysis project Ga0194115, IMG submission 148656) | Freshwater microbial communities from Lake Tanganyika, Tanzania - TA2015002 Mahale S4 surface | ecosystem: Environmental > Aquatic > Freshwater > Lake | place: Tanzania: Lake... | reverse complement strand
TTAGATTTTAACCTTTAACACCAAAGAGAAATGAGCACTAGAAAATTTAAAAAGGGTGACCGCGTTGCCTTGATGGAGGGAGTTCCTATTTACGGATTTCAAAACGGCGATAAAGGCACAATAGCGTTTATTAAGCCCGACGGCCCAATTGCCGTATGTTTTGACATCCCACGCAAGGGAAGCACGCTAGGAGGCGTTTGTAAGGCTAATTCGGGCATGATTTGTTTAGAAATAGATTTGCACCGATTATAATTTCGGGCTTGGCGAAGTTGCCGAACACCGAAGTTAAATTGAAAAACAAAAATTGAAAATATGGAACAAAGTTTATTTGAATTATTTGAAAACGAAAACGACAATTTGCCAAACCCGTGTTACGTAGTCCATTCCACGAAAGCCCTATCAATAGTTGGTTCAAGTAGAAGTAATGGGGAAAGAGAAGCGGAAGATTTTTACCCCACACCACCTTATGCAGTAGAAGAACTTTTGAAACGAGAAGTTTTTAGCGGAAACATTTGGGAATGTGCTTGTGGCGAAGGTGATATAAGCGAAGTTTTTAAGAACAAAGGATTTGAGGTTATTAGTACCGATTTAATTGATAGAGGATATGGTGAGCAACTTGATTTTTTGCAAAGTAATTTAGTGGCAGATAACATAGTTACAAATCCACCCTATAAATTAGCACTTGACTTTGTATTGAAAGCAAAAAAGCAAGGTAGGTATAAGATTGCAATGTTCTTAAAAACTGTGTGGTTGGAAAGCGAAAGCCGATACGATATGTTTAAGGACACGGAATTTCCGCTAAAAACTATTTACCAATTTAGCAAACGAGTTACCTTATACAAAGGTGGGGTAAAAATGAAGAATAGCGGTATGATTGCTTATGCTTGGTATGTTTGGGATAAGAATTATGTTGGAAAACCAACTATTGAATGGATACGCTAATGGCATTACGCCTAACATTTGATTATAATGAAAGCCTACTACACTTGTCCGAAATGCCACACAAAACTTGCTTGCTTTTGTAATTCATGTGCATCATCAATTAAAGAAGGCGAAATTATTGCGGAGTGGTCAAAAGATGGAAACCTAGTTTTTTGTAGAGCGTGCAAATCTTATTTTGAACCTTCCGATTCTTATGTTGCGGATTAGTGCCATATTGTTGCTAATTATCTATTTTTTTGGTCGCGTTGTTGTACTTTAATACAAATGGCGTATTTTTACCGCATGGAACACAACAACTTATACATAACACTTCAAGAGTGGTTGGATGAAAATGAAAAACTAGATTTTTCGCAAGAAGAATCTATTAAGTCGTACACGAAGTGGATAATTGATTCATTAGATGAAGATGGTATTGTTGACGTGATGTCCTCAATGTTGCAATCAATGTTGAGTATTAAGAAGGATGTTATTCAAATTTCTACATCCTACGATAAATTGTACGAGAGTCATAGAAAGATGGCGGAGGAAATGTATCTTTTACTATCTATTATTAAAAACTCATCACCCAAATAACTCACCATGGTTTCTTTTGCCTTTAGTGCTATAATCGTTATTTTAAGTATAACCATAGTGTTTATGCTTTTGCGTTTTTTTAAGTCTCAATTAAAGACCTCCTATAAAATGGTCTCTAAGTTTCAAGAAGAAGCCGAGCAATTAATCCTAGAGAAGCGTCGTTTAGAAGCGCACGTTGATGAATTATACAAAAAAATAAAAGAGAAAGAAAAGCAACAAAAAACTCAATTGAAAAACCCCGCCAAACCCCCTTTGTAAAATGTTTTGCGAAAAAATTACTAGAGAAGTAGAAGAGCCTCACTTTTGCGATGAGGTGAAACGGAAAAATAAAATTTTGCCCAAACCACATTTTTACTTTTTTGATGACGAAACGGATGAAAGTGAGTATTTTAGGTGGTGAATGATATTGTTTTTTTATTTATATTTATCAAAGAAAACAACTCACGATGTTCTACTCGTTTAAGATACTTCAAAATGGATGGGCCTTTGGGATTGGTTATTTTAAGATGGCCAATGGCATGAAGCGCGGTTTTGCATTCGACTTTCTTTTTTGGGAACTCATTATTGGTTTCGGCCGATATGACCAAGGAAGCATTGAAAATTTATGGTAATTAAAGAAATTACAACTCTCACAATAATTGGCAAGGATGGTAATGTTCTTGTCCTTAACGACCTAAAGGGAATTCGTTTATCCCTTGGTAATGATTCTTCTCAAGCAACCCTATTTTTATCCCCAACCGATGAGCAAGCGTAAACCTAAAAGCATAGCCGATATTAGCGCCTTGACGCTAAAAATTTTGACCGAGGACGAACGAACTCGCGACGATGACCAATTGTTGTGCGCTATGATTTGGTCGCGTTTAGCGATAAAGCAAGGCCACGATGTACGAAAAGAAACGGCCTACAACTTCCTTTTGCTTTACGTGGAAAATAAATTAGTTTCGGCCGATACAATCACTCGGGCAAGACGAAAAATACAAGAAGAGCGCCCTTCTTTAAGGGGGAAAAAATATGTTGAGCGTCAAAAGAAACAAGCACAAGTCATTGATGAATTGCGTACTTTAAAGTAATGCCTTCGTAATGTGATGGGTGTCATATAGCGAGTCAACGAAGGCTAAGGGGTGGTATTTTTGCCGCCCCTTTTACTTGAACTATGATTTTAGAAATTTTTGAATACTCGGACCGACAATATATTTATTATGAAGGTTATTCTTTTGATTTGTCAAATAGTGTCACTATGTCAAACGGCAAACGCTACTTTAGCATTGACTCTTATCGAATTTTAATCGTTAGCCCTACCGACAATCCACAATATGTTGACGCTACTATTTCTTTTAATCATTAGATATGTGTCAAAGAACACCCATTTTTGGTCAAAGTGTTTTTATTTTAAGAAATAATTTTATATTTGTTTTAAGAAACAACTAAATAAAACGATGAAATCATTCAAAACTATTAAGCAAAAGAACCTCACGCCCGACGCGCTACTAGAGTTTATGCGGGTTTATGTTCAAAATCCTTTACCCGAAAGGAAAATTCAATGGCTTTTGAGAACAAACAATTTTAGGTGGGCCAATTTTCGAAACGTGGTCACGGAATTAAGAAAGCAAGGCATTTCTAATGTTATAGCAAATCGTTATGGCTACTTTTATACATCGGATGAAACCGAAATTGCCGAATACCTATTTACGAGGCATAATCAATTAAGTAAAAACCGCGATGTGGTTCACACCATGCTTTATTTACTCCCGTCGAATGCGAATAAAAAAGAAATTTCCCAAGAATCTTAATGAGAATCAACCTCTTACTTAGAAAACAATGAAATCTTTACTTACCCTCTCTCTCGCTCTTTTAGCGTTCGCCGCTTCTGCTCAATGGCAAATCATCAACGTTGCTGATGACCCCTTTGAAAAACCCTACACCATTTGCGCCAATAAAGCCACTACGGGCGATATGATGATGAAGATGGAGTGGGACGACAAAAAGAGTGCAATTTGGCTCTACGTTAATGCTTCATACTTGTGCGAGGACTACCCGACTATCCAATTCAATGGCAAAATAAATGGTGAATGGGTGCCGTTGTTCAATGGCAAGTTGTTTGTCGCTAGTCATAAGTTGGTGTTGTTGAGTCGTGATTTCTACGCAATGGTATGGTCGGACCAATTTTTACAAGCCACGGAAGTTGCGATAAAGATTCTTGATGGAAGTTGCGATACGGAGACGGCAATCTTTGATAATACGGATGCTCGCAAGGCCGCGGCATCTTGGGGAACCACTAGCGCACGACCCGCGAACAATTAATCACCTATCCGCAACGCAAGAAGCCCCTTCACCGAAAGGTGGGGGCTTTTTGCATTTTAAAGGACACTAAGTCTTACTTGCGGAAGCCTCTAGCCTTTGCGATTTGAGTGAGTCGATTACCGCCTGCGGCTCAATCGAATTCATCTACAAAGGTTGCTTGCTCATCGGCATCCTTTATGGTCATTTTGGTGCCACCATTTTTTTGTGAGGCTCGCCAAGCGCGACCCACCACATAAACAGTTAGGCCCAAAGCGGCGACACCAAGTACCCAAGTGAGAAGATTATTACTTTTCATGTTCAATGAAGTTTATTAGTTGCAAGGGCATGGCTTACGAATGCCACCACAGAGGCATTGAGCACCCATCTTTGGAATGTTGCCACGCAATCCACCGATACCCGTAGCACCACCAGCAGCGCCAGCAAAACCCGCACTTCCGCCGTTTTTGTTGTCTTGAGACTTTTTCCAAGCACGACCCACAACGTAAACAGTTACGCCAAGGGCGGCTAGGCCAAGACCATATTTCAATAATTGATTCATAGTAAAATGTATTTTTATATGATTAAACAAATATATGCTAATTACATATACAATTGGTCGGCATTACATAGTAAAAATTATTGGCGATTTTCTTAGTCCTCTTTCTTTTTGCCTTGCGCGAATTTATCAATAGACGTAAAGCCTAAACTACCCAAAGCAAGCCAAAGAACACCATCGACTAGCGCATCGCTAGGCGTGACATTTAGATGTGTAAATGAATTTGCTATCATAGTAACGCATAAAGACATCGAGGCTACTAATCCAACAAAACGCTTAGATGAAACCGCATCTCCGTTTCCAAGTAAATTTTTAAAAAAACTCATAATACAATGTTTTTAAATTCCGCCTAATCACGGGATTTTATTAAATGGGCGCACTAAGAGTTTCTAAACAAATGTACTATTAATACTCAAATCAAATATATTTGCAATAATAAATAAACACTCTCACTATGGTTTTTTTTGACTATGAAGTAGTCTTTACAGGAATTCCTAAAACGGGCACTTCAAGCATTTTCACAACATGGCAAACACCGAGCGATAATGAGCACAACCATTTGACCATATTGGAAGATTATAAGCGGTATGGCTATGAAAATATAAAGGATTTTTACACTTTTACGATAATTCGTAATCCCTATGACCGCTTTGTGTCAATGGCACATCAATACTTTCGCGATGATACGGGGGACCCCACCCGCGATTGTAATGTGGTTGCTAAATACATTGAAGGGAAAGACCCTTATGATTTAAGGTGTTTAAATGAAATGTATGTGCCACAATGGAAATTTATTTGCGACGAAAATCAAAACCTCCTAGTGAATAACCTTTGGCATTTTGACCGATTGGAAATGTCTTATAGGGTTTTTGCCGCCGATTGGAATAAACGTAATTGCGAGCGTTTGAATCGTCAAATGCCTTTGCGGATAGGTTTCGAAAACGTGAGCGACGCTCGTTTAGGAAAAAAATGGGAGGACGAAATAAACGATGAGACCATTTCAATTATTAACGATGTTTATGCCAAAGACTTCGAACTTTTTGGATTTAAAAAAATAGTTGTGTGATAATTTCGGATAAATATACACCAAATACTCAAAAGAAAATGCGGACATTCGTTGAAATAGGAAGTTGTGACTTCGGAACGCTAAACGACTTTGCCGACCACAATTGGAACGGCGTAATTGTTGAGCCAATTAAAAAATACTTGGATAAAATCCCAATGAAGGAGAACGTTGTTTATTTAAACTATGCTATCGACGAGACGAGCGGTAGTCGAATAATGAATTTAGTAAACGAGGATTCAGTTTCGGAGGACCATGACTTTGCGGGAATGTCGAGTTTTCATGAAGTCACAAATATGTTGACCTACCAACAAGAAGTCAAAACGAAAACTTATCAAGAAATGATTCAAGATTCGGGCATAGAGAGAATAGATTACCTCAAGATTGACACCGAAGGTCACGATTGGACTATTTTAAAAAATGTTGTACTTGATGGCCCGATGCGGCCTAATTATATTAAAGTTGAGCACAAACACCTCGACCCCTACCCTATGGTTAATCATTTGACTCACCACGGGTACAAGGTTTTTATTGACGATACGGATATTTTGGCTATAAGTTTATCACTTATATCGGCCGCCACCAACCCATAGAACCATCGACTTACGTGTGCCCTTGGTCACGGGGCTTACGCGATGAAGTAGATACGACGGAAATATGACAACCACACCCTTGCCCCTTGGGGCTTTTCTAGGCTCACCGCCACGTAGAAATTCTAGTTCTCCCCCTTCATACTCACTATCGTCGCTCATTTGAATTGTTAGGGAAATTTTCCGCAAGGACAACTCGTCGGGACCGATGTCAAGGTGCCAATCATAATGACCGCCGCCTTCATCATATTGGGTAAATTGAATGGAGTCAAATATCCCACCTAAGTCAAATTGCCATACGTTATCATTTGCTTCGGTAATGAGTTTTGCCAATCTTTCGTAAATCCAAAGGAAATGTGGATTTTGTGGAATCCACTTAATTGTAGATTTCCTTACGCTATGAAGGGCTTCACCAGTGGCATGGGAGGATATGCCGCCCTCTACTTGTGGCAACATAGTCATGTCGGAAATAATTCTATTGATTTCGTCTATAGTAAAGCCCTCTTCAAACCAATAATAGTCGGTTACATCCGCGGTTTTTTGATTAAAAACCAAATGCGGACTTAGAAATGTATCACTCATGGCTTATCGAAAATTGCAAAAAGAAACAACAATAAATCGTTGACCATCCTCGACGGGACGGCCACCATGTCGGTGTGTTATAACGGAAGGATGGACACTAATGTGGCCTACCTCGCCTTTATGCAATTTGTGTTGCTTAGAAAAATAAGTTCCACCACCACGATAGTCGTCATTCAAGGCTAGAACACAACTTATCACACCGCTATCATGGTGAAGGGAAAGATGTCCTTGAATGTTTGAATCATACTTAATCATAAAATTCTCGGAGTGAAGGTCGTTCCACTTATCCCCCTCCAAGTGCCACATAAATTTAGCCATCGGATAAACGTACTCCATCAAAATTTTGTGATAGATTTCTTGAAATCCAAACTCGCTAATGAGCATATCGGTTGTAGGATAAAAGGTGTGACGCTCTCTTGTCCATTTACCACAATGCTCGCCTTCTTGAATAAGTTTTTCACAAAACTCTCGACGGAAAAGAGGAAAGGTGAACACGCTTTCGATGGGCTCGTCAACAATCAAACTCCACTCACGGGTGAGGGCGCTTTCATGCATCCACCGCTTTTTCCAACCTTCCCAATCGCTAGTGTCAAAGAGTTCGGGATATAGTCGGTCGCCACGCCACGCTTTGACGTTTTCCCCAACGTTTACATCACTTTTAGAAGACAACGCTACTTCATAAGTTTCGTTTTCCGTAGTGCTCGTTTGCTTATTTGAGGTTTGACCAATCATATCATTTTTTAATGCAAGTGCCAAGGTGTCTTGCCAAATAAAGTGTAGGTCCGTTCTTGGGTGCAAGGTGTATGTTGCGGGTAAAAACTCGTCAACCGCGCAAATATAATTTTGAAAATTTTGGTCCAAAAGTCGCTTAATGCCTTCTCGATTGAGGATGTAAGCGTGAGAAGTATAACTATAATCGGGTTGTACTAAAAATTCATTTACTTCCCGCTTGTCATCATAAACCTTGTTCCGACCAAGGTAAATCATGGTCCAATCCTCTTTAATGTCAAATTCATGAGGAGCAAATGGTCGCAATACTTTGAAGTCTTCCTCCAAAATAAGAATGTTTTTGAAGCGGCGAGCATAAGCATCTTGCCAAATAGTCAAATGACTCAACGCACATCCAACCTCGCCCTTAGTGATTTCTCTATTCCAAAAGTTGTTTTCGCTACGAATTTTCCAACCAATAAATAAATCAAAGTGAAAGTCTACTTGAGGATTTTTACCATCGACGGCGTGCCAAACCTCAAAATCGGCATCTAGACCCAATTCAAGATATTTCGTTTTTAACTCATCAATTTTTTCTCTACTTGCGTTAAGCGCTATACAATAAACCTTGTCGACCTTTAAAACGGAATCTTGTGTTTGAGATGTTTGGCCAAGGTCTTCGGTCCATTGCTGTGCGCTTTTTCTTGTCGGTATAAATTCTTTAATAAATGGCGTAAGCATATTAGTTATGTTAATGGTTTTCATAATGCTAGTGAGGTTTGGTTTTTAAAAGTTTCTAGTGCTAAATCGTAATTGTCAAAGTTTTTTTCACCAACGACTTCTTTTAAGGATGCCTTAAGTGATGTTACGGGCCGTACACCATGTGCCATCATTTCTATGGCGGTGATGCAAAATGTTTCTTCGTAGTCCGTAGGATAATACCATATTTGGCACTTACTCATCAAATTATACAATTCATCTTGAGCAAGAGTTCCATAAAAGGTTGCGTTTTCACAAAGTAACATTTTGTGAAAAAAGTAGTCCATGAAGTATTGATAGCCATATTCGGGTGTCGAAACATGAAGCGACGCTTTCGGATAGCGTTCTAAAATCTTTGGCCACTCGTTTAAGACTTTATCTAATCCTCGCTCCGCATGACTTGTGTAGATAAAAGAATACGGAATTTTATCTTCTTCTTTAAAATGATGGAACGAATCTATATCTATTGGGTTTGGAATAACTAAAATTTTATCGGCATACAACCCATAGGTTTCGCAAATCTTTTGTTTGTGCCATTCGGTTAAACAAACAACTTTGTCAATATCGTTGCTCTTAAGGTTATAAATGGACGAGTCTAGTTCTTTCCCATTATACCACGGATAGTAGTCCGTGTTGTGTAGCCAAAAGTATCGTTTTGCTACGTTAAAAGCCTCATAGTATTTAAGAAAATGAATATAACTTACGCCAACAAGTAAATCAATTTTCAACGGCACGTCCTTCATGTTGCCAAACGGAACATATCTTACGTTATTAGTTGAAGTGCCTTCAATCACCGAACCAACAACGTAAACCTTGTGGTTTAAGGCGAGTTCTTCGCAAATGAGAACAACGGATTTTTCGCTTCCGCCCAATCCATATTCTTTTAAACTATCGAAATTCCAAGGCCGTTTATAGTAGCCTACATGGAACACTATAACCATTAGAATTCCGAATTGAAAAAAAACGTTTGGAATAACCTACCATCATGTTTGTCTTTGCCGAAGTAGTCCAAACTTTGATGAAAAATATATCCGCGATATAATACAATCCGATTAAAGACATTGCCAACTCTATCTATCATTTCCCATTTTGTAAGGTCTTGAGAGTCGGCATTTACTAGATTTTGAAGTTCTTCATCATCGGGCCATTCGCTTAAACCCGTTTCCTTATGTTTAAATAACCCCGTTCCCGCACTTAATGGCGCATTAGGGGTAAGATAAACCAATGCCGCCCAAGTAGTACCGCTATCGGCATGAATCCAACTCCTATCGTATTGAGTGGTGAATTGAAACGCACCATTATATCCATCGGGCCAATAAGTAATTTGACCGCCATGAGGCATAATAAGTTTTTGAATAATTTGCTTTGCGGATTCCGTTGAAAAAGATTCCGTTCTAGCGCTCGGGAAGTTGCCCGTCACATTAAATTCTTGTGACAAGGCAAACTCCCGAACCTCTAGAGCATCTTCATAAAAATCATCGGCGATGATGAGTTTTGTGTTCATGAGACTAAAGTTTCTTAGGCCCTAAGATACTCAAAAACTATTTAAATCTCCTGCCACAATGCTACGAAAACGTTTCCTGGTCCACCGATAGGACTAAAGTCCGCACGTGCCCAACCATATCCTATCAATGCAGGGACACTACCTTGGCCGCTATCGTCGGGTACTTCATGATGGAAGCCAACTTCCGATGATGTACTACCCTGATAGAACTGAGTAGTAAAATAATCTGGACCTGCGGGACCTTGAGGACCCGTGGGACCCGCGGCGCCCGTAGCACCTTGAGGACCCGTGGGACCTGGAGGACCCGTGGGACCCGTAGGACCCGTAATGCCAGGGACGCCTTTCTGACCTGGTATACCTTGAGGACCTAACTCGCCTTTTGGACCTTGAGGACCTGGAAAACCTGGATTACCCTTTGGACCCGTAGGACCCGTAATGCCAGGGACGCCTTTCTGACCTTTTATGCCTTGAGGACCTAAATTGCCTTTTGGACCTTGAGGACCTGGAAAACCTGGATTACCCTTTGGACCCGTAGGACCTTGAGCCCCGATTTCGCCTTTTTGACCTTTCGGACCTTGAGGGCCCGTGGGGCCCGTAGGACCCGTAGGACCTTGAGCACCAACTTCGCCTTTTTGACCTTTCGGACCTTGAGGACCCGTGGGACCCGTAGGACCCGTAGGACCTTGAGCACCAACTTCGCCTTTTTGACCTTTCGGACCTTT
>Ga0194115_10008068_pt1 | contig 10282 bp, 8 predicted proteins | sample TA2MahsurfametaG_3_FD_148656 | JGI IMG/M metagenome (GOLD analysis project Ga0194115, IMG submission 148656) | Freshwater microbial communities from Lake Tanganyika, Tanzania - TA2015002 Mahale S4 surface | ecosystem: Environmental > Aquatic > Freshwater > Lake | place: Tanzania: Lake Tanganyika... | reverse complement strand
CCCACGTGTGAGCACTAGATCGACTGTGACCACGTAAAATAGATCTTAGTTATTTATATGTATCATAACAGCTAGTGAAGAGGTCTCGTTCAAGGCAAACGTTGTTGTATTTTGCAGAGTCACCTCATCATGTAACAGTAAACAAGCGAGTGCAAACTGTCATATGGTTTGACAAGGATTCGATAGCAATGGGCAGCATATGGCAGCGTATGCGTCAATTTTGGGGGGTCGCGATTTGGGGGCTCTGCCTTTTCGTCGCTGGGACATGAGAATACGATGAAAGTGCAAGTTTATCCCCCAGTTCCGTGTTGTAGATCGCTGTTGTGAACTTCAACGTCAGAGAAAAATGATCACGCTTCTCTCGGGGGTAAAATCTTTTACCGAAGCTGTGACGAGTTATTCCAACCCCACTCACATCATTTCGTATCCTCGACATGCCTTTTGTTTATAGACGATGAAAACAAGATTAGCAAAACGTGTGGTACAGTTGATCCTCCTAGCAGAGTTTTGGGTCGGTTCGGAGTCCTGGTCGCAACATCTTCCTGTCTACCACGTCCCACGGTTATTCGGTGGTATTGGTCGTCCATCGAAGAAAACATGGCTTTCTTCTTCTTCCACTCCCCGTGATGGTGACGACTATCAACAGCTGAATCCACAACAATCGAATGCCCGACGAGAACAGGAACTTATTTTAGAAGCATCCTCCTTGAGAGGGGCAGCGATCATCGCCAATATGGAGATTACCGAACGTGCGAAACGTGCCATGTTAGCTGAAGCGATCGAAGATCGTGTCTTTGAGTTAACGGACCAACTTGAGAGGATGTTAGAAGAGGATGGTTCTGTCAAGATTGAAAATCGGAAAGAAGTGGAAGATACTGCAAGGCAGACGAAGGAACTTCAACTCTTGTATAGTGACTTGGTGAATGGGAAACCCTCTGCTTTGTTGAATGCCATTACAAGTCTGACCAATGAGGAGAATGAAAACTGAGAATCCCGTGCGTGTGGACAAAATTTTAAGCTCATTCGGTGATCCATTCGGGAATTGGTATCGCTGTCTATTGTCTCTACGGATGGTGGGTGACACACACACACGCACACGCAAGCTTGCGGGGTTGGAGAAAACATCCGGTTCCTCGGTCAAGTTCTTTCCAAGATACTATCCTAAAGTTTCGTGTGCACTCAAGCTACCAATGATCCCTATTTCTATGATTTAGTTCGTCGTGAATCAGGTCATGGTCTATCAAAGGCTTTCAACATCGCTCGTATTCTGTATCATAAGTTTATGTAGAGAAGGCTGTCTCCTTAGCTCTATGCGTATTTCTGGAATTCGTCCAAGTCTCAAGTTTGCATTCGAAAAGTTATCGCATGAATCGATGACGTAATCCCTAGTCGTCCCCTTATTATGGAAACCGCGTGGGTATTTTGATCTCAAGTAATTGATCTCAATCAAAGTCAAATTGGGAAAATGAGATGCCCTAGGACCACACACGGAAGGACTGGAAAGTGAATTTTTATTCATCGGCACCTGCAGCTTGTAGCTGTGCGATATCAATTTTGTCCATAGTGCGTAAAGCCGCAAAGATCTTTCTCAAGTTCTTTCCAGACATGAGTTGTTTCATTTGTTCTGGTACGACTTGCCAATGGAATCCAAATTTATCCACGAGCCAACCACATTTTCCAGGACTACCACCATCGGCAGTTAAAGCATCCCATACCTGATCGATTTCCGCCTGATCTTGACACATTAGGACGATAGATATACTCCGATTTTTCTCGGTAGGCGAACCTCCATTTAGGAGGGTGATATGAAGACCACCCGGAAGGACAAGAGTAATCATATCACCAAGATTTCCCTTTGCGGTCGCATCGAAATTGGTATCGCACGTTGCTCCTGGAATCGACTTGAGATACCAAGAAGCAGCCTCATTGATCTCATCCCCGAACCACAGGGTAATCGTATTGGCATACATCTTCGTAGTAGACACAGTGGTTTATGTTGCTCGACCTTGCGAAGCAAAGTTGCACAGAGTATAAATAGCCGTTGAGAATCGTAAAGTTCATGCCGAGGCATTGGTGTGAAAAACCTGGAAATCGAGACTCGTGAATCACTCGACTACTTCTATTTTTCGGAGTATCATAGCACAGGGGAGGCCACGTCTCGGATGCTACGAGTGTATTGGGGGTCTAAAGCTGCTGAAGGATACTTCTTTAGCACCTCTTTCATGTACAGCGTCCTATGAAACGCCTGATCTATGGCTGAACGACTGTCACCTTATCGTTACCGTGTGAATTGTGGTGTCCGGTCTAGTACTACGGTCCGAATTTCGAAACATTGTCCTTTTCTTGGTAGTAGTCGTTAAAGGTGGGTACGTTCATGTCATACATACGAACAAGAACCTTCTGTCCAGTTTGACACTTGGCGACTTGCACGACTTCAAAACCACCCAAAATCAATGGATTTGCTTTCTGCCATTTTACTTCGCCTTTGTACCGTAGATTGAGCCTCTTTGCCCGTGTCGTTGGATCGTACAGTCACTACAGGAGTAAGGATCATGTCATCTATCTTTCCATTTTTAACTCGTTCGGATATCGAAACATGGGCATCCTTTGGTTCACCGACACGATCTAGACCAGTTACAGAAGACGAACAGACAGCCCTGAAAGAACGGAGATATGTCCGGATGGAATTCAAGAAATCTCTTCTCGAGATCTATGGTAGTCGCGGTGGTTTAACTGGATCGACAAAGATCTTCGAACGTGAATTGGACCGACTTGCGTCTCCTCTATGGGAGAAGAAGAAGAAGAATAGTCTCCATCGGACCGGTGAAGACGGCGAGGAGGATAAGTCTTCCGATGCAGATGATTATGGTGATGATGATATAGGTCAGAATGGTGATGATGATATACCAGAATATCAGGAAAGTAATTCACATCCTGATAATATCCTCGATCATCGTGTAGATGGTGGGCCGTTACTTCAATATCTTTGGGCACCAAAGGAGAATCCTATTCATGGACAATCTTTGTATTTAGGTGGTGAGGTAGGATCGGATGGGAATATCTATTGTATTCCAGGACATGCCACACGTGTCTTACAGATCAATACGACTACGAATAGGATTCAACCCATTGGACCAGAATTGAAGACTGGGAATGGAAGACATTACAAATGGTTACGTGGATTAGTCGTCGGTGATATCATCTATGGTCTACCCTGTCATGCTGATTCGATTTTACGGATCGATGTTTCGACGCAGACTATAACTCAACTGGTCATCCCCTACGAGGAACTTTATGCCACCTATGATGATCCATCGGAGGGTACCAGACAACGCTTTACGAACTGGAAGACACATGGTGGTGCTGTATCGCCCATCGACCAATGTATCTATGCCATCCCCCAATCATGTCTCCACGTATTGAAGTTAGATCCATCTACGGAACAGATTTCCATCGTCGGTCCGGCATTTCCTGGAAGATGTAAATGGTATGGTGGTATCCTTGGGAAGCAAGATGGTGCGATTTATGGGATTCCACAAAATGCAGCGGGGATCCTTCGGATCACACCACGAGCAGTTACGACGCATGGTGATTTCGGTGCCGGACAACATAATTGGCATGGAGGTGCCGCAGCACCCAATGGTGTCATCGTATCCGTCCCCGCAAATGCTGACAATATTCTTTGTATTATACCTGCCGATACAGAAGATGGAGAACCGACGTGGGAATTAATTGGAGATGGTTCATTCATCCAATCCGGTCGACATCGATCGGATAAGCATTACAAGTACCTTGGAGCGTAAGTTCGTACATCGAAACCAGACGAGAGAGAGGTCATTACGGATATGAAAGATTTTTTCTACAAGAGATTATTCTCTCATCTATTGTCAATATCTCTTTTCCTTTCGTAGAATGGCGGGGACGAATGGGAGGGTATATATATTCCCATGTGCCTCCGAATATGTCCTTCAAGTCGATACGGTCCATATGATTTCGAAAAATGTTGGTTCGAATCTACGAGATTCGGGTATGGAATTAGTCCATCAGAATAAATGGCAGAATGGTTTAACATGTATACAAGATGGATGTGTCTATGGGATTCCTCAAGCTGGTCATACTTTACTTCGTATTGATTGTTCCTTAACGACGACCGATGAAGATTCACCCGATCCGATTGTCACGACATGGAAATTACCTCCACCCCGGATTGAATGTCGAGATAAATTTGAGGGTGGAGTCTATACGTCCTCTGGTATCATGTATACGGTTCCAAATAATCACAAGGGCGTACTTCGGATTGAACCTTCGTCACTAACGGGATAGAATGATAAGTTATGACGTTTATTAGGCTTATGCAAGGTGGATGTGTCTAAAGGATTTCTCAATCCGGCCATACCCTGCTCCGTATTGATTGCTCCTTTACGACGACAGATGGAGACTCACCCCCTCCGACTGTGACAACCTGGAAATTAACTCAATTACGTATTGAACGTGTCGAGATCAATTCGAGAGTCGAGTAATATACACCCTTGCGATTATTTGGAACTGGCGTCGTGCATACAGTTCCAAATAATCGCAAGGGTGTACTTCGGATCGGACCTTTCGTCAACAACGGGGTAGGATGTTGAGTCGTGAGGAGATATAGATAAAGCCGAATTGTTTCGGGTGGTTGTTTAAAAGAAATGATGCCTGTGATGCTTCGATGCTGTTTTAAGACCCCGTTCAACATAGATGCGAGAAATTGGGGCAGATACCCAATATGAGTGGTATATATAGATGTATGTTCCTTGTCAAGGTGGATGACAAAGTAGGATGCGACGGTAACACCCAGGGCACAAAAGACATATTGCCAAGAAAATGGAAAATGATCCTCGTCGTCTGTAGTGGATTTCTTTCGTCTTTGTTCTGGTGATAGAACTATATTATTCCGTTGAGCGAAAGAATTTCCAGTAGACCAACCTCTTTCTTGTAATATCCCCTGACATTTTATCCAATGTCTATCGGAGGCGAAGAAACAATCCTTGATGGCAACACTTTGTAAACTTGGATGGATCCGTAATGCCTCTAGGAATCCATTAATTTCATGATCCAGAACATGATTTTCTACAATATGATCAGAAGTATCGTACAATGGGATCCCAATGAGAGTAAAGTATTGAAGTGATGATGAATTACAAAGGAAGGAAGTCAGGGCGGAGAGTGGGAGATCAGCGAGAATTTCCGGTGGGTCCCGTTCAGTAGTAGTAGTCGTCGTAGGAGGAGGAGGGACACGAACCATAAAGGATGTCAAAAGAGAAAGATGAGAGATGGTATCAAGTAACTTGTGAAAGTGATCGAGATCGATAGGATGATGATTTCCACCCTGAGGAGGAGTATCTGTTAGATCGAAACATAAATCGACACTCTCGATGGGAGACCGAATATCATCAGGTGTTGTTTCTGTCGACAATGTCGATGATTGTGTCTCCTCTGGTACGAATGACGACGCATCATGATCGTTCTCATATGTATATTGACCATTCCGAATCGATGCAATCGCACGGCGTTGATGGGGACCATATGCCTTGTCGATTCTTGTCCTTGTTTTTTGCGGTGGAGGTAAAAATGCAAAGAGTTGTTGGAGACAGGAATCTAAATCATCCCTCCAGGGATATAATCGTACATATTTCGTAGAAGACATCCGATTCGTCGTTGAGATGCTAGATACTCTCTCCCTCTCGTCCCTCCCTTGGTCTTATCAAAGACAAACAGTAGAAGAACTGACTGTAAAGTAAGTCGATAAATGATGATGACTTGTGATGATTGACAGTGATGTAAGAGAGGATGCTTCGTGCTGCCATATCACGAACCGGAATCTTTCTACGCTCAAAAAGGCCTTTTTTCCCATCGCCGATTCGTTGTCGCGCGCGGCCACCAGAGAACAACATCTGCTGCCGGTATTTTCGGCTGGAGAACAGACGGCACTTCGTGAGCCACCACGGCTGGAGGACAGGAGGCCCAAGGTATGTAGGTACTTTCATATCTCGTAGTCATGCATACCAACATACAAGGGACTTCACTGTCACTGTCACCGCAACTTTGGGCCTTTCCCACCAAAAAAGTCATAAAGGCAACATCAGCAGTTCTTTCGTCTTCGTCCCTCTTTGATGGGATTCAATTGACAGTAAGAGAGGTGGATGTTGAACTCCATTTTGTTTGTTGCCTTGTATGTAGCAGTCGAAAAGAAAGGAACCTCCTGTGCGGTAAAGACCTAACTTATCTATCCAACCCCACACATTTTCCCACCACTCCCACCATGTTGAATGTTACAGAACAATTGGATAATCATTCCATCCATGACTGTAATAACCCATCAACGTCCAATGCATATCATACGATTCTAGGTATCGATACAGAAAAGGCCACGGATGAGATGATTTTGAATACCCTACGTGATGATGATAATGATAATCATGATGATCCGTCAAAACATTCCATCATCATGGCCCATAGTCATCATCAACATTCTTCTTCTACGACAATCATGACATTCCCATGTACTCCACAAACAAAGCAAGATGTACCAACGAATCCCATCTGGGAACCGGAAAGGATGATGGCCTTCCAACAACGGACTCCGATGGACGAAACGTCTATGGAAGGATACCTTTTTGGGAATCAACGATTTCAACAACATACACCGTCTGCTACCCTTTTCTCTCCCGCGGCTGTCGTCGGTCAGACAGGAATGATGATTAATTTGCAAATGCAATTACCAAAATGGGAATCATTCCAAGCAAATATATCCACTATTAATCTTTCACCGAACGACGATGATGTCGAGAACGAGAATGATGAAGAATACGATGAAGATGGAAAACCAGTATCGTCAAAGTCTTCGTCGTCGTCGAATCCAATCAACGAACAGTCAAACGAATATTCTTCTTCCGAAAAAACGAATCCTCTCAAGGATTTTACTTTATTCAAAAGTAAACTCATGTCATTACCATTCACTCCATGAGAGTGCGCACACGCACGTACGTCGAAAGGAATGGAATCAAAGTTTGTGAATTAAAAAAATCATGTCTACTACGGGGTCACTATCGGGGTATCGGGGTAACGGGTTTTCTTTCCTCTTCCTTTAGTACCTTCGAAGACCACACGCACGATCAGATGATTTTTTCTTCTTCCCACGTCGTTCTCGACCCTTGACGGCATTCGGATTTCGTTTTCCAAATCCAACTTGGATATCATTTGGCATACTGGTTACACCACAACCCACATTACTGGCAATATCCTTACCGAATAGAGACTCTGTATGGGCACGAGATTGTCCACCCATATTCTTCTTTACCTTTTGTTGCCATGCTCCCATCAGTAATTGATCCTCACGGAGTAACAAGTCTCCCTGAAAACGATTTCCTGTACCCGGTTTGGGTAAACTAAATTTCGTCCCCCGTGTATTCATAAACTTATTCCGTTTCTTGGTGGAAAAATATAATTTCAATCGACCAGTCTTCCCATCGACAGAGGCTGATACACGTTGAAGGTAGTCACTACCACAATGAGCACAAAATAACCGGCGCATACCCGTTGTCGAGTCAAAGGGATCTGTATGGATCTTAAAACAGGCGGCACATCGAAGGACCCAACTCTTTAGGCGACGGATTTGCATCCCATCGACACTTAACAGAATTAGACCCATTTGAAGCAATACATTTTGCATAGCAAAGTCCGTCGTTACACATGCGGTCCGTTCATTGATCAATGGTCCCTGAGGAAGGATCTTCTTCTCTTGTTCTGCAGCATCTACGTCGCCCGGGATGTCCGATAGGATGGCCGTACCAGTCCGAATGGGGTCTAATCGGCCACCACCAGCTAAACTCTTCAAAGCTCCCATATGTTGTGTAGATGTAATCCAACCCTCTCCATCATCATCTTCGGCTTTCATGATGGGACCTGCAAAGGCTGCCGATCCTCCAGAACCCAAGATACGAGACTGATCCGGATTCATCACGGCAACGTCATCCTCGGCTGGTCGTCCGACAGGGATCACCTTGATATTCTCCTTCGGCGCCGTAGCCCCAAGTTTCGCTGGTCCGGGTTGAATCAGATCCTTATAGTTTCGAAAGGAATTGTAGAGCTTCCCGGACTTGGAAATAGGTTTCAACGCCTCTTGCTTTAGTCTTTCACGTTCGAGATCTTCTTCTTGAAGACGTCGCAATCTAGCCTCCGTAGCAGTCTCTCCTTCTTCTGGATGTAAGGCGATTGATTCCATGGTAGAGGATTCATTCTGCTCTGAATCGACGGGAACAGCAAGATCGTCGTCCTCATATGGGACAGTCGCAGCTGAGGCCAAACTGGGAAAATCAGATTCCAGGTCCTTCGCCAGATCATACCCGTCGCTAGGTATGGTTCCTCCATCATTCTCAGTTCCCTCATCAGTAGTCGCCACTACCTTTAAGGATTTGAGGGGTGTAATGATGTTTGTCGTCATCAAGTCAGAATCGATTTGGACCGTTGCCGATCCTTCCGTTGGGCTCACTAGCTTGGCCCAAGATGATGGCGGTGTTCGTACAGAAGCCAAAGGTTGTGGAACATCCTGCTCTTGTAAGTCTGAATTTTCCTTCGAGCTTCCATCATCAATCGAGTCGGCACTACCTTCACTATCATCATCATCTGAGTCATCATCGTCCTCTGCAAGAACGTCCGAAACGCACTCGTTGTCGGCAATTGGTGGTCCATCTATAGATTGTTGTTGTTGTTTTTCCGCTGCCGACCCCTTATTCAACGCTATAATGGAACCTAATCCAATTGTCCGCTTCGGTGTAGAACGCAAATGTTCAAGAGAGAAGCAACCTTCCAACTCCAAATCGACGACCAATGCTAAAACCTGGATATCTGTCGATGATAACGATGGGTAATCACCGGTCAACTTGGCAAATTCCGTCACTCGTTGGATAGCCAACGTTGAAGGGACCTTAACTTCTAGTCCCAATAATGGGATCCAATTCTGTTCCAGTTGATAACGGGCCTTCGCATCTCGAATCTCATCGATTACTGCCGGTACTGTGTAAAAGCGATCAGCAGTCCCAATCCATTTCCGAATATTCGTCTCCTTAATGATCGGTCCTGAGTCGACGACCATCGCATGGTAGACCTTAGAGGCAGCTGTGAGGCCATTGGAAGTGCCTTCAACTTTAGACGGAAGGCTCTCTGGATCTTGCATCCTATTGATCGAGAAATACGTCTCGAACACGAAGTGATAGACTGATATTGGAACAACTTGATTCTCAAACCTCTACATAGGATACAGAAGAAAAGAAACATTTTTATCGGTTGGCGTCTAAGGCATTTGGCCTGTCCTTCATTCGAAGATGTCATGGCTCGCCTGTCCTTACCACAGTCATTCGAAGATGTCATAAACTCGCCTGTCCTCCCTCCGCCAGTCCCTCCCACAAAACTTCACCTAAACTGACCTTCGCTGGAATGGGAGGTATTCGTTGGTGTTCTCTAGTTTTATTCCGGTGCGGCAGAAATTCTTTTAGGAACTTCTCAAAATCGTGATTAAATAATAAGGGCTACTGGGGGGTAGTGGCTGCGAGCACCGTAACTTGCAGTCAAAGCTATGTCTCTCTTTTTCTTCCGCGTGAACGTTAAATGTCGTTAAAAGTGCTGACAGGTTCCAACGAGTAAAAACCTGACCACGCTGCATAAGTAAAATCCCACGCTGCCATAAGTACAGCCGGTGACCGAAATCCATTAAGTATTAGCGTTACAAAATGCGACCTCGGACCTCGAATTTTGAAAAAGCGAGCGGGATGTGAAAATTTCCCCTCGCGTACACACGGGGACTAGAAAGCTGCGCACCAATAAAGAAGAGAAGAAATTGGTGCTTGCAGATTATCCCCCAAATATATGTTTAGTTTTTCCAGGGGCTATAATATCGGTGTTCCCAATTGTGGCATAGATTGAGATTCTCCGAAACACAGTGTTAACAGTAAACAATATTTCCGCAAAAAAGCACAGAAGGATCACCGTCAATGATAAAAGTAACAATGTGCCCACCTCCCGCCACCTCCCGCTAGTGGATCGAAGTGTGATAATTGCGAAAATCGTTTCCCAGGCATGACTGTAAATCACGATCGTTCGAGGGCAATTATATCGGTTCTCCCGAAAAGATGAAAATACTCCGTCGTCGAGAATTAGGCTGGCTGCAAATGCACAATGCTCTCCTTTTCGGCCTGACGAAGGATAATCGTCTCTCTCGTGCTCGGCAGTTTGCCCCAACCCGAGCCATAGA
>Ga0194115_10008067_pt1 | contig 10283 bp, 13 predicted proteins | sample TA2MahsurfametaG_3_FD_148656 | JGI IMG/M metagenome (GOLD analysis project Ga0194115, IMG submission 148656) | Freshwater microbial communities from Lake Tanganyika, Tanzania - TA2015002 Mahale S4 surface | ecosystem: Environmental > Aquatic > Freshwater > Lake | place: Tanzania: Lake... | reverse complement strand
TTTTTGCCCTATCCCTCAAATCTGAATATGCCTTTCTGAAATTTTCATCAGATTCTCTTCTCATGATATCCGCAATTTCATCGGCGCTTTGCCCCCCAGCCCTTCTACCAACACCCTCAAATAAATCATCAAAAAATTTACCAACATTTTTCCACCCAATAGCACCATCAATTAGTCGATATGTGACTGGACCACCTTCTAATAATAATGGTTTTTTACCCATTAAGTTATTCATTCTTTTTATCTCTTCCAATAAATTTTGATTCATAATTTTTTTAAATAAATATAATTAATCCTCTAAAGGTACATAAATTAATACAGGTGTATTTAATGTATCGGATTCAAGTTCTTTTGTAAACCCATTAATTTGTCTAATAATTTTATCCGCAGTTTCAACATCAGGTATAACATCAAAAGCCTTTTCACTTGAGTCATATATTTCCTTTCTTTGATCTGCGTTATTTTGTTCTAAATTGGATATTTTATCAGTCATTTCATCAGTGGTTTTTTCGAGAAAATCTTTTTGCACTTTGTCAAAAAAATCTGAGTCTGATGACATAAATTCTTTTTGTAAGTCTTCATATGAATATTTTATTATTTGTTGTTTTACGTGATTTTCATCAAAAAGTTCTTTTAATTTTGTAATAAACTGTACGGTTATTGTATCTTCTATTTTTATATTATTTCTTTTTTGAAAAACTGAAACCATTTTATCAAATTCGGCATCCCAATACCCTAATTTTGGTGCAATTCTTCCAGGTGTAAACCCTAAGTTTAACCCCATGATTGTTTTTGGTTTTTCATAGTAATTTAAACCAGTTGACAAATTTTGTTTTTGAACGTCGAATTTAAGGCCAAAACCTTTATTTTGATGATCCAAACCAACATTTCCTAACACTTCTTTTTTTGTTTTTTCTATTTGTTTAATAGTATTTTTAATTGATATATCGAGATTAGGTTTCATTTTCATGAAGGTTTTTTTTGTTGGATCAAAATAGTCGTAGTATTCTTTACAAGAAAGGTCGGATTTCAAACCAACAATGTCCCCATGAACAAACATTACTGAACATCTTTTCTTTCTTTCTTCTTCAGTTTTTGGTATTCCATAACTTTTATCTGCGTAACTTAAATGAGATAAATCACTTTCTAAAATTTGATCATAACCTAAAGCACTTAACGCCAATTGAATCATTTTTATTCTAACATCATCGTTTTGGCCTATTTTTTTCTTTTCTATTGGGAAATCTTTTATTGTTTCTGGATCGTTTAACCACTGAAATATTAACCTTCCGGCGTCTTCATTTTCTTGTTGTAAAAAAACATTTTCCTCACCATTTTGCCAAGGTAATTTTATACCAAAATAATAACAAAGAGCCCCCCAAGTTATAGCCAAAGTACCCATAGTGAAAACAGTTTTTCCTAAGAATTTGACTAATAACCACCCCTTTCCTATTAACCATACAATTAATTTACAAAGTCCTTTTAATCTTAATTTTGAAAGTAATGAAACTATACTTGTTCTGATCATTTTTTTCATAGCCTTTAGATATAGTTTCACATTTGTACCTATTTCTATAATAGGACCGAATAAATCTTCACCAGCTCTCTTTAACATTTCTTTTGTCCCTTTTCTTGCGTTTGGACCTAAACACCAATCAGCTAAAAAATCAGCAGCTTTCCTCATGTATTTTTCACCACCAACAGCTCTTATTATCGCGTCTCCAGGTATTAAAAGAAAAATCATACAAAGACCAGCCATAAATGGATCATCGTCTTGAATGTATGTTACTATTTCTATAACATCTAAAGCAATGGATGCCCCGCCTAAAACAGCAGCCAAAACAGGTGCCCCACAAATAAGAGCAACAACAGACCCAAGACCAAATACAAGCGTAGGTATCCAACCATAGTCTTGTATAAATGGTTTTGCAGTATTTTCCCACCAATTTTTAAACCATTGAGGTGATAGTTGATAACCTTTTTTTGCTGCTTTCTTAGCTAAATCATAAAAAAAGAGTGGGGTAAATGCTCTATAAAATTCTGCGTCATACTCACCCATCCAATTTTTAACAAATTCAGGGTCTTCCCATTCGCTTTTATATTTACCACTTTCCAAGTGCTGTGACCACTCTTGTTTTCTTTTTTCTTCCTCAGCATTTCTTCTTTTTTCGTCTTCAGGTGTAAAACCAGGTACTTTACTTAAATCAGTTGTTTTTGAAAAATCAACTTTGTTGAAAGATTTAAATGTTGTGTTATTATTCCACGCAATTGCTAGCATTGAAGATTCAGCCTCTTTTGCCGTATGTCCTTTCCATTTTGTGTATAATTCAGGGTATTTTTTATAAGCCGGATCATAGTATTTTGACATACTATATGGAAATATTGTCATCCATTCTCTTGGTGTTGCTAATTTTGAAGCGTAGTTTTGGAATTTTTTATTTTCTTCACTACCAATTTTAGCATCTCGTCCATCAAAAATTCCTTTATTTAAAAGGTATTCCCCTTCTGCAGTGTTAACGTACATTTCATCAGGATATAGTAAATTAGCCATTTTCTTTATTTTTACATTTTCGGAACCTGATGATTCTAATAATGTTTTTTTTCTATCATAATTTATTAAACTTATGACCTGACTGATATCTTCATTTATTTTTGAACTGATTTGTACCTCCTCATAACCTACATCAAAAATATTTTGTTTATTTTCTGTAGATCTTGTATTTTGAATTATACTATTAATTCTTCTAACATGTTCGAGTAATAATCTTTCATCAATATTTTTCATATTAAAGTATTTGATTTACCTCTGGTTACTCCAGACTCCCATTTATTATTTGCAATTGGATTCGCCTTACCTCTTGCAACTCCACTTTCCCATTTTGTTACCGTTGGGTACCCTGAAGACGCCCCTCCTCCGGATGATGCTCCCGCGGCCTCACCTTCCTCAGTCATTTCCCCATCTATTTCAATAGCCTCTAAATCCTCATGTTCTGATTTGTTTTTTTTACCAAACATGAGTTCTTTTATTCTATTTATTTCTTTATCTTTTGACATTTATTATAAATAGTTTAATTTTTTAAATCAGAATCGTTTTTTAATATATTAATCACTTTTTGATTACCTGTTTGCCAATCGGTTCCTGAAAATTTTCTATTTCTTGATTCTATTGCGACATCAACCAATTCGTCACAATCTAAACCTTTTGACACTGCTTTGTTCATGTCTGTTGCAAAATCTTGAAAAAACCCTGAACCATTCCAACAAGCATATGTAAAATGAAACAATAATCTTTTATCTTGCATAACTTTTTTGTAGGCCTCGTCACTTAGATATCTACTATTGTCATCGAATTTTTTTCTCATTAATTTACCAGCACTGCTACGTAGTAAACTCTCTAAACCCCCACCCATGTAACCATGATACCAAACCTCACAAAATTCATCAATGGTTTTATATTTTTTCTTTTCATCGTCAATAATGCCAAAATATTCTCTACCTTCTGCAACTCTGTCCCATCCACCCGCCTTTCTATCAATACCAAAATGTGTTTCGCCTGAATTCAAGTACATATCAGGAAATTTATGGTTTTTACAAACCCATCCATTCCAATAACCACCTTCAAAATTATTTATAACTTTATTAACAAACATATCCCAAACACTATCTAAAGTACCTTTAAATCTAGGACAATCAGGTTTTATTTCAACCTCTTTTACACCCAAGTATTGTCCTAAATCATTTTCATCGAACCCTTTTACTTTTAAATCATATAAAATATCTTCCATTGTTTCATTATCTACAATACCTGTCTGTTTTAAACCTTTTTTCTTTTGGTATAGTTTTATCATATATTCGGTCTCATCATCAAAAATACCTTCATAGTTAATAAAATCTTCATATTGTGACATTAAAAAAGTCAATGCAATTTCTATTTGATGAACATCTGGATTATATCTACTTGTACTATCTTTCATATAGATATTTTTACTGTCAACCATTTCTTCAAATCTTTCTAAAAAATCATATATCGTTGAAAAATCTTCTTTGTCATCTCCTGAAATATCTACGTTTTTAACAAAAGGATCTCCACCATTTTTTTCTTTTTTCAAATCAGCAACCACATTATCAAATTTTAATTCAGAAACATAATCAATTACTTTTAATAATTTTGTATTAGTGTTATCTAATGGTTCATAACTCATTACTTTTCCTGTACCTATTAATTGAAAATCGTTATTTTCAAATTCTTCATAAAACAAGACTCTTTTTTTCTCAATCTCTTCAATATCTTTTTCATTAATAAAAGGTAAATCTTTACTAATTAAAAACCCTTCAACAACATAGTAATTTGAATTAGGAAAAATCTCTTTAATTAAATTACAAAGTTGTGAAACATCCATTATATCAGAATAATACTCTCTACTACCAATAGATAGTACAACATGATCGACACCATTAAATGTGTCTTGTGTCCCCAATCTTTTAAACATTAATCTCATAGACATATCAACGTCAATTAGGTCTTCTGTTGGTTCTGTATTATAATTTTGTAAGTAATAGGCAATTTCATCACCAATTATTGATATCCTTGATCTTGTGTCTTCTGTTAAAAAAATCATTTTTATTTAAATTCAGGTTTAGGTATTTTTTTAGGGTATACAACATAATACTCATTCAAAAATGATATCAAACTACCCTCATCATCAATATAGTCATACTCATCCCCCCATTCGTCTTCTTCCTCCAATAAAGTTTCAAACATTCCAAAGTCTTTTTTATCGTCATAACCAAATTCCTCAAAAAAAGAATATTCTATAAAATCTTCTCTAACAATATCATCATCATCACCAAACATTCTAAATTCAACATTTATCATGTTTTGTGTTTTATCGATGTAATGAGATAGTATTTCTATTATTTCCATTAATTATACTTTTTAAATCTTTTAAACATATCTAAAGTTTTATTAACACTTTCTGTTATGTCTTCAATTTTTTCTTCTTCAATGTCACCTTCAAAATCCATTTCTTCTATTTCATCATATTCCTCCTCGTCTTCTTCTCTAAAAGAATCCACAGGTCCTCCAGATTTAAATTCATACGGTTCATCAATCTCGTCGTAATGTAAATTTTTAGCCGCAATTTCATTAATATTGTGATTGTGATATGTTTTTACTAAACCGGTGTTTGTAACGGTAATACCTTCTTTATCGTTTATTGCATCATAAACGGTTAATGGTGTCATGTTAGATTGTACGTTACCAACAGCATAACCGTCATATGGTTTTGCGTGTAATTTTGTAATTTGTTGTCTTTCTTCATCAGACATTTTAGAATAACCTCTCATAATTATAATTTTACTTTATTTATATTTTTTTTAGTTATAAAAAATAAACTTTCTTTTAAATGTTGATTTTCATAATACTCTATATCATAAACCCAAAGATCACTATCTGCCAAAAGTTTAATTTTACTTAAAAATTCATTAGTGTCAGGATCAAAAAATTCAACCCAATACGCATCTTCTTGCATTTCACCTTTTAATTCTTCAGGATTATTTAAATTTTTAACAACAATACCTTTAGAAAGCGCAGGAACATCATCCCCATCCATTTGCACCAAAATTAACCTATCATCGGTTACAAGTTTTGGATTTGGCACATATAGGTTTTCTTTTTCCATATAAATAAATATAATTATAATTGTAATAGTAATAATATGGTAAAATTTTTGAAGTAATTGTTAGTTGAAATAATGAATAAGTATGGTTCATTTATGTGGTTTGGTACTCATGTGTCAATGACACAAACAGATTGGTATTAGATACTTGAAACTTTTTTTTGTGTTTTAGTTGGCTTTTTAATGATTTTTTCAGTATATTTGCAATACAAAGAAAAACAAAATGAAGATTTACGAAAAACTAACAATCCCTAAAGACTCTGCTTGGAACAGAAAAGGAGTTTCTTCATGGATTTGGAGAAATACACATTGGAGAATAAGATATTTTATTGGGGGTATAAAAAACATCTTTAGATGGATGCCAACACTATATCAAGACAAAGATTGGGACGATTGGTATATCTTTACCATCTTACAAAAGAAAATAGAATTTCAAAGAAAAGAAATAATTTACGCAAATCGTCACATTGATGTTGATAGAGATAATCGTGATATGACAATTGTTTTAAATCTTATTGAAAGGGTTAAAGACGAATTTTACAATACTGAATATCTTGATTACGAAGAATCTAAATTTAGATTTGAACCTGTTGAGGATAATAAAAACCTTAATTCTTTGGAAGTTGATGTTTTATCTGAAAGATATGATGAGTTTTTAAAAAAATATCAATCAAGTGTTCGTAAAGTATTAAAACAAAAACCTGATTTAAGTAAAAAAGATTTATGTTTTTATGTGTCAAAACATAATCAAGAAAAGGCTCACAATTTATTATTTAAAATTTTAAAAGAAAGAATGAGATGGTGGTGGGATTAATTATCTGATAATGGTTAGGTGTCCGTAATCTAAAATTTTACTGTCGTTATCAAAAACATTAAATTTTAGTTTCCAAATATAAATATCGTCAGGACATTTTTTACCATTATATGTTCCGTCCCATTTTCCATTCAGATCAAAAGATTCTCAAACAACATTACCCCATATATTAAATACGGTAAACTTTTAAAATATATGTTTTACTGAATATTTATTAGTAATGAATTTGAAATTGTTAAAATTTTTATCTGAAGAAATAACCGAACAAGGTTATGGGTTGTTGTGGTCAGACTTTACTGATATCGATACAGACATACAAGGTTTTAATATTAATACAGGTCAGAAAGTAAAAAAAGGATGGGAAAATCCTTTAGTTAGTGGTATGGGAGCCGCAGGTTATAGTGAAGCAAAAGCCAATAATTTTCTTACAAAATTAAATGCGCATTTAGGTAAATCATATGAATGGGGAAAAAGCGGACCTAACGTTTTTGACTGTAGTGGTTTGGTTGTTTATGTTTATAAAGAAGTCGGATTTAAATTAAATCAAAGAGTTAGTGGTCCACAATACGACGCATCTGAAAAAATATATGATACAAAAAAATTAATGCCAGGTGATTTGATTTTCTTTGACACACCAGCACGGGGTAAAGGAGCAAGTTCAAACATAGATCACGTTGGTATTGTTGTGTCACCTTTAGGTTCAGAAAAAATCGATATGATACACGCAGAAGGTGGTGGAGGTGCGGGTTCAGTAACAAGACTTAACGACGTAACAAGAAACCGATTTTACGGTCAATATATTTTTGGTTATGGTAGATTTCCAATTTATCAAAAATAATTTTGCAAATTGAAAAAAAGTATCTATATTTGTAGAAATATAAATTATGACACAGGTAGGACTTTTTATTCTTGACGAACCAAATTGTGATTTTATGAAAAGAAAAATATTCAAATTTCTTTTGAATATACTATCAGATGAAGAATTAAATAACATCGCATATTCTGAAAATGAAAATGGTAAAGATATGGTTTACGTTTTTTTAGATTTAAATAAACATAAAGATATTTACAATTTATTTAAAAAATATGACGTATTGTTGAGTTATAAAAATTTAACGTCTTCTTTTTTATTGCAAAAAAATTTAAGTCCCATTTTTAATGGTGGACATTTTAAAAACATTCTTTTTGACTTTTTAGAAAGTAATTTAGATAAAGACACTATCTTAGATAAGATAAACGAGATGGGAATAGATTCATTAAACGAAATTGACTATAAAATTTTACAAAAATAAAAAAACCGTATAGTTCATATACGGTTTTTAAAATACTATCATTTATATTATCCTAATGATCCGCCTCTTCTTCCACCACCAAAAGTATGACCACTTCTCATAGCAGAACCGGCACCTGCAGCCATATGTTGTAATCCTGAATATCCTGGTTCGTATTTAACTACTTTATCATTTCTACCAATAACTACAATTTCACCTTTATAATTATTTTCTTCAGCTTCTCTTTCTAACCTACTTCTAAGTTTACCCCAATCACTATGCATAAAGTCATCAGGATTTTCATCAAACATTTGTTCTAACTCGTCCAAATCTCCCATAAATTGGTCTCTTTTAGAATCTCTATCTTCTTTAGATCTGTGACCGGTAAAAAATTCTCTACCTCCTTTTTTGATGTCCCCGAGTTTATCACCTAACCAAGATTCTTCCATTTCAGTTTCTTTTGTTTCTCTTACGATTTTTTTAATTAAATTTGTAAGTTCTCTTTCTGTAAGTATAACTTTTCTAATTGCCATTTTTTCTTTTTTTATTAAATTTATTTATATAAATATATTATTATTTTAAAAATCTTAATTTATATAATGTTGAGTTTATTAATTCACATGCAGTATCTATTTGATTTTGAATATATGAATCTTTACAACACCCTCTTAATTTTTCTATTTTAGAACACAATTCCTTTAAATATTTTACAGTAGAGTCTGTTGATTTATATTCAACAATATCATAACTTTTGTACCCCTTCAAAATCCCGTATTTACCTTGGTATGATTCAACCAAACCGTCTATAATATTTACAATCCCGTCATAGTACTCGTTTAACGCTTTATGTTCAGGGTAAGATTCTGTTTGTAAGTGTAAAGTATGTGACTGTGTTCTTGAATGTAACAATAATGATATCATTTCTACATAATCATTATTTGTATTTTTTTGTTCATTTAATAATGACCCCTTATTTAAAAAATCTCTTTTTGTTATCATAATAATAAATATTCAATATTTATAAATATGACACTTATTAGTGAAATTTATAGAATTAAAAACTTAATGAAAGTTAATGAAGGAAAAAACAATAACTTTTTTAAAGATTTTGATTTTTCAATATTTAAAAACTCACCACCACCAGAAGATAATAGTGTAGAAACAAAAAAAGAATTGAGATTTTTAAAAAAAATTGATCCAAAAAAAAGATTTATTCAAGAAAAAGATGACATTTCAGGTAATTTTATAGAGTTTTTTAAATCAAAAAAGATTGATGAAAAAAAATTAATTGAGAAATTAGTGTCTGATGTCAAATTTATTATAGTTGAACTAAAAAACTTATATAAAAGGCCGAGACCTTTCAGATTAGACCATAAGTTAAATGATGAATTGTTAAAATCAATGGATGGTTTTGCATATCCATCGGGACATTCCACTCAATCAAACTTAATTTATTTAGTTTTATCATATAAATACCCAAAATTTAAAGACGAATTGAATAAAATTAAAGAAGATATTGTTTATTCAAGACAAATGGCAAAAGCTCACTACCCATCTGATATAGAATTTGGTGAAAAAATAGCAAAAAAGCTTTTTTTGTATTTAAAAAATAACAAATTAATCGGTTAAATAAGGAACCACGTCCTCTTGAAAGAAGTATTTTAACTGGTGTATGTCTTTACCCAACTCATCTTGAAGTCTTTTTTCCTGATCTTCGTTATATCCAGCAAATTCATCATCAGAATCATATGTTTGGAATGAATCTTGATCTAAAACAAAGTCTATTTCTGTTATTTCATCTTTTTTATCTGTGGCAACTAGACCAATCCACTCCTCACCATGCCAATTTACACTACCATAATGTATGTTTTCGTCATCTAAATAGTCCGAATAGTCGTACCTAAAAGATAATTCACTACCATCCGGTAAAAAAGTACTGAATTCTTCCCCTATTTTAGCCTCAAAATCGGGTGTTTTAACCCCTTTTTTAGGTGGAAAATCACCTTTTTTACCCGTTTTTAACCATTCTGAGTAGTCATTTAACATCATTTTTTCGTTATTTTCAAGGTTTTCATACCCAATTTCACCTAATTTATCTAAAATTTGGTTGATTTCGGGTGTATTTTCAAACAAAAAACGGTATTGTGACTCTGTAATTATAATTTTCATACTAATAAATAGTCAAAAATGTTGGTTTTTACCTAAAAAAGTTGTATTTTAGCCTGAATGTTAGAAGAAAAACTTAAAAATATCCCAAAATCTAGTGGTTGCTACCTTTTTAAAGACAAAAAAGGTCAAATTATCTATATTGGTAAGGCAAAATACCTTCCAAATAGGGTAAAATCGTACTTTTCTAACAAAAATCACCAAACTAAGACCAAAATATTGGTAGAAAACGTCTCAGATGTCGATTTTTTGACCACTTTAGACGAAAATGGAGCCATTATTTTAGAAAATGACCTAATTAAGACCTATAAACCTAAATTTAACATCAAATTAAAGGACGATCGGTCGAAAAAA
>Ga0194115_10008066_pt1 | contig 10284 bp, 8 predicted proteins | sample TA2MahsurfametaG_3_FD_148656 | JGI IMG/M metagenome (GOLD analysis project Ga0194115, IMG submission 148656) | Freshwater microbial communities from Lake Tanganyika, Tanzania - TA2015002 Mahale S4 surface | ecosystem: Environmental > Aquatic > Freshwater > Lake | place: Tanzania: Lake Tanganyika... | reverse complement strand
GCGGGACATTGATCACCCCATCCACATTGATCCATTCGGATATGTGTGCTAGTAACAGAACTATCACCAGGAAGTCCACGATCACCAATTGAGTTCGAGTGACGAATCCATGTACAGATATTCTTCCGATCCTCAAAGCAAATTGTCTTATTCTTCCAACATATTTTGGCAGTTAATGATACGTCTTGTTCCTTTTCTTCCTCTACTATCGGACATGGCGTACCGACATATGTCGTCGGGAATCTCAAACGATTTTGATGATTAGGAATTTGATCCTCAAATGTCACCGCTTTGACATTCAGAAGGAGTTCCTTTAGTACATTCGGAACCTTCATGAATTGATCACCCGAGTAATGAGACAGAACGACGATATGCTTTTCAGGATACTTTTGGAACCATGGAGAATCCCTTAAACGATTGCTTGCAGTCTTCAAGAGCTCAAAATTGCAAAGTGAACCATAACACAATTTGCTTTCAGTATTATATCCCCGAGAGGCAAATTGATTCATCAAGATTGGGATGACGAATAATTTGGCCTTCTTCGGTTCTTTCGTCCTCATAGGATGGATTAAACTTGATTTCATGAATAGAAAATCATCACTATGCTTCCGTTTCCTTGGATGTTTGGATCTCTCCTCCATAGTCTCATTCCCGAAGGTGGCAGTCGTCCATGCCAATTTTTCGTAGACATAAAACGGAACACTGAGCAAGATTTGGGAATGGTTGGTCATTACATTGTTGACAATCAGTTGTTGCCTATGATTCATTTGTGATCTTTCCTCGTGGCTATCATCGATTCCTAACAATGATCGGGAAAGACTGTAGTTGCTCAACACCATCATCGTAGTCATGAGGATGTAAAGTGAAAAGTCTCCCCACGCCCTCCTTCGGACAGGAAAAACAATCGTCTTCCTCATGGTGATATCAGGGCATGTTGTGGGGGGGAGTTGTTTGGTTTGTGGCCAAATTGACCCCTTCGTGTGGAGACGGAAGAAGAAGGAGATGATGATTCACGACTTCCAGTGTCTTGGTCATTGTTGGAATCGTTATATCTTGACAGGTGGCATGACGTGGAAAGTCATTCCAGGATCTTGGTCATCGATAACATACATGTGGATCATACATAAATGTTGTGTCACTGTCATCGGGACGTTGTCGTCGAATTCTCATTTCATCATCTTGGTACTATCATATCTACAAAACGTACCTTTCTGTCAGACACTTCCGAAACCGTTCGTCATTCGCCCCAGAGTTGCCCGGATATTACTGTACAAATGCTTACTCTTACTCCACGTGGAAAGTAATGAGAATTCCATCCATCGGATAGTACCGAACTCCCTTTACCGGTATTGTTCTTCTACAAGTCTCACTTGGGAGACTTTCGGACAAACAACATCTTCAAACACAGTAGATCAAAACAATCATCTTCGTCTTCCGATAGCAGTGTTAATAATCACTCAACAGTCAGACGCAAGATAGCCAAAAACCAGAAGAAACCGCATAGAAGATGGATGAATCATTAGCTTCGCGTTTGGCAGACCCATCCCGTCCAGTCTTCCTTTTGGGAGAAGTCCCACCTTTACAAAATTCACCACCTCATGAATGTGCTCGGATTTGTTCCAAATTTGCGGCAAGATCACGTGCCTTGGCGACGGATGGATTTATTGTGTATGATATACAGGATGAACCTGGTCGCTCCGATACTCCAAGACCATTCCCGTTCCGGACATTGATGGATTCTTCACCCTATGCATCTTTATTAGCCAAAACCTCCGGGAAACCAACTCTTGTATACAAATGTGTCGCCGATGAAGAATTTGACAAATGGTTAGATATCGCTAGTCATGAACATGGACATACTGCAATTAACTTAGTCGGCCGAGCAAATAGTGAGGGTACCTATCAAGGTCCGACCTTACCGGAAGCGATGAAGAAGGTCAGTGCCCATTCGAAACTCCGATTCGGTGGAGTTTGTATTGCCGAACGGCATACATTAGAGGCTGCCAAATCAAGAGGGAAATCATATCCTACAGAACATTTAAATATGATCCGGAAGCAGGAAGCAGGCGCGGAATGGTTCATTAGTCAAGCGGTATATGACGTCGAACCGACGATTCGATTATTACAAGACTATGCAGCAGTCTGCCGACAACGGGGCCTCATCCCATCGAAGGTCGTATTGACCTTTGCTCCAGTATCACGTCAGAAGACGATGACCTTTTTGAAATGGTTAGGTGTACGAGTCCCGCCGGAAGTCGAAGAGAAGATATTACAGTCAGCTCAACCGGTTGAACAATCGATTCAAATTCTATGTGAACATTTGAGTATGATTTTGACAGAATGTAGGAATTTAGGTATCCCCCTGGGTATATCTTGTGAATCGGTCTCTATCTTCAAGGCAGAGATTGATGGTGTCCATGAACTATTCCGACGATTACAAAGTATCCTAATGGATCATCGTGGAAGTCCATGGAAGGTCCAATGGGTCGACCTTCCTATACCATCCTCATCGAATAGTAGTAGGAATATACCATCGGGTAATACCAAGAAGGAGGGACAGGAAGGTGGTGGCCTAACCAAGAGAATCAGTCCAGAAGTCATCGCATCCCTGTTGGGCGCCATGACGGGTGGTGCCCTTGTAGCGTTGGGTGTCCTAATCAGCACTCATCGAAAGCGTTAGGAAAGGTGGATAGACTGGAACAAAACGTTCCCACATCCAATCTCACACCATAGTTGAAGATACCAATCTAGTTTCACTATGACCACAAAGAATACTAGTGGGGAAAAGAAATATATCTGGGTTATGACGTAGTCAGTCCATACATTCTATTTTTCACAAATCGTTACCTGCGGGTTTACGGGTGACATACAGTACAGCATTGACACGTAAGGTTCTGTCGATTACAGTCGGCTTCCAGTATGGTCATTCTTGGCCAACGATCACATTGTTCCCCAGAGATTTCCCCCGTCAACAACGCATTATCATGTAGCATAATTTCAGTTAGGTTGGTCCAATTCCAACCAAAGTTGGGAGGGATACTCCCCTCAAAACGATTCCCACTGAGACTAATTTCTGTCACGTTCGTCCAGTCCGAACCAAAGGTAGGAGGGATGGTCCCCCCCAAAAGATTATCATGAAGCCAAAGATGTTGCCAAGTCGTACTGACAGTCGACTCGGGTAATGTCCCCGTCAATGATCCATTATGTAATACTAGGTTTTCGAGTAGCGGTAGGTTCCATAAGGACTCTGGAATACTTCCAGTCCATTCATTCATTGACAAATCGACGTATTTCAAATTAGGTGCATCCCAATTGGTGGGTAGGGGGCCACGGATACTGTTGTTATACATCTTCCAACTTGTCAAGGATTGAAGCGTAGTATATCCAAAATCAAAACCAGTGAATAAATTGCGCTGTACTCTCAACTTGATTAAGGAATCGAAGAAGGGTACTTTTCCTTCCAACCGGTTGTCGTCGAGATACAAAGTTTCCAGTGGAGAATACTCACTGGGTGTTGTGGGAGATGTTGCAGTTGAGGGAATAGTCCCAGTCAATTTGTTCGAGGAAAGGTCAATAAAGACAAGATGGTCAAGTTCTAGTAGTCCTTGTGGGATAGTCCCCTTCAATTGATTTTCACCGAGATGCACATACTCCAGACTGGAAAGGTGAACCAGCTCTGATGGAATCGTACCCTGCAAGTTACGGTCGTTCAAGTAAAGCGCAACAATCGTGGTCTCATTCTTTAGGCAACCAACTTGGTTCCAACTACAAACATGCCCGTCTGGATCCATCAAGGGATTGTCTTTATCGTCCAATACCCATTCGTCACCACCAGTCGAGTAATATACGACACAGAAAATATAACGTTGTAAGACTTCTGCCTCACTTGGTAACGACGATCGAAAATCGAGAGTGTCCTTTTCTGCTATCCAGTCCCGGCACTTCCCCTGTGGCGTAGTTGGGTCCAGAAAGTCTTCTTCACTGGAAACTCCAAGTAGGACAGTATCAATTTTAGACATTCCTGCTGGGCTGATCGTAGGCGTTGTCGGTCCAACTAGCATACCATTTGGAGAAAAGGTAAATTGAAGACTGGGTACAAGAGTCGGTGGTGCCGTCTTCTCCTTGGGGGATTCTTCTTCATCGGAAACTACGTATTTCCAAATTAAAAAGACGGAAACACCAATCACAGCTAAAACGAGGACTCCCAGGAGAATGAGTCGTATAGGATGACAAGATGATGCCGGTTTTGAAAGATTCTTTCCACGTTTCTCTTGTCCGGTGGGACCCTGATCGTCGTTGATATCAATGGTAGCAATCCTAGATGATGATACACTTTCTGGGTATTGGCATCCCTTCTTCTTTTTCGCGCCATAACTATTCGACGTCGCGGAATAAGAATTACCCAAGGCTCCCAGGCCTCCCTCTCGTGGTGGTAGGTCGTGTGTATCCCGTCGTGATGAAGATTCCAAACTCTGTTCCTCTGGGATAGTATCAAGAAAGGTATCCGCGGGCGACATCACAAACAGTATCAGACCTTATTCTGAATGACGGAGGTCCTGTATCGTGGGGGAGTCTTGGATATTCGAAGGCGGAACTAGTCGTCTCTCCTCTCGACTTAATTCCTTTCCCTCGGTACGTGAAGAAAGGATTAGGACCTCGGTAGAAAAATCTCTTCAGTTGTTTCTGTTGGTGATTTCTTTCCTGAGATCAAAACAAGGGGTAAGGCCGTGCTTTCAACTATCCATAAAGTCAGAGGAGGATATACCGCTATCCGTCATGCAAGAAGCGTTGCTCTCAGAAATTTTTAACTGTAAGTCGGTCTCTTGACCGAGAACCGGCTTCATGCTCTTGGCGTTGGTATGCATGTGTCCAGTCTCGTCTAGAGAGGGATGCACGGGAGGCAGGTCGCATCTCCTGTCCGACACGAGACGATTATAGCCCTTCGCATCAATCGTGTCAAAATTTACGAGGTATTTCCCCATTTTTCATTTAACAAATACAATGAGCTGTTTCTCCGACAACAATTGGAAGTTACTGACGGACACTGAGACCAGTGCTTAAGTCAAAAATTTCGGTGCGTAAACTGGGTTTACACACCTTTTTTCGCAAAGTCAGTGCTTAATTGGGTCATAATCGCCGGGCGTCCCGTTCCAAAAGTATGAATAAAAGTTTATTCATGCATAAGAAAGTGCGTATGTTTATGCAAGTTTTGTCCGTATATACACACTTTGCACATGGTGCATATAGAGTTTATGCAATTCGTTCATAAACTACGACGCCACGTCAGAGTCTCCGGGTTGCTTTGCATAAAGAGCCATTTTTATGCACTGCAAAAAAAATTGACTTAAGCACTGCTCTGACGAACGCAGGCAATATTTACCGTCTCTTCGATTCTTCCTGCAGCTGGCGTAGCTTTGTTTGCCGTTAGCACACAATAACTGCCAAAAGCGCGATTGCCACTTATGGACGTGCGATAAAAACGTAAACTCTATATGAAGGAATCGTTCGACCACAACTATTGCAACAAAGAGCGTTGCTTCTATTCATACGTACAGTAGCACGTTGACGTAACTGTAACTGCATGCCTACTATCCCAAATCTGTACGGCCTATCATATATACAGGCCAGGAAAATCTATTCTGCTATGATATTGTAGCGTTGATAGGCGTCGTCTGCAAGAGCCATTCTTTGGTACCTTCCCATTCTAGCTGATGGATTTCATGGCTTAGTAAATAGGGAGTACTCTTGGCACTCCACACTTGCAAGCCACTACTATTGTCGTCCGCCACAAAATAATTGACACCACCTTCTAGGAACACACGTTTCCTTGCAAAGCTCGAGAGTGTCGGAAAGACACAAAAGGTACTTCGGATGCAAATAGAGACTTTCGACGCTAGGATGAGCCGACTGTACACCATTGGTATTGTGTCATTCGGACTATTGCGGATGGTGACACGGGTCCCGACAAAGGCTGATTGCAAATAGTCTCGTAAGCTTTCGGTCAGTTCCTGGCATTGTGATGCGTATTGAATATCTTCTCTCCGTAACAGATGAGGTTGAAAGGGTGCCGTCACAATACCAATCGTATCGATTGTTTCATCATCATTCGCCAGAGCCCTGTGCAGCATGTCTCGGTAGACATAGAATGGGAGCAATCCATAACTCGCTTTTTCCCCTTGATTTAGATTACTCAAGACATCGCCACATCGGAAATGAATGGCCACGGAATCTATTTCTTCCGTCGGAAACAATGATGGCTCCGGTAGTTTATCACTGACGGACTGATATGGTCGAAGGTCGGTTCGATTTGGCCGCGTTCCAAAAATAGCCAATGCCATCCGTCGTAAGTCGTACCGTATCAAGTCTTCCGCGAACTGAAGAGGGATCTTCCCCATTCCTTGACACGCAGCTCTTTTGGACAGTTTCCTGTTAATTGCTTTTGTGTTGGAAAATGTTGTCCCATTCTTGTCGGTACTCTCATTAGCAGATCCTGCTGTATGATCATCGACTTGTGGTGATGATTCCGACGATGATGACAACAATAACAAAGATCGTTTCAACTCAATTGTGGAATAGTCAGACTGTAACCACCAAAATAGATTGTCGTATTGCTTCGTTTCAGTACATATGAACAAAAAGTCTGTTCCGTCATGGGCTACAGCTGCCAGGTGCATGGAATATAACCCATATAGGAGATTCCCATGTCGGTGTTGGGAATGTAATTTTGTACAATCCGAACGAAGGATCATGACTGTTCTGGTGGTACTATGATTCTCCCCCCGAGCTGAATTATATGGTAGGGTGATGATATGGAGGAGGATATTGTATTGGTGAAATCCGTCAATAACGATAATGTGTTGTTGTCGTAGTTGAAGGCAAGATTCGTTCTCTCAAGAGTTGCGATACGGTCATGATCGCGTAGGTTGTCGTTGGTTGAGGAACGTTGTAGAAATATTGGAGGGGGTTTATTTTCTGCTTCCTTGCTCATTGAATCGGATAAGACTGAAACATGTTCTTCCATGCTTTTCGAAAGTTGACCACTTAATAGCAGTTGATTGTACACATACCCTGACAAGGTTAGTGAAATGACAATCCATCCGGTAGAACATCTGAGTAGTTTCATTCTGTTTTCTCAAATTTCAAGAGAGTACAACACAAAAACTATTGCGTATTCTATTCAGTCTCTGTTCATCCTCGACATGATATAGGATAGTAGCTACATGTATGATAGGAATAGTTTGATTGTGAGAGAAGGTTGTCCTTGACGGTTGTTGGGATAACTTGACCACAACCGACAAAACAACGAAAAAATGATGTGACACATATGCCACAAGACGAACAAATTCAAAAACCGTTTATGAAAGGTCTATTGAATCGATCGTTCTAGTGTTTCGAACGTTGGGAAGCTACTTTACCGGTGTAATAACGGTAGCCATTAAATCCAAGGTTTTGCGCGGAAAATTCTCATTATTTACAGCCTTATAGGAGACCTTGAATGGGCTGAGCTCCCGCCAACATCGTGTGGGCGTGTAGTGTGATTGTGTGAAACGATGCAGAGCGTCACTGTCATCCACAACAGTCATAACCTCTGACAGTGAATCAATCCAAGGAAGAACTCGTTTTTTGATACCAAACCATACCCCCCCAAATGGCAAGTCTATTTTCAGGATTAGCTAGTCCATTTGACGATTCCAGCGTCAACAAACCGACGACACCAAAGACTCTCCCAACGAGATTACCGGTACCGACAACGAAAACGACTAGTACTACACCCTTGTCGAAAAGGTTATCCTTATATGGAACGACAGAAGACAAAACAAACGAAAAATCGACACAAAATACAACCACAGGAACGACTACAACTTCCACAACAAACGCATTGGATCTTCAAGATTTGAATGCATTAGCACGTTTACGTTGTTGGTCGATGATTGAACAATGTGCAGGACAAGTCGATACGAATCATCATACGACGTTAACGGAGGCTGGAAGTGCACCCTTACATTCAGCGATTTGTAATGGTGCACCATTAACGACGATTCAAGCCTTAGTCGTGGCGAATCCACCCTCGGTAGCATTCCCGAATCATTTTGGGAATCTTCCATTACATTTCATTGCATGGAAGAATAAATCATGTGAATCATTAGCGATATGTGAATTCCTATTAACGTATTTCCCCCAGGCGGCGAAACATGTCAATCGGCATGGGAATGTCCCATTACATCATGCGACGAATTATAAGGCCCATATTGATTTCATTCAATTATTATGGCGTGCCAATCCTACTGCCCTATCGATGAAGAATGATAAAGGTCAGACCCCCTTAGATCATGCCATTCATCGATATGGGAAAAATCATGATATTGTCAAAATGTTACAAGGATCGACGACAAGGAATTATGTCTATCAACAACATCGTCAACCACAACATCAACATCATCAGCCTTCTTCTTCACCCTCCCCTTCTACCTTCTTATCTGCCATGGACAAACTTCCAACTCATCATCACTACAAGACGAAGGAAGAACGTCGATCAACGGATTCAGGAGATCATCGTGACTTGCACGTTGGTTCTTCGTTCGAGCAACAACAGCAACAAGAAGATTCACATCTCCCTTCTCCTCCTTCCTATCATCATGAACATCAATATTCGACTGCCAACAAGGAAGCATTACCAGAAATCATGACACATACTTGGCATGATGTCGACTTGTCATGATCGTGTTTTTTTCCCTCATCTCGCAACCACGACGACGACGACGAAAACGACGTCGGAAGCCATCCGCTTGTCTTGTCTCGTCTCTCTTTTCTTTTTGTTGCATCATACTGGGGCAGGAAAAAAATAGGATGCGACACTCTATAATGAAATAGTTTGAAAAACCCCAAAAAAGGTAGGGGGAAAGAGAGCTAATAGTAAGCAGAGCAAAGCAACAGTAGATTCCAATATATAGGATTTGTATACGGACGAAGATGTGACTACTGTAAATTGAAAGATTAGAGTAAGCAGAGCAAAGCAACAGTAGATTCCAATATATAGGATTTGTATACGGACTAAGATGTGACTACTGTAAATTGGAACCTGACCCTCTGAGAAGAAATGAACTATATTCGTGGGTGTCTTCTGGACAACTGTCTTCTCCTCTAGAGAGTGGGGCATATAGAGCCCCTAGGCGGTACCTATCGTACGTATTGTAAAGCTCTACGATTGTGTGTGACACGGTGACAGCCATATGTGAGAACACACGTCCGGTGAAGTCGGGTTCCCAATGGGACTATCCAAGTTCCAAGCAGTACGGATTCCCTCGTAGATTTTTTACAGAGGATCCCACGCATAAAATGGCTCGTTTTTTTGGTCCCTCCTGGTACGGCCAGCCGCCACCCCCCTTGTCCGGCCATCGATTCCAGTGTATCAATATGTTTTGTAAAAATCTAAGGGGGGGACACGTTGGATGGACATAGAATTCCATGTTTTTTTTTGGCAACCATGCATCACAATCTCTCGGTCGGGTTCCATACCACTCCTATACCCGTATTGGACTGTGCGATTATACCATAGTAGAACCCCCCAACGGGCTAGGGAGGAAAGAGAGAGAGTTTGAGAGACAGAGATGGGAAAGAGAGTGTGTCCATAGAAGGGTGTTGGAGTGTCGCAAGTGAAAAATCGACAAAAAATCGACGGACCCGGAACAAACGAAAGACTTGAGAATTTCAATCCGTTGGTTGTACAACATCCCCTTGTTGTCCATGGCGTGAACAGACGAAGACCTTCTTCTCTAGTAAAGACCCCAAAAAAGGCAAAGAAAATAGGATCATCAACGACATCCGTAAAGCATCCTCGACTGGTCATTATTTCTGTTGCTATGGCATCATCTTCCTCATTGCCCACGACTACGACGAATACTACAGGAGGAAGACCACCATCCCGTCTTGGTCGTCGAGTCATTGTTCCTGGTAGGACTTTTATGCCTGCAGAGAATGGTAGAAGTACAGCACCGAACCTTTCTCCGACAACAACAACAACAACAACAACAACAACAGCAGAAGAAGGACGACGACAATTTGTTCCAGCCTTGGATGATACTATAGGATTTTCATTCGGTCAACAACAACAACAAGACAAGAAGAAAACAACGAAGGTCACAGACTTGGTCAGTTTTGAAACGATGAATGGTCCAGAATGTCGACTTCCTACCAACTATCTCAACAGGAAGAACAAGGACCACAACAACAACAACAACAACAATAGCAGTCGAACCATGTCCACCACTACCAACATGCAAATCC
>Ga0194115_10008064_pt1 | contig 10286 bp, 5 predicted proteins | sample TA2MahsurfametaG_3_FD_148656 | JGI IMG/M metagenome (GOLD analysis project Ga0194115, IMG submission 148656) | Freshwater microbial communities from Lake Tanganyika, Tanzania - TA2015002 Mahale S4 surface | ecosystem: Environmental > Aquatic > Freshwater > Lake | place: Tanzania: Lake Tanganyika... | reverse complement strand
TTTAAATATAATACGACTTGATGTCAATTTTAATATACCAGATACCGGCCGAATAGACGACCCAGACCACGCAATAATAATAACATTAGAATTAAAAATCGTTGGCACAAACATATATTTACCTATTCAAATATTTATATCTGATACGGGTAATTTACGCATACAAGAGGCTCAGAACTAATGGCAGATTTAGTAAAAAAAGATATTAGGTATCTCTCAAGAGATTTTCCTTCTTTAAAGCAAAACCTAATAGATTTTGCTAAAAATTATTTTCCGAATACTCACCAAGATTTTAATGAAACTTCTCCGGGTATGATGTTTTTGGAAATGGCCGCTTATGTTGGCGACGTTTTATCGTATTATACAGATACAACACTTCAAGAGTCGTTAATACTACAGGCATCAGAACGTCAAAATATTTTAAATATTGCTCAATCTCTTGGTTACAAACCAAAAACAAATATTGCTTCGAATGTAAAACTTGACGTTTTTCAAATTGTTCCCGCAAAAAGTGAAGGTGGGACAATGGTTCCTGATTTTTCATATGCTTTTGCTATAGAACCTGGAATGGTTGTTGCATCCGATAATAGAAATACAACTGCCGAATTTAGAACAACCGATTATTTGGACTTTAAATTTAGTTCTTCATTCGATCCAACGGAAGTTACTGTATTTGAAGTTGATAACAGTAATAATATTGCATTTTATCTTTTGAAAAAATCTGTAAATGCTGTATCTGGTGTAATAAAAACAAAAACATATTCTTTTGGAGAACCCAAACCATATGATAAAATTGAGTTAGAAGATGCAAATATTATAGATATATTATATGCGATGGATTCGGATGGTAATAAGTGGTGTCATGTGCCTTATTTGGCACAGGACACCATATTCGAACCAACTCCAAATATTGCCAGAAATGATAAACAATTATCTACACATAGAGAAGAAACGCCATATCTTTTAAAGTTAAGAAAAATATCTAGAAGATTTTCAACAAGACAATTAGATAACGGTATAATTGAATTACAGTTCGGAGCGGGTGTATCTGAACTCGATGATGAACTTTTAGTCCCAGACCCTGATTTAATTGGTTCTAGATTAGCTGGAATAGAAACGGTTGCATCTCTTGATATAGACCCATCTAATTTTTTGTATACAAAAACTTATGGTCTTGCTCCAAACAATACTGATTTAACATTATATTATACAACTGGCGGCGGAATCCGAGATAATGTTCCAAGTGAAACTATATCTCGTGTAAAAACTAGAAGTATACTATTAGACGAAACTGGATTAGATTTGGAACTTTATAATCGAATAATATCAAGTTTGGCCGTCATAAACTCGGAACCAGCATCTGGTGCAAAACAAGGGGAGAGTGTGGATGAAATACGTCAAAATGCACTTGCTTATTTTGCCTCACAAAATCGTGCAGTAACAAAAGAAGATTACATTATACGTGCATATTCTTTACCACAACGATATGGTTCTATTGCAAAGGCATATATAACAAAAGATGACCAATTAACTTACGATTCAATATATAAAAGCGAGAGAGTGGCTAACCCGCTTGCATTGAACTTTTATGTTCTCGGTTATGATAATTTAGGTAGGTTAGTGCAAATAAACAATGCAACAAAAGAAAATCTAAAATTGTATCTTGGGTATCATAGAATGTTAACAGATGCCATAAACATAAAAGATGCCTATATAATAAACTTACAATTAGAATTTGATATTATAACAATGCCAGATCAAAATGGAAATCAAGTTATATTGAAATGTATTGATAGACTAAAAAGATATTTTGATATAAAAAAATGGCAAATAAACCAACCAATTGTGTTAAGTAATGTTTTTACAGAATTAGATAAAGTAGAAGGTGTACAAACTGTTGTCTCAGTCAATTTTAAAAATGTTTATGACACAACTTTTGGATATTCTGGAAATGCGTATAACATTAATGCAGCAATACGAGATGGTGTACTCTTTCCATCGTTAGATCCATCTATATTTGAAATAAGATTCCCCGATAATGACATTATAGGTAGAGTGAGGGCATTCGGATGATAACTACAATATACGCACAAAAAGATGCCACAATCTATGAAAAAACCGAATCTTTAAACACTGGATTGGATTCGGTTCTTGAATTGTCACATGAATTAATTGGTACAGCATCGAGATATAATAGTAGAATACTTTTAAAGTTTGATGTAACTGGTATAGAATCCGATGTAAATAGTGGAAAAATATCACAAAATGCAAAATATTATCTAGTATTAAAAACAGCCGATGTACGTGAAATACCACAAGAATATACGGTATATGCGTATCCATTAAGTGGATCTTGGACAAACGGAACTGGCAAATATTTTAATTCACCACCCACTACTGATGGTGTATCGTGGAAATATAGAAAATCAAAAATATCTGGTGTTGAATGGGACATACCACCGACTATAACACAATATGAGTGGGACAGTATATCACAGACATGGGTTGATGCGGATATATTATTTGGTGTAAATTTAACTGCTAATGTAACGTCATCATTTTTTACTAAAGAGGGAGGTGGAACGTGGTGGGATTATGACTATCTAGAATGTACTCAATCCTTCGCATTCCAAACATCGGATGTTTACATGGATGTAACCCAGATTGTTAAAAAGTGGATAACAGGTTCTGGTAGATTTGAAAATGATGGAATGTTGTTAAAATTTAGTAATGAAATTGAATCATCGACTGATACTGTAAGAAGTTTAAAATTCTTTGGAACAGATAGTAATACCATATATGTGCCAAAACTTCATATTGTATGGGATGATTCTTCTTTTTCTACTGGAAGTCTTACACAAGTTAATGATGAGAATCTTGTTATAAATGTAAAACTAAAAAAATCATATACTGAGAGTGAAAAGGCAAAGATTAGAATATATACTAATACACGATATCCACAAAAAACTTATACCACAGAATCATATTATGTGAAAAATTACTATTTACCGTCTTCATCTTATTATGAAGTCAGAGATGCACATACCGATGAAATAATATTACCATTTAATACAACTGGTTCAAAAATAAGTTGTAATTCTGATGGAAATTATTTTCATTTATGGATGAATTCTTTTCAACCAGAAAGATATTATAGAATACTGATAAAAACGGAAACAGATGGTGGTGACAATATTCAAATATTTGATAATAATTACTACTTTAAGGTTATACGATGAGTTCTACAATTGATTTAGTAAAATTCCTATTCTTAGCTGATATAGAAATAACACAAGCTGAATATATTTTAGAAAATTTTCAAAACTTCACACTACCGACATATGCGGAGTTTGAACTTTTTTTTAAGAATAATGGTATAGCATTACAAAAAGCTGGTCAAGGTAGTCCGAATGACAGATTACGATTACTTGAAAAATTTAAAGCATTAAACTCTGGATATGATTACCAATTATTGAAAAAATTTATAGAAGAACAAAAAAACGCTTCACTTCTATTAGGTACACGTGATGCTCAAGCAATAAAAGACGCCATAAATAGTATTGAACAATATGATTTAGATACTTTTGATTATTATATAGTACGGAAAATATTAACTGGAAATGAAAACGGAGTATTGCCGTCAGAAGACTTAAAAATTTTACTTGAACAATTAATAAGTGTAAATAATGATATTTTTGCGGAAGACGCGGAAATAGAAAGAGATGATTATTCTAAAATAAAATCATACCAAAACATATTCAGAAATAAAGGAAGAATAAAAGTTCCTATTTTGGATGATAGATTTACTACAAGTAGATTTAATTATATTGTTCAACGAGGGTTTGAAACTCTCCCAGACGCAGTATCTTCGGAAAGAAATATTTTAAGAAAAATACAAGGCATGGGAAGTCCATTGGAATTGGATATGTTTTTATCAGACATATCTAATCTTATAAATCAAGATGAAAATTCTATTCCAGGTCTACAGGCAAAGATTGCAAGATTAGAAGAAATAATAAATGCAAAACAAGAATTAATAGAATCTATGGTAGATGCTGAAATAGAACACGAAGCGTACATAGACTCGATTGCGATTGACAATATTATAAAAGAACAACAGATAGAAGATAAAGATCAATCTTTACAAGATCTACAACAAACAGTTGATACAACTCTTGCCAATATACAGAGTAATGTATCGAGCCAAATAGCAACAGTAACTTCTGCCATAGATACGCTTTCACAGACGGTCGTAGACCAAGCTAATGCTGCAAATGAGGCACAAGACGAGAGTGTAAGAATTAGAATAGAGGCATTATCCAATGAACTTGCAGAATTAAAAAAACAATTGGCGATCCTCATGGGCCCAAGTCCAAAGGCAGGACCTTGTTTTTCTGCTTGGACAAGTATATCGACGCCAAATGGTTTAGTTCACATAAAAGATATTAAACTTGGTGATGTGGTCTATTCGTTTGATCGTCATGGAAACAAGGTAGAGTCAGAGGTCATTTACTTTATACATCATACGGAAGAAGAAAAATCAGAAGTATATAGATATACATTTTCGAATAACTTAATTTTAGATATTACTGATAATCATGGCGTGTTGAATGAACAAAATGAATTTGTAAGTATTGGTTCTGTTAAATTTGGGGAATCTTTATTCTTGGAAAATGGGAAACTTGCTCAAATACTTTCAAAAGAATTTATTGGTGTTCAAGAAGTATACAACATATCTACTAAAAATTACGGAACATATTTTGCAAATGGAGTTTGTGTAAGTGGTAATTGGGCTCCATCGAACCATTTAAGGTTATAAAATGGCAAATTTTGAATACAAGAATATTGACGAGATTTTAGAAACAAATCTGCCGATTCGCGGAATACGTGTAAATTTAGAAGACAATAAACTTCTTGATAAAAAACCAGTGATACCACGTATAGATCCACCGCCACAACCAACGGATCAGTTTGAGTTTCATACATTTTTTCCAAATGGTGCTTATGTTTCATCTTTATATGAAATGCAAACTTGGAGACTGGATGGTGCAAAACTCTCTATGGATATTCATAGAGATATGCGAGCCACAAGAAATCTTCCAGGTCAATATAAAATAGTTTATAACTTTTTAAAAAATATAGTTGGTGGGTACAATACAGTAGACAAACTGTTTATATCCGATATATCAACAGATAGAACAGAATTAAAACTTTCTTTAATAAATCCAAATTCTGTTAGTGGTGTAGAACAATTAAAACAATTTATATTGTCTTATTTAAGACCCACACCCTCGTTTCCAACTATAGTATTAAATTTTGGTCAAAATAAAATAGTAAGTGTCATAAATACTGTACCAAATGTTAATTTCGATGGAACAATACACAGTATCTATGTAAAGTTATATGAGCCTCTTCCAGCTGATTTAGATTTATTTTTTGAGTGTTGGGTTGCTGAAGAATTAATGAAACCGTATATAGATACGGTAAATTATTTAGCAGAAGAATTAATCATACAACCAAATACACTTCGAGGACCAAATTTAGAAGCAGAAATTGACTATTGGATTTCAACGGAAACAGAATATAAATCTTGGAATGAAATTTTAGCAACTAATGTACAAACTTCACAAGAAATACTTGATAGATATGTTTCCTCCAGTAATTTTCCAGTTCAATTAAACGTTGATTTTAGAGAATTTAAGAATTTTATTTTTTATTCTTCTGCAGAAGAACGAGTAAACAATTTTGTTTACAAGATTGAACTTATAGAACGGTACAACAATGAATTAGCATTACTAAATAATTTCTACACCGGTTCTTCTGGTCCAAATAAAGTAAAAATAACATCTTTACGAGATAAGACAATATCTGGATTTGATGCATTTGAAAAATGGTTGTATTATGAAACTACTTCTAGTAATTATTATACAAGTCAAGCATCTGCATCTATAACACCATATCCTAAATATGATGTAAGTGTTACATCGAGTGATTATAATATTGCAACTAAAGAGGGTAAGTATAAATTTCACTCTTCTGGATCAAATCAAGTTTCAACGTGGTACGATGATTTGATAGACATAGCAACAGATTATGATTTAAAAAATTATAATGCCTTAAATAAGGCAATACCAGATTATCTTCGGGAAGACAATGACAACGAACAATTTATAACATTCGTAAACATGGTCGGCCAGCATTTTGATATTATGTATCTTTATACTGACCACATTCTAAAAAAGAACCTGCGAGAAGAACATCCAAAATCGGGATTATCGCAAGATCTTATCTACGAAGCAACACGAAATCTTGGTTGGACATTAACGCATGGGACACAGGCAAAAGATTTGTGGGAATATGCTTTGGGTGTTAGTGGTAGTGGTGAACCAATATGGACTGGAAAAACAGTAGTAAATAAATATCTTACAAAAACTGAAGAAGAAAGAACAAAAGAAGTATGGCGTCGTATATTTAATAACTTACCATACATCTATAAAACAAAAGGTACTTCTCGTGGTGTAAAGGCACTTTTAGCCGCATATGGTATACCACAGACATTACTCACGATACGGGAATATGGTGGACCAGATAATGCAGATTTGGGCGTAATTCCAAGAGCGGAGTGGGAAAAACATACTTATTATTTAAATTTTTCTGGTAGTTATCCATTACCAACCAGACAACACCATATACAAGTGCCATGGGAAAAAGTAAATAATACATATGGAGATTGGCAATATCCAGATACTCTCACATTCCGTTGGAAAATGGAACCAAATAAACTTTATTCCTATCAAGCAGATTCTGTACAAACGCTTTTACAAAAAAATTCAGGAAGTCGTGTTGACTGGTTTGTAGTAATGAATAAAAATGGAACAGATGTTGAAAAGGGTTCTATCTATTTTTATATTGGTGATGATACAACATATGCAACTGCGTCTATAACCGACGAATATTTTTATGATGATGTTCCATTAAATTTGATGATTAGAAGAAATCTTTCAAATGATTTAACTTCATCAATACAAAAATATGATTTTATTGTCAAGACTGCAAAGTATGGGAAAATTGCAGTCGAACGTTCTGCTAGTATTATTGTTAGTGGTTCTTTAAGTGGATCTTACAACAGAGCTTGGTCTTCGGACGGACAACTTTTTATAGGTTCTGGTTCAAATACACAGACAAACAAAATACTTTCTGGTTCGGTATTTGAATTGAGGTATTGGACTAATCAATTATTAACATCCTCATTTGACAATCATGTATTATCTGCTAGAGCATATAATGGAAATACAGAAACTTCTTCATTCTATGATTTACAAGGACAATGGAAATTTTGGCAAAAATTTAATGTAGCAACTACAACAAGTATTTCAAGTAGTCATCCCGATCAAAATAAATCTACATTTTATAGTTCTTCAAAAATGGCATATTTCCATAACTTCGATTCTGGAGCATTTGAATCCATAGTTGAAACGTACAATATGCAAGTGGCGACGCTTTCAAATAACACACCATTTTCTGAAAAAGTTAGAATAGATTCATCATCACTCGTTCATGGATTGAGTAAAGATAATAGAGCTGAAATTTCAGCATTCGATCAATATTCCGTTGATTCTAATAAACTGATGATTGCCTTTTCGCCTCAAAGTGTTATAAATGAAGACATTTACGAGGCTCTCGGTGGTGTAGATTTGGATGATTATATCGGTGACTATTCAAATATATCTGAAGGTCAATATCCTCACTTAAAATGGTTATCAAGACAATATTGGCAAAAATATCCAAATAAAAATGATTTTAATTCTTATATAGATTTAATTTCTGCTTTTGATTTTAGTGTATTTGACCAGATACGCGAAACTTTACCAGCAAGAGCAAATCCTATTCTTGGACTTGTCATAGAACCAAATATATTAGAACGTTCTAAAGTAGGAAATATAGGAAAAAATATTGCAGGAGAAAGTGATAACGTATTTAGTTTGACGGAACTTTCATCTTCTGTAAAACCAAAGATGGACTACACTAATTATAAATCTAGTGTTCAAGTTATAACTGTTGAAACAACCGAAGGGGAGTTTGATGATTTAGTTGGCGATAGAGATATGCCAATTAGAAAATTTTTACCAAATTTAAATAATTTAAAAACGAATTCAATTTCAGGTTCATTGGTAAAACCAATTGTTCAGAAAACAAATAAAAATACAACTTTAGATGTTCAACAATTAAATACACGTATAAAATATAACAACACAAATACAACTCTTGATACACTAGAACTAGAAACGGGTGTAAAATATAACAACACAAATACAACTCTTGATGGGAGAGAATTAGAGACAAAAATAAATTATAATAACACCAATACAAATATTAATGTTGAAAAATTAGATACAAATGTAAACTATAATAATAGAAACACAAATATTAATGTTCAAAAGTTAGATACGAATGTAAACTATAATAATAGAGAAGCAACTCTAAATGGTCAAGAATTAGATACAAGCCTAAAATACAATAAAACTGATATACCAATTGAAACAGAACAATTAAATACAAGTTTAAAATATAATACTGAAGTGGGTACTATAAACACGGGAGATGAGAATTTTATATTCTCTATTAATAATATTGATTTTGATGTAACTAATAGAGAAAAAAACAGGATTCATAATACCAGCGGTAATTACAACACACTTACAGGGTATGGATTAGCAGTAGTTGATGTCAGTTCGACATTCGTTAGAAATAATATTTATAAAACTACGGAAAGTATAGACTATGGGTATGGTATAGGTTGGAAGACTTCATTGAATTCACGTGATAGGAATTATCCTCTAGCAGATTATATAAATCAAACTAGAAAGGATTATTTTTACAGTTCATACTATTTATACTATAGTAGTTCAAGAGATATTTCTGCTAAGAATTTTTATTCATCATCATTAACATCTTCAAATACAACGAATCAAGAATTTTTATCAACAGGAATACAACGATACAGATTTTTAGGTTCAAAACTAATTGGTCCAGATATTAATGTTAATAGTAAAAATGTTCCAGATAATAAGCCAGTAATAGAGGTGAATGTAGTTGGATCAACAGAAATAATATACAACACCACTGGATTTGGTAATTTAACTGGAATTTAAACTTTATATGATTTTTTTGAAAAATAAATGAAAATAATATTTTATAATATTTATGTTTAGATGTAAATATACATAATTTTTTAAGAAGGAGAATAACATGGGTTATTTGGATAACAGCACAATAACAGTTGATGCGATTTTAACAAAAAGAGGAAGAGAACTTCTTGCTATGGGTGGTACTGGAACAGGAACTAATCCTTTCAATATTACACAGTTTGCATTGGCTGATGATGAGGTAGATTACGATTTGTGGAATCCTGCCCATCCACTTGGTTCCGCGTATTATGGTACAGTTATAGAAAATATGCCTGTCACTGAGGCGGTGCCAGATGAAACACAAGTAATGAAATATAAATTGTGTACATTCCCTAGAGGTGCTTATGCGCTTCCATATTTGATTGCGGAAAATATTGGTAATAATTCAAATCAAATATTGATAAAAGTAGATGCGTCTACTGGAACACTTTCACCAACTCAACGTCCGGAAGAAAGAACATTAAAAGTTGCAACATATTTCAGAGGAAGGGCGAGATTTGAGGCATCTTTTAATGAAACAGCCGGTTATCACGTGCATCTTTTAGATTCAACATATATTGGAATGGAACCAGAGCCACTCAGCGGAACAAGCATAATGGGTCAAGCAAGTCCAATACAGGGGCCATCTATAAACACGTCAGTTGCTCTTAACTTACTACCGGGGCCCCTGAATCCAAGAACATCTCCTCCAACATTGAATATACACTTTTTTGCCAAAGACCGCGGTTTAGAACTTGGTGTAGGTAGAAAATCAACAAAAGTTATTATCACTGGAAATGAAACAGGTGGCAGAATAGTTGTGCCTATTGTTTTAGAATCTATTATCTAGAATCTACCAGAGTCTACTAAATTCACAATAAAATAATTTGAGGTAAAACACATGGCAAAAAATTTATTTCCTGGTGAAACCGAACTTGGTAAGCTATCATTCGGTTCTGGAGCGCCGGAATCAGCTTACGGTATGTTCATGGTAATCAACGAATCAACTCCACCAGACACAACAATTATAACAAAAGGCCTTTGGGCAGATTTAACTGGAGAACTTTTAACATTTTTTACTAGTTCTAATCAGTGGTCTGGTTCCAAGGATTATCACTA
>Ga0194115_10008061_pt1 | contig 10288 bp, 11 predicted proteins | sample TA2MahsurfametaG_3_FD_148656 | JGI IMG/M metagenome (GOLD analysis project Ga0194115, IMG submission 148656) | Freshwater microbial communities from Lake Tanganyika, Tanzania - TA2015002 Mahale S4 surface | ecosystem: Environmental > Aquatic > Freshwater > Lake | place: Tanzania: Lake... | reverse complement strand
ACCTTGAGGTCCTGTAGCACCTTGGGCACCTTGAGGACCAGCAACTGTATTAAATCCAATTGTCTTAGTTGTTGTATTAAAAGTAACTACAGTAGTGTCTGAAGTTGAAGCTAAAGAAGGTAACTTAATAGAACCACTAATTTGAGTTGTATTGTTACTTCCTGATATTACAATGGCTTCAGCCCCATATTTACCTATTTTAACTGTATTATCTGAAAATGCTTCAATTACAGGTAAACCACCAGCTGTATTCACACTGAATAATGAACCTGTTAATGAGTCATCTATTTGAAATAATCTACCTGCGGTACCATCAACAGAAAATACTGCTGAACCACTACCACGTAATGATGCAGCTACACTAGAACCTGATTGTATAATTGAACCTGTTAATATTAAAGTAGTACCATTAAATGTAAAATTAGCCTCACTATTTATAGTTGATGAGTTAACAGATGTGATTACTCTATTATCACCAGGATTAGTATATGAAGTTATACCAGCGTTTGGTCCTGTAGCACCTTGTGAACCTTGTGGGCCTGTAGCACCTTGAGCACCTTGGGCACCTTGAGCACCTTGTGAACCTTGAGCTCCTTGTGAACCTTGAGAACCTTGTGGACCTGTGGCTCCCTGAGCTCCTTGTGGACCTGTGGCACCTTGGGCTCCTTGAGCACCTTGGGCGCCTTGTGAACCTTGAGGTCCTGTAGCACCTTGGGCACCTTGAGGACCAGCAACTGTATTAAATCCAATTGTCTTAGTTGTTGTATTAAAAGTAACTACAGTAGTGTCTGAAGTTGAAGCTAAAGAAGGTAACTTAATAGAACCACTAATTTGAGTTGTATTGTTACTTCCTGATATTACAATGGCTTCAGCCCCATATTTACCTATTTTAACTGTATTATCTGAAAATGCTTCAATTACAGGTAAACCACCAGCTGTATTCACACTGAATAATGAACCTGTTAATGAGTCATCTATTTGAAATAATCTACCTGCGGTACCATCAACAGAAAATACTGCTGAACCACTACCACGTAATGATGCAGCTACACTAGAACCTGATTGTATAATTGAACCTGTTAATATTAAAGTAGTACCATTAAATGTAAAATTAGCCTCACTATTTATAGTTGATGAGTTAACAGATGTGATTACTCTATTATCACCAGGATTAGTATATGAAGTTATACCAGCGTTTGGTCCTGTAGCACCTTGTGAACCTTGTGGGCCTGTAGCACCTTGAGCACCTTGGGCACCTTGAGCACCTTGTGAACCTTGAGCTCCTTGTGAACCTTGAGAACCTTGTGGACCTGTGGCTCCCTGAGCTCCTTGTGGACCTGTGGCACCTTGAGCACCTTGAGGTCCTGTAGCACCTTGGGCACCTTGGGCTCCTTGAGCACCTTGTGAACCTTGTGGACCAACAGCACCTTGAGCACCTTGAGCACCTTGTGAACCTTGAGAACCTTGTGGGCCTGTGGCTCCTTGAGCTCCTTGGGCACCTTGGGCACCTTGTGAACCTTGAGGACCAACAGCACCTTGGGCACCTTGGGCACCTTGGGCACCTTGTGAACCTTGAGGTCCTGTAGCACCTTGAGCTCCTTGGGCACCTTGGGCACCTTGTGAACCTTGAGGACCAACAGCACCTTGGGCACCTTGGGCGCCTTGGGCACCTTGAGGTCCTGTGGCACCTTGAGCTCCTTGAGCTCCTTGAGCGCCTTGAGGACCTGTGGCACCTTGAGCGCCTTGAGATCCTGTGGCACCTTGGGCACCTTGGGCTCCTTGAGCACCTTGTGAACCTTGAGGTCCTGTAGCACCTTGGGCACCTTGAGCACCTTGAGCACCTTGTGAACCTTGAGGTCCTGCAGCACCTTGGGCACCTTGGGCGCCTTGTGAACCTTGAGGACCAACAGCACCTTGGACACCTTGGGCACCTTGGGCACCTTGAGGACCTGTGGCTCCTTGGGCGCCTTGAGATCCTGTGGCACCTTGGGCACCTTGGGCTCCTTGAGCACCTTGTGAACCTTGAGGTCCTGTAGCACCTTGAGCTCCTTGAGCTCCTTGGGCACCTTGAGGACCTGTGGCTCCTTGGGCGCCTTGAGCACCTTGAGCACCTTGTGAACCTTGAGGTCCTGTAGCGCCTTGAGCACCTTGAGGACCAACAGCACCTTGAGCACCTTGAGGACCAACAGCACCTTGGGCACCTTGTAAACTTAAATTAGTTCTATATCTAAAATTACCTGAATTATCTGTTACTACAACATTTGTTTCTGATGATCCTAATGGAATATTAGAATAAGCAAAACTACCACTTATAGATACTGATCCAGTAAACTGATGAGTGTTTGTAGGTAAGGTTCCAAATCTAGTAGATCCAGTAACAAAATCAGTAGATGATGTTATTGTTTGAACTACAAGTGTTTGTGCTGTTATTGTACCTGTAGATGTAATATTGCCAGCTACAGATAAAAGTGAACCATCAAATGTTAAATTTGATTCTCCATTAATAGTAGAAGAATTTACAGAAGTAATAATCCTATTATCACCAGAATTAGTATATGAAGTTATACCAGCATTTGGTCCTGTGGCTCCTTGAGCACCTTGAGGACCTGTAGCTCCTTGGGCACCTTGAGCACCTTGGGCACCTTGTGAACCTTGTGGACCTGTGGCACCTTGAGCACCTTGAGCACCTTGAGCACCTTGTGAACCTTGTGGGCCTGTGGCACCTTGAGCACCTTGAGGTCCTGTAGCGCCTTGGGCACCTTGAGTGCCTTGAGCACCTTGTGAACCTTGAGGACCTGTAGCACCTTGAGCACCTTGAGGTCCTGTAGCGCCTTGGGCACCTTGAGTGCCTTGAGCACCTTGTGAACCTTGTGGGCCTGTGGCACCTTGAGCACCTTGAGCACCTTGAGCACCTTGTGAACCTTGAGGACCTGTAGCGCCTTGAGCACCTTGTGGACCTGTAGCACCTTGGGCTCCTTGAGGTCCTGTAGCACCTTGGGCGCCTTGAGCTCCTTGAGGTCCTGCTACAGTATTAAATCCGATTGTCTTAGTTGTAGTGTTAAAAGTAACTACAGTAGTGTCTGAAGTTGAAGATAAATTTGGAAATATAACAGAGCCTGATTGTGTAAGTGTACCTGTTATAAGAGCATTAGAGGCCGTTATATTATTACTAATACTTAACGACCCTGTTATTTGAGAGTTATTTAGTGCAATGACACCATTGCGTGCTACAAATTCATTAGCCATACTATATTACCTCAGTTCACTTTCCCTGAGATACGGGTTTGGTATAAATATTAAGGAGCTATGCTACCTGTAATGGGACTTGTCCATTCTGGTGTGGCTAATATTACTAGTATTTCCTCATATGTATATGGACCTTCTTTTGTGGTTAAGGCCTCTACTGATGATGGAATAGTTGCACCATCCCATTTTACAAATGTTTTTGTTTGATCTACTGATTTTCTAACAGTATCAGCTGATGTTTCTAATACTTGAGTAAAATTAATATCAGGTAATTCTGATACATTAAAGATCATAAATTCTCTGTTTGGATAATCTTGTTGTTCCATAGTTTATTGTTTTATAAGCCGAAGCGTGATTTTTGTGCGTTGTAGTTTTGAAGGATTTCTGAAGCTGAAAGAGTACGATTATAAACCTGGCAGTTAGCTACACTTCCATTAAAAAATCTACCTGAACTAAATCTTGGATCAAATCCCCACCCTATAATAGAATTTGAATTATTAGTGATTCCTGTTGAAATTCCTGATGATGTTGTTATTAAAACTCCATTCATATACATTGATATATTAGTTGTGTTAATAGTCCCAGCTAAATGGTACCACGTATTATCAATTAGAGTTGTAGAAGGTGTATTTCTCCAAGTACCACTATCGTTTACATAAAATCTTACTGTGTTGTCGTCAATACCATGCATTAACCATACATTAGTAGACATATTATCAGAACCAAAGGTAGCTTGTCCTCCTCCTGCACCATTTGTAATAGTGCCATTTCTTTTCATCCACCAACAAACAGTTATTTGATTTGTATATTGATAGAAAGCTTGTCCAGCGACTGTTGTAGAATAGTCATTAGTACCATCAAACACAATACTTCCTCCATTTCCACTATTAAATGTAGGCCCATTAGTTAATGTACCACTATTTCCATTTCCACTAGTATCACTCCATGTTGTACCAGATCCAGGATATGAATTTTTATCAGCTGCATTTAAGCATAATACTAATCCATCAGTTACTATTTTACCATTTGCGTATTGTGTTGCCATACTGGTATAAATATTATTTTAAACCGAAGCGTGATTTTTGAGCGTTGTAGTTTTGGAGAATTTCTGAGGCTGCTAAAGGTCGATTATATACTTTTGCAGATGCTATATTACCATTATGATATCCATATTCAGCAACTCCTAAATCAAAAACTCCATTAGCAGGAGCTGAAAGATTTTGTGTGTTTCCACTTGAACCATTTAATACTCCATCAACATAAACAAAAGAACCTAATGTTGAAGAATAAACATATGCTACTTGGTGCCAATTAGAATCGGTAGGAACAGTTCCTACAAAAATATCTATTATTAAATATTTAGTTAATTTCCATGCACCTCCAAGATTACCTATCATAAAACCTCCAGCTGGGTATCTTGAGTACCATAATTGGGGATTATTACTTTTATACCATATTTCAACACTAAAATTATTAATTAAATTTGTAATTGATGGTACTGAAAAAGTAGTATAATCATTTGTACCATCAAACACAATAGCTCCTCCATTAGTAGAACTAAATGTAGGTCCATTAGTTAATGTACCATTATTTCTATTTCCACTTATATCAGTCCAAGTAGTACCTGATCCAGGATATGAATTTTTATCAGCTGCATCTACACAAAATACTAGACCGTCTTGTATTATATCTGGTCCTGCTGAGATTCCCATTTTAGATTATTTTTAAACTATCCAAATTCTAATTCCTCTAATAATTGTTATAGATCCACTTCCTGTTGAGTTACAACTTCTACCATGATGTATTCCAGCTAAAGAAGCCATACTGTTTCTTCTTCTTTTCATAACAAATGATCTATAATCTCCTGTATTAAATCTCATAAAATTATTAGCATCATTATCACAAGCATATGTTCTATCATGAGATTGGAATTGAGGATCTTCCCAACTTAAATAAGGATTTTCAATCACATCTCCTAAACTAGTATTATACCCTAGCAAATTACCAGTACCTCCTCCTGATGAATCCGCTGCTCCTCCAAATCCGGACTCATTAAAAGACCAACAAGCAGCTGATCCTATACCTAACCAAGTCCAACTAATATTATTCCAAGGAATACTATCATTTAATTTTACAAATACACCTGAATCAGGTCCACCACAACCTCCTAAATCATGTCTAAATTGTACTTCATATCCTAAAGAAGTATCTCCAGAACTTAAAACAGTACCTCCAGTTATATTAATGCTATCAACATTAGCACTAGTAATTAAAAATGATTTAGGTCCATTATGAAAAGCCATATTATTACCATTTATTTATAGGACATTTTGCTGTAGCTAACATCATTATTGTTTCAGCAATACATCCACATTTTGAACATTGATTGTTATTAAAAAATTCACAAGTTGAACAAACTGTTAACCATGTTGTTTTTTGAGTAGGAGTTGATAAATCAGATAATTCATATATCATATCATTTACTAAAGTCCCATTATCTATTGTTTGTTCTACTATCATATAATTAATTTTATATTTCTAATGTTGGTATACTACCTGATGTCCAAGCTGGTGTTGCCATTAAATCAAGCATTGGTTGATATTTTAGGTCCATTACTAAAAGCCATAACAATTATATTTTAACTACTCTATATTTTCTACCTGTTGTATCAGTATTTTGTAATTCAGTTGCTTTATCTTGTGCCTCTACCTCATTACTATATTCATAAATTGGATCATTTGGATTTAAATGTGCTACCCAAATCATATCACTTCCTGGTATAAATTGCATTTGCACTTGATACATAACTTTTTATATTAATCTATAAGTTGTTTTTATATTCCAAGTATCTCCATTTATTGTTGCTCTTAATAAAGCATTAGCACCACTTAAAGCTACACTCATTGTAACAAATGTAGTACTTCCAATGTCTATTGTTGAATTATCAGTAAATTTTATATCACTACCATTCCAGACAGACATCACTGTACCAGCTCGAGCATTACCTCCACTTGAAGCTACATAATCAAAAAAACCAGCTCTAAATGAACCTGTGGATATAGAGACAATTGTTGTTGTACCTACACCAGCTGAAGTTCCTTGAGCTGAATGAAGGGAAGAAGAAAGGTGCAGAGAGCCAGTTATAGTTAAATTAGTTGAAAAATTACCAGATCCTACTACATCAAGTGTATATTTTGGTACTAATGTTCCTAAACCAAATTCACCACTAGCACTTAGTATTGCTTTTGTTGATCCTTGAGGTTGAAACCTAAAATCTTTATTATTAACCCCTATATAACCATATCCTACATTATTTTTTAACTGAATATAAACATCAGGATCAGTATTAGTTTCAAAATTAGCTATAGTATTTCCACCACCATTTGATAATATATCAAGTGTTGCAGTAGCATTAACTCTATTAATACCAATAGTATTATTTCCTTTTTGGAATATAATACTTTTTGCTAATGATCCTGAATTTTGCCAAATAGGAATATAATCTTCAATTCCATTGTTTGCATACCCAGTTATATATGAAGCAGTTGATGCAAAAGATGCTGAAGTTGCTGTACCTTGTAAACTACCTGTAAATGATTGAGCTACAACATTTGTAGCTACTGTTAATGAGTTTAAAGCGGCATTTGAGCCACTTACAATGACTTTTTTCCAATTTGGCATAGTAATATAAATTTACACTGTGGTTAGATACATACACTTATGCCGTGTATATGCCTACTTCCTTTTGGGCCTACAGTATGTTTGTTATAAATATGAAAAAACTAAGGTAACTTAGAATAGTATGTTTGAAACTTTAAAACAAGTTCATAGACTTTTTGAACATGCTCACCTTTAAAATTAGCATCTTTAATCATCATTAATATTGTTTCTACTTCACTTTTAGTAAGTTGTAAAGTAGGTAGAGGAGCATTTGATGGCTCCTCTACTTTATTAAAAATAACATTTTTTGCATTAAAAGCCATAACTATTTTCTTAAATAATTTTATCATGAATAAATATAAATATCTCCAGTACCACTATCAACATATATATTACCAAATCCATTAGTTGAACCACCCCATGTTGGGTTTCCAGATGGAGCACCTGCCGCTTGTTTAGCTGTAACAGCAAATTCATCAGCTGTTAATGTAGAAGCACCAGCATTAGCATCTCCAGCTACAGCAAATCTTCCATAAGTACCTGTTGATGTTGATTCTAAATAAAATGCTGAACCTGTTACTCCACCTGAATTAACAATAAAACCACCATCAGTTAATGATGTTGAACCAGAAGCTAATAATATAAATCTATCAGCTATTACAAGTGAAGTTTGGTTTTGGAAACTAGCTGTACCAGCAACTGTTAAGTCACCTGATACTGTTAAATTACCATTAGCTGTAGCATTAGCACCACTTAAAGAAAATACTGATGTACCAGCACTTGATTGAATATCATTACCACTAACTCTAATATCACCAGCAAAAGTTGTTAATGTATTACTTGTTAAAGAAATGTTTGTATTTCCATCAGATGCTTTAATATCATTACCATTAACTTGTAAGTCACCAGCTACTGTTACATCAGCTGAACTTAAAGTAATGGCAGTTGTACCACCATTTGATTTAATATCATTACCATTAATGGTTAAGTCACCACCTAATGTCACATTATCTGGTAAACCTATAGTTACTGTTTGACCAGAAACTGAAGTTTCAACTTCATTAGTTGTACCAGTAATTATTAAACCTTGAGTTAATAAACTAACTGAGCCACTAGTATTATTTGATCCACTAATGCTTAAAGTAGAAACTAAACCAGTCAAATTACTACCATCACCTTGGAATGAACCACTAAATGAACCAGATAAGTTTGAACTAGCTCCAGTTAATTGAATTGAAGTAGTACCAGTAATTGTAGTACCACTATCTGTTAAACTAGAATTAGCAAATGCATTTCCAGTCCATTTTGTAATTTTATTAGAACTTAAACTAGAAGCTCCAGATACAGCTACTGTAGCTGCAGTACCACCATTGTAACTAAATGCTACAATACCAGTACTTTGAGATAAAGCAGAACCAGCTGTTGCTATTACACCAGTTAATCCACTACCATTACCTGTGAATGATCCACTAAATGAACCACTTAATAATGTAGTTGAAGCTAATGAGGTTATCTGTTGATTTGTACCAACATTTAATTGACCAAGTACTGCATTACTACCTGATACTATGACTTTTTTCCAAGTTGCCATGTTTTTTGTATTTTATGGTGACACATCACCTGTTCCGATATACATATCATAAGAGGTAAAATAAATACCTCCTTGTACTGGAGATGGTGAAGATCCTGTAAATGTTTTTAATATTGTTACACCTTCATTATTAATAGTAAAAGCACTACCTGTAGAATCTTGTATTAAAAATATATTAGTTACAGATCCTGTTGATACTAATGTTAAAGTTCCATTATCTACAAATGAAAGAAAACCTTTAGAAGCAGTAACATGAAATGGAGTTTCAAAATCTAAATGGGTACTACCAGATAAAGTACCAATAAAACTACCACTAAATGTACCTTCAAAATATCCTGAGGCTGTTGAAAAAGTACCAGTGGTAGCTGTGACACTTGTTCCAGCATCTACTGAAGTAAAAGTTACAGGTCTATTCTGGGGCGCTATTTTTAAAAAAGTACCCATTATTGTTTATAATATAAAAACCAATCATCTGACCCACTATAAAATAATCCTCCAGTTACAACAGTTGGTGTGTTTAAAATTTCTTTAAATTCAACAACTCCTTGTTGATTTACTTTAAATACTTGTTGTCCATTATCTTTAATAATAAAGAAATCAGTGCTAGATGTAGTTGAATTAATTTCAACATAACTACCACTAAATAAAAATGTACCTTTGCTTCCACTTAGGTAAAATGGTATGTCTATCTGATATCCTTTAATTAAACTACTCATTTTTAAGAAAATTTACCTACAACTGAGATTCCATTAATTGTTGTTAATTCATAACCTAGCCCAGCTGTATCTATAACTATATCAACATGAGCTCCATTTTGAGTTACAGATGTAATAAGATTATTAGGTATAAATGTTGTGTTAATTACAATAAAAAATTGTGTTTTATCTGTTGGAGGTAATGGAGATGGAGCGGCATATATAGTGCTATTTAACACACGTATAGTGCTACTATTTAATAGAGATAAACTAGCACTAGACTTAGTTACTACAGTTGCTAAATATGTTACTACTTCATTTGTCATGTCTACTATATTTGATGTTTGTTGAGCTACTGGAAAATTAACAGCACTAATTATATTTTTCTTAGCCATACCAGTACTAAATATTGTTAAATTATCAGTTTCTAAATTAAATACCAATTGAGCTTTTGATAAAAATTTCTTTGAATAAGAAATATCTCTATTTACTATGTCTGGAATGATATATCCATTTAAAGTAATATCAAAATTAGTTCTTGTAGTTCTATCTTGTCCTACACTATATTCTGTAGATGTAGTAAAAGAACCAATATTTGCTCTAAATTGGAATTTACCTTCTTCACCCCAATATGTGTTAGCAGCATATTGTAATGCTTCTATAATTTTATTATTTTGCTCTAAATGGTTTGTAAATACAACAGCACTATATTTTAAAGTAATATATTCAGGTGTAACAACTAATCTATATTCTTTTACAGGTATTCTATTTGTTAGAGCGGTGAAATTATCATATTGATTTTTCTTAGTATAACTTGATTCAAATACATGTAAATTTTGAGGATTATTAGCATCAATTTTATTACCTAATCCTCTATTAGCCTCCATACTATCACGCTTTAAAACAATAACAGGAGCTATAAATCTACCTGAATATTCTCTTAAATATCCTTTTTCTTGTATTGTAGACCAACGTTCAGGAAAACCATACATTACAGGAACTTGAATTCTATTTCCATCTTGTAATATAGAAGGTTTAATTTTATTTTCAATATATTTTATAATAGTTGTATCAATATCTATTAAATTAATAGAA
>Ga0194115_10008060_pt1 | contig 10288 bp, 7 predicted proteins | sample TA2MahsurfametaG_3_FD_148656 | JGI IMG/M metagenome (GOLD analysis project Ga0194115, IMG submission 148656) | Freshwater microbial communities from Lake Tanganyika, Tanzania - TA2015002 Mahale S4 surface | ecosystem: Environmental > Aquatic > Freshwater > Lake | place: Tanzania: Lake Tanganyika... | reverse complement strand
ATCGGTTTGCAGCAGTTGACGGGCGCTACCGTCGATCAATTTGCTAACCGGGATTTCTTGCCCAGTGGCGCTAACCCACGCAGTGCCGTCCCAGGTCTTCAGTTCGTTCGGGGTCAGGCTTGTGTCGAGCCACAGTTCGCCCGTGGAATTGCCTGTTTCGCCACCTGCGGCAGGGCTTGCGTTTGGTGCTGTCGTACCGACGTGGACTGGGCCAGCTTTGATCAGAACGCCAGTGCTGGTCTTGAAAAATATCCCAGGGCTTGTCGAGTTGGTGTTGACCGCCAGCTGACCGTCGCTCATGCCAGCAGGCAACGGGCGCTTATTCGCAGTGCTACTGCGCAGATGCTGGAGAGCCATTCCTTAACGCCCGTAGGCCGGAAATCACTCCTACATACTAAAACGTTCCATCATCAAGCTCACTTGTAAATGCCACAGTACCGCTGGCATTTTGGAAGGTAATCGTCCGGTCCGCCGTCGGGTCCACAACGGTCAACGTAGTTTCAAAGTCGTTTGCAGTCGAACCCTCGAAAACGAGGTTGCAATTATTCAGCAAAAGATTGCCGGTCATTGTGTCGCCGGCTTTAGCGACTTTTTCGTCGTCTAACTCTTGGATTGCGCTTTGTACGTTTGTGACGCCGATATTGCCGTAAGGCGTAAAGCTGATATTCGTTGCGGTTTGACCGGCAATAGCGTTGGAAACGTCGATCAGTTCCCACGTTGTGCCGTTCGACAGGATCATGTCAGGCGGCGCCAATGCTTCTGCCGGTGCATTACCCGTGCCCGTGCCGCTCTCGCTAACAACGAGGTAGTACCGGCTGTTGGTACTAGACGCTGCCGGCAGTGCTGCGCCAATCGTTAGACCAAGTGCAGAACCTGCAGCTGTGGTCGAATCCACTTGGTTGACGCTGGCGTCGTATGTACCAGCGAAAATCAGCTCACCACTGGTGATCGTTACTGGCAGCCAAGCACTACCGGACCAGATGTAAAGGTCGCCATTGAGTTCGTCCCAGAAATACTGCCCTTTGAACTCAGCAGCAGGGAACGTGACAATGCCTGCAGTCGAGCCAGCGCCGCCAAACTTTACGGTTGATTCGTTGGCAAGCTTTGGACCTGTAACCGCGCCAGATGCAAGTCGTGTTGCGGCAAACGTGCCAGACGTGATCTTGTCTGCCGACAGCTCAGGAATATCCGCAGCGACCAGCGTGTCTCCTACGGTTACGTGCCCTTGTGCGTCAACAGTGACTTTGGTGTAAGTGCCAGTGTCGGTGGAGTTTGTGTGGCCGATTGCGCCATCGACGGAAACAGAAAGGCCGTTGGTTGGATAGACGCCGCCAATCGTTCCAGAAGTTGCGGGCGGTAAATCTGCAGCTGTAATGTCGCGCCCGGCGGTAACTAAACCTCGAGCGTTGTATTGAACGAGGTAGTAATCACTTGTGTTTGCAGCGACTGTGTTGTCGATCCGGAGCGTATCGCCGGTTAGTGCCAGACCGTTGCCGTTGATTTGCACAGCACCTTTGGCACCGCTGGTAGCGGTAGGAAGGTCTGCAGCTGCGATGGTTCGGTAGCTAACTGCGCCAGCCCCGCCGCTGGGACCAGCGAGAAATTGTGCGGCAGCGCCTGTGTTATCAAGCGTGGTGGTGATCGTTACTTGGTCGCCGGATGTTGTGACCGCGATATTGACAATGCCGCTGGTGTCGCCAACGACGGTGTTGATTGAGCCGGCTGCCTTGATGCTGACCCAGCTAGAACCGTTCCAGCAGTAGATCTTGCTGTCGTCAGTATCCAGTGCGATCTGACCGACAAAAGCACCGCTGCCGGGCAGCGTGGTAACTAAATCAACCGTTGATTCGTCGGCAAGCTTGGCTGCAGTTACGCCGTCGTCGGCAAGCTGCGTTGCGCCTACCGCGCCATTGACCAGAGCTGAACCAGCAATTTGCTGACTGCCGAACAGGATCTTGGCGCCAGGGATTGTGGCGTCAGCAATCAAAGTGGTGGCGTTACCGACCAGATCGGTGACGGTGATCTTCTTGGTTTCGCTGGCGCTGTTATCGACGATTGCGAGCAGGTCGCCTGCTGCTAGGTCGCCACCGGCAAGTGCGGCAAGTTCGCTGATGCGTAGGTCGGCCATGCCCCAGTGCTCGCGTGGCGGTTACAGTTACACCGAGTCTAAGTCTTACTCTGGTTCTTCCAGCATCAGGTAAGACGTGGAGTCCTGCTCTAGCTCCAGCTTGCCGGTGTCTTCCTGTAACAGGAAACGTTTTTCCTGCGTTTGAGCGCGGAGTTTAATTGGCCCTGTTGCCACAAAATCAATAGCTGCCGTAATAACGCTGTCCGGCGCAAAACTAACTGCGGCGTTGGTAACTAATGCATCAAACTCCCACCACAAGGAATCATTGATTTGCGTGGCGCCAAACGATCCAGCCTGTGCTGTTGTGTCTGCCGCTTTGATGTAAAACTTGCCGTGAAAAATTGAGCCGACTTCCGTGCGCAAGACCAGTTGCATCAGGTAGTTAACTGATTCTTCGCCTGTATTTGTAACGTAATCCCAGTGAGCGGTTAGTCTGCCGCTGCCTGTAATTAAGCTGCTGTACTGCTGGCGGTATTCGTCACCCAGTACAGATACATCAACAACTTCTCTGTTTGTGTTGAGTTCGTACTCGGTAACGTCTCCCAGGATCCGCGTGTCACGATCTCGCACCACGACACGGACTGGAATATCGCGTGCGATTGCGGCAAGAGGAACCAAGCCTGCCGTGCTGCCTTCCAAGCTGTCGGCAAATGTGCTGTAAAGCCTGATTCCGCCGAGTTCGTCAATAAAGGCGTACCAGTTGCCGCTTGGGTAAACGGTGTTATCTGGCCAGCCGGATGCAGCGACAAAATCTAAATTTGTGCCGTCTGTAGTGCTGATCTCCAGCAGATCGCCGGTCAGCAGTGAGCCCTCTTCAAAATCAAAACTGAAGCGATCACGACTAACGTTTACATCGCTTGGGTTGACGACAGATTCTTTGACGCCTTCGCCTGATTTGCGCGTCAGCTCAATCGTTCCAATTTGTCCAAGGTAGATACCCATTAGATCGTTACCGCAGTCAGCGCACCAGTGCCTTGGAAGCTAATGTCTGCGCGGCTAACTTCACCGACACTTGCGCCAAAGCTGACGCTAGTGATGTACACGTTAAGTTGTACATCGTGGTTGGTGTTGCCTTCTACAAGGCGGAGCGTTAGCGCAACCGTGTCGGATTCTGTTACACCAGCAACTCTGAGTACTTTCTTGAGTGCTGTCGCGGCGTCGTTTCTGCCGTTGCCGTCGTTGTAGTACAGCAGGCTGGCGCTGCCGTTGAATTCCTGTACGCCAGGGGTGTAGCTGCGCTGGGATTCGCCGAGCGTGGTGGTCTCCAGCATTTCAAGGCTGCCGGTCAAAGTCCAGCTGCTGACCTTGATTTGCTCGGTGCCGTCGAGTAGCAGGCGACCGTCTTTGCCGGTGTAAACCTTAGCCATCAGAGGACACCCACCAACTTCACTGTAACGCTACTGATTCCAGGGCGCACCGAAGTGATTTGCGGTGGTCCGTCGTAACGCCACTGATTACCGACGGAAGCATCAATAGCAGCGCTATTGCCGTTCCAGCCAGAACGAAATTCAGTGGGCAGCGTAAATGTCGTGAATCCGCCTTTAGTTTCGTCGTAGTGTGCAACAAAATCGTCGGCGTCTGTGTCAGGGATATTGTCGTAGCCAAGCTCCAGCGTCATGCCGGTGCGCTTGTCGCCGTACAAAATTCGGATCTCAGCGCCGTTCTGTGCTTTATATGTTTTGTACTGATAGTCGCCAGCGGAAAAACTACGGCTGGCTGGTGCGAGGGCTGGGTAAGCCATTACTCAAGTCCGTCAGAGAGCACGTCAAATTGCCCTGAAAGCGGCGTCACGTCTTGTGCAATGATACTCCGCCCTTGACTGTCAACCGGGAACTCGGTGGCTTTGATGCCCACAATCCCGTCTTGGTCAATATCCAATGCCTCAATCTGGTACACGTTTTCGTAATTTGAGCTAACAGCGCTCTTAACAGAGAAGATTGTTCCAAGCAGCGATGTGGCTTTGCCTGTTGCATCAATAACGAGATCGCCTTCCGCAATCGTTGAGCTGACCTGATCCCAGTAGAAAACGGGATACGTTCCAGTGGTTAGAGGTTCTGTGCTGACAACAATGCCGTCGGCTTTGACGATGCCATTGCTGACGGGGTTGTAGGGGCTGCTGGCTGTAGCAACTTTGATCCAGTCGCCGGGTTGCAAAGCGTTGCCGTCAGGCATTGTTTTGAAGCTGACGGAATGGGTTACGTGCTTACGCAGCGAGAGGAAATACTTTGCGATCTTGATTGCGTGACTTGTTGAAGTCACATGGGACATGTCAAATTCTTCAAAAGGCTTGTTGTTATCGCCCTTGTAGCAGACAGTTACCGTGCGCTCTTCGGGGAATTGATTTTCACGTTCCTTGCGGTACAGCACCGTAGCCTGGAACATCTTGCGTTCCTCAAGCGGCAGATACTCCAAGGCAAAACTGTCTTCAATGATGTTGCCGTCAGTGAAGATTGCCCGGATGGGGACTTTGATCGTGCCATCAATAATGTTGTTGCTGTTAATCGGCAGTGCCGGCTCGATTGAAAAGACGCCGTTTTTGGTCGCCAAGTTGCACAGCATGGATGGAGCCTTGCTGACTAGGTAAGAGCGAACGTTGGTTCCCTCAGCGATCACGTCGTCGAAGAACAGACCGTTGGCACGCAGGTACGCTCCAGTTGCTGCTAGTTGTGTGCGATCAATCAGCTCTTGCGAAATAATGCCGCCGACGCCAATGTCGCTGTTTGTCAGAAGGTAGTAAGCAAGGTCGGTAAACAAGTTGCTGGGTCCAGTGCCGCCGTCCGTTAGGCGCTCCACGTTGACGCCGTTCTTCATGTACAGATAGAGCTGATCAACGCTGTTGATGTTGAAGCCGGATTTGAGTTTTAACCCTGTTATGGCAAGGTTTTCGTATTGAGGGATGATGTTTTCTTCCAGTGATTCGTTAACGTAAACAATTTCGTGCTCGGGGCCTTCATCGCACGAGTGGGTAATTAAATCTCCGTAGTGGGATACTTCTGCAATTCCGGGGAACTCTTCAAACTTGCGCCCGATAGTTGTGGGCACCAGAATCTGCGTCTGGTTTAGGCTGTCAACGCGGAAAATGGCTTCCCATTCGACACCGGCTGCATCGTAAAAGCGACGCTTGCGGAATACATCGTTGGCTGCCCAGTTGCCGAAACCCGAAACAACGGAAACGCTTTCAACGCGCCACCACAAGTTGCGCCCATCTGTTGCTGTTGCGCGGGCTTGCTTGTAAGAACGCAGCGTTATCCTGAGCGTTATTTCTCGATCACCACTGATACCTTGCCCGGCGTCGGTGTACACAATATCGAATGTGTAGACGGCACCTTCGCCCAAGTTGTTGTAGAAGGGGTCCAGTCCTGATTTGGTTGACCAGACATTACTTTCTTTGAAGTTGTCGGCGTATGTGTTGGTTCCGTACTGCACCAGTCCTTGATAACTGACGCTGCCTGGCGCTGCTCCAGTGGCTAGGGAAACAACGTCCGTTTCGCCGTATTCACTTGGCCTGTCGATCATTTCGCTTAGCTGCCAAGTGCTACTGCTGATGATTGCTCGATACTTGGATCCAATCGTAAAGGTGCCGTAGTCAGTGCTTACGGTTGTTTCGCCGTAAGAAGAAGAGCTATCGAGTTGCCAAACTTCCTCATTTGGATCAGCTGTGTACACCAGTTCGCCGGATGTAGCCGGGCGAATCCTGAACTCGTACCGTTCGCGTTTGGCGTGGAAAATGCGCAGGAAATTGTACTGATCAACAGGTGAGCTGCCTTTAACGCAGAACTTTTTCAAGAAGACCCAATCCGCAGAGCCATCGGGGTTTTGGTGCGCTGGGCGAACGTAAAGCAGGAAGAACGATGTTCTTGCGCCGTAGGTGTTGCGGTACGACGTTGTGATTTGAGTTTTGTCGTCGTTGTATTCGATCAGGTCTTCTGGCGTTGGAATCGCATTAAAGTTGCAGATATTGTTGAAGCGCAGCCATACATTTGATTTCAGGCCGATCTCGGTTACATCGCAAGACTTGTTGTTGACAATCTCAGCCAGTTCAACTTGGCATATAGGGAAAAATGCTTCTGAAATGTCAGGTCCGATCAGGAAGGTTTCTTTTTCGACTTTGTTGATGCCAACTACGCCAATCTTGTTTTGATTCTGGCTCCAGGTTTCAATGCACTCCAGATAAACTTCGACGTGCTCTGTAATGCCAGGTTCAAAAATATCTGCGCTGCGTGATGTGACGTTAAACATGCAGCGACCGATCATGAAGTACGTTCCAACCTTGAACTGAGAGTCAAAGCGGACGTTCTCGTTATCTGTGGTACTGCGTACGTCTTCGGTGTTGATGTCTTGGTCGCCAGTGATGTCGTCACGGGACCACTTCGGGGTTGTTTGCTGTCTGCCGTAACCAACAACAATCTTGATAGTGTCGCCTTCTTCTACTGTGCGAATAGCAACGCCTTGGAAAGCAGGGTCGGCAACAGGCACTTGGAAGCCTTCATGCTCGACAACGCCAACATGGCGACCGTAATTACGCCCCACGCCGGGCATACCGCTGTTGTACGGGTCTACTAGGTCTTCGCCGCCCAGCACGGAATCCATATCGGCTTGGGCAACAATTCGGTATTGCCTTGCCGCTTCTTTTTGTGCGTCCGCAAAATCCTTACCGTCAAGGTTAGGAACGCTGATGACTTCCCAGTTCAGGCGGTAAGGCGTTCCATTTGGAATGGCGGTGTAAACGCCGAAAACTGTTTGAGATGAAGGTGTATAGCTGTGGCAAAAACCTGGACGACCACCGCCTAGACGGGTCGGGCAGAAGAAAGCCTCTTCGTCGTATCCGACGGGTGCCGGTTGTGCCAAGGCGCCGTAACGCAGATTGCGTCCGGTAAGGCGGCTGCTGCTGTTATCGTCAAAACCGCCTGTGTAATAAAACTGATAGCTTTCATCCTGCATCGCATCCAGCGTGTTGTTGCCGAGAAAAATCCCGGTAACATCGCTGCGTTCCATCGGCGCTTGGCCGGCAACCATCTGCAACTCAATAACTTGGTGATTGCCGAAACTTTTGATGCGGCTCCACACAAGTAGCGGCGAAATTAAAACACCGCCGGAGTAGTATGCCTCGCCTAAATCATCTGTAAGTAGTTCTTGTTTTGTAAAAACAATGGGTACGCGAACGCCGTATTTCGCTAGCTGTTGCTGGCTACTGAAGCCGTATGTGGGGGCATAGCTTTGAGCACCGGTGGCGTCTTCAAGTCGAGTTAGTTTCGCTTCGTCTGGGTCGTCTGCTGCGTACGATTTAGGCTTAGGCGCTAAAAAATAAGATGCTGCTGTGAAAATAGCGCCTACAACAAGACTGACAAGAATAGTGGTTACAGGTACATTTCTAATATCAGGAATATGTTCATATCCTGCGGGGCGAACGACGGCTTTACGGTGCAGTTCGCGTACAAATTGGCGGTAATCGTCTTCGCTACATTCCAAGGCAGCGATCAGCTGCTTTTCCCACGGAAGTAGTGGCAGCGGGTCGAATTGCTTTCGATAGGGGACCATGCGACCGCCTTCGATAGCTCGCTGATACGCAGGATCCCCGATTGCCATACGACGCCAAATGCCCAGCTATTTTGTGGCGCCAGAGCCACGTCACCATCGTACAGAGAATCGTGTACTCTCACACCCCACGTCAGTAACGCCCGCAAAACCATCACCTGAGAGCCGCTGTACCACTCAGAACGCAAGGGCGGACAGGGCAAACCCAACCGCGTTCTAACCTCATACACAAGATTGATGCAGTCTGTTTTGCCGCTGCTTGGGTGCGCCCCAAGCTCATACGGCATACCGAGCAGGTCAAGCATTAAAAACGCACGACTGCGGTAGTGGGAAGACTGCCGACAAGCTGCTGGGTCAAAATCTTTTTGGGCACGTCCACCCCGACAGCATCCAGAACAGATGCCAGTTCCAGCTTGACGGCTTGGTTGTCCCAGCTGGCAGAAACAATCTGGGAGATATATGTAGACAGCAACTGGTAATCCATCTTGTCGTCGGGATTCACGAGCAAAGTGCGGACCCTGCAGACCCAATAATCACGCACAGCGGTTTCGATCCAGCCGCGAGTCAGGGAATTATTGGGAAAAATCAGTGATGCTGGCTCGTTGTCTGCCGCGTTAGTGACGGTGACGCCGGTAAAACCGAAGGCCAAAAAGCCGAACGTATTCACCTCGCCAGTATCGACGTTTGTGAAGTAGGCGTCCTCACCGATGTAGAAATTTTGGAAACGGAAAATTGTGCTGCTGTCCGGCGACCGGACGTTTAAATAATGCGCCAGTGAATACGTGGTGCTCATTTGAGACCGAGGCGGTTACGGGTGGAAGCTGATTGCTGGAGCTTACGCATCGCCAGTTGCTCACCCTGTATAGCGCCTTGGGCCGCGGCTTGCTGCATACCAGCCTGGAATTGATCGGCGGTGACGTAATCAACGCTATTGATGCGCTCCACGCTGTAACGAACGTCAATCGGTGCTGCAACAGCGGTGCTACCACCTTGTGTTGTGCCCACCTCGCCGCTGCTTGGGATGACGCTGCTGCCACGGGCGCCGGAAGCGTAACGGCTCATTGCGCCACGCATTTTGCTGGCCGGGATGACGTACTCAGGCTCGCCGCCTTCACCAATTAAGCCCATGGTCGGGCTGGTTACTACGCCGCCATCTGCAAATGCCTCGAAACCACCAGGCCAATACGCGCCTTCCTTGGCTGGTTTGTAACCAAAGGCCATAGCCAGAGAAGAAATTATGCCTGTACTGTCTCCACCGCCCAGAACGCCCAAGGCTTGAGCGATGGCGTACATAATCAGCATGTTTCCAATAGTTGCCAGCAAATCAGCCCCAAGGTCTTTTAGTGCATCGCCAAAGTTTTCTGTGCCTCGAACTGCTGCGTCTAGTGCACTGCTAAATGTGCTCGCAACAGTGTTTGAAATGCCGTCAAACAATTCTTTTTCCATTTGAAGCTTGGCATTAGCAGCTTCTTGCGCTTTGGTTAGCTTGTTGATTTCTGCAATCTTGCGGCGTATTGCTTCTATGTCAGCATCGGTTAGCGTAATACCTTGCGCTTTAAGCTGATTTTCTATTTCAAGGAATTGAAGAGCTTGTTTTTTAATATCTGTATTTGCTTGGAGCCGCAAAAGCTCCATATCGAGACCGTTTACAACATCTTCAATGGCTTTTGTTCTTTCGTTGTCAATTTTGGCAAGTTCTCCAGCGACCACGGATTGAGCTGCATCAATTTCTGCTGCTGCCTTTGCTAGTAATGCTTGCCGTTCACGCGCATCAGTAACGCCATCAAGACTGCCTTGAAGCCCAGCGAGAATTTGCCCGATGCGTTCTTCGCCTTGCAAACGTACAGCTAATTGTTTGTCGCCAGCAATTTCGGCTTGCGTAATCTTGTCGCGTATTTGCTGCTGCTTTTGGATAGCATTGGTTTCAATGACAAGGCCACGCAAGCGTGCCTGCATCCGTGTTGCTTCATCTGCTGCGCTGCTGCCGCCTGCCCTACCACCGCCGGTGCGGCCAGTGCTTGTGCCTGCGCCAAGCGGAGGCAATGCGCGTTGCCCTTGCGGTGCGGTGACTTGCGGCTTGACTTGCCCTGTGCGGATGCCATAGGCTTCGATCAAGTCGCGTTCGCGTTGGGCAGCAAGTTCTTGAAACTGTCTATTGCGCTCAAATGGATCGGCTATGCGGCGAAGACTGACAATATCTTCTGCTTCTTTTTGTGCTTGATTTAATATCTGCTTGCGAGCGCCTTGATCTAGCCCAAACGACTTAGCCCTAGCGCCAGTTGCTAGCAGTTGGTTAATTGTATTGATCGCAAAAATAGCTTCATTTAATACCGCCTTAATTGCTGGTGTCAGCGCCGCGCCAATCGTTCTAGCAAGTCCTTCGATGCCATCTTGCAGAGTACTAAACCGTCCGTTTAACGTGTCGCTTTGTGCAATGGCGCCGTTAGCGTATTTGCCGCCAGCCTCTGTAAGGCTTTGAATCGCAAACTCAACCGCTTCAGCGCTGATCTTGCCCTTGCTGAGTGCATCTTGAAATTCTTCGCCGCTTAGGTTGTACTGCTTACGCAGCTCTTGCTGCAGTGCAACACCACGCTCTTGGAACTGCAATAGCTCTTCGCCTTGCAG
>Ga0194115_10008058_pt1 | contig 10292 bp, 7 predicted proteins | sample TA2MahsurfametaG_3_FD_148656 | JGI IMG/M metagenome (GOLD analysis project Ga0194115, IMG submission 148656) | Freshwater microbial communities from Lake Tanganyika, Tanzania - TA2015002 Mahale S4 surface | ecosystem: Environmental > Aquatic > Freshwater > Lake | place: Tanzania: Lake Tanganyika... | reverse complement strand
AGAAATTCAAAGGTGAAAAGAGTTGGACGACATATGTCAACACGGCGACAAAATCACCCACTTGCATTCCAGAACAGCTTGCGGCAGCGCGACAACAGTCCGAAATCGGCGATTCACATCCTAGTTCAAGACAACAAGCACTTCGTTTTTGGATTCCCAAAACGGATAAACTTAGAGCCGTAGCTAGGCACATTTGTAAAATAATCTTTTGTGAAACATTGAGAAACGACAAGGAAGCCTGGACGGCAATACTTCCTGCTTGATATCGTCGAACCGCTTCCCCGAAGCGGCGTGCTTCATAATCTTCGGCAGTAAAGTACTTGACAGTTTCAAAGTTGAGGAGTGAGTCGGTGCAACGACTGCCAAAAACGTCAAGCGAAGACAAATCAAACATGTCAGATACGTTTCAATATCAATGCGGCTTCTATGCCGACGAATACGTACTCGTGCCATTCGTTGTCCGATTGAACAACCGCGTTGCGAAATTTCTTCCTCCACAACGTAACCAAGATTGTCCATACGATATACAACCATACAAAGTAGAACACCGATACTGACAGTTGGAAAACGAGAGTGTGAGAATTTCGCATACCAAAAGACCGAGATAGAGGCTTAATCCATATCCTTTACGTACCGCCTAAAGGTGCGTAGTTGAAGTACGTTGCGAAGATGATACAAACCGTCACACATTCTCCCAATGCCGGAATCAGCCACAGGAATAGGTACTTCATAAGGGTATCGCATGCGGCGATGCCTCGATCCATACCTCTGATGACTTCCCCTAGTTTCTTCCGTAGATGCCAGTCTAAGCTGAGACCATGTAGATGAGCAAAGGTCGTTTCGGACAGCTGAACAAATGCAGCTTGTGCTACCTTTAGGTAAATCAACGACTGACTTTCATTAAAGACAGACCCCATAAATTGAATAACTGCATACGCAATGGAATAGAGGATAGTCGATTTGTAGTCTTGATGCGCCAAAGCCGTGGAAGCCCGGCCAATCGCCATGGGTGACAACAAATTACAGACCTTGGAAAGAATGACACATACCCATGTCAAAATGGCCCTCAATCGATTTACCATGGCCGAATCGGATGTCTGATCCGGCCAGAAATATGGCTTGAGGAGTGTCAACATGGCAGATCGTGGTAGTGTCCGTTCCTTGCGTTGTTGCTGTCCAGTTTTCCCCATGACGGCAAGGGAGGTGGGGAAATCCAAAAAGCAGACTTCCATCACTGCCAAAAGACAGTAGAGACCAGTAATGTTGATAATGACTTCATCATCCATCGTCGAATCTTGGCGTCTCTGTGAATAGACAAGGCATAGTGGAAGCCACAAGAGAAGTGCACCCAGCAAGTAGCCAACACGAGCGACGAATCCGAGACGACGACGTTCTAGATCTCGGACTGTCAACCAGGCACCAGAGGCGATCAATCCGAGAGATACCCAGGATGTATACAATGGAAGGACACGAGATGTACTCGTCCTTCCCGAATAAAGAATATATCCAATATCGATAGCGATGCCGACGCACATGAGACATTGGACCCGAAAGGACCAGATGGATGCCTTGAGTCGAGAGGGGACGACCTGCCAAAGAGGATTTCGATCTACGATTCCTGCATGTCGAGAACCGACCAATGATGTAAGTTCATTGGCTGACTCATCCTGACCAGCAGTGAGTCCAACACTGTGATGAGTCTCTTGGAAATCTTTCGATGTGCTTTGGGAAGCACTCTGAATTGCGTCGACCGAGACACGAAATAGTTGACAAGTCGTCGCAGCCAAACACCACACAACGAATCGATCATCCGAAGACATGATGATGATGGTGGTGGTGACGATATATGACAGAGATTCAGACCAAGTTCTGGATGCTGTACACCGAATATCACTGTCAACAAGTCGTCGATGTCTTCGGACTTGGGACCAAAGTTCGGTGATCTTGGGGGTTCCAAAGATTGCGACAGAACCCGACCGAGACACGGGCAAAGCCAGACGGCAGGAGGGAACCACGGGCAGCCTGAATCACGAATGGTAACGAATACGGTATGCATACATGTAGATACCGTACCTCACTCGGGAGCAGTAAAATCTAGTAGAGGTTTGAGGCGGATGATTCGAAAGTATTTCAACGCCTATGTGTGGAAAAACATTAGAATAATCATCTCTTGCCCTGCTGTAGAAACTTCATCTTCCTGCTGTGCTTCCTCACCGTGTTGTGCGTTGGCGAAGTCAATTCGCCAAAGGTTCCAAGAGGTGCCACCTCCTTTCATTTTGACGCAACGTCGCGCAATAAACATGGTATGCTGCACATGAATGGTACACACCCCACAGCCATATATAATGGTAGTGTATTCACCGTCATGAATCATCCAACCAATCTAGGACGACTTCCCGTGTGGGTCCTCCGAACATGAAATCAGAAATCGTCTCTACGTGATTGATATCGTTTGGTAGAGGAATCCAATTCAGACCGACCGTCTCAGCAAACTGTACTGTGGAGGTGAATGGTACGGTAGTATCTGAATTGCCATGAAGCAGAAGCGTCGCCTGGGGAAAACAACTGCGGTATGGTTTGAAAGAAGAGTTGTCGGATGCATCTTGGGAGACGACGCGAGTAGGGGATAGCTTCTTCCATCCGCCCAAGCTCCCCCCACAGGCGGGCGCCATGGGGGATATCCGTTCTACCCCTCTCGCTGCTTCCCAACGATAGTGACTAGGAATATCGTATACGCCAGATAACCCAATGAACGAATCAATCCTATTGATCGGTAATCGCTCCTGCAAAAACGCCATAGTGGCAATATGACTCTCCGAGGAATGTCCCATGACTGTCATACGGGATGATGGTGGGAGTGCCCGTATTGCAGCCGCAATGTCATCAATTTGACCTTGTACATCCGCAGTGGGGTATGTCCAATATCCCACCAGTGCGACTTGACTATAGCCCGCATTCAAAAAGGGAATCGCTGCCAAAACGAAGAGCTCTGGTGGATAACCGGATCCCCAGGCCCCGCCATGGACGATGATTATCGTATGGTTCCGTAATTGGACGATGGAGGAAGATTGGCCTCTGGATTCGTGATCGTGATGAGATGAACGTATTGCCGTTCATCGGCGCCATAGGAAATCTTTTCAGTATGGACCTTTAGATCCTCCCGCAAGCCATCTAGACCTGGACGTCTTGTATCATTCAGTCTAAGGGTCTTTGCTAACCAAAACAGTGCACCATCCTCACGTCCGCCTAATCGAAGGAAATCTAAAACTGCCCAAGGATATGTTGATACGAAGGTTGGTACTCCAAACCAAACAAGGGAATCCATGATGACACGGATCACTCCAGAATCTCTCATCCAACCTCGTACACGTGTGGGAATAGACTTCCGAGCAGATTGGAAGACATCATCCTCTGGATTCATCGAAGGATCTGGTGTCGATGGGAGCGACCCTCGTGATGACATAGTACTGTTCGTGCTAGTCTCTTCCGTCCGGGCGCTTCGGAGTACACCCTGGGAAGTGGACAGTCGTCGGAATTCTTTGCGCTGTGTTAGTCTCCAGTTGCAATCCATCCCCACAATCCTACCACAAGGATGAGAAGGAATATCTCGTACGACTACATAGGATTGGCATGGATGTAGTAGAACTTGAAGGAGTGCCGCCACACAAGACGCTCGCAGCAGACCCATTGCGCCGTTGGCCCTTGTTTTGGTCCACCACTTCAGATAGTGTCTTCAAAGGGTCAAGACGGTTTTTCTCGTCCACTGGGGTGGATCAAGTCTTGTGAATACAATAATACAAAGAAGTGCAACAATTGTCACAATCACTTTTGTCTGTAGACCTGGTCGTTTCAAAGGATACGCGACGAAAGGTTTGGTTGCCCTTTTCGCCCCATTCGAATACGTGGTTTTCCATTCTTTGCAATGTTCGAACGTGCTTCGTGATCCGGTTATTCGTTGCCAGGTCTATGTATGTACACTATCGACATATGAATAAAGGATCCAAATTCATATGTATTGTAAGTATAATAATCTAATACCAATGCATACATACTATCTTTTTTACGTGCCACGGTCCATATAGTACGTGGACTGGTGTCAACCAAAGCTGTCTCTCTTTTTTGATTGCGTGACATCTGCTGCTTTCCACTTTCTTTCCCCCGGATCTATAAAGAGAATATTGAACCTAGCAATCATGGCCCAAGCGACGTCGCTGAGACTTCTTTCCTTTAACAACAAAAGAAGAACCATTATCTGAGGGAGAAATGACAACTTCGGGGTAGCGAAATTCTATCGAGAAGAGGAATCATTGAATTTGCGCAGGTCTTGGGATACGGAATGGATCGCCATTTCTTTCTATAATTGTCAGTAGCCACAGAGGTTCGCCTCCCCACAGGAGAATGCCTCCGCGTTTAATCGTCCATTGAGTTCGCCCGCGAGGAAAGCATACCTTCAAGATCAAGATTCGGATGGGGATTCCAACGCGTCATTCTGCCGTCGACGGCTGGTGATTAGCCAATGAGTATCTCGGATAGGAATAGATGTTAAATCAAGCTCTCATCATCGTGGGGATGACGAATTCGCCTGCAAAAAAGGGAGAAGATCGAAATCGCTCAGCGGGGGAGCGAAAGGGGCATTTCCACTTCGGAAAAGGTCCCACCTGTTTCTTTGGTTCTTTTTCGCCTTTCGAACGCTTCATGTCAAGGCATCTGTGTCCCATCACGCAGACACATAAGAAATTGCACGCCAAAGAAAATGACCTCCGAACAACAACAACAACAACAGCAGCAGCAGCATCCACAGGAACGAAGGATCGTTTCGTTTCAAGATGAACCTGTACGTCATGAACCTCCATCATTCGAGAGCGGACATCCACCGTTGCACGAACTTTGGTATACCCGAACAGAACTCGCTATCATCAAGAAGGAAGTCGGCCGTGTTCTGATGGAACACGTGGTACACAAACGGACCTCCTCCAAGGCATCTGATAGGACCTGCATACCTGAACTATGGGGTCTAGAACGGCACAATCTCGAACGTGCCCAAGCCAAGAAGGCCGCTGTCAAGCTTATCGTGATGGCCCAGCACCTCCATGGATTGAAGGGAGATCCTGAACGCTTACGTGCAATATCATACGAGGCGACGAAGACGGCTAGGGGCTTTGCTCAAGACCAGGGCATTCGGGATGCATCCCAGTACGAAGTAGATTCGGCCGAGTCTGTGGTGGATGGCTGTATTTCAGACGTTGTTCTTGCGGCGTCGTATGACTTTTCGTCGCAGTGCCACAAGAGATCATTGCTCCTAAAGGACGGTGTAACCCACCATGAACGTCGAGTACGGCAACGTTTTTCTCGGATATAGAAGAAACTAGTTGCCTTTTGTACAAACCTCTGCCACAAAACAATCACAAAAACACTGCACAAACTTGCCTGACTCTCTAAAGGCTTGCCAATCGAGTTTCCTGACGCTAAATCATCTCTCCCACATTTACGATGCGAGGGAAGCAGACTTTGACTCAAATATGGAAATCCACGCTACGCTAACTTGCATTACCTACATCGGATGAGGGACCAAAGGCAGAGATGCTGCTCTGCTCCTCATACGAATAATCCGTCACAGAGGACCTTCCCACGATACAAGCAGAGACTTTCAATGACGAAATGTACTTCTTTATACATAACTTACCAATATTAGCTAACGCGAAAAAGATGCTGAACCGAATTGTAGCCATCTTCGATTGCTTTATTCGTAGACATGGCTACTTGTTAGAGTGTGGCAAATCATTTACGGCAGTATCACTACAAAAGACTAACTTGTCACTTGCCGGTACGACCTTTTCGAAGCGTAATGACGTGAGGTTAGGAAATTCCCTGCATTGGTGGGAATAGTTTTGCACCAAGGTATGACACACGATACTTCTCCGAGTCTTCCATTGTGCCGCGATGCTCGTGATTGTGGATCAATTACCCCGGTCGCTTACAACCGCTTGACAGTGACAGTGACAGTGACAGTGAATCGCTCGAATGTGTGTCATATCATATGACATATGGTTCCATACATATCGTATGCGGTCCAGTACTGGTAGCTATCATACCTCAAACCTCAAACTGAAAGTTCTCGGTTCTATTCTCCCTCAGGACACCTGCCTTTACCTAAATTTACCCAGCAGGTAGTTGCATGGGGGTAGCTAATTAATCCATGCAGTCGAATTTCGAACACGTCAGTGCCTTGACATCTATGTATCCGATCGCTCTTGACAGCGACTGTGAATCCCTTTGACAGTGAAGTATTCACCGACGCCACAAACAAGATACTATTTCTGGTCGATATTCGTCTCGAACAGTCCCTCCCGCGTGTATATAATGACACATGTTATGAACGTTGCGCTTATCGCACTGCTCCTAGTTCAGCTGGGATCAGGTCTAACCGTTCCGCGACGTTGTCAATGCTATCGTGCAACTTATTTAGGATCCCATTCGGTTCAGTGTGACGATGACTCGTCCTTTCTGAAGCATCCGTTGACAAGTCGGGAAAAGTTCATCGCTCAATCGGCCGCGATCGCTACTTCATTAGTTTTTACGCCCTTCGAAGCTGCTGTCGCTCGTGGCAGAGCAACTCTTGACCAAGCCTACGACCGCTATACTCCTCGTGTCTTGGCAGGAGGAGAATTCTACAAGAAAGACTTGCGAAACCTGGTTGCAAAAAATGACTTTCAGGGCCTGAAGCAGGCATTACAAGAACCTCCAAAGAAAAGCAAGGCCGATAGAGCCAAACCTGATGGTGGCACGACCGAGCGCGCCGCTCAAGCTGGGGGGTTTTCGGATGCTCGGGTATTAGTAGCCGCGGATCTGTTCGCTTCTACATTTTCCGACTCCTCTATATCAGAAAAGACCAGGAAAATGCAAAAAGAGGTCGAAGAACTTCGCCTGATCGTTCAACGTATGGAATCGATTGCGAAACAAGGTCTGGGTGAGGAAACAGGTGGTGGAGGGCTGTTTGGCTTTGGTGCAAAAAAATCGAGCAAGGACGAACTGTCGAAAGAACTGAAAGAGCTCTACATTCAAGGTGGCAATGCGTACAATCGATACATTTTTGCTGCAAATGAGGGACTACCCGTGCAGCTGGCGAAACTGCCTTTCCTTTGAGTGAATTGAGCAATTAGATAGTTATCGAAGACTAGAAACGAATGCTACGGACCATCAACGAATGAAAAAGAATATTGTGGGTCGCTCTTCGCTGGATCATTCCAGTTGGGGGCCGCCTACTGGGCCTCATATTCGCGTGGTAGTCAAGATAAAGCTAGTTGCAACCTAGAAACTCGCCTAGCGAAACTCTAAACTTTATGGTTTCGACAGAACTACTTTCTTTTCTCGCAAGATTTGCATCGTGGATTCTCGCGCGTTGTTGACATGTTCAAGAAGATGTTGATAGTGCTTGATTTCCTATCTGAGAGTGACGACCGCGTCGAGGGACGCTTGTGTTCTCACCAATGAAGCCGCAGTCTGCCTACGAATATGTTCATACTCCATTCCAAGCAACATCTGAGTTTCGCCAATGCAAGGAATGTCCGTAGAATCTAGCGTAGCATTCTTCATTTTGACAATCTCCTGACCTTCTTCTTTTTTCCCATGGATAGGAGACGTCAGTCTTGCCGAATGACCGTGCTTGACTTTGGCGACCGACCGAGAAAACCGATCACCTTGAATCTTGTGGACAGAAATCGACAACTCGGAAACTCGAGACATGGCAGGTGAAACATCAAGCTGCACAAACTTTTTGGGCGACAACGAGATGTCGGCGTCGTGATCTGGCGACGGCACCGTTGTCACCTCTTCTGTCGATGTACCTTCTCCTACAGACACTCTCGATGCCTCAGTTACTTGATCCACCCTATGCTTTCTCCCCAGGTATCGGTGAGCAGTATCATCCTTAGCAGGGTGACCGCCCACTACGTTTCCTTTCCCTGCTTCTTTGTCCCGCTCGTCGACCAGGTCTGATAAATTGGTACGGCACGAGATCGCGTCTCGACTTCTAGTTGACGCAACAGTGGGAGGATCAAGACGTTCAATCACCTGTCGACGTTCATTTGGTGGGGACAATAGTTTTCCGCGCACATCAGACGTAGCCGGTGGGTCTTCGCCGGATCTACTCTTCACGACTGCCCTCCTCGGTACAACAGGTGACTTTTCTTCTTTCTTGGACTGGGAATCTATCTCGAGGCTTGCTTGGAATTCTACCAATCCATCCACATCTTCAGAAGCAAAACTACCGACGCTCATCATCATCATTGCTGGGTCAGGGCTTAGACGAACGGTGGGTATGTTGTGGTCGCCAACAATTGGGGACATGTTAACCGCATTCTCGTTAACTTGGCTTCGTTTCCCTGTCTCAAATTCTTTTGGTATAATTCCTGCTTTCATTGTTGTGGCGTTCGCAGTCCTATCGCTTCCCGTTGCCTTCTTCAGCGCGTGTGAAACATCGATGCTCGACTTGACGACCCCCCACCTCGAGCTTTTTTTGTCGTGCGAGGAACCCTTGAGAAGATTCTTCAGCACTGATAGTCCTCTCTTTTCATTCGCCTTCTCTGCTGGCTTTGTCTTCGTATTCGCCGCTTCACTTGTGCCTGCTTCCAGTTTGCCTTGCCCGGCAAGGCCTTCCGGCATGTTTTTGGATTTCACAGAGGTGTTCTTTGGTATCATAACCTTGAAAATGAAAGATGATTTCTTTGTGAGTTTTTTCTCCACTAAATCACGGTCCAGAATACCTTCCGTGTCCTGTCCCGGGTCTTGAGAGTGCACTATTGTCCGGGAAAAATCCTTCTGAATAGTACCTGCCTCCACGGATGACCTAATGTTCGATGGATCCAGCTGGTGCTCGGGGACGATGGCCGTTCGATCACGACGAGAATCACTTGAATCTCGACTGCTATCGTCAGTCCGCTGCGTCCGATTTGTCCGCGACGAATAATGACGTCCAACAGAAGACTCGTTTCGTGGACCTGATCGTTGGTCTCGACGAAAGGAACTGCCAGCGGGCTCCTCTAAATTGTTTCCGAAAAAATGTTCACTCTCCGTGATTTGGCCACTTGCCGGGTGGGATGGTGAGTGGGTTGCTTTCTGCTCTCCCACCAGCTGTGCTGCTATTGATCTGCGCTCTGAGAATGACCGCGGCCTAGAGAGTCCGTCATTTTCCTTTGGGGCTGAGCGTTCGTCTTCATTGTCAGCATTTTCGCCAGTTTTCCATTTTCGACCCCCATTTATTCTTGCGTCTTGAACTTCGATTTTTGTGGCTTTATGAATGGTGCGTCTTTCGTCGGAAATCGCCGTCCTCCCCGTACGGACCGAATCGTTCACCAGAACTGATTCGGCGTCAGTTGCTGACATGCCATCATCGAGCATTTCCCCCGAATGTCCTGCGAAGCTTTTCTCTGTCTCTGGACCCCGCCTTCTTTGCCAAGGAACACCGCCGGCATCATCGCCCGAGCGACCCGTCATCGCTTCGGTCGTCGTACCAGCGTTGTTCCGACCCTTGGTTTTTGGTCTGCTCTTTCCATCAGGTAGGTTTCTGTTGTCGTTGTTTCGGCTATCACCTTCCCCGTTTTGGCCTGTACCCTTGGCCATACCATCTCCCTCACCCACACCAATGTTACGCCTGATATCGCGACTAATGTTGGCGATTCCCTCTGTATCGTTTGACCTGCTACGAATCGGCGTGTTCCGTCTTCGATCTGAGGACGATCGCGCTTCAGAAGCGGCCTGATGATGCGACGCCGGAATAAAGTCTCTAGCCGGGTCCCCCTTTGAATCTTTCCCCTTTGGTGTAGCAGAAACGATGCCCTCTCCCCCGTCCCCACCTCGCTTGCGCCTGATATCGCGTCCGCTGAGGGGGTGAGCGTCGACGAATGCCGCATTGTCGCCAGACCTGCTCCGAGCGGGTGTAATCCGCCTTCGATCCGCAACCGATCGCGGTTTGTGGGAGGCCTGATGAGGTGACACCCGAACCGAGTCCTCCTTCTCCTTTGTATCTTTTCCCCAACGATTCTCTTGCGAGTCAGGCCCAGATGCAACTTCAGCAGCACGTTCCAAAGCGACGGCAGCTTTCGGGATATGAAAAGGAGAATTCCCCTCTGCCTCCATGCCCCGCCTCCCTTTCATATGGTTTCCTCTCGGATCATTACCCCCCGACCTAGTCCTCATTTCTGTCAGATCAGCTGATCTGCTTCTGCTGGGAGCAGGACGCATGCCCAGTCGGCCGTTGCATTCTTGAGCAATAACATCGTTTGGCGGCACAAGAA
>Ga0194115_10008057_pt1 | contig 10295 bp, 9 predicted proteins | sample TA2MahsurfametaG_3_FD_148656 | JGI IMG/M metagenome (GOLD analysis project Ga0194115, IMG submission 148656) | Freshwater microbial communities from Lake Tanganyika, Tanzania - TA2015002 Mahale S4 surface | ecosystem: Environmental > Aquatic > Freshwater > Lake | place: Tanzania: Lake Tanganyika... | reverse complement strand
ATCTCTAAAGTACCCATGCGCCAACCATCGGACATATGAATGGCCATCCCTATCGACGCCTAGGCGAGCCATATCCTGTTCCATCAAGAGATTGCAATTCGGATGGTGATGAAGTTGCCAATCATACTGTGCTTGACAGGTTTCCGTTTCAAATGGTTCTACCAGAGCAGATTTGTATTTTCGACTCCTCGTTCTGATGGATTCTCGGGCTTCGAGGGTATCAGGACTGATCTTCACTTTCGTGTTTGTTTTGTGAAGTCGGTATAGATTTGGTTCAAGACGCTCTGTTCCTATATACGTCTCACTCGATGTTGATTTATAGTACGACCCGATGACTCGTGGTCTTTGAGGAAGGTATTTTGAAGAAATCGGTCTTGTAGAAAGTTTCAAGTGTTGAGTGGGATATTTGCCTGGAATGAAGGAATAATAAACCGTAACGGAATAAAGGACCAATAGCATACTAAACCCCATACATGAGAGTAACGCTGCGACTTTCAACTTGCGTATTGTAGGAAGACTCCGACTTGACTTGGTACGTTTCCTTTGTGAGGAAGATGATGAGAAGGATGACAATGACGTAGTGAATCGAATTGGAAACTTCGTGGGGGAACCATCTTCCGGATATCCAACAGGGATGGACGGAGAAGATGATGATCCCAACAATCTTTTTCGGACGTTATCCATGGATCTTTGTTGAAAAACAAACAATGATTTATTTTATGGCAGGTGGGGGGGAGGAGTGGATGAAGTTGTTTGATAGTTCCTTTACGATATCTTCCGTTCGTCTTCTCTTTGCGTGAAACAGATAACTTATGTGATATCCGTTTTTCACACAAAGGTTTTGCCATCCTCCACCCTCTCACACATGATCGTCACACCTGTTGACTGTGAACAGACAGCGCGTGATGGGTAAATTCCGTTTTCTTTAGGAAAAGGGCATAGATAAAAAAGTCGTGACACTCCACATATCTTTCAAAACAGCGCGTTCGGCCAGCTATGGAAGAACGGGAATATTCGGACGAAAAAAGGGGGGGACTACAGAATTTTTCCACATTATTTCCCCCCCAAAATAATGGAATCTACCACAACGGTCAAAGAGGAAAGAGGAGGGACTTGGTTGGAGAAGGCAGACTTTCACCGGCTATCGTAGATATAGTAGATTCATTGATTCATCCAATTTATATTCACGGACACACTTGACACATTCCTATGCTACCTCGTCGTCGAAGTCGTGCGATTATATCTGGTGGTGGGGTGACTATTTTGCTAGGAGGATTGGTGCTGTTTGTCCTATCATGGAATGTCGGGGTGATGATTGGTACGACGACGTTTGAACAAACACAACGAATCGAAGATAATGATAAGAAGAAGAATACAGGCCATATTCGTGGTGGTGGTGGTGGTGGTTTTGCCTTACAACAAGGGGAGTTGATGATACATACACCATCTGATGATGTAAAAAAATTCCCAAGAACTCTTGTTGGGATCTTTAGTCGTGATGATGCAGATGGAGTAAGGCAACGTAAACACTATCGGACCATGATTTTTGAGATGACGAAAGAAGGAGGAAGTGGATTGAATCATACAAGAATTTGTAGTCTACCTCAATTTTGGAACAAAACACAAAAAGGTCGACAAAGACTTGAACAGGATGAATGTATACTAGTGTATACGTTCGTAATCGGTGCCCATCCGAATGCTACTACTAGTAGTAGTACGACCATTCCAACCGAAATCAACGTCACTAAGCCGACAGACAAGATCGTGATGGAACATATTGTGAATCCATATTCCGACGATGTGAATCTTCCAGACGTGACTCGTCTCAATATTCGGTAAGGGGACGATGTGTGTGTTGTGAAGACGTATGAAACGATTCTTCACCAATGATCATCGGGGCGGTGAGAATCCTGATCTTATTTCCCAACCCTTTTTTTCTCCTCTTGCCTTTCCACGGCCTTACGTCTGCAATGGGCACATGTATACATTTATAAAGGGAAAATGATCATGAAGGAAAATCACAATCATTTTTCTATTACGCGTACCAACATGTCATGGGAGGAGGAGGCGGTGATGATGATGATATGGACTCTCCGCTTTTGGAGTATTGTATGAAGGTAGGTCCGAATACCTTGTTCTCTCTTGACAGGTTCCTACAATTTGCACTTGAGGAGTTACATCCGGCACCCTTTCATCGGGGAGTCATGGCAGGAGTCCTACGAGATAAGGGATATGGTACCGGTATGTCAACCTCCGAGGATGGTGAGCCTTCTACTAAGAGTAAGGGACCTCCCAGACGCGATCAAGCAAGACTAGAAAGCTATTGGGGGAAGGAATTTGATGGCGTCCATCTGTATATGAGTGGACAATTATATCTCCTATCATACGATTTGATTGCATTTATTCTGACAGAGGTCCCCCTCTCGAGAGAACGTGTTGGACCGGGGGGGTATGTCATTGGTCATGACGGACATGATATTGCTAGTATGGCCTTTCAATCACCGACACCACTTCGATTCATCACGATTAGTAAGTCACAACAATTTTGGATATATCCCATGAGGAATAATGAAGATGATTGGGAACGGATGGTCGTCAACGAGATACAATGACACCCGTCCGATGCAGGGGGGGGGAAAGCATCGATAGTAGAGGAAGTCATTTTTCCGAATACGGAACAACCGAGGTACCCCGGGGTGTCGTAATAATGGTCGAAGATGAATCAATCTCCCAGATGCAGAAGACTGACATCCTCAACAGGATCGTGGATCCATGAGTTTCTACCATGAGAAAAATGCAGGGGTTGTCCTCCATTTTCGTTGTGCACAGCAGAAGGTCCAGCATTCCGCAGACGATTTAGGGGTCCATCATCTATAGGAGTTCTTCCGAATAGAATCATATACATCATCAACGCCGACAAAGGATTCGAGGACATGGCCTCCTACAGGATAGGAATGAGAAGGCGTTGTCATACGGTCATTGTGGTATCACTCTCCTCGCCTGTTGATCATCGGATGAAGTGGTACTTTCACATAAAGTAGAGCAACCGTATGCAATGAGAGAAGTCGATATCGTTGTGCTTGTCGCAATAAGCTTTCTCCAAGAGATTGGTTTCGCAAAAGACGTTCAGAATCAAGCTACTGCAAAAAAAGAGGTATGACATCTTTTCTGGCTGGCGAAACGGATAGGAAGCCTCGATGATGGATCATGGAACTCGTTCGAAAATTGACAAAGTTCAAGAAACGTCATCAGTCCCCCCCTTCATCGTTGTGATGCATTGGAAATACCCGACTGGTACATCCGATTGCCGCCAAAAATGGATTTCTACACAGTGACGAATATTCATTTTGCCTCGTTGACTGTCAAACGTCCGGACACGGGGCTATCATACGTTGAATGACGTACAGTATATCATCACAACAGAGACAAGACGACGAACGAGGACGTAAGGGCGGTAGCATCGCAATGATCGAAAGTATGTGGGGTTTAACGCTACAGGATGAGATCCGAGGGTGCCACGGGCAGATGTCAAAGCCTTCTGGAAAACAAATAAGACACGAGTCCAAAAGATAGATCTTGGGATTCCACAGTATTGGATCTGAAGAATACCGTGGGCAATCCACGAGGCGTAGGAAAGCAACAACACACTCAAAGATCTATATCGTCAGTACAACAACATGGTAGGACTTGACGGCGCCAAGGCTGTTTCGTCTTTGTTTCCATTTCTTCCATGAGACGAAAAGAAAGAGTTCTCCGAGATCCATGTCGTACATCCTCCTCGATTCGATGGAAGGATGGTTTTTCTTTGGGTTAGGACACCCGGTATGAATCGTTTCACCACTGACTACCAGTGCGCATAGTCAAGCTTGGATTGCGATCGATCGATCGTTCCACTTCACTTGTAGCTGTGATGGCTTCTAGGAAACCGGGATACCATCTAACGCTCACTCTTTCTGCTGGGACGTCTAGATGTTTGCCTCGGTTTTCCGACCCTTTTTCTTATCGTTTCGAGCTGGGAAGAATCATTTTCTCTGCTAACGTTCAGAAAGGAATGTTCCGCTTTCCCATGACGCTCATTGGGGCGGTCGATGAGAAAAGGCGTACTAGCCCACAGTCAAGACGATGGCGGTCCGCCAGTAGCTCGCATACCGATTTTGACACCAGGAAAAGATTAATGATACACCTATATAAACCGGAACAAAGGACGAACGAGACATGCAAATTTCACGACCAATTTCGCAAGAAACTAGTTGCTTGTATGGATACCGGGTACCAGTACTGTACCAGTCTGTACCTATGATATAGAGTGGGATGTGCCGCTGACTGTGATGGACATATGTCCTCGATGACCAAGAAAGATAAAATCGGCGTCCTTCACCGAGCAGGTCGAGGCCAGTTTTGGTCTTGAATTATGCTTTATTTATGTCTCTTTGATCATTCCGAATGAGTCTATTGCCCCACGTCCACGCGATTATGGCGTTTCGGACAATCTACTCTGTTAATGCAGGTCAAACAGATTCTTCCGTGAGGGCAAGAACGCGAGTGAGCTTTCGACCGCCCCGCAGCGATTGGCGTGCCGCTTTTTCGGGTCATCATCACATCTGTCTGTGACCCCGCCGCGAACGGTAACAGCAGAAAATCTTTATCCATCGAGGTTTGCATACTGCACCTAACACTACCAGAACAACAGTTGTTGTGTTCTTTGGTGACCGAAGCCTGAAGAGGTGGTTAGGGTGATCTAGTCCATTCCTCTATTGCTGGCCCGAGAAGCTGCCGAAGAACCCTCGTGCCATCGTTGGTCGTAAATAGCGTTTCATAGTCTTCCTGTGGGTGTCGACCTCGTTTTTTCGAGTGAATCACCATGGATGTCGTATGTGACCGACGAGAACTTCCATCCATGGAATCGAATCCTATTGACGAATCGTCGGAACATAGTGTGTCCGCGGAAACGACAGCGAAAAAAAGGACCGACAGCTTGAGAAGTCGAATCAATATGTTCGACAATGGGAGTTCCCCCTTTCCCGTGAAGACGAGCGCCAGTCCAAGGGCGGCACGGGAAAAAACTGCACGAAAACCCTTCGCATCACCTGTCGGACAGGCTAACCGCAAGAGCAAATCGTTCCAATCTCCGACCAGTTCGTATTGCTCGTCGTCGTCCATTTCGGACGATGAAGGTCCCGAAGGCGTCGACCAGTTCGTCGAAAACAAGAAGGCGACTGAGACGCCGACCTCTCCTCTTGTCGAGGGTAGTGAAGGTGCCGTAGACGATGGTACATCCAAGGATGAGACGGCTCTTTCTCGTGCTAGTGGCTTGCGGGCGAAGATGAAAATGTTTGAGCACCGCAGTCACGAGACCGTGGACGACAGTGCGATTCGTCCTGAAGGTAATTCAAAACCTTCGAAGTTCCGGGTGGGAATGCGAGGAAGCCTTCATGGTCATTCTGAGCACATTAGGAGTAATAGTTCTGCGGAACGTTCTACTTCTTCGTTCCTCGCTAGCGCTAGCGTGTCTGATGTCGAGGACGATGTCCCCGCGGAAGCACCTAGAAGGAGTTGGAAACAGAAGCTTGTACGGACAAAGGTCCACGAAGACATTCCTCCTCCAAGTATTCAGGACACATGTGAGCAGGAATCTATCGAAAACCCCGCTGGGTCAGTGACTCCCAAGGTGAAGAGCTGGAAGACGAAGCGTATCGTGCCAGCTGAGAAAGTCAATGATGGTCAAACAGAAGCTAACGTGACATCAACTACCGGGACGAACAAGCCGCGCGGTGATCATGACGGTGCCGATACCACCGAAACTGAGGCTCCCAAGGTGAAGAGCTGGAAACCGAAGCGTATTGTTTCTGCGCAGACAGCCAAAAATGATGGTCACGAAGACGCTGCTTCGGCTCCTGTAAGCAATGGCCTCACCCGCGCGGTGTCAGCTGGCGCAGCAAGCAATGATCTCGAAGCCAATACTTCACCACAACCAGAACCTACTCGGAAGAAAAGCTGGAAGACGAAGCGGATCATTTCTGCAGGGGATGTTGATGACGGGAAGGAGGCAGCTGTTGTACCATCCGCCAACAAGCACAGTGATGCCTTGGAAGCTCCACAGACACCCAGGTCTAGTTCTAGCACAACAAAGGACAAGAAGCTTCAAGATCGTATTAAGATGTTCAACAACAAGCAGACGTCACCAACACCCCAAAAGGTATTCCTAGGCTCGAACCAGATGACCAAGCTTGTTCAAAAGAAGGAAGAAGCACAGGACGTCTCCGAATTGAAGTCCAAAATCAATGATGGAGCTAGCAAGAAGGAATTCGAGGATTCCTTTAGGAGTGAGGATCTCGTGGGGCCACTCGTAGATGAACCCATGATGAGTCTAGATCGCTCGCTCAACATGGACAACATGGATAAACGTTTGACGCGCACAAAAAGTTTCGTCCGAAGAGGACAACTTAAGGCACAAAATTCTAATTCTGCATTGATCCGGCAGAAAGACAAGGATAAGAATGCAGTCTTTGCAAATCACGCCGTCATCATCGAGGAAGATATTTCATCGGAAACTTTGCCCGAATACGCGAAGGATAAGACTGAGACGAAGACAATCATGACAGCCTTGCGGAAAAACTTCGTTTTTGAAGACATGGACGCAAACGAAATGGACAAGCTAGTACTTGCCATGCAGGAAGTGCATGTGACCCCAGGGAGAGACATCATCACACAAGGTAAACCGGGTGACTATTTCTACGTCGTCTCACGGGGCGAGGTGACCTTTTTCGTCGATGGACAAAAAGTTGGAACTGCCGGTCCTGGTAATGCCTTCGGTGAGTTGGCATTACTTTACAAGTGTCCCCGATCTGCAACTGTACGTGCCACGGATCGAAACACGTCATTGTTTCGCGTTAACGAAAGGACGTTTACGATCATGATGCACAGTGAAACCAAAAAGTCTGAAGAAGAAAAACGACAACTTCTGCGAAGTGTTCCGTTTTTGTCTGCTCTGGGTAGCGAGGACATCACTCGGCTGTGTTCCTTGATGGGTCCAGTTTTGTTTTCCACAGGAGACTATATCGTCAGAAAAGGTGACAGAGGTAGCTCCTTTTTCATCATCCGTGACGGGAAGTTGCGGGTTACAGAGATCTTCGTTGGTGGAACGAGTTATGAGGATGTTTCGCTAGAGAAGGGCGACTATTTCGGAGAAGATGCCTTGATCTCGGATGAACCTCGCGCTGCCAATGTTGTCGCTCTTTGCAAAGGTAGTGCCTTCGCAATTGAAAGAGAGAGCGTTCGCAAGGTCCTTGGTGATTTCGGATCGTTGATTTCAAAGACGCAGGACCGACAGAAGCTGGTAAGTTGTCTGAATATTTCCTGGTAGACTCTTTAGGCCCTCGTGTCTCCTCTGACCGAATACCCTCCACAATCGTTCAGGAATCTATGAAGATTTTCCAGGACGCTGATCTGAGTTCTAGTAATTTTGACAAGCTAGCCCAGCTTATCACAGAGAGAACCTTCGCGAAAGGTGAAGTGATCTTCAAGAGCGGGAAGAACGTCGACGCTGCATTGTACATTGTACGAGAGGGCGCTGTAAAGATAACTCCCAGTGACAAGCAAGCCTCCGAGACTATCAAGGCTGGTGGTGCGTTTGGACAAGACCACTTGATTGCTGGAGCTGGCGCTGGCGACACCACCGTTCTTTCCACATTTACCGCAAAGGTTCTAGAGGACTGCGTGTGTGGTGTTTTGACCCTGGAAGACTGTAGAACTGCATTCGACACTTCCGTACTTGGTGACCGTACCTTTTCTGAAGGCAACGAGGCACTAGAAAACGAACGAGCGGCCATTCGAAAGATCATGCAATCCAACGTTAAGTACGAAGATCTTGACAAGGATCGCATCGTTGGAGAAGGTCAATTTGGAACTGTGTGGCTCGTTCGTGCAGACCCACACAAGACAAAGGACAAGTCGAAAATGTTAGAATTCGCCTTGAAGGTCCAATTCAAAGAAGATCCTGTTCGAAGAGGTGGCGCGATCGAGGCGATCAAGAGAGAAATGACTGTCATCCGGCAGCTGAATCACCCATTCATCATTGATTTAGTGGATACCTATGAGACGGAGGACAAGCTAATGATGCTTACAGAACCTGTAAACGGAGGAGAGCTTTGGAGCAGGATACACCGTGAGGATGAGTCAGGAGAATGGACTTCGGGTATGCCAGAAGACAAAGCTAAATTCTACGCTCTTGTGGTGGCTGATGTTATTTCCTACATGCACCGTCAACATATCATATTCCGCGATCTCAAGCCAGAGAACGTGTTGATCGACCTCGATGGATATCCCAAGCTATGTGATTTTGGCTTTGCGAAGTATGTCCCAGACGACACGACGTTTACTTTCTGTGGTACACCCAACTACCTCGCTCCAGAAATTGTGCTCAATAGGGGTCATGGAGCTGCAGTGGACCACTGGGCACTGGGAATCGTGACATACGAAATGATTACAGGTGAGAATCCGTTCTACTTTGAAGGTCAGGATCACATGGCACTCCTACAAGCGATTACACAAGAAGATTTTTATCCCCTACAGGGTGCCGTCTCGAGACATCTTATTGATTTCGTATCAGAACTTTTGGAGAAAGATCCAGTTCAACGACTTGGAAGTCTAGCCGGAGGTGAAAAAGGAATCCTCAAGCATGAATGGTTTTCCGATCTCGATCTTGATCAGATAAGGAAGAAGATTGCGAAGGCTCCAGACGCACCCTGAAGTGAGTTGCCGTTTGGTGATTGTGTCAAAGCGAAAAACCCTCTTTAGGTCAACACCCGATCGACCTTGGAAGGCTTCTTTCGGCCCTTTCGTAAGCTAGTCGGCCGCTAGCATTAGTTGAAATACATTTATCACTGTCAAGTCTGTCAACGTGAATCGTACTTATGTGTATACTCAAGACTGATAGGTATGTACATAGACATCTTTCCTTTGGCCTTCCGCACTCGAAAGCACAACCAAACCTTTGAACAATTAACTGTAGCAACACAACTAAAGGTCCAGTGCAACAATCGAGCTTTTGTCTCTTCCTTGGAAGGTCGACGACACAACGAAAACAATCATGACAGTCCATTCGTTTCATATTTTTGACCGGAAGGGGAAGACTCTGTTCACGAAACGATACTTCAAGGGATCAGGAAATCAAGATACCGAATACCTTTCCGAACAAAGGAAACTTATCTTTGGGATGCTCTTTTCTTTACGAGAATTGTCCAATAGTCTAAGCCCCGTCGATGGACCTGGAGATATCCAATTGGTAAAGTCTGGTGCGACGACGTTGTATAACTATGAGACAGTTTCGGGGTTACGATTCGTCTTATATACGACAGCAGAGACATCTGTCATGCCGACTGCGACACTGTTTAGTCAGGGCGGATCACCATCGTTACCGACGACAGAATCCTCATCGACGATGATGACGAATCCAGCTGTGACAGAAAAAATTCGTGGATCATTACGACATATATATGAGAATATTTGGGTCACCTTCGTCGTCCGTTCACCCATGTATCGACCTCTTCAACCGAATGTTTCATCGACGAATTTTGAAGCTGCCCTAGATGTCTACCTCAAAGGGATGCCATGGTTCCGCTGATAAGGTTTCAGTGGGATGCCATGGTTCCGCTGATAAGGTTTCAGTAAATATATACGCTAGTAATTTCTAGCGACACTCTGTATTCAATACGGGAACGCTATCAAAGATGACATATAGAAACTTGAAAAACTCTAGCCAAAACTCCTCCCTAGGATGTCTTTGTTTTCTTATTCGCCTGAGTGGAAGGTTTTGGTTTCCTTTGAGCAGCAGCTGCCTTGGCTTTCTTAGAGGCGACATCACGTTGTTGTTGTTGATGTTGTGCCGTGACTAATGTTTGATTGACAATCGTTAATTCATCGGATACGACTTTGAATTTTTGTTTTGCCACATTTAATTCTTCTTGTAAGAATTTTTGTGCTTCAATGAGTACCAATAAATCATCTTGATCATTAAAGACCTTACATAAATATTCCTGTTGTGTCGATTCAATTTTCGGTGCTAACGGTACTGACATGAGTTGTCGATAAAATATTTCCTTCGGATCGGTAAAGACAACTTCATCATAGGTTTCCGATACGACAGGTGCCGCATCTTCTGCCAATGATGACGCTGTCGGGACTGCTCCTGGAGGGTATAATGCAATAATATGATTGACCTATGAGAAGAAAAAGATCTTTAGTGAGCTACCCGAAATCGATCTTCCATGGATTGTCATCATCAACGTAAGAATCCC
>Ga0194115_10008050_pt1 | contig 10299 bp, 9 predicted proteins | sample TA2MahsurfametaG_3_FD_148656 | JGI IMG/M metagenome (GOLD analysis project Ga0194115, IMG submission 148656) | Freshwater microbial communities from Lake Tanganyika, Tanzania - TA2015002 Mahale S4 surface | ecosystem: Environmental > Aquatic > Freshwater > Lake | place: Tanzania: Lake Tanganyika... | reverse complement strand
AGTAAGAAAATAAAAAATTCAAAGAATAGCACTCAGTTATAGAGAAACTCAAGAAAAAGTTGAATGATCTGTCCAAATTACTGCAATATTTTGAAGCTTTCAAAGACAAATAACTTATGGACATAAAGCTAAATATGTCAAGTTAACAAGGATTAAAAGTGTTTTTGAGGAAGTACAGTGCATATACTTGTGTCATAAAAAAGAAGAATTTTTAAGAATACTTGAAGATTGAAAGATAGATAGTGGAAAGGACTTAGAAGTTGAGATAATTGGATTCGAAATCAATAGCAAAACACATCCATGAATACTTATTCAGCCAGCCAACAAACAAAGACAAATAAAGTCTTGAAAACAATTGTATCAGGATCCAACCTTCGCCTAAAAAGAATCTTTTACTTTGATTGTTTACTTCTATTTTTTTATGAATACTTCAACTGATTGCAAAGAATATTAGCCATCTCCTTTACTTATTTTGCTAGCATGAATAATAATCTTAAAGTGCTATTAATAGCTAAGATTTGATTTTAATTTATATAGTGTTTAATTTGAATGTTCAAAAGCTTCAAGAAGTAAACTCAATTCAACAGGTTGACTCCTGAATAAGAGGAACTTGTCAACGATCGAAAGGTCGAGGTCTACATGAGACTCAAGCCCCTCACTGAAGATTAGAATGGCCATGGTAAGACTGAATTAATCAAGAATACATTGTGGACAGGAACTTACACAATATCACTGTCTAACATCCTTCAATCAAGAGCGGAATCAAGACATATCAGTTCAGCAAGATCTACCAATAGTTAGATAATCAGTAGTCAATCACAGAGAGTCTTTCCAACGAGATTTATGCGAATTGCCGCGCTAATGGTAAATATCATCTTACTCAGGACACGGTTGCCTCGTGATGAGCTATGGAGTAACCAACTCAGGAAAGACTTTTACCATCCTTGGCACTCCTGAGCAGCCTGGATTGTTGCCAGTCCTCATAAAAAAGCTAAGTTAAAAGATGCCAGACGACATCATCAAAATTTCTGCAGTCGAAAACTACTGTGATGATTTCTACTCGCTGAAAACAAGAGAGAAGGTTGTGATGAAGGAGAATAACTCAAGGTTTGAATTCTAAGCCCAAGGGGAATAAATCAATATGCAAAATGTAAAAGACATCATCGGAAGATACACTAGAAACAGGAATCAAGCCAACACTAGAGCAAACTATGTTAGTTCGAGGTCTCATGCAATTTTCAAGATCTATTGTGGGGAATACTACATCATGGTGATCGACCTCGCGGGTAGCGAAAAGTTACATCAGGGAAACCAAATCTTCAAAGAAACAAGTTCTATCAACTCAAGTCTTTTGGTGCTTGGAAAATGTCTGAAAGCTCTGGAGAAAGGTGATCACGTTCCGTTAAGATAGAGCAAGTTAACCCAGATCATGATTGAGTTCTTCACGCTTAAATACAAAGTTATAATGATCTCACACCTCAACAGATCTTCAGGCATGATCCATGAGAATATGAGTGTTCTGTAGTACTCAGCCGTCAGTGTTAACATCAAGCAAATGAATATGGACAAAAACAAATCAGTTATGAAGAGTTTTTCAAAATACAAGGACAAAAATGAACGATTCGACGCCGAGGAACAGTACAATCTGATGCTGAAGTAACACTGCAAATACTTTATATACGGTATGAACTATCAGTACGAATGTGAGCTAGAGAGACAGATAGCGGAATAAGATAGGAAAGATAAGTAGTTTTTGAGGCAGCTTCGGGAAGAGGGAAATTACGTCACTCCTGGAAAGAGGCAAGTAGCCGATGTGGATTTGGAGATCAAGAAAATTGAGAGCAGAATGTAGTTCAGAGAGTTGGTCCAGAAAGATCTCGAGGAAGAAAGAAGAAGTAGAATGGTGGACTATGGCGTGGGGACTGGCTAGTCTTTAGCCAAAAATATAAGAACTCCTGTAGGCAAAATCTACGAAGAAGAATAATTCAAAGAATAGTTTCCTAAAGAAGAGTTTTCCTTCAGGTAACAAACTTCAGCACATCGACAAGAAGAAGAATAGTTCAAATAGTTATGGCAAGTTGAAGCAAATCATAAAGAATAAGAGCCTCAGTAATTGGAACAGGTGCCTTTTGGACAAAACTAGTAGTTCAGGGAATCAAATCAGACAGATCATAGACAATAATATGAGTTCAAAGAACTATAGCAAATGCCTGTTAGATAGGAATAAATGCCTGTTAGATAGGAATAGCTCAGGGAATCGGAGAAAGAGGTTCGTAGATAGCAAGAGTAGTTAAGATAGTTAGAGCAAGCACCTTCCAAAGAGGAATAGATCAAAGAGTTTGAGCAAGCTCCTTAAAGACCAGTAGAATAGTTAAAGTAGTCAAATCAAGTTTCTGAGAGATAATAGAAGGAAACGAGCGAAGTGAAACAAGATAGAGTGTCTAAGAAATAAGAAGAAGAGTTTAGTTAATCTGAGACAGCTCAATAAGCTAAGAAAGAAGAAGTACAATCTTTTGAAGTGCCAAAGGATTCCATCTAATCCAAGAAAAGCAGTATAAAAAATGATAAAACTCAAAACTTCATCGCCAAAAATATGTTGCTTCAAGTAAAAAAGGTTTAGAAAGAAAACTCGAGAGCAGCATTCAATTATATGCATACGCAAGACTTCAACCGTTCTCCTAGAATTTTTAAAGCAAATGATTCGATCGATAAGTCTCCAGTGATAATGAAAAAGCATCCGCCTCGAACAGCAGTCATTTCTAGATCAATCAGCGGGGTCAAGACAAGGCAGCAAAGGAACAAGTCGAAGACTCAAGTTCCTAGTTACAAATGAGTATCTGACTGTGATTTATCAATAACTTATTATACTTACTCACAATAAATATTTTCTGATGCCATAATTCATTTTCATTAATTGATATATTATAAATCTAATAGCTCTAGATGAGCATTTATTACAATATTGACCGCAATCCCAACCCATATTGCATCGATATCAACAGTTAGTTCATCGTACTCAAAAGTTTAAAGGCATTGATCAGCTAGAAAATGGGGATCGCCTAAAACGACATGAAGATAAAACACGTAATAACTAATATCTAGTATGCTCCTTACGAATACATCAAGAAAGGCTCTAGCGTGAGCATATAATTAAAAATAAAAAATTACTTAGACGAACCAATAAAATTCCATGAGATTATTAGCAATTAACGTCTGGAGTCGATGATGATCGATTGTAGGTTTTACCTGGTGAAGAGTTCAAACGAAGACAATATCGCTAAGGCAAGAGATTGCTCAGTGTGGGCAACTACTTTTCCCAATCAGGTACTCGAAAAAATATAAAGGAAAGATTCAAAAGTGCATTTCAGTGCTTCAAACATGTGTTCATCTTTTTCGGCACAAACAAAAATCATTAGCTGAAAGGATTAGCCAGAATGGAGAGTTAGCCAGACAAAGTACCTGACAAATCTATCTGGAACGGAGTAAGTAACATACGGCTGGGAGGGAACTTTAAACTAAGATGGATACGTAAGAAGCCTTTGAGCCTTGCGACAATCTAAAAGAAACTGGGAGCCTAGGCCAAAGATGAGATTATAAAGACTTCAGACGGATCTGACGTAGATCTTGAAATATCTAAAAAAATAGCCCTACTGTTTGAGTTGCCCCATGAGCCATATTACAGGATAGAAGATCTGATGTAGATAAAGAAATAGTAAAAGAAAGAGAAACTATTGTTTACTGGACAAACTAATATAAATAGCGCGCAAATCAATGCCCGACTAACTAATTTGATGTTAAAAAATATACAGGAAAGTGCAAGTAATCCAAAAATGAGATATAGATATTGATCAATTAGGAATCTTCGACAGTTTTTCCCAGCCAGCCAAAGTCGAAGAAGATAAGAAGCTGTCTGAACAAAAGAAAAAGTCTGACAAGAGGAGAAAGAAAAACAAAAAGAAGATATCCAAAAAATAGAAACGAAAGAGAAGGCGCCGATCTCCTTCTAGTTCAAGCAGTTCAAGTAGTTCAAGTCGTTCGAGTAGTTCGAGTAGTTCGAGCAGCTCGAGTAGCTCGAGTAGCTCGAGTAACTCATCGTCTTCTGACTCTTCTTCAAGTTCCAGATCTCGTTCTGCTCGTAAAAGGTAAAAAGTATCGTCGACTCAGAGGCCCAAGCCTTCTTCGGACTGAATTATATATCATATCGAAACCCTGGCCTAAGGCCATATAATTAAAATATCAACATATCATTTGCCATTATATTTTTAAGATATTAAACACGTATGCTCAGCTAAGATTCGGCTGTCAACAAGTGGAAACCAGCAATACGCCTGACTATTCTCTTGCTCATATGTTCAGTAGCAACCATGGTCCGAGTATTTTCAGTCATTCGTTACGAGTCAATTATCCATGAGTTTGATCCTTGGTTCAATTTCAGAGCCACCAAGTTCCTCGTCAACAATAACTTCAAGGAGTTCTGGAACTTCTTCGACTCTGAAAGTTGGTACCCTCTTGGTCGTAATGTTGGAGCCACAGTCTATCCAGGCCTTATGGTAAAACATTTAATATGCAGTCAACAAGTGGATTCCTATACATAGTCTTTCACAAACTAGCGATTCCCATCGATATTAGGAACATCTGCGTGTTTATTGCACCTATTTTCGCCAGTTTTACAGCTATAGCCGCATACTTGCTTACCACCTAAGTCACCAAAAAGCACGGAGCTGGACTCCTAGCAGCCTTATTCATAGGCCTAGCTCCCAGTTACATGTCTCGTTCAGTTGCAGGATCCTATGATAACGAAGGGGTCGCTATTTTTGCCTTAGTTTTTTCTTTCTATGTCTTCCTGAAAGCGTGCAACACTGGATCCATCTTATGGTCAGTGGGATCTGCTTTGGCCTACTTCTACATGGTTGCATCCTGGGGAGGCTATTCATTTATCATCAACATCATTCCTATTTTTGTGCTCTTCAACATGATCACCCACAAACCTGAAGATGAATAAAACTTCAAAAAAATCATAGTAGCTTACAACATTTTCTACATTTTGGGTACCATGTTGGCCATGCAAATTCCATTCGTTCAGTTCTTGGCCTTAACTTCTTCTTAACACATGGCCTCACATGGTGTGTTCATACTCGTTCAGTTCTATCAGTTTATCCAGTTTGCTAAGCGCTACGTTGGAGAGTAAACTTTGGCCAGATTGCTCAAATTTGCTTTAGTTGGCCTTTCAATAGCTTTAGGAGCAGGCTTCATTTTACTATTGCTTTTAGGTCAGACCAAATGGTCTGGAAGATCCATGACCTTGTTGGATCCTACTTATGCTAAGAAGTACATTCCTATTGTGGCTAGTGTCTCTGAGCATCAGGCCACAACTTGGAGTTCTTATTTCTTTGATATACATTTCGCTATTTTCTTCGCACCAGTAGGTCTCTACTACATCTACAACAACCGATCCAACAACATTGTCTTTATCGGTATCTATACCGTCCTCTCGGTCTATTTCGCATCAGTCATGATAAGATTGTTGCTTGTGTTTGCCCCAGCAGCCTGTGTCTCAGCCGCAATCGGAATCAGTTGGCTCTTCGACAAATGCATCTAATCTTTCAGAATAGAGAAGGACAATCTGAAGGCTTTGTTTTCTGGAGGAAGTAAAGAAACTAGTGATAAATCTAATGCCAATAAGAAGTAAAGTGTTTCTCAAAAAAGAATCCCATGGTATATTGGCATTATTTTGATCTTGCTGATATCATTCTTCATCAGCACTTTTGTTTACCATGGTGTAATGTCAGGAGCAGAGGCATATTCATCTCCTTCTGTCGTATTATCATCAGTCCATAACGGCCAGAAAACTATCATCGATGATTACAGAGAAGCCTATTACTGGTTGAGAATGAACACAAGGCAGGAGTCGATTATTATGAGTTGGTGGGACTACGGCTATCAAATCACAGGTTTTTCTAATAGAACTACCCTAGTTGACAATAATACTTGGAACAACACTCACATTGCAACTGTTGGTTTGGCTATGAGTTCACCTTAAAACGAAGCCTTTGAAGTTTGTGATAGACTCGACGTCGACTATGTCTTGGTTATTTATGGAGGAGTGAGCCGCTATTCAGGTGATGACATCAACAAGTTCTTGTGGATGGTCAGAATCGGAGGTGGAGTGTATCCCCACATCAACGAAGAAGACTATGTCTCCAAGCACGGTTACAGAATCGACAACATGGTCTTGCCCGGAATGAAGAACTGCTTAATGTATAAGCTATGCTATTACCGAACCTGGTAAGTAGATACTGCTTACGGCAAACCCAAAGGATATGATAATGTCCGAAACGCCAACCCTGGATACAAAAATTTCAAGCTGCACTATTTCACAGAGGCTTTCACCAGCTAAAGATGGATTGTGAGAATCTATAAACGCAACCAAAGAGCAAACAGATAGGCCATCGAGCTCCTCAAATAAGGATAATACAAAAAATACATTGATCAACAAGCTTTGCCCAAAGCTCTTTTGGATTCTCACAACTATACTACTAAAATCCGAAAATGATCCATATCCCAATCAATTAAACCTCATTTTACATCTATAGAATTTATTGACCTATTTTTGATTCTTAAATTATTTTTTAATTGTTTAGTTTCAGAATTCAAGTTTTTGATAGCTAATATTATTAAATAGATCGTTTGAGATGAATAAAAAGCCTGAAAAACTGTCTTATAAAAAATTAACTGGCTTTATGAAAAAGCCATAAATTAAGTATTTGGACGATTTGCGAAGTAGCAACGAAAAGAATATAAAATCCCAGTCCAGAAACCAATCTTCTGAAAGAGTTAACACAGCATCTGCTTATCAAACAAAAAATCAATTCAAAATATCTAAAAATTCAGCATAAAGAACCCGCATAAAAACCTAAGCTGATTAATTTGTATACTCTAAGCCAGCAGCGTTTCAAAAGTTTATCAATCAGAATAAGCGAATCAAATAATAACGAATTATAAAGACTAAATCTGGGTAAAAAAATAAGAATTTTCTTGAAACAAAGAATTTGAATTTAAAGAAACTAAACTTGGGATCATACATATGTACTTAATATCTTAATCAGACGATTAGGCAAAAAAATCATCCCTTTAAAAACCTGAAACTCCTCATAGTGGCAAGCACTATAGTTTCAGAAAGGCTCACTAATCACATCGATCAGGCGTGAAAAAGACAGCTTTAGAGAAGTACGTATCTTAAAGTTTATAAAATTTGTAGATTCCAAGCAAAAAAAATGTATATTCAGCAAGCAAACAGAGTGATATAAAAAATACATTGAAGAAGAAACCTGGCGAGCTATAATTGTCTTATAATGATAGATCGAATATAAAAGGACTATCCAGGTCAAAATAAAAATATTAGTAAGGAAAAGATAATAATATCTCTAAAAATTACATATCCTAAAAACAAACTTAAAAGAATAAAACATTTATCGAGAGAGATAGGTAAAGGGAACGAGATAGGATTTAATAAAAGGATGAATCTTTATAAAAATTTTAAATCAAATGGTAGAAAAAGAAGAAAAATGCATATGATTTGAGTAAATAAGAAATATAAATATTCGGTGATAGATTTCCAGAGGGATTTTAAAAAATAAAGCTTCTTGGAAGGGGAGGGTTTTCACTGGTATGGCTTGGCTAACATAAAAAAAGCAAAAAGAAGTTTGCAGTAAAGCAAATTATTACTGAAAGCAGTCATCAGACTCATATAAAATAAGTATGGTTTGGTACATATTTTTTCTAATTCGGCGGTGCTCCCAAAGAGTAATTCGCTTCTCATCCAGGCATAAAGCACTTAGTAAAGCTATACTACTATTTCATCAATAAAAAAGATACCTGGCTATTGTATGAAAAATGTGGTGATTCCTTAGGAAACGCCCTGTATGAATTAAAAAGTTAGCAGTACAATAATGAAAAAATGTATAGAATTCATTACAAATAGTTTTACAGTTGCCTTAAAAATAATCAGAATGAATTGAGAAAACTTATCCTTGATGTAGCCCGATCTTTGTAGCTTTTGTCACAGAACAATATCGTCCATTCAGATTTAAAGACATAAAATATATTGGTTAAGATAAAGACTGAAGAATAAATCAAATAAAATCCTACTGAAAGCATAATTTCTGAGACCAAACTAATAGACTATGGCAGTTCTTTTGTATTTAACAATTTAAGACAATTTTCAATGGCCACACCTTAATACATGGCCCCATAGATACTCAATTTCATCCTTTATGAGAACTAATTTGAATACATACCTAAATTGTTGGAATATGTCCAGAAATATAATAACTCTTGGGTCATTGACGTCTGGAGTTTGGGTAGTGTCCTTCTGTAAATCGTTTCAGGAGTACCTTTGTGGATGAGCTTGAAAACTATAGTCAAAAAGAGAAATACTTAGATCATTAAATTTGGTCTTTTCGCAATCAAAGGTCGGGCCTTTGATAAAATCATAAAGCAACAGCTCTAAGTAATTCAGAATTTATAACACTATCTTTACTAATAAAACTATTCAGGAATAGTTTTGGAATAAGACCTAAAAATCTTATTGAAAAAGATGTTATCCCTGAACCCTGCGAAAAGAATATCTCCTACAGAAATAATATAATATCTGTAAAAAAGCATATAAAATCATACTAAATGATAATTAATATTTTGTGATATTTCATGCATGATTAAATTCAAGCCTATATAATTAGTATTCATTCATGAATATAGTTTTATATTTATTGCAAATAAGCTATGTAATAAAATTTAGATGCGATTCTTGGCGACATAGATGAAAAGTTCAACATAAGTTTTGACTAATCTGATGACAATCGTCTTTTTAATCCAAAGTAACCTACAAACAAATAATCTGCAAACCCTTAGATCCTTCTGTCGCATAAAAAAACATCAAGTTAATCTATGAACCATGAAGAAAATTCTTAAAAATCATAGGATAATTCAGGATAGTAGTCATATTAAGCGAATTCTTTGTATTAGGGGTAAAAGACTAGTCAAAATGATAATTAAATTAAATAGAAAAATCATGAAAATATTGATAGAGAAAGATTAAAAATAGATATTAGTCAAAAATACGAGATGGGCGTGGGTCAAATAGCTGAGCACTTCTAAAATTAATAATAATAAAAATAATACTATAAATCTCTAAACCTTAAATTCGAATTGGCCCTCAACAAAATCCACAACAAATCATCCAACTCAACTAACCGTGGTTTCGGTCATGACTAATTCATCCAGAGACTTTAGTACTATAAAAAGCAGAAGAATAACGGACTGACTTAGTTGAAGAAATAGAAGTAAGATCGATAAAAACAAAAATTGAAGTTCAAACCCTTGATAAATTCACGATCAGTACAGATGCTGTAGCATTATAAGCCAATAGAGCACCGTTACGAAGATGTGATTAAGCAAAAAGAGAGAAAAATATAGAGACAAAAGACTTAAAAGATGGAAAAGTTCTAAGAGATCAGACTAGAAGAATAAAGACAGATATAGGAATACCACTAAAAATTAAGGGAGAAATATGGTACTATGAGGACTGGCGAGGAGTATTTTGATGCCCAGAAAAAATGGCTGTAGAGAAAGTAAAAAGACCTGTAGGCTCAAAGAGCTCTGAAATCAGAGAAAGCCGAATAGTAAACTACCTTTCAGCCTTAAATAAACAAAAAAAGCAGCAACATTATGAAGAAAAAGAAAGACAGGGTCATAATATTTTAGAAAGTTCCTGAGAATAAGGCAAACTTGAAGGATCCGAACTGTACCTTTAAACCCAAGATCAGCAGAAATATCAAATATTGATTGTATGTACAATTATAAATCTATCTAAAAAACATCTATTATTCATAATTGTTTAATCATTATTATACGATAAAAATATAAAGTTCTTTATAATTTATAATTGTGGGAGATATGAAAATATTATTCAGACAGATTTATAAATTTTCATTAAAAAATACTGAATGTGTCCCTAAAAACTTAATGAGCCTCATAGAGAAACAAAATCAATCATAAAAATGTCAAAAATGGTTGAATTTTGTTTAGTAAATAGCTGTAAAATATCCTACTTAATAAGCAAAGACTAAAAACAATATGATTTACAGCATCATTTGTGCAAACGATACACTAAATGAACTGAAACCAATTCTGTTCAAAATGATCGTAAAATAATAACTAAAAAACCAATACGAGGTCGATAATATCATCAAATGGCTCAAAAAATAGATTAAGATCAATCGGTATATAAAATAAGAAGAC
>Ga0194115_10008048_pt1 | contig 10301 bp, 9 predicted proteins | sample TA2MahsurfametaG_3_FD_148656 | JGI IMG/M metagenome (GOLD analysis project Ga0194115, IMG submission 148656) | Freshwater microbial communities from Lake Tanganyika, Tanzania - TA2015002 Mahale S4 surface | ecosystem: Environmental > Aquatic > Freshwater > Lake | place: Tanzania: Lake Tanganyika... | reverse complement strand
CCAGTCTTCTCCGTTGCTGTAAAGACTCCTTCCCCACAGAAGTTTTTGAAATGGTCGTAGGCCGGAGACTTGCTCGCTCCGGTGGAATCAGCCACGGAAAGTCTTCGACTGGACAACGAGCTGGAATGATTTCGTTCCGATGGTACAGATGGACTCCCCGTAGTCATTCCAAAGATGGCTCGGGCCGGAACAGGATGCCCCACATGAATGACTGTGGTATTGATTCCGTAGACTGTACCATACATTCCGAATGGGCCTTTGAGACGTTCCATCCTAGGTAGTACGCCTGTGATACTGGCTGAGGATAGCTTATGATCCTCCTCAAAAGGACGATAGTTGATGTATTTGGGACGCCACAGAACTGTAGGGATCCCTCTTGCTTCAAGCTGGAGTTTCGTACGTCGTCGGGTAATAACGATCCAGCCGACTATCGTCATGGCGATACTAGCCCCCAGTATGCCACTCACGAGGTACCCTCTGTGCCATGTCTGGTCGATACAGAATTCCGCATTTATTTGTTCTTTGTACATTGTAGTTTGGCGAAGGATGAAACGAGAGGTAGTGTTCCAGTCGGGAGTCGAGAGAGAATCGGACCGTGTATGGGCTGAAATCCGGTGTTTCAACAAGAGACAAAAATTTGAGCTGCGCCGTCAGGCCCTCTCGCTAGCCAGACCAGGACAATGTAGCAGCAAGCTTTCCCAATCAGTGAAGGCGGTTGACGTGCTGATTTGTGGGCTTTCAATTGACTGTGTATCGCAGGGATCGGGTGTTTTGATCTTTGGGTGTTGCGCAGTCGAATCGGGTGATGGGCTGGTCAAGATTTATTTCACGGTTCCGACGTCACGAGGTTGCCATCTGACAGTCACTGCGCAATGTATGATATGTTTCGATATGACATATCTATTTTCACAGTCATACGGCATAACATACCTATGTACGGCATCGCTGACAGTGACATGATATGTATGTATAGATCATATGATACATCTGGGCTTGCCTGACGCGATTTTCCAGCCAGTCAGTATACTGACCGGCGCTCGACGAATCTCAGTGTCGAACCCTTCTGTATTCTCCACAAGATTTTTCTTCTCCATCTTCTCCATCGAGCTTCGCCATTTCGCATCGGCGGGGGACAGAGCTACCGGTTCCGTTCTTTGTCGGCAAGTGCCAGCCGTCCAGTGGTCATCGGCGACCATTTCGTTGCATTTGCCATAGATCCCTACATTTACAGTCAAGGTAGACGTTGTGTCTTTGGAACTACAACAGTTACGATGTCCGAGTCTAAGCCCCTCATCAAGAGCGACGATGACGCTGAAATGTTTCGCCGATTGAAGGCGTATCAACCGTGAGTATCGCACTGTTCTGTCAATCCGTGCCACGGGTCGTTGTTTCGGATTTGATTGTCGCTTCTGCCATTATCGGCTTGAATCCTTGTGGTGATGGTCTACGCCCTTATCGCCGTGTAGAAGAGAGGGTGTCGTGTCTGCTGTTACGTACGGAATCCGCGAGGATCGTAGAGGAAGCCATTTTTTGTGTTTACTGTTGCTTCCACATCCACATCAGCTGCGATTCTAACATCTCTGATATGCTCGACCCAACAGTTTCGCCTTCTTTGTGACCTTTGGAGGATACTTCATGGCCCACTTTTCCCGCAAGTGCTACTCCACTGTCAAGCAACAGCTCGAGAAGCAAGCCGGATTTTCTCCCCTGGTATTGTCGGAGATGGACACCATTTTCATGGCGACCTATGCTGCCGGAAACATAATCAATGGAAAGCTCGGGGATACTTTCAATCCAACCACCATCCTTGCGATCGGCCTTTTTGGAAGCGGAGCCTGTCTCTTTCTGATCAATGTTGCCCTTTGGTTTGATTTCGTTGGCTTCAACGAAACCCTCGGCAACTTCTTCATTCTTTCGGTCTACTTCCTTTTCGGTTTTTTCCAAGCCACGGGTGGACCCGTTGGAACTGCTGTAATGGGAAATTGGTTCTGTGATCCCGCTTCTGTCAAGAGCCGTGGGACCATTTTTGGGTTCTGGACCTGCCATCAATACTGTGGTGACATCACCGCTGCGCTTTGTACTGCTTGGGTGCTTGGCATGGGATGGACCTACTGGTGGGCCTTGTTGATTCCTGCCCTTACCAACGTTGGATGGGGAGCCTTGACCATGATTTTGGTCGCTGACCCCTATGACATGGGGATTATCACACCAGAGGTCAAGATTCGCCTCGAAAAGTTCGAGGCCAAGAAGAAAGAAATGGCAGAACGAGGAGAAGAAGTTGCTGAAGACTCAGGACCAGCCCCTATCTCTTACGTCGCCGCCTTACAGATTCCCATGGTGGCTCAGTATGCATTCGCTTTCGGATTTTTCAAGCTTACGAACTATGTCCTTTTCTTCTGGCTTCCGTACTTCCTTGGAAAGACTTTCGATCCCGTCACGGCAAATCTCATCGCCGCCCTGTATTCGGTCGGAATGATGCCTGGTGGAATTATTGTTGGTTTCGTCTCTGATTTCTTCGGCGGACGCCGTGCAGTCGTGATCGGTACCTTCATGGGTATGCTCATGGTGTTCCTTGGAATTTTTGCCAAATTCTCGGAGGGCGGTGCCATGAACCCGGCACTTCTCTTGATCATGCTTGGATGCATGGGTATCCTCGTCGGAGGGTAAGTATTGGCGATTCGTGGCATTGTATCACTTTTACTTCTACTTGGGCTTGACTCATCAAATGTTGAATATTCGTCCTTCCAGACCCAACAATATCATTACTTCCGCAGTGGCGGCCGACTTGGCCTCTCATCCCTCTGTGCGGGGAAGCAACAAATCACTCGGAACAGTCACAGGCCTGATCAATGGATGTGGGTCTGTTACTGCCTCTATTGGGTTGCTTGCTGTCGGTCCGTTGCAATCTGCCTTTGGGTGGTCCTCGGTATGGATCTTTTTGATGGGCTGCACCTTTACTGGAACCGCTCTCATGGGAACGAAGATTTATTCCGAACTCTATCCTCCTGCTGAGGAGACTTCCGTTACTGTCTAAATCAAAAAGACGACTCAGGTTACATGCCAACGTAAAGATATAACGACGTCCCACCACTATGAACTTCATTCTAATAGAAAGTAATGTGGCTACAGAGCATCAAAGTTATCATGGGCAACGAAACTACATAGTGGTCTCTGGATTTCGTCGCCGCGGTTTTGTCATTTTGGCGCTTTGCGTTTTCTTGCTGTTCTTTCCCTGATTCGTTTTCGCTTGTTTCGGTGGAATGGACATTTTGTCAGACTTCAGCTTCTTCTGGCTGGAACTTCCTACTTCTGACTGGGAAAGGCGCTTCTTGCTGCCATGCTTGCCTTTGTTCGAGTTCGTGTTCAACGGTTTCGTACTAGCCTCTGTATCAGCGCTTTCCTCACCGACAACTTCGCCTTCCACGGCCTGCACCTGACTTGTATCCTCCTCTGTCTTTATGTTATCGCTGATCTTTTGAATCTTGCATACGTAGAATCCATCCATGTTGTGGACATGAGGATAAAATCGTCTTGTAAGCGCGATAGAGGGGTGGAATCGTTTCTGCTGATAGCGTGTAAAGCCAGGCTTGCCTGTCGAGAGAGATGAAGCAAGGAAAGTGTCAGCGTCTGTTTCCATCGCGGAAGTCCCGTTTCCATGCGCATCATCTGTTCCTTACCAAAATCAAGACCAGTCTCGATGATCTTAATATCCCGTTTCGAAAGCGCATAGTTGACAACTTCCTCATTCTCGGCGATGCTGACGCTACAGGTGGAGTATACCATGACGCCACCTGTCTTGCTTTTGTGGTTCAACATATCGATTGCAGCAAGAAGAAGTTCCTTTTGAAGATGCGCAGTCTTCATGACGTCTGCCATGGTACGTTGGACCTTACAACTTGGGTCTCTGCTAATTACTCCCAAACCAGAGCATGGGGCATCCAACAAAACACGATCAAACTTGTAGTGTCGAAACAACTTTGGCATTTTTCGTCCATCAAACGAACAAGCTACGACGTTCTTGACTCCCAGTCGGTGAATGTTCGCAATAGTGGCTTTTTGTCGATCAGGCCGAAGGTCGTTTGCGAAAACGACCCCTGTATTCCTCATTAATTGGGCTAGATACGACGTCTTCCCCCCAGGAGCGGCTGACATGTCCAACACTCTCTCTTTGGGCTCTGGCGACAGTGCTAACACTGGACACATTGAAGCCGCACTTTGGAGCATGTAGTGCCCGCTCAAGTATTCGGGGGTAGCACCTATTGGAACCGGACTTTCCATAATCTTCAGTCCAACTTTGGACCAAGAAGCCAAAGGGTCCAAAGAGACCCCTCTTTTCATCAAAGCCAACGCCAAGTCTTTTCTCCTGGTCTTGAGAGTATTCGTCCGCACCACCATCGGACGTGGCTTGTCAGAGTAATCAATGAACTCAAGAGCTTCTGCAGGACTAAACATCGTCAAGAAATATTCGACAAGTTCGGGCAAATAGCCGTAGAGTTCCGCAAGAAAGCCACCGAATCTCTCGATGTACTCACTACGGGGCCGTCCAGGCTCTCTACGCTTGTTGAAATCCGCCAAGACTTCCAGGATGGAATCGACGTGTCCCCTCAGCTCCGACGGTGGAATCACTCGGTGGACATCTTGTTCCAACTCCTGTTTCGTTGGCAAATGGTAGATAGCTGTATGCTTGGTGACCGTTTCAAGCATCTCATCTTCGGCCTCTTCTGCTTCTTCCTTGCGGCGAGCATCCAAAAGTCTGGAATCACGTTCCACCTCGAGCTCATCTTCGTCATCGCTGTCTTCAGACTCCTCGACCAATTCATCATCATCATCGTCATCCTCTTCCCCAGAAGACAACAGCGGTCCCTTCTTCTTGGGCTTAAGCCACATGGAATTTTCATCTGTGAAAGCCTTGCCATTCGTTTTGTTCTCACTATCGGTCTCGTCGTCACTTTGTGTGTCATCCGAAAAATCGCCCATTTTGGGTTCGACTGAAATCTCTTCCTCGGAAGAGGAGGAGTCTTCTTCCGAGGAGGATTCTCGCTTCTTTGCGTTAGACTTCTTCACGCTCGCCATGGAGGGCTTTGGAGGAATAGTCTTCCGTAATCCCATAGTTGTTATGTCGCATTCACGTGCAGCTAGGCTTTCATTGACATGAAACCAACAAACAATGAATCCTTGTTCGATTGTTCTTCCAAAGACACTTGTCGCAGATAAGCAAAACATGGTTGGTCGTCCAATGATCGTGGTAGTCGTCTATTCAGCCGGGAGTGCAGGACAGACGTAACTGTGGCAATCGTGGATTGTTTATAACGTCTATGAGTTTGTATATATTTTAATATACTTCTTCCTTCCGAGTCGGCCGTCCTCACTACTCTATTTTCCACGACTCCCAACACCAGAGCTACGAATGGAATGAGGTCACAAACTCATAGAAGGTCAAAATCAATTTGAGGAATTCAAAGAAATACAGATCCGTCTCCAGAAAGAAATCCAGGCTACATCTAATCCTGTCCCATGATATCCTACAAGCGATCGTACGATAATTTTTCTGGTTCTTCGAGCTTTGAATTTCCTCGCAATGTTCGAGCTCGCCTATCTTCTCGACATCAGGGACCAACTACACCAGTTGTCTCCTCTCGGCCTTCCTCAGCGAAATTCCAACCTATTCTCCGCAAGTCTATATCTCCGTCCCCTGATTGCAATGATTTCATTCCAATGCTCAGCAACCGTCGTATTCGCTTCTTCCCGAGAGTGGCTGTCCGTTGTATCCCGGCCAGGGATCAGTACCCGCAAGAAACGAAAGAACGAATTTGGAGCAATGCGAAGGAAATCCGCGAAATGGCAAGGCGAAACACAATAGAGTTTGCTTCGGAAGGGTATGACTGGAGACGAGCAGCCGAAGACGATGCGATGCTCCTTACGATAGACGGACAACGAGTACATCCAGTTTGGAGACAGGTACTCGAGTTTCAGCCAACTCGAACTGATCGAAGGTTGGATGACGTTCGAAAGCGTAGCATATGAGTAAGGTACCGATTCTCCGATTATCAGCTTCTGTAGAAACTGGAAGGCGAAACGATTCGATTCCATATCCTAGATGCGAGACGACAAGCTAGTAGACTAATCTCGTACTCCCAGTCTCGATGTCTTGACCGTAGCTACTTCATGACTACCAGCACGATCATCAACGTTTCACTCATTAAGGTTACCAGCTCTTGAAGTCTCGTCCACCAGATGAAACTACAATCTCCTCTTCACGAAAGGAAAGGCTAAGATCAATTTCACTTTCCTCCCCAACGAAAACCATTGATTCCCTGATGGTTCGAGCTGCCATTGGGGCAATCTTTCTCGCTTGAAAAAAATCGACCAGCTGCCCTGGGATCTCGTCCAGCGTTACGGAAGAAAGGTCAGTGGGATCACGAGAATGTTGATTGAATGGAACGAATTGAACGATATCACGCTTTCCGGGCTTTCGAAGATCATCCAGAAATCTCATTCCACTGAAGTCAGCATTACCAACACCGACTATCACGATAGACAGCGGGGCATCATGAACTTGTTCGATGCATCTGGCCGTTGCCTGGATATCACTAACAGCCCCATCCGTCACGACAAGAAGAATGGTATATGTTTGACGACCGCTCCTCAATGCACTATCCAGGCTGCTCTCTGCACGCGCTGCTGCTGTTTGAATAACTTCCGTAATATCTGTGGGGCTACTCATGATCAACCCCGAATTAAAGACGGATCGGTATGCACTGAGGACACCTTCGAGCCCGACGGCTTGCTCCGATGCACCGCACTGAAAACAGTGTCGAACCACGCCGCCATACTTTGCACCGAAACCGAGCACAGGGAATTTTTTATCCGAGTCAAACTCCGACAAGATTCCCACAATACTGCTGATAGCTTTCTCGTAGTCGTTGAGGGAGTAGTCATCGATATGATGAAGAGTGCCAGGCTTTCGTGGATCTCCGTTCGATCCGGTGAAATCGATACCGATCACAACATTCAATTCACACCCTCCCGAAACATAGTCGACAAAGTTTGGTCGTGATGCGAAGGGCGCCTTGTTGGATGCTGGCATGGGTACTGGTGCCGAGAGCGACATCTTGGAAACGCCTTGCTGCAGGGACCCGGCCTCATTGACCCCACTCACATCCGCTTTGGCGACGAAAATGGTACCTGTCGGATTATTCTTTTTCTTCATGGTAAAGGGTGTGTTACTTTGAGCTGCAGCCACTAACCCTCTCACGTTCGTTTCGAACTCTCCCATGAGCACATGGCCACCTTTGGACTCGTAGTCGAAAACTCTAACCCTAATGGGACTTTCCAAGTTTCCACCACAAAGGATACCCAGCTCAATCGCCACTTCCTTCCACTGCGGCGACAGGTTATCATTGACCACTTCTGATTTGACCACATTATCCCATGTCAAGCCGCCAGCGACGTCTACTCGTCGGCTCAATTCGAAAAAAGGATCTGATTTTCGCATGAAGCCTTCGGTATTCGTAAGTTTCTGGCCTTGCATTTGAAGTCGAAGAATACCACTTCCCTCGCTCTTGCGTACGTGAGCATGCAAGACGCCACCACTAGGAAGGCGCTTGGCATTGGTACAACCGCGAGCAGCAAGTAGGGAAGCTAAATCGAAAACGGCTGAGCCCATGGCTTTGTTATCTCCCTTCTTCACTTCATCGAATATGCTGACGCAAAGCTTCACTGGGGTCCCCAGATCGTAGTCGATGATAAAAACTTTAGTCCACTCGGGTTCGAGAGTGTTTTTGGCTCTGGACAGAGATTAGTCGTGTGAGTTCATAGTGAGGGAAAAACATCTTTCTCAAGATTCGTAATTGCATGACGACAAGCAACGTACACTTCTGTCTTCCCTAGAACAGTCGGTGCTTCTCCACTTCGACTAGCGACTATGGTGACGACGGCGAATGGATCAGAAGTACCCTTGAATGCTCCCGCAACATTCTTGAGTTTGCGTGCGTGGAGAGATAGTTCCAGCTTGACCATGATGATGATGATGTTGAAAAACTTTTTTTATGATGAAACTGGCGAAGCATTTCGGGTGTCTTTCAAAAAGCAACGGTTCCGAACAGGAATCTTTGTCCCACGAATGAATGCGGGATCAAGAAACTATGCAAGTACCTATACCCATACTCGCTTGTCGAATGGTGACAAGTCGTGGATGGAATACGGTATCAAATGTTGACTCGTTCATCGAGGTCCTATGACTCACGCCGACGCAAATCCTAGCAAAGTGAGACTGTATCGAATGTCGACTCAGTGCTATTTATGTTCAAATTGCATATCATCACTGATGAGATAGCTGCTTCACCACGCGTATGAGCCCCAGCAGACACTCCCTAAAACTAAACTACGATACCCAGCGGCCTACAGTTTCATTTTGTTCCGTGACCACATTTGGTTCGACAAACTATTTGATCCATGGGTACCTACAGCCAGTACATCGAGAACCTTCGAATTGATAGTGTCGAGAACCACTCCCTCGCTCTGGTTTGTAGAGTTGAGTGGAAATCTATCCTCCTATCTGGTTGATGTTGTGACCAAGGGTGCACATGTATCCAGAGCAGCATGCAACTCAGAACGTTTGTATCGTAGCGCCTTGCATCTCCTACTTTCGTCACTCCGTTGCGGTGCGAATCTACAGTCGACCGTGATGCTAGGCTGTGTGTGTAGATGGTTCATTCACAGTCAACACAAGAGGCGATTGGTCGTGGGATGACCAAATCAATGCTGTAGTTCGATTTTTTCTTGATTCGTCACCTAAGGCTACGTCGAGCTAATTCAACACTCCCGTTCCCCTCCGGTTATTGGATTGTCGACTCCGCAAGTATCAAGAGTCCCAGACTTGCACCGGGAAGTGCTGTTCGTACACGGTCTGGTGGCTTGAACTCATCTTCTCTGTGCTTGGACGGTAGTACCGAAGGTCGCGCGCTCGGACCGTGCCCCCTGCAACGGAGAATCGAAAATCCATTGTCTCGAACTCTTCTTTTGAGGTTGGGATACAAACCCGAATCAGTGGCTCCAAGAGCAGCCACCGCATGATAGTGCACCATTCTCCATTATCTGCCCCATGAAATCAGGCTTCGCCGATAGCCTTCAAGTCAACGATGCATATCTGGGTCTTGGTGAATTTTTGTTCCCTAGCTACGAACGAGACAAGCATCAACCAAAGATGTCAGAGAGATTTGCCTTGGGCATATCATGGATCACAACGTCATCCAGATAAAGAGAGTCATACTCTTCCTATCGTGAAACACTAGGGATCGTCATTCGCACGTCACGACTTTCCCGTCAAAGGGGACGCGGACCTTTTGCCCACGCTCACCTTTGAAAAAGGTCCAGTCAAAGAGGCCGTGCTGCAGCTGTCGGGGTGCATCATTACAATCATTCTCTATACACCAACTCTTCTATCACATATGATACGAACGACTCACATTCTCCAACGAAACATTTGGATCGAGAGTCGAGAGTGTAACCTCAAGACTTCACAGTTTTGGCGCCCGCTGTCCAGAACTGGTTGGTTGGATGTCGTTGATGGACTGTTTCGACTTGAGGGGAACAAATTGGATTGGGTCGTGCGTGTCGCGAGTCGCGAGGCGTCTTGGCTCAATCCGACGGTGGAGACATGGAATCGACAGTGACGGTGAGAACCGCTGCCAGGACAACCGATGCTGTATCTTGTTGGTGAACCAGAAAATGTACCTCCAGTGATCAAAGGCCCCACAATCGCCAGATTGCTCTGTTGCTCGCATCAATTGTGACTCTTCACATTGTCTCAACCTGTAAATGGTGCGACTCTTCGCCGCTGCTCTCCTCACGTTTGCGCCAGTCCGAGTGTATCCTTTTGCCACCCAGACCCCCTTTTCTCGCATCTATTCTTCAACGAATCTACGAATGACAAAGCGTGTGCTCGTCCCAATCGCTGATGGCAGCGAGGAAATCGAAACTACGTGTATCCAAGACACGCTAGTGCGTTGTGGTGCACAAGTTACAGTTGCGTCAGTCATGAAGGATCAATTGACTTGTAAGATGAGTCGAGGAATTAAGGTACGATCACTATTGCCGAGACTCAAAAGTTGCACATTTCTCTAATCCTTGCAAATGTAGATTACGGCTGATATGTCAATCGAAGAAGCCGCTACTACTGAGTGGGACCTCGTTGTTCTGCCAGGGGGGATGCCAGGTAGGTCGACAGGTTGCCCTCGGCTGGTATGTCCCCTGGTGATTTGTCGAATTATTCTAACTCTTGTGTTGGGTTTTTTCGTGCG
>Ga0194115_10008047_pt1 | contig 10301 bp, 11 predicted proteins | sample TA2MahsurfametaG_3_FD_148656 | JGI IMG/M metagenome (GOLD analysis project Ga0194115, IMG submission 148656) | Freshwater microbial communities from Lake Tanganyika, Tanzania - TA2015002 Mahale S4 surface | ecosystem: Environmental > Aquatic > Freshwater > Lake | place: Tanzania: Lake... | reverse complement strand
GGCCGTTGGCGTTGCGGGCGGGCGCAAGACCGTTGTAGGTAGTAAGGAACAATCCCCTCTATCTCACAAAATACCCGGAATGATGCGATGGTACATACATGGATGAAATCCCAACGAAAAGTACTACGTACGGTTAAGACCGAGAAGCAAGATTCGATTTGGTCCAAAAGTAGTTCAAAGTTAAAGTTATTTTTGGCGATAACCTATCCCAAAAAGGATAGGTTGAGCGTTTGTCGGTTAAAATAGAATATTAGATCAAACTTGTTAGATTCTAGGGTATCGTCTACGGAACATCGTCAGCGGTATCTGGCTGCCTACTGCCAATACTGCTACCCGTCTCAGTATTTCCTATTTTGCCAAGCCGACCACCAATTAGGACGTAAACGTGATAAAGTCCTCTCGTACGTGTTGGTTTAGTTATGAACCGTCGGTTGACGGATACACGAGGATTCTTTCTCGTCTAAGCCTCGTGTACTAGTGGGAGAGATGTTCAGGTGTGGGCAGAACAGGAGCTGCTGTGTGGGTCGTACCGGAGACGTTGTGGCGATCAAAAGAGCTAGTGTGGACAGAATAGGAGTCGATATCCGTCGAATAGGAGCCGTTAAGGGCCGCTGCGAAGTCAATGTGGACTGAACAGGAACCGACGTTACCCGAATCGGAGCCGGATGTCGGGTATAAAAAGTGATGTGTGGGTGCGGTATTCGAAAGAAGAAACGGTGTTGGCCACAATGTCACTGGGTTCTGTGGAATACCAGGATTTTGAACCGACGGATTCCATGTCTACCATATCCGATTGCACTGTTACGACGATTCAGCTCATTCAGGGAATAGGCCGATCAATGATCCTCTCCTCTTCACTTCGACTCTCTCTTTTTCGTTGACGTCATCGCGTACTCCAGAGACGGAAATTGGTACGGGTATCCTCCTCTTCCTCCTCCTTTGAAGACGACGCTCGGCGGAAGAAGATTCAGATGACGACGCTTCAACTTGGCCGGGGCTGATAGCCTCCTCCCCTCCGCGAAGTGTTCAAGACGAAAGCTGATCACACATCTATGTACCCCCCTTTCGCAAGGGTTTTTTTTCTTTCTTGTAAAATCGGAAAATCCCTCATCAAACAAACACCACTGCCCTGATATGGTCGAACGTATAATGTATCAAGAGTGGGTGGCGATGATTCTGATTTCTCCATCTGAGGCTTCCAAAAAAGAAAAAAAAGATTCCTTCTGGTACACGACAAAGAACAAAAAGTCACTGGATCAAGACACGCCATTATTCTGATCGAGAATTTCACCCCCAAGACCAAGAGGAAAGATGTCCATCGGAGATTGAAGGGTGTTTTCTTTTCACCGTCATCCATGACATGATATCGGACTTCTTCTTCTTCTTCTTCTTCTTCTTCTTGCTGGGGAAGCTATATATGTAACAATGGGCTCGTCATATTCTTCTTTCTTTGGGGCCCAACATTGCATAACTTCATGAAAGGCAAGAGTTGTTGGAAGCTGATGGGGACTCGTATCACTTTATTTTTCTTTCTATCTTTGTTGGCTGCTTGGTTTGTTTCTTTGCTTAAATTTCGAAAAGATCATTCAGGATCCTCGTTCAAAGGCGACACAGGAGAAAGGGTGAAAAAATGACTCTTCGCTCCCATCCATTTAGGAGGGAGAAATCGCGACAGTATGGATATTAAAATGAATTGATGGTGCCTGCCGATAAGATCTTGATGTCGAGCATTGTAACTTTCCTGTATATATTCGTATCGAATGGGATCGACACGAAACCATTATCACCCGTCGGTGGTGTCTTCATAATCATCGTCTTATTCCCACCATCGTAGGTGATTTTGATTTCAGGAGTGTTTCCTGATTTGGTATCCAATAATGAAATCAATTTGATGAATTCGACTGGTTCACGGAATTCAAAGGTAATGAATCCACCCAAGGAACTATCGTCAGGACAAGTCTTGTCCCCCCCCTGTAAGATAGCGATCAGACCAAGGGGGCTACAATTCGGATACATACTCCCTGGACGTCCTCCAGAACCTTCACCTGTAGGGGGTTTGGGATACATTCGTTAAATCACAAAAGGGCACAAGAACACGTTTGTAATTTACAACTGAAAAGTTTGTACTTACCAGGACCTCCACTGGGACATTCTCTATTCGGTGCTCCAAGATCAGGATCTGCCCTCTCCAGCGTTATTGTTGCAAATGGGTCGTGTCGTATCGAAAAGACGAATCGCTCCGCCTGTTTTGGGATCATTCACATTCTGACTTCGCTTCGAATCGATCCATCCAGTTCCTCGAGTGAACTTTGGAATCCAAATATTATTATCCGAACTATGGTAACTCTCTCTAATCCTATCCAATACCTTGACGCCATGTGTCCACCAGAGTTGATCGAACAGGTAGTCACCACCTCGCAGCGATGAGGGTTGTCTATATTACCTTGCCATGGGATTAGGAAGATTCGTAAAGTCCAGCGTGACCAAGGGACATGGTGAAGGTCGATTGATGGAAGTTGCTGTATTTGGGGTGGGTTGAACAGGAGCCATTGATGGGGGCAAAGGAACCCATGTTAAGGAGGCAGAATCTCGACTCATCGCGTGATCCCCCGAGTAGTAGCCATAACCCTCCACCGTTGCTTCAATGTTCCCATCTGTCCTACCCCAACGTGGCTCACCAGATATATACCTTGTCTGCCCGGGACATAAAACTTCATCCAATCTCGTTACATTTCTTGGACCACCCGTTCCACCCGCCGGGGCCGGATCCGCAAGGACAACATCATACAAACATTCCTGACTCGTTGTAGGAACACTGATCTCATAACAGTATATCCATGGTTCGCTGGTGCTGTATTGTTTGCGCATACTATTGATGCCGGAAGAATTACACATTCCGGTAGGACCGGCTGACTTCTTGATGGAAATCAGTGGCTTGGGTATCTTTGCACAATACGGGTATTCCAACGAGTTGATACTACCTTCCCCGTGAAGCTTTACTTCAATCATGGTCACACTTTTGTATACATCACTCGCGAACGGAAGCGAATACAAGCCATTGCGGTTTGTTTCTGGCGTACCAATAGTGATAGTCTTTCCTCCATCATGTGTCTTGGGTCCAAGGATGTGCAAGAAGGACATTGCCTTGATGAACGCGACCGGCTCACGGAACTCAAAGGTCATGTAGCCACCCAAAGAGGAGTCATCGGGACATGGTTTGTTACCCTCCTGTATGATACCGACGAGGTAAAGATGATTGCAGTTCTCATAGATGCTGCTTCGTTTGCCACCTGTTCCAACTCCTGTGGTTCAGATTTGTATTGGTTTAGAAGAATGTTCACAACCAAAAAGGGGACGAATGAGGAAAGGGAAAACACTTACCAGGACCAGCACCACAATCCGCGTTGGGAGCCCCCAGGTGAGTACTGTTAACCTCTCTGCCGTTGCTAGAGCATAGTGGTTGGGGGGATCTGACGTCGATACCGTAAGTTGGACGTGTCGTATCGAATAGACGAATTGCTCCACCTGTTTTAGGATCATTCACCTTGTGACTTTGCTTCGAATCGATCCATCCAGTTCCACGTTTGAACTGGGGAATGAAGATTCTATCATCACTAGTAGCATCGGTACTGTTTCTGATCCGAGCCGATACCCTGACGCCATGAGTCCACCATGGTTGATCATACAGGTAATCTCCTGCACGTAGCATGTTGTTTTGACCATAGTAGCGAGCCATCGGGTTGTAAAGATTCATGAAGTCCAGCTTGACCAATGGACAGGACGAAGATGTGCTGGGAGTAGGTTGTGTCGTTGGTGTGGACACTGGAATCGGGTTAAGGTTTGCAAGCGGTGGAAGTGGGGATGCATCAACTTCTACCATTTTGGTCACATTCGTGATTGGAATGCCACGAAGGCCAAGTTCCTTCTGGAACATCTCGATAAGGGATTGCGGCGATAGTGGCTCCGTTTGAATTGTCGATCCCAAGGGACAAAAGCAGCTCGAAGCATGCCATGTCGCTTGTTGCTGTTGTAACCGACGTGTTCTTGCCCTGCGCGTCTTCGTAGATGTGTACACGTCGTTTCCGTAGTAGTTCTTCGTGCCACAAAGGTTGCATACTCCAGACATGGAAATCTTTACGTTCTGTTGGGTCCGTTTTTGAAGAAGGCGCTTTGAAGGTTCATCGCTTTGTGATGCTTCAACTTGTCGATGGAGAGGTGGAGATACCGCCTGGGCAGCTACCTGGTCAAACTGACGAAACTCAGGTCGGTAATTGCTGTTCGTCGCAGCGTAGGCAGTATTCGAAGCAGCCATCAAGGCATTCGCGGCCTGTTGTATTTGGTCTGGAATTAACCCATCCTGATCATGCTCCAAGGTTACCAATACGCCGACCTCGAACGGTGTTCCGAAGCTACATGACTCAACCGTAGAAATACATTTGTCCTCCAATGACTGAATGACCTGTTGGTATTCGACGATGAATTCCGACTCGTACGGGTTTCGAAATGGACGCCCCTCACGACGTCCACAAGCACAATGGAAATCTGGGACCTGTTGTGCTAGTTGGCGACCTGGCCTTTCATACATAGACGTCGACGCGGTGCAACCTTCTTGACAAGTGAAGGTAACATTCATTTGGACGGCGATGACTCCCTTACGTCTGTTATCGATGCGATTAATTCGTGCTGAAGTTATCTTTCGCGCAAAGGGGGTCACAATAGCTTTTCTTCGTCATGTTATTGTAAGTACCAATCAAGTTCGTCACGAGTAAATCGTACGACTGCGAGAGATAGAGATCTTGGAGGCAAGAAGAGTGTTCCACCAGCAGCTCCACAACGACAACATCCTGCCGAACCCTGGTCGGTTGTGGGAGACAAGAGGTACTAGATTGAAGTGATCGCTTCGTAGTAGTAGTGATCGCGGCTTCCACATCTGTCGAAGGGTCTTGTTGTTCGGCCAAAAGAACAGTCCCATCCACTTCTCGCAACGACTTGGCATCTACAAGGGACAAGAAAGACCCTAGAAGCTGTAGGGAAATTAGAACCAAAAGGGTATACGTTCTCATCCTTCGTCCTATGAAGAAATAAATGGGTTGATTCCTTACACACAGAGAGACGAGGGCAGGGAAAGTTCAGAAATGAACACAATAATTATTGCGATGGTTTTGTGGGATATCATGAACAAGACACCGATAAATGTTCATATTCGAACATCATGTCTTATGAGGAACACGGTCCGTTGTAGCCCTGGGTCATTGATGGCTTATAAGTTGAATTTATCAACTTTGCATGACAGTACTCTGCCGGACAAACATTATCTGCCACACGATGTCTCCCTTTGAGGTTCCGTGTTTCTCCGATATCATCCAGGCAGTGTAATTTTTCTCCGGGAGGACAATACATAATTACACATAGCGGTAGGGGCGAACATATCTGACAGTGAATGGGAATATAGCGGAAGAGCCCAGCGCACCATGCCACAACGAACACTTCGCTACGTCCTCAATTGTAGTACCACATACATAGGGACTGGATGGGGAACATGATGGGAACGAGAAAAAGCAGAATGCCTTTCAGACTACCCCTCCCATTAGAGTACACATCTATCCACCGGTGAATAGGGAGGGAAGGGCGGGGTTTAGAGGGGGGGGGAACAAACGGTATTCTAAAACGATTTGGTGTCTGCTGTTTTCCAACAGTGATGAGGGAAGCTCTGTTTTGTAGTAGGCGAAGATATCTCCAGCTTGAATAGGAGGCGACCTGCTAACTGCGTGATGATCTTTGGATGGAGATCCTTATCCTGGAATTGTTTGATCCATTTAGGCTTTTTCGGCTTTTTCACTTTTCTATGATTTACGGCGTGACAAGCAGAGCTTCTTTCATTAAATGAGCGGTCATCTCAAGTATGGAGGCATATATCAAGAATGTCAGGGAGCGAATAGCGAGTCTGTTCAAGGTGGTGCTCACAGGCGTCTTTTCTGGAGCGCAGTTTTCTCGATTTCCAATTGGTGGACGCGGAGGATCGGATTTCCAGCTTTTTCCGATGTATATCCATATGTAAGTATCGTACCTATATCGTATATCTGCTTTTGGACGGGTGAAACCGTCCGTCTCTCGTGACACCGGGAGTGTCAATGGCAACGATGTCAAAACCCATGTAGCCTCTCCCCCTCATCCCTACGGGATTGTATCATCAAGCACTCTGATGGGACATTGGATCGACGATGAATAATCGCCATCAAGAAGAACAAGAAGTCTTGTCATCAGCCTGGGTATGGAATAATCTCTTCGGTGATAACATTCCCAAGGAGGAATCATCATCATGCAAATTTTACGGAACAAATGTGGCTGCACGACGACATGCCACGTCCAGCAATGACACGACAGATGCCACCGCCCCAACTACGGAAGAGACAAGACTCTTGACTGGCACTCATTGTGGTTCTAATGATGGGCTTCTGATAGGATATATGGGATCTATGTCTACAAGGAATTCCTTCGTCGAAACGACGCATACTGTCCGTGAAAAGCTAATGGAACTCCAAGCAGAACTGGATCGATATCCGATCCAATCGTTAACTACCTACCAGTACGTACGGCAAAAGCAGCAACAACAACAGCAACAGCAGCAAACGAATGAACAAAATCTCATTCAGATGACAATATCTTCCAAGAAGGAAGATTTCTTGACAAATCTTCAAGTTCAGATTCTCGGATCGGAGGAGTGGATAGTATCCAAGGCTGCGCGTCGATTGCTCCATTACTTGGATGCTAAACTCCAGTGGTTCGGTCGTGAGACTCTGTCTATGTCCCTCATCGACATTGTGCAAACAACAAATACAACAACAACATTGACATCCAAATTCGATTCCAAATCTGTTTTTAGGAGCGATCTTTCCCATCGATATCTATGGTCAGGGATCTTTCAAGTCTTGGAAGCCAATGAAACGAGGAAGGGTCGTCCTATCTTGATGATATTTCCATCCCTATTGTGGTCGAAGGAAACTGAGAACGATACTACATTAAGTCTTTTTGATATGGTGCGTTATGACAAGGAAAAGATATCCATACAACAAAGACAGTTTTCGTGGATCGACCGACAATAGTGGTCGACAACTTCATGGAACTTTTTCTTCATGTTCTCAAATATATCATTTATATTTGCTACTATCCATCTACAAATCTAGGTAAAGGCTTGGTGGTACTTTGTTGCCATCGTCGTGGAGACTGTGAACCGGAGTCATCCAGGAAGGAAGGATTTTGCGGGCATCATTTTTGACGTGACGCCTTCTTCGAAGAACTGTGTGAACGTTCGAGATCGAGATTATCCTCTACACACTTCAGGATCGGAAATGTCACAAGACAAGTCATCCAAAATGACGAAGGACGAAAAGGATCTTCGACTGTTGTATTGGTACGGACTGTGCTCTCTTCAACAGCTTCCACTATCGATCCAGGAATGGCATTATTGCCATGACGACAGCAGCGCCTTGTCAAGTTTATTGGTTCCGTCTTGGACCTACGATTCCCTTTCACTTTCGATTGCCAAACTTTTCTTCCAAGGTACAGAGTCAACACCACCACCAACAACATCGTCGTCGTCGTCCCAAAGAGGACGACTGATCCATTTCCATCAAGGTAAGGGCGGACGAGTAAGACAAAACAAACATCATCCTCATTTTCGTCTTCCTCTCATACCAGTTCGACGTGTTCTTGGTATGTATGTGGTTGTTTGGGGATGATCTCACACAGGGTCTCAAACGGAATGTCTCTATGCCTTAATGCATCATGGAATTCCTTCTGGAGATTTCCCCCTCTCGACAACGGATGGCAGTATCAACGTAGCAAGACACCATGCCTGGTTGCGGAAACATTTGAGTCGGAGCACAAACTAACCATAAACGTACTTGTGTCTCTTGGGAATCATGAGCACAGATACATCAGAAAGGGCATAGAACACCGTTTGTGCTCAGGGGACAGGGATATAAAGTCAGTGCCATGACATCGTCCATCCCAGGCTATCGTCGTGACTGGTGGTTTACTTTCGAAAGGCGACGAAACGAAGGGGTCGATAACCTTCATAGTTGGTTGTAACATGTTCCGTGTCACGATATGCGATCGGGTCCTTGTCGATCGACCAGGAGTAGATTGTGAAACGGCTAGCAATCAAGCGACGTAATTCATCTGCTGCAGGAAAAAGCATGGCATTCCCATGCCACTGGAGTGGCCCGATGTTAATCCAAACTCCTCCAGGCGGTAACAGGGTATGAACGAAATCAAGGAACTCGTAGATGTTGGTAGCAGTATCCAAAAAGAAACACGTGACGATGGCTCCAAAGGAATTCGACTGTGTCCTGTAGTACGGGCCGACAAAATCTCCAATAGTAAAGGAAAGATCAAGACGATCGACTCTCGTAGGGCGGACCGAAGTGTCGGGAAAGGAAACGGAACGAAAACGGTCTAAGGAATTCGCTTCATTCGCCATGCGATCCAATAGATATGGGTAGACTTGACCGGAAATCTCCCATTGTAATACTCCCTGAGCTGCAGCTGCCATGACGGGAGATAATTCATTCGCTTCCACCCTGTATCCACGAATCGCAACCTCAAAGGCCAATCGGCCCAAACCAGCTCCTGGTACCAAAACTTTCTTCGAAATAGGGACGTGGTATCGGACTTGTTGAAGACACCAACCATACAACGAATGTCGTACATGGGTCCCCAAGGTAGTCCAATCACGAACTAAATGAGCAACAATTTGAGTCATGGAATCATATGACGTATGTTTTTCATCCGTCGTTGGTGGTGGTTTCCATGGTTTTGCTTCCTTTGGTTGTCGATTCCGGGTGGTTGTGCCTATGGTACTAGAAGTAGAACATTGATCTGTAGGAAAGCGACTGGCAGCATCTTCTCTCTCCAAACTGGATGATTCAATAGAGGATATTTCCCTTTCAGGTAGGGCATAAAGTGGACGGTATCCAGGTTTCAAAAGTAAATGTTCCAACATCTGTTCTTGTTCTTCCAAAGTTTGTGAGGCTAAATTGATACGATCTTGGATCCCCTTTGACAATCGGACATGGTCTGGAAGATGGATATGTGTATCATCATCATCATCATCATCATCATCATCATCATCATCATCATATTTTGACTCTAAATCCATCGCTGTTTGTAGGGCGGTACTTAAACCATTCATTGCTTGATACATTTCGATTCGTAATTGAGATAGAGCATTCAAAATAGCACGATTTGGACAATGAGTGGTAGAAACATGAAGAAAGGGTATCTTGATATCTTCATCATCCTGATCGTTGTCCATTTTTGGACGATCTTGATCGAAAAAAACATGTTTTCTCCTCGTACTACCACCACCACCAATAGTCATCCAAAGATATGGAACCAAAACAAGAAGAAGCAGTAACAGGAAGAATTGTAGTAGTCCAATGACGGATATCTTCGTTGGTAGTATCATCGTCGTCGTCGTCATCCTCCTTCTCATCATCATGAACCAGTAGGAATTATGGTAGAGCATCGGTCGTCACAGTTCGCAAACTTGTTTGTTTTTTGACTGGCACATCCACATGAAGCAGGGTGAGTATTTTTTCTTTAGCTCAATCCGATTCGGCAAATTACATCTCTATCCTCCATTGACGAGAGATTGTCTTGGACGAGGAATGATTGAGAGAGTATCTCTTTGGTCTCTACTACTGAAGTATGCATGGAGAGAAACGATTCGTGTCAAGTCCACGGGTTGCTATGCATGTGGTTGGTTGGGTAGATATTGTACATACATATAGTGCCACACGACGCTTGAAGTTTACTACTACTTGACTTTCCCTAGCTCTATTGTCTTCAATACTTAACTTAAACTCTTGGATTCACCCTTATTCTTTACTACTTTACACCATAAATTAATTAACTACGGTGGGACCAATCCAGTCCGACCTGCCATTGCCTTTCGAATCACTGTTCTCCCTCGCAATGATCTATCCGAGATTTGAATAGTAGACCACAACCGTGCTGACATAAATCAACGTAAAATCACCAAATTATTGGGGAAAAACTGTTTTACCACCCTCATTCCATCTGTGAGTGCACCGGTTTCAGTCCTGTTCTTTTTTTGTTGTTGTTAGGGAGGACTTGAGGTGAAGGAAATCACAAGAAGTCTGAATGTCAGAATGATTTCGTCGCTTAGTATCTGTTGAAAATTAACGTGCTCTGGAATCGCACCAGAGACACATATGCGTACTAACCACGCCAATTTCTAGTGGCGAAATTAAGGTACATTAAGTACATTTTTGACA
>Ga0194115_10008046_pt1 | contig 10302 bp, 7 predicted proteins | sample TA2MahsurfametaG_3_FD_148656 | JGI IMG/M metagenome (GOLD analysis project Ga0194115, IMG submission 148656) | Freshwater microbial communities from Lake Tanganyika, Tanzania - TA2015002 Mahale S4 surface | ecosystem: Environmental > Aquatic > Freshwater > Lake | place: Tanzania: Lake Tanganyika... | reverse complement strand
GCCGTTGGAGTCAGTGCTATTCAACAAACTGGCGATATTACCGAAACGATGGTATGTCTTGCTACCGCTCACGACGGTAAATTCCCAGAAGCTGTGTCGATGGCCATCGACCCATTGCCTACCCCCCCGAAAGAGCTTGCCGCTGTATTTGAATTGCCCACTCGTGTATCAGAGTGTCCGAACGACGTGAAGAAAGTCCAAGACTTCCTGGAGAAGCGTCTCGAAGAAAGAATTGCGTCTGAACAGGCGGCGTAGTGGTAATACATTTGGCACGGAATAAATTGTGTATTATATACATCGTTAAACATACAATCGAGTGTGATGCAGTAGTAGCATCTTTTTTATTGTCAAAAATGTGGCCTTCGATTGGACGGAGACATGGTAGTCAACGAAGATGGACTGATCGGAGCGCTGGCATTCAAGGTAGAATGGCTGGAGCATATGTATGGACAAGGAGATCGAACGAAATGAGACTTCACGGTAAGTCGGGAACCAATCGGTGAGTATGTCTCGAAGAGGTGTCGTGTCTGACTTAGATCGGTACGTTCGTTGCTGTGACTGTTGAGAAGGCATGAATGACTTGTTCCCCAAAGCTTTCTCCAGATACCATTTCACGAGCAAAGAGTCCACAGAATCCAATCATTGCCAAACGTCCCGTGATAATTTCGAGATTGTATAATTCACTTGTGGTTTTCCTTGTTCGTGGCAAATCAGTCCATCGGGGTCTCTCTTCTGATACTCTCCTCTGTTCTGATACTCTCAACGTGGTCCCTGATACTTGTCTAGCCGCGGAAAAATGTGATGGGGGGACTTGGAAAGCATAACATCTTGCTACCATAAGGACCAACGTAGACACCACCAAGGGCATTTGTCTTCCAATGTGCATCTTTCCTGTTCGGCTGAAGGTTGGTATTCGCTCCGTGAAACGGATGTGGAGGTCGGCCTTACTCTCTCTCGCTTTTCGAATCCTTTTGTGGTAATGGTCTCGCTTCAGAAGCCGGAAGACCTCCGAAGAGACGTCGATGTGATGGGAGGATGATGTGGTGCGAGAACTAACTTCCTTCGCGAATGGCGTTTCCCGGTTACGGTATCGGTACAGTATTTGTTATTGGGCTGGAACATGATCGATGACGTGTTGTCATCCTTGAAAGCTGGCACGGCTCGCACGAGGCGCAAGCAATTCGAATTCTTCAAAATCTGACGTCACTTTATGGTGGACCCTATTGACTCTTCCATTTGACTAATGTACTGTGAAAAAAGAAAACATAGCTTCACGTTGGTTCCCATTACACAGCCCAGGATCTCCCTTTCCCAGTAGCTCCTGGGCATAGAGGAACGAGACAATCCGCAAGTTTCGTCCTAGGCGGTGAACTTCCTACTTAAGTATATGATGAGGCAGTAAATCGTAGTACATCTTGGATCACATACAACGAATATCGTTTTCATTTGGAGCCTCTTCGTCTACAGTATTGTGAACGAGAGATTAGTAGGACGTAGAAGGGGCCGCTGGATAGTAGTACACGAGATCTTTTCGCTGGTTGGATTTACCGCACATAGACCCGCAGAGAGGGGAAGTCTTCCGCTGTTATGATCGTTTGATCACGGCAATCACAACAGTATGACATCACAGTCCAACTGCAGAATCATGAGTGTGCGTCGGACGATATACCGAATATGCAACTTATATTTCGAGTTCTAGAAGGGTACAGTGTTTTCTTGTCTCTATCTACGTAATAGGAAATGGAGCTTATACTATCGCCTATCGTGATTCATCTCCCAATGGAATTCATGAGCTTCTTCGACCTTGAGTAAAGAAAGTTAACTATAAGAGCCAAAAGAAGAAGACACCCAAACCACTACTACTACCTATCTCCACCGGATTGGATCACAGCTGCGATTGCCTTCTTAATCTCCTTGTAGCGACGATAATTACTAGCAACCGGACGAATATCCGCAAAGCTCGATACTTGTCGCTTGTGCTCCTTGAAAAAGTCCTTTTCGTATGCACGAAGCATTTGATGTAGTCGTTGCTTCTCTGCCTTTAGAGCGGCAAGATCTTGCGCCGGAGCTGCCATAGGTGCCGGGCCCGCTACAGGCGAGGAACGCTGTGGAGCCTTGTTCTTCCAGGGGGAAACTGGAGAATCATCTACCGAGCTCAAACTAGAAGAAACAGGAGAGATTGTGCGTTGTGGAAGAACAGCCGGCGTCGGTTGCATGGCTACAGGCGACAGGGAGCCTGAGGAACGCCCTGAATCTTGCTCCATCGATGTTATGAGACTCTTGAGAGCATTATATCGCTCATACAAGTGACGTATGGGTTCCTTCTCTGCCTTTACTGGCATGCGACCATGCCGCCTTGCGAAGCTCATATCGTACTGTTTGAGCTGCTGCTTCAAGTCACGCTTTCGAGCTTGGAGCTCCGAAAGTGGGAGGCCCCTAAACTCGCCCGAGCCGACGGAAGATACAGACTGCACGGACACCCCACTAGACGGTGAAGGCGCAGGTCTTGGTGCCGGAGACGACCCCCCGAATCCATCCATTGGTGCTCCAGGACGTCGTCGCAGAACTTGATTGCCCCATGGTGACGTGACTGGCTGCATATTCGCGCTCTGTGTCGGAAATCCATCTGGTCCTATTGGTCCTACACTTTGGGCAAAGTCGTTGCTCTGTGGTATCGATTGGACAATCTCCGAAGGGATGCTCAGCTGGTTGATCCTAGAGTCTTTCGCCTGAGGTTGTAACTCGCCTTGTCCAGCCCGTGAAAGAATGACCCGCGAAATTCGGGGATCATTACTTCGAAGGAGACGCCAACGGGCACTGGCTCCACGGAACAGAGCCTGAATACGGCATGCAGCATCCGCTCGAATAGCTCGCTTCCATTCGCGATATTGGGCATAGGTCGTCGCCAAAGGCGCACGTTCAGCTGCCCCCTTGGGTGGTCTGCCATGTAGTTGGAAAAAGGAGTCTTCGAATCTCGTAATCTGAGCCCGAAGAGCACGGCAAGCTGCTACTGTCCGCTTCCTTTCGGCGGCCGTCGACGTTAGCATTCGATAGTGCGCTGGTTGGGTACCCATAGTGACGGAAAATGTCGACCCAAGGGATGACACCGACGACATAAATCGTGCATTGTCCGCCGTTCCAACCGACCCAGGAGAACTTGGTGTAAGCTTTTCCGACTGAGTGGGACCGGGTGATGATGTCTGGGGTCCCGAAATTGACTCCTTGATCGAAGGTGCACCGCGAAGCGTAGGAGAGGAAGGGGCAAATCGCGATGACGGCCCTGGAGAAGAGTCAGAGTCAGGTCGCTTCGGTGACTTGGTAAAGGCACTCGGACCAGAGAAGGGGTCATTCATTCTCATCTCTATGTCAGCGGTTGAAGTCCGAGTCGGAAGCGGTGGTGATAACGGCGGATGTTGAACTGGTGGTACTGGCGGTGGTGGTGGGGCGGGGCTCCTTGGACGCGAGTCGCCGTGATCACTTCCAGTCATTATTGGTGTAAACGGCGATGAGTCACTCCTGTCATATGATGGCAGCGGTGGGGCTGGAGAGGACACTGCCTTGATATTCCCAACTCTGACAGGACTGATAGGCGTTGTGAGTTTGGGACTAGTATCACCCGCCGAAAGTACGACACCCAGATGTCTTCGACTACCATTTCTCGATCTCTGAATGGAGCGCACCACTTCCGCGTCTCGGCTCTGGACTGCAGGCTTTGACCAGTCCATGGACATGATATTCGAAATGGATACACGAATCTGCCGATCCACAGCAATCACTTCCCATTCAGCCAAAGACTCGTTACCTCCTTTGGTTCCGTCCTTTAGGCCTCGGCTGTGTCTCCATGCGTTGTGGCCCGCAAGACTATTCCCAAGCATTAGCGAGTCACCGGGACCAATATTCAAATTCTTCAACTGCATTGCCGCAGCGTTCAATGTTTCTGCACGTTTGCTATCAGCAAGCAGAAGCCGCCCGCGATCATACCACCCTTTCGAAAAAATTTCCGAAGCGGAATCAAAAATGAGCTCTGCGGCGGCCATAATTGGTTCCATGTCATTATGGTGCCTTAGACACCACATGGCTCCCTTGGGTGGTCTAATGAGTGCTGGAGCGACGCGCTGGACGAACCGTCTTTGATATCTCGTCGTCCCACACATTCGTCGTAACCTAGCAAGGGCGTTAATGACGTCTCCGGAGGGATGTTCCAAGGAGGTAATGAGGAGAGGCGTCAGAGCCGTCATAATTTCGGTTCTGGTTCCACCTCTCCGATCATTGGGGTTTGGGGGAGACGTGGGATCGTTAACTGTCGACTGGATCAATGCGATGCCAGCAGCCACAATCCCTTCGTAGCATTTGGCCATTCCCTCCACGCTCTCTAGTGGGTTGAGCGTGAGACTCTCTAGGAGGAGAGCAGCGGCCGTTGAAGGGATCATTGCCTGATCAAACTTGGCCACGTTCGCAGGTACAAGGGCAGACTCTTTCAAATCATCTTCCTTGTCACTCAAATCGTCAGGCGTAAGTGGAATACCCCGCTCTTTCTTTATTCTTCGTCTTTCTTTCCGCTGTGTCTTCTTGAGATGCCGACTCAGTATGGATACTTCTCGTAGCTTACTTTTTCGAAGTTCAGCCTTCAAGTACTCTCGGGCAGCCATCTTATCTGTTGCGGTCACCGAGTCGAAATACCGGAGTTTTCTTCGATTGAAGGGTAATTTCCCGCTACCTCCGGGACCGGCAGCGGCACCTCCCGAATGCTCCGGTCGAAGCGGTGTGAAGAGTGGTTCCTCAAGTTTCGCATACTTCTTTTCATCGTCCAAGGCAGGTGAATTCTCCATCAACAGAGCTTCGATATCATTCAAATCATCGTCATCACCGCTACTCGCTTCTTCATCACTCTCTGCATCAAAGGTATTGGTACTAACTAGAAAGTCTTCTTCTTGAGCACTGTAATCTTCCAGGACCCGAGGTCCTAGCATCTTATCGACACCAAAGTACCCTCCTGTATCCATGGAAGATGGTTGTGACACTTTGTTCCGTGATGATAGGCGACTATTTCTCCCTGTGGCCTTTTGTCGGAGTGCTACCTTCAGATTACGACGAGCGCGTCCAGGCGGGCATAAACCTAGTTGTGTCCGAGCACCCATCCGAATCGCATTCTGACAACACATCAAGGCAAGTCGAGCGGCATGACAAGGTTTGGCTGGAGGAGTGGAGGAATCCCCACCGACGCCCCCACCACTGCTATGATGCTGGGCCTCCTGTGACCCTCCTCCACTGGTGGAACTCCCACTTACAGTACTGCTACCATGATGGTGATGATGATGGTCTCCACCCGAACCCAACATATCGGTACTCTCCATGGACGATGTAGTACTATTGCCTCCCATGGATGACTCATTCAATTTTCCAAATGTAAAGCCAGCAATCGTCCCCTTCGATCTTCGACGTCGTGCCGCTGCGCTTGCGGCATTCTTGGTACTGTTGTTATTATTATTGCTGTTGGTATTGCCGGGGGGATTGTGATTAAGGACAGATCGTGTACCCGTTGCAGATGAAGAACCATCATTTCCACCCCCCGCGTTCATCACCATCATTTCCCAAATTCCTGATAAAGAAAAGACACAACAACAAACTACTACTACAACAACAAAGAATAGGGTACTGAAGGGACTGTGGTACTGCGGCCCTCTAATTCACGAAGTATCCGCCAACAACCTACAAGTCGTGCACCCTTTCGGCACAAACGCCTACAAGCACCCTTTCGTTGTTCTTGGTGCTCTCTATCGGGCGGCGGACGAGGCGCTCACCTGTCTTTCTCCTCTCTCCTCTCCTCCTTCACCACCATGTCCGAGGAGATCGTATCGTGCTACAAGACGGCGGACGGCGGCGGACGGAGGCGGGCCGCTTCCTAGGTCGGCACGCGCCAGCCTGTCCCATAAATTCGGGCGCGCCCGTCGGTCTCCGGTCACACGTCAGGAGGTTTTCGTAGGCTGGTACTGAGATCTGTATGTTTCCATCCGGGGAAGGGCAGCGGCACTGGATGTCGCAGTGCGCCCGTCCAGCTGAACGGATATATATGCCTTGACTTTCCAATACAACCTTTTGGAATTTGTCAAAAATGACGCTCGACTCCATCAACTGGGAGTAGACTTTTCATATACCTATTAGTAATAGATAGAAGATCACTTTCGTCCGCTTCGATTGTACCCATATGTATACTTACGTACAATATCGTATGCATATACTGGATAAATTTGGGATTAGAGTCGGTGCAATCGATTTCCACCTACTCCTTACTAAAAAGTCATAAGGTAGAAAATCTACGGGGACCGCTCGTGGAGGACTTCCTTGCTCTACGTCAAGAGAAAAGAGGAGGTCCCCCTGTACAAGTACAAGTGATTCCCTGTGTTGTCTCCCCTGCCTCCTAGTCTGGAGCTCTCTTAACTTTCGTGACCCGAAGTCTATCTGCACACCCTTAATACAGAAGTTCACCATGACTGCTGTAAGTTTTTCCCCCTTCGCGTTTTTGGAATTGAAATTGTAGTATGCGTGATGCGGTGGATGATTGTTGAGCCGATTTTCTTTTTTGTGTATATGGGAAACATGGCTTCGCGTTTTCTTACCTCCTTTGTTTTTTTTGGTCTCCCAGACTCCTCGCTATTACCCTGCCGAAGACGTCAAGCCTGCAAAGGCTACGTACAAGGTCAAACAAAACGTAAGTGATTGCAGCGGTGGTTAGGATTGGTAGTCGGTGTAGCCCACGCGGTATCAAGACTCACTTTTTGCTGTTATATTTGATTGTTTTGTTTCACGTCTCGGCGTTTGCACTATATAGCCACCAAGAGTGCGAAAGTCCATTACACCTGGAACAATCGTCATCCTTCTAGCTGGACGATTCCGAGGAAAGCGTGTTGTTTGTTTGAAGTCTCTAGAGTCGGGTCTACTTCTAGTATCGGGACCCTTTAAGATTAATGGCGTCCCCTTGCGTCGGGTCAATCAAGCCTATGTCATTGCGACGTCGACGAAAGTAGATATCTCCGGTGTCGATGTCTCCTCGATTAATGATGAATATTTTTCTCGATCCAAGGATGAAAAGAAGGAGGCAGAAGAAGAATTCTTTATGGGCGATGCACCAAAACCTGCTGTCGTATCGGATGTACGCAAGGCAGATCAACAAAAGGTAGATGCCGCTCTTCTCAAGGCTGTAGGCGCAGTGGATATGTTGGAAGCCTACCTTGCTGCACAGTTCACACTGACTTCAAGTGATAAGCCACACTTGATGAAGTTTTAATGAATCAAATAAGTAAACAACCAACTCCCCCATCCCCCACACGCAGCCCAATGGATCCTTTAAGGCACAAAGAATTGACCCGCCCCCCTGGTGTGTATAGTAGTAGTTCCTTTGAAAACTTCTCTTGCTTGAAAGACCGTGTTTTGTTGGAGTTTGCTTATTAGCGATGAAGACTATGTGGCCTTCATGCCGTGCTGAAAGTGTTGTAGAATGTTGCCGAATCACTTTACCATGTCAAGGTAGGGGATAAAAAGGGTATCGCATGTAGCGACAGCCCTGAATTACTGAACCTATCACCAGGTGCTGGAGAGTCGTCCCCACAAAGTACTAATTGTACACAGAAGAAATCAATTCACGTCCCATTATCTTCTTTACACATCATATTCCGATACAGATGAAGAGAAACGTAGTGGAAGACGATCAGGAGGATGAATGATGGTACATGCAAGTCAAACGTTCGTCTTCGTCCCTTGTTTCATTATCTTATAGTAGTATATGCCACGAATCTGAGGCAAAGAGCCATTTCAACTTTACCCTTATTGTGTTCATCTCTTGAGTGATTGTATAGGACTTGGTGGCGTTGCCCTTGATTCGAGTTTTAGTCGGGAGTCGGGACCGTACTTTCCCTGTCTGACGAGGTTTGCTTGGACAGTAAGGCATTACTAAGCTTATAGCCGATCCTAGTAGGACTTCATCATTCGAACAAACTGATCATCTCCAAAGGCCAGTCCACAACCTGTGTAGCTCATCGGACGAGAAACATAGAAAGAAAAAGAAATTCATAGTCTAAAATACAGGGGTACATATTCACTGGTGAAACGCCCATGTTCACACCATGGCGCCTCGTCCTTCGCCTGACAAACCGGCGGCTGCCCTCTTGGTAAGTTTCGAATGCAGCATGCTGGCGTACACCGCGAGTCCTGCTGTTCCCAGAATGAAAAATGTCAGAGCAAACTTTTGCCCTCCAGTAGTTATCGCACTGCCCGAGTAGCCACTGCTTCCTCCGTATACCAAAATTTCACCCTGCTCGTCATAGCTACCGATAGCAATCGATTCGATGAAGTCACAAACAACCTCTTCATTCGCCTTTTGGTTGCCATACCCGCTTAATGAGGCATATCCTCTGTCGAATCCGTGAGTTTGCTCACACTTCGCAGAGGCGTCATAGAGTTTCCCGCACATTTCGAGAACTCCAGATTCTTGGTTGTTTCCATCTACATTTTGTTCCTGGTTCTGAGTCGCTGCACAGGATATACATGAGTCGGATGCGTAGACTGGTTTCAACAAAAGGTGGGATAGCTGTTGCGCGTTTCCATTGCGATCGACGAGGTAATCATCGACCGTTTTGGTGGAGTCGTTGATGTAGCAGTTTTCGTCCGTGAAAACACCAATGTTGATCTTGGACCCTGAACTCGCACACATGGGCCCGGCATAGAGCGAGGTCTTTGAATCGTCTTCTCCAGAGTAGATCAAGACACACTCAATGAAGTTGGAAGCATCAACCTTGCCTTGGGATTCCATGTTTTCGAATTTCATACAGTCTGAATAACAAGTATTACAGTTGACATCAACCCCGTAGTCTTGAAGCTGTCTTCCTCCTTGGACGCCGCCTTGCTCGCCCTCGAGCTGCTCTCCTTGGTTCTCCTGTTGGACTTCTTCTTGAGCAGCTTGGTCGTCTGTGTTGCTTCCACATTGAGCGCATGCATTGCATATCCTTTCCATCATCTGTTGTTGATATTGCATCGTGGCATAAAGGTAAGTCTCAAGATCAATCATATATTCTCCGTATCCACTGCTGCAGCTACTGCATGAGTGGTTTGGACACAAGCGAAAGACAACGAAACGTTTTGTGGCAAGAACAGATTGTGAATCTTCGTTCATCGCCAAGTTATCATCGTAAGACTTGACAAACTGACATTTCTGGAACTTTACAGAGTAAGAACTTATGTCGACTTCATATACTTCTTGTTCAGCGTTTTGTTGCTCTTCCTGGAGGGAGCGAATGATGGTCGCCCCCTGAATTAGCTGGTTAATATAGTCGCTTTTGGGGTTTCTAGAGCTTTCGACCGCACCGAAGGGATTTGCGGATACAATCGCTGCGCCGACAGCGAGAAAAGCGAGAAGGATAGTCATTCTGGTCTAGACAAGGAACAAAAAGTGAGATTCGACGCTCCGAAATATCGCAGTAAACTACGACCGCACTAAAACGTGGGGATATCCTGCTCCGAGGGTTGACAAGTTCTAACACTGAGCTTGCTACGAACCAACTTTCTTCTATATTCAGAAACGTGGGCTCATCGTCCTCACCTGTCTGATGGTCAACACAACAATGAGCAGGCGCCTGTGTCGTGGAAGATTTTAGTAGCACAACAGAAGAGGTGCGGTAAAAAGTTGTTGTCGAAGTTTGCACATGTATGTGGGGGTTGCCGACAGACTCTTATTGGCTTATTCGAGTATGATTATAATTATTTCTCATCGTTGGGATTCGCGCGTTTTTTCAGCGAAACCTCCGGCGTGACACCTTTAACCAGAAAACCCGTAAGGACAGAATTCCCGTATGAACGGATGAGTGCCTCGGGGGTGCTGTCCCAGGGCACAATGTATCTTAACGGCCGAACAAGGAATCCTCTGCGGCATATATTTTTATTCAGAATCACATAAACCCTTTGAGCCACCGTAACCGCTGGTTGTACTGTAATTGTTCGTTCAGCTCGACCACAACAACGGCTGTCTCCACAGAAATCGGACCATGGTGGACTTCCACAACTTGACTTCATCAAGTACGTCCAGGTGAGTTTAACGTGGACAGCTGAGGAAGAAGGCATGTTTGAAGTGGGTGTTTCGTGCTTATGGCGAGTCGATTGCATTGGAATGTTGTATGTTGGGCGGGAGTTCTTTCTTTTCGATGATCGACATACCGTAGGCGACGTCGGCTAGCATTTAGGACCATCTGTCATGGATGTGTTGCCGACTTATCAGTCTAATGCATCATATTTTGCTCGTCTTAGAAAAATGAA
>Ga0194115_10008044_pt1 | contig 10304 bp, 5 predicted proteins | sample TA2MahsurfametaG_3_FD_148656 | JGI IMG/M metagenome (GOLD analysis project Ga0194115, IMG submission 148656) | Freshwater microbial communities from Lake Tanganyika, Tanzania - TA2015002 Mahale S4 surface | ecosystem: Environmental > Aquatic > Freshwater > Lake | place: Tanzania: Lake Tanganyika... | reverse complement strand
CTCACCAGTCGTCGCCTGTTCCCGCCGTTTGTCCTTCGCTATGTCATCAGTGCTGACCCATTGTACTGTCGTTCAAACAACGACCTTTCATCACTCCGATCATCATTCCGATTCTTCCACGAAACGAGGTATCCTGAATCCAAAGCGACTACCGACAATGAGTAGCGACGGTCAGAGAACCTCCCATAGATCGGAGCATAACGAAGGAAATACTCACGCCTCATTTCATCCTCCGAACACCGGACAATCCGACCTCTCCCAAAACCCAGCTGGAGTGGGTAGCAGCGTCGTAAAGGACTTGCTTCGGGTCTATGAGAGTCTGACTCAATCCAGTACTCCTCAAACTTCCACGGAGGAATTTTCTGGAAAGTCTGGACCACAGGGTAGTGTTAGCTTCAGCACCACGCAAGCGACAAGTCAGTACTCCGGTCATTCTGCTCAAGTCCCGGGAGGCTACGCCCATCCCAATGCTCCTCCCATGTACCACATTCCCCCCCCGACATATCCACCCTCTCAGCAGCAGATAGGTAGTGATCAACCCTCGTATGGACATTATCCCTACGGGATGCCACCAAGTAGCAACGAACACCATGCGCTACACGGATACCCGATGCCTGGGTACGACATACCGATAAGTCAACCAAACAGCAACGAGCAAGGTAGTGACGCTCAGGACACAGAAGAAGAGCTCCCAGAATCGAATAATGGTCGTGCCAGACGGAAACGAAGGGGGTCCGAACATTCATCTTCTATTTCGGGGCAGAAGGGCCGCAAAAAGTCCAAAGCAACGGACGGTCGATGGTCGAAACGATTTACGTGGCCCGATGACCTCCATCGTGACTTTGTCTCTGCAATATTTGATGTGGGCCTAAAGCATTCATCTCCATCGACCATATTGGAACATATGCCACAAAATGATCAGATAACCACCGAGAGAATCAAAAGCCATCTACAGAAGTACAGAATGCATCGGGTAAAGTCAAAGAAAGAGTTCATATCGTCATACGAACTATCCCTTCGTGGTTATCAGGAGAATGGTATGGAACCTGTTAAATCAGTTTCTGGTGGAGACACTGCAGCACAAGTATCTTACATGGAAATATCCGGGATTGATCCTACCTTGCAAGCGCCTCCAGCTGCCAAGCCTGAGCCTGTGGAGCAAGAACAGAAACGTTCTCCTCAGCAGAATGAGGTGTTGATGCTCCCACAGCTGAGCGAAAGTGAAAAGGCCTCACCCATGGGAGCCGCCTTGGGTCATTTGATGGGCCTGTTTTTGTCGCTAAAGCAACAGCTTGTCGCTCAACGGATCGCCGAGGGAAAGAAGAGAGCGGAAGCACAGGCGGCTGCTGCCGCTTTGAACTCAGCGTCCAACGTAGACACAAGCCATGAAGGCGCTTCTCAGAGCTTTAAATCCGGACAGTCAGGCCGTACGAACATTGAAGAGAATAGCATCATGAAGCGCGAGATGCAGAATCAAATGGAACTACAGAACAAGATGCGAGCTTTGAAGCAACAAGAGTTGAACAAATACAAAAGCCTACCATCGGCACATAATGTTCCCGTTGCTCCCTATGACAATCAAACTCCTGCACCTACGGAGGAACATAGTGAACAGAAGTTTGATCCGAGAGATAGCAGTCATGCACAGGGGGCGGGGGAATCCGGTGGGAGTGACGGTGATGAACAAACAGGGCGGGGGGAAAATCATCCGCGAGGGTTCTCGTTGGGCAATCAAGACGACTTTTGGAATACGGACATTGTCGATGATCAATTGTTTGAGTTCCTCCTGAACAATTAAATTGTAGTTGGCTTGGTCTAGCTACCTGGTAGACATTACAGTAGAATGATTGTTAAATCACGGTCAATGTACAATACCTTTCGAGAACTAAAGTCATCCTTTATTGCGGTTATTCGTCTGGTCTTCACACGGGCTAAGTTAGATCACGTGAGTCAAAATGAGCCCCGCACATCGTCGTCCAACCGATTTCACAGAAAAACAGAATCGCAATCCAAACGCCCAAAAAATTTGGAAGACACCAACAAGAAGGGACTTAGATTCTCTTCCACCAATTCCTCTGGGTCACCACAAGGAATCGAAATAGAACTCAACGTTGACGATAATATCTAGCCATGAGTGAAAAGTTAGGTTTTGAAGGAGATAGAGACAAGACGTCACCCTACAATCGACCACGTAGGCCGAATCCAGATACGATTACATATTTGAGAGGTCTACCATTAGATGTCGAATCGGCAAGGATGGAAATCTCTACCTTCTTGTTGGACGGTGGAGATAATAATAATTCTCAGGAATTCCCACAAAGTCTTGAGGCTGCATTATCGGCGATTGATGAGATCCGGAATGAGATTGCCTCCCTGGCGGGAGATGAATTGGGTTCACAATGTATAGAAACTTTGGCAAGGATTTCGGCACCGTATTCTGAAACAGCTAGTCGAATCCTCCTTTCCGCATGTTCGGGGTATCATCTCCATCTTGCGACACATCGATATGGATCCCACGTCATCCAATCGATTCTCCAACTTGCAGTTTCTTCATCCTCTGACAATGACCTTGGGTTACACAGTGAGGCCCCTCCGTTCGGGAGCTATGTTGATTCACTCCCCAAACTTGTTGATCTGATTCTAGGAATGCTTGAAGAACTCCAGGATAGCGCTACACAACTCGCTGTTCATGTGTGTGGTTCTCATGTCCTTCGGACACTATTATGTGTACTAGGTGGTGTGGAACTTGTCGCTAGCGGACCGCAAGGAGACAAGAAACCAGGTACTGAAGCAATACTCCGAGGAAGAACCAAAGAAAAGAAGAAAAAGAAAAAGAAGACGCAAGGAGCTATTGAAGCCAGTGCAGCAGGTGCTCATACAGGGACCATGCGAATCGTCTACAGCACGAAATCGAGACTCGAAGGAAATGCTTTCTCGGAACAACTTGCCAGTTTGGCATATGCACTTATGGGTGAGGCAAGTGAGACGCCAGGTGAGCTACAGCAGCTTGCTTGCCACCCTAGTGCTGGTCCGCTTCTTATCGTCCTTCTCCGAGTGCTCACATACTCGAATCCTGAGGATCGAGAAATTATGAACCAGCAATCATCATCACAATCCCAAAATGATATTTCAGATTTCAGATTAGGGATTTCTCGCCCAGAACCAACCTTTCAAGATGGATCCGTAGCACACGAAATGGCAAAGCGTTTGTTGTGTTGGACGGATGGCAGGGAAAAGCAGACACACTTTGGAGATGTAATCTATGGTTACTCTGGCGAACAGCGAGGTTCTCACGTTCTGGAAACACTACTTCGCGTGGGCTCTAATGGCTTCTACGACGAGATCGTGAAGTATGGAGACTTTGAAAATCCATCATCCTTACAAGAATATTGTGAACATGATGTTGCCAACTTTGTCATCCAAACCTTGTTGACTTCTATCCGGAACAAAGACCAAGCGACGCGAATGCTGAAGGCGATTGAGAAGGTCGTTTCCGGTGGTCTCGCCGTCGATCCGACGAAGCGACGTCGTGGTATCTTGTGGAGAAGTTGTGAGCTAGCTGCAAAGTATCGGGTGGGGCAGGAAACATTGATGAAATCGATTCGAATAGGATTCGGAAGTCTAAACCGTCAGAACGTTGACAGTGAAATTGCCGTTGGTGAGCCGAGCAAAAAGAAGCAAAGAACGAAAAGTACTGCAATTGAAATCAAGGATTGTATTCCTCTTCTACTTGATTTGAAGATGGATAAAGATGAGAGTACAAGGATTCAAGTGGATGCTGCTGGAGCCAGGGCCATCTATCACATGTTACATTTCACACCCCGGCTTTGTGAAGATATCTTGAAGGGACTAGTCGATGAATTAACGAGTGACGAGATTGAATCTTTGGCGCGCGATGGTTTGGGGAGCCGTTGTATTCTTGATGGGATCTTGGAGGGACCACCCAACCATGCATCGTTTGCATCTGCCTTTCTTTCGATGCTGTCAAAACTGAAGGGTAGGTGGACGTCCATCGCTACCGATCGTGTTGGGCATCATTCCGTCAAGAAACTCTTCCATGCATTGCCCAAGATGGATGACAAGGGCAGACTCGCTGAAGAACTGGCTAGTGGTGGTAATCGCTTACAGGGGAATGCAATGGGTCGAAGCGTGTCGGAAGAATGCATGTTAGAATCGTTCGTCGAAAATCGAAAAGACTGGCGAAAAGCAGTGACAAAGTCACCTCATAGTATCAAGGAAGCCAACCTCAGTGAGACCTTTATTCCAAAGTCAAAGGAAGAAATTCCCGAGGGTGAAGGGAAATCAAAGAGGAAGCGGAAACGAAAGCATGCCAGTAAGGGAGGCCAACCGCTAAACACAGACGCGATTATGGAAGCGTTAATCGTATAGACACCATTCCGCCTCACCAATCTTGATAAGTGTTACTGAGATCACCTTCCATCCTAGACAGGACCCTTCGGTCGCCATTGTACCCTGGAATAGCGACCATGCGTCCTCGAATCTCTCGTACAACGACGAAACATACCAAATTCCAACCGGTAAGTAAAATAGGTTATTGATGGATAGGAAGTCTAGATTGTCCGTAGCAACGGATCACAGACATTACAAAGGGTACATGGCAACAAATCGATTCCACCCTACGTCTCTGGATCGAGAAAGCACCGCCATTTAGTCGCAAGCGGGCTGATGTGAAAAGGTGTCCCGGGTTGATTCGTGCGAGTCGGAATCGAAACCAAAGCGAATTTCCGGCAATCCCGAATCTACCCCTCTAGCACAGTTGTTTGATGAGATGAGACGCAAGTGGGGAAAAAAATCAGGGGTCAAGGGAGGTGAAGAGCGTCTGTCCTTCTGCCTTCAGGGGTCGCACCGCTGTTGGCGCGATCGACATATGCCAAAGAAAATGAAAGGGTTTGTTCTTCCCAGCCACCCGTCCGAACGAAAAAGATCTTTATACCGAGGATAGTCATTTCCAAGGTTAGATCACTGTCAAGACAAGAAAAGTCAACATCTTGCAGCTATCTTCGAAGACTAAACCACACAATGTCAGAGCCGATCGAAGAATCGACGTCTACGTCGTTTGCAAACACTTCTGGGAATGGAGAAATCCCTTCTTTCAATGGAGATGAAAAAGCGAAAGCCAGCGACTTTGCAAACTATTTTTGCTCGTATGCCCAGCTTCATCACCAGAAGCAGATGCTAGCCGATCACAATCGTATGGCTGCCTACCATTCTGCCATTCTTGGTAACCCAGATGTCTTCAAGGACAAGATCGTCATGGATATAGGAACTGGGTCCGGTATCCTAGCGATTTGGGCTGCTCAGGCAGGCGCCAGAAAGGTATATGCCAGTGAGTCTGTCGTGATTACACCGTTTTTTCACAGAGATGAATATGGCGACCCTTACCCTCGTCATCTTTGCGCTTAATGTTTCAATCCTCTTAACTTCACAACAGTCGAATACACCGATATGGCGAAATATGCACGGCAGGTCATGAAGACGAACAAAGTCGACCATATTGTGACGGTGATTCAAGGGGCTGTGGAAGAAATCGAGCTCCCTATTGCAGAGGATGGCCTAGAACCTGACGATCCTGAACATCCCGAACGTGTTGTTGACATCTTCATCTCGGAATGGATGGGCTACTTCCTTCTCAGAGAGTCAATGACGGATTCTGTGGTTCGAGCTCGCGATAAGTTTCTGAAACCGAGTACTGGTTTGATGTTTCCATCTCACGCAACCATGTATGTTGCGCCTGTTGAAGACGATGAAGAGAGAAGAGCTGGACTTAATGAATACTCCGCATCCATGTCAGACTGGAATGACTTCCAAGAGACCACCAAACAGGTATATGGAGTTGATATGGAAATTCTTGCGAAGGACTTTGATCGCGAACAAAAGGAGTATTTCTTGTGGAGTAGTCGTTGGCGTGAACTTCCTGATCATGCGGTACTTGCCGAGCCGAAAGCTGTGAAGTATCTTGACATGATGACGTGTACTATTGATGAGCTGAAGGGTATCTCGGCTGGGGACGAATGTGCTAAATTTGAATTTTCCATCGACGGAGCTAAAGTGCATGGCCCTGTATCAGGGTTCGCAGGGTGGTTCACAACTGACTTCAAGTCACGAACTGACGAGGGTGGAGCCAGCGCACCGAAAATCTTAAATCCATCATTCCTATCGACAGGGCCCGAAAACGGTTATACGCACTGGGGACAACAGGTTTTCTATTTCCACTCGGGTATCCCTCTTCTATCAGGGGAAACGACGACTGTGACAGGAGACATTGAGATGTTCCGAACCAAGGAAAATGCGAGACTCTACAATGTTCGTTTCCGATTCACAGCAGAGAGGAAAAAGACAGGCGAGCAGAGAAAATTAAACCGGAGTGTTCTCAACGACCAGCTGTACGTTATGCCGTAATGGGGCGTGGAGCCTCATTTCCCCTTCATGGCCGAGAGAGTAAAAACAGGCGAGCTGACAACACCAATCAGGAGCGTGCTCAACGAGCAACTTTACGAAATGCCATAATGGAACATCGAGTTAGAGTGATAAACCAAACAGGATTCGTTTCTCGCTTATCCACAAGTGCCCAATTACTTTTCTTCATAGAGAGACCCCAGTTGCTTCTCTAGATAACGTGCTAACATTCGATTGTAGGAGACGCCATGATGTACCTTAACATGTTACGATGAACTTGTACGCGCAGTGATAATCTATGAGGACGAGCGAACGAGTGTCAATAACTTTGCGAATCGTCGACGTGCTCGTTCGACGGTCTCTTCCAATCCTTGTGCGTGAAGATTATTGATCGTTTGCTTTCGTTGATTCTTCGCCTTGAGGCCTGCACGGACCATTTCGGCTATTTCCTTCTGGGTAATTCCAGCTTCTCGTAGCATCCGTTCCCGGACATGCCTGGAGAGGACTAGTTCCGCAGATGACCGAATGGGACCGCGTGCGAGTTCCCACTGATCTACTGTGCTTCGATTACCTCTCTTGTACTTCCATCCGATGCCGATGGCAACTCCACTCTGAACGGATGGGTTATCACTAATAGTTCTCTCATAGAACCGCACCTGCACATGACCAAAACAGACCTTATTTACACCGGCTGCCTGCCGGGCTTGGAATTGGCGTAACTCATCGAGAGCGCTAGCTTTACCTGACCTTGATGAAACGATACTCGACGCTTCAAGGCTGCGTTCGTTGCTTCGAATGCTGGGGACACTAGGACTTTGCTCTGAAAAATCTTCATCGACCCTCGTTATGGCATGATTCGCCCTGAAGGAAGAATCAATATGATGCTCCGCAATATCCTCATCGAACATGGCACGAGTAGCAGAAGCCCTGACAGGAGAGTCCATCCTATATTCTACAAACCTCCCATCTGGAAATGCATCAGTTAAACCTGTGACATCGGAAAAGATAGTACTGTCATCGTCATCATCTTCTTCTTCTTCTTTGTCACGAATCTGTATTTGATTGAGTGGTATCGCTCCACGATTTTTCCGTGGTTCTTTCGTAGGGATACTTGTTGGGAATTTGGGGACGGGGGGGGTCCCAGAGGAACTGGGAGGTTTGAAAATCATCGCCCATGCTTCTTCTTGTGGAATGTTGTCCATGACGTACTGCCGAAGTTCTTCTACAGACATTTCTCCAGTGTTGATCGAATCATTCTTGGAATCATCCTGAGAATCAGTCCTCGAACCAGGATTCGAGTTGGATGCTGCCGACGATGTTCCAGTACCCTTCGTCATTTCGTCATTTGATTCTCTAAATCGTGTTGTACCACTGAGAGGGGAACGCCCTTTCGAAAAGGCGGCAAGATCGTTGAGTTCATCATCGTACTCTCCCAATACTATACCCCGAGAAGACAAAAGGCATTCGGTGGGTGTCGGTGGCATCCTGGGAGGCGAATCACCCTTCGTCGGCCGAGCAGAACTCCTGGTCCGGGTCTTCCTTGATGTTAGTCTCCGAGCTCGTTCACGATCTTTCATCTTCCTTTGAAGTACCGAAACAATGGCATCTTCATCTCCTTCGTCATCACCAGCCAGTAGAGTACTGACCATCTGCTGCGCAACAAGTTTCATCAAGGTTTCCTTGTCGATATTCCGCTCCGTATCTGCATCGTCGAACATTCTTCCTGACCGACAGGTTGTAGTTACCACACGATGAAAGCTGTAAGGCTTATATTCTCTCTCTCTCTCTCGAACTCTTTCGCAACTCTCGTAACTGCCTAGCTTCTTCACAGTCAATGAAGTGCACTACAGGATTCGATCGAAGAGAGGCTGTCACTGGCTGTACATCATAATGATCAATGTATACTGTAAAAAGACGGGATGGGAATGACTGGCAGAGCTGGCAGAGGTGGGGGGGGCGGAAGGGAGGGGGGGCCAGTCATTCACGATACGCTTGTTCGTCGCGCGGGGTTAGATGTGAATCCCCGATACCAACATGGAACTTGAGTAATTTTGGAACAGACAGCCCCCGATATTCTGGGGGAGCCGAACGAAAGGGTGGTACAACAGCGACCGCCGAACGGCGTGATAGTTACAACCAAACACCTAACAAATAGGAGAGCACACTGGTTGAGGTCGGCTACAAAATTAAATAATGACATAGAATTCTTATTCCATTATTCTTAGGTATATACTGTGGCGATAAATATTTACAGTCGCTATACAGAAAAGCTCGTTTTCTCCTTCGTTCCGTGGACGTTCTTCCGCGTACCGCTTCGTTCTGGTCGTAAGTAATGAAAAAAAGTCATCACTGTCATGGTGCGACAGATTGATGTCCATTTTGCCTATGATAGCTAGGACGAGTGGAAAACCACGATCGAAGGTTATCCGAGGTGAAAGGACGCTACAGCTACTAAATGGGGTTATGCATTAGCTTTGCTGCAAGCAACTAGGAGAGCAAAATTCCTCCACTCACAGCATGAGTGTCCTCAGTGCCTTTGATCGTTCAAACAAAGTCGTGACAACCTCGTCCATACGTGCAAGTACCTCGAGCCCCTTTTCCATGGCGCGATCTTTCTCCCCCTCTTCATAGACGATAAGTTGACCCATGCCTTGATCAAGAATTCCTTGAAATTTCCCATCCAAAATCATTTGACTCAGTTTCTTCTCGACCACGGGGAGGGGAAGCTCCATCAGGCCAGCGATATGCTGTAGTTCAACACACGAATATGGTTCAATGATTCGAATCAGGTTACTCTCCAACAACTGCTCCTGGAGGATACCAAGATGGTACTTGATCAGAAGATCCTTTTGCAACTCTTCGGTATATTCTTGTAATACCGTTTCGTAATCATTAAGTGATCGTCGTGATGCTGCCTTCGCAATGGCAGTCATGGCTTCTAGGTGTCGACTAGCATACTTGACAGCCTGTCGTGACGTAATCAAAGTCGATGCATCGAGGGGGGATGTCTTGTCGGCACCGATAGCTCCCTTGGCAGACAATTTCAATGTTTTGGTGAGGGAGTCTAAAATTCGACACAACATCATATATTTTAGGCAGGGTACCGCCTGAACTTCCTCGTTCATCTGATCGAGTTGTTCAAAGGCTTCCAAGAAGTAGGAATGTGCCGTATTGTAGTCACCTTCTTCGGTATGGATCGTACCACTCATAGTATCGATAGCAGCCTGAAGACTAGGTGCCACATAGATAGCATTCGCAGCCGTACGGGAAGCCGTCAAGGCTGCCTTTGCCTTGGGTACATTTCGTAGTCCAAAATGAATCTTGGACTCCATCAGGTGAGTCTCTACAAGAAGTTGCTTGTCATCAATCTTCTTCAACTCTGAAAGAAGACGATCAATCAATGCCAGAGCCTCACCGAAGAGATCTTGCTGGAAGAGGATGGATGCCAACTTGGTCTCGACACGTTGACGGAGGAAGGTTCGCTTTTCACGTTGACACCAGGCAATGATTTTCTCACAAATCTCTCGTTGCATAACAAGTTCTTGTGGTGCTAGGCTGACCACGATATCAAGGACTTGTCGGACAACCTTGGCACACTTGGCCTTGGTGACGGTTCGAAAAAATGCACTCCCCTCGAGAAATTTAACTACGTTCGGATACTCCTTCCTGGCACAGAAAGCTCTAGTCAATTCATAGACGGCACGTTCCTTAAGTTGAGTCGCTTTCGGTCCTGCCTTGGGAGATTCCATGACCTGTTCCAACAATGGTACTGTGTTGCTGACCTTTGCATTGTCCAACCAGTCAAGCAGGTCTTCGACGTCTTCATCATCTTCGTCTTCGATGACGTCGGCATCATGCTTTCCAGCTTCTTCCTCCACACTAGAAGT
>Ga0194115_10008043_pt1 | contig 10306 bp, 11 predicted proteins | sample TA2MahsurfametaG_3_FD_148656 | JGI IMG/M metagenome (GOLD analysis project Ga0194115, IMG submission 148656) | Freshwater microbial communities from Lake Tanganyika, Tanzania - TA2015002 Mahale S4 surface | ecosystem: Environmental > Aquatic > Freshwater > Lake | place: Tanzania: Lake... | reverse complement strand
GGTGAATTGGAATGTGTGTATAAATCGATATAGTGTATTAGGTAACGCCCTGATGGGGCTCAGGTACAAGGGATTAGGATATAGGCGAACCTTTAGAAAGGAACAGGCATGACTAAAAACTCCATTTATCTTTTTCCGGTAATCCTGTGCGGCTTGCTTGCCAGCGTGGTCCATGCCACACCCGTTGCCTTGATCTCGCCCGTTGAAGCGCAGATGCCCGATGCCAAGGTGTCCATCACACGCGGCATCACGCGTGGGCCCGGTATTCGGGTTCTCAGTCCCACCGATGTCAAAGCCGATTCGTTTGCGCTGAAGATTGGACTGGAGTCGCGGGGAGGTGCAAAGGTTGATCCCAAATCCGTCCGGGTCGAATACCTCAAGGAGCCTGCAGTCGACCTCACCCCCCGCATCCAAACAGCGGTCAAGCCCGATCAAATTGACCTGCCATCCGTGCGGGTACCCAGAGGTGTTCATCTCTTGCGTGTCACAGTGACGGACTCCGAGGGACGTGTCTCAAGCTCAGTAGTGCGCCTAAACGCCGACTGAGGCCTACCTTGAATTGCCCTTTTTGCCAAAACTCGGTCTTGCCCAAGGCCTATGTGTGCGGGCATTGCGGGCGCGATCTGGTGCCCTGGCTCTGCTTAATGGACCAAATGGAGCATCAGGCACAGAGGATTGTTCGACTCGAAAAGGCGGTGGGTCTACCGCCTTTAGTAGCCGGCCAGCAAATCAACAGCACCGACCTTGCCCTGCGAGACCTCCCTGAGCCACCGCCTGTGCGTTATCGCATCGACCGGCTTGTCAAAGTTGCCCTCGGCACGGCTTTGAGCCTATACATGGCCCACTGGTTGCTCCTGTTTGTTTATGACGCCCCCGCCCTGATTTTGCGGGTCAGCACAATGCTGCTTCCCCTGGCGGTGTCATTGACGGCAAATATCAGAGGTGACATTGATTGGCGCTCCAATGCGGTAACGGCGATCGCGCTGGCCCTGCTGGGTGTTGGAGGAATGCTGGCCATTACGGCCATCTTGGACGATGTCCACTGGCTGCCTCAATCCAAGCGCGAATGGATCGAGACTTTTGAATACGCAGTGTCGATTGGCTTGGCCTGGGTTACCGGTCACTTAGTCGGTCTATCACTCAACAAAGGGCACCGACTCCTCTATGCGCGACGTCGCGCCGCTATGCGGCAGGGCCCGATGATCCTTCCGAAGGTGACCGACATGTCTGAAAAACTTCAGAAACTCGTTGCGGCCGCAGCCCCGCTTGTTTCTGGTCTGGTCGCCGCATACTCCGGTCTGAAATCATTGTGGGGCGAAGGATAGAAGTGGCACCGCGTGTCTGATCGACCTCACCCCACGAGATAAAGAGGCTGCGGGCTATCAGGACGGATGCAGAGTTGCCCGCCGCACAACAGGGATTTTCGTCTTAGGCCGTCTTTTGAGAAGCAGGTACAAGTTCTGACAAGGTCGTACCCTGCGTGTCGACGCGCGAGTCACCATGCCCGTTATCACAAAAGAAGGTCCGCCTCTTCGTCGACTGAGTGCCTCAACCGGCTGCTGCCGGAGTTCCTAATTGCAAAAGTATGAACGAATTACTTCGGCTCGGCTCTAATTCCTTCGTGCTACCCAAGTACAAGCTCTTTTGCGACTTCGCGCATGCGCTAAGCTCTATTGCAGGCTGCGCGACCTCCGGGATTGACGTTGAGCGATTCCAGCCCCCGATAACAACGCGTGAGGCGCCCGAACGTCCCATCACCTAGTTCAGCCTACACAACAACACAACGCGGGTAGGGTTGGGCAAGATGAAGGCACAAGTTCCGGCCTTCAACGGCAAGGGTTAACTGATTGCGAGCTGGACTCCGCACCGTGACGGCCCCAGGAACCGTCCTACATTTGTCGTTGTGCATGGTGGGCACGGACAGGCTCCTACAAACTTAGCCAGTGCCGTCTGGTTACGCAACACCTTCGAGTCTAATGTTTTGGTACTCGACAGCTACTGGAGCCGGGGACAGAACGAAAACTGGGCTACTCGTACTCGCTTCGGTGCCAACATGCGGGTGCTGGATGTGATCGCCGCGGGGCAATGGCTGCGCGACGTTCACGGAACCGACCCCTCGCAGACCTTCGTCTGGGGAGACAGCCGAGGCGGTTGGACGGTCTTGAGAGCATTTACTGAGGACGCTTTTATCAAAAAGCACATGGGATATCTGTACCTCGGTGGTATCGCGGCGTACCCGAATTGCTTTTCGCACGGAACCCCCGATGCACCGACGCTCTCCCCTTACTTCGCACCGGTGATCGTATTCACCGGCGGGAAGGACAGTGCGACGCCGATTGGCGAGTGCCCGCGGCAAGTTATGCAATCGGCAGCCTCATGGGTGCACTACCCTGACCAGGCGCGCATGGTTGGGACACCGCTAACCGTGGCGCAGCGGGTACGCCGGTGGATGGTGAGTGTGGAGGCGCCATGAATGTGTACAACCAGTTTTCGGTTTGTCGAAGTAACCGCACAACCGAAGATATGCGGCAGCGGATTAAAGACTTTGTTGTCTAGTTTGCGGGGCGATGATTAGGTTGAATGAATCACGCAACGTGCGGCCTCATCAACAGCGGATTGGCCTGATTGACCTGATCGATATTCAGTACCACTTGTAGTGAGGCTGGGTTGGCCGGACAGAGGGTCGCAAGTAATCTCCGTACACGCCGGACGCCAATGCGTTATGCTTAGAGGATAAATTTTTACATCTGTGAGGATGCCCATGAAATTCCATAAATTTCTTTGCGCCGCCTTTCTAGTTTGGATCCAGTCCCTGCAAATGGCCTGGGCCCAGGTTTCTTTGCCCCACGAGGAGGGGGCACGCATCTCCGACGCTGTTGTAATAACGCACGGATTTCGGTCCTCCAAAACCTTTTTCCCATTGCCCGTCGGGCAGTGGCGGGTCAGGCACAAGGAAGTCGTTCAGACCCCGATGGGCAGCACGCCGAGGCAGGGCGTACGGCTCGTTCTCGACAAGACCGAGGGCGAACAATTGGAGCAAGTGGTCTGGGTAGATGTCTACGAAAGTCAGAACCTTCCCTGGGAGGCCGGAGGGAGCTGCGCCAACGGCTTGATCAGCCCCCCTCGCGGCACAGCCCTGTCCGGGGGGTGCTTTTCCTTGCAGAGCGTGAACTTCCTGACAGAGAATTATTTCAGCGGACGGTTCGGTCACGTCTGGAGCAAGCTGCGCGCAAGCTGGTCTGGCGAATCGCTGGTGACCCACCCGCGTGCCCTGATGATGCGGGGCTTCTCCGACGCCCGCGGTGGGGCAGTGGTGTACTACTCGCATTGGTCGCCACTGAACGCGTCCCCGGAGAATCCACTGACCAGCTATCTTCAGCGACTTCGTGCCAACGAGTTTCTTTCGGGGCCGGAAACGAGACTGAGCAATTGGTACCGCGCCTACGGCGAGAGCATCATTGATTCCGTGACGGGCAGAGCCATCACCTCGAAACCTGCGGCCTTCCCAATGGCAGCCCGAAACGAGATGATTGCCGCTGCCTCAAGGGTGGCAGCGGCCGACCCCGCGGCGCCAGCCCGGGCGACAGCCGAGGCCGCGGCAAAGGCCGATCGAGACCGGCTGTCCGCAGAACTTGAAGCCGAGCGCAGCCGTCGCCAGGAAGCCGAAAAGGTTCTCCTGGCGCGAGAACAGGAGCGCCAGGCTGCAGAGAAAAAACTGCAGGCGGAGCTTTTGAAGCGACAAGAAGACGCTCGAGTGGCCCAGCAGAGACTGGAACAAGAACGCGCGGAAAGGCAGCAACAGGAACAGGCGAGCCGGTCGGGACAGGCCTTGGAAGAAAGCCGGGTGACCGCTGCCCGCGCGCAAGAGCAGCAGAAGGCGCAGGAGGCCGCTGTGCAGAGGGATGCCAAGCTGGCTGCGGAGCTGCGCGAGTTGCGGGAGCAACTTCAGCGCATTGCCGCAGCGCCTGCACCCGCAGCGGCCGTGGCGCCTGCTGCAGCGGCGGCCCAACCCCCTGCCTCGGCCACGCCCGCGGTTCCTGGATCCAGCGCAAGGCGCATGGCGCTTGTGATCGGCAATGACGCCTATCAGAGCGTCTCGAGTCTGCTCAACGCCCGATCCGACGCCCGCGCAATGGCCAAGAGCCTGGAGGCTGCTGGCTTCAAAGTGACTCTCAGGCTCGATTTGCCAGAAAGGGCCATGAAAGAAGCCCTGCGCGGCTTTCGTGGCGAAGTTCAGGGGGGCGACGAGGTGGTGGTGTTCTTTGCGGGGCACGGTGTGCAACTGGGCGCTGCCAACTACCTCTTGCCCATTGACATACGAGGCGACTCAGAAGAGCAAGTCAGGGATGAGGCCATCCCCTTACAGCGCATCTTGGATGACCTCAGTGAGCGCAAGGCCCGATTCAGCCTGGCGATCATTGACGCTTGCAGAGACAACCCCTTCAAGACTGCGGGCAGGGCCATTGGCGGGCGGGGCTTGGCCCCGGCTACGGCGGTCTCAGGGCAAATGGTGATCTTTTCAGCCGGTGCCGGTCAGCAGGCGCTGGACAGGCTCGGCGAAAAGGACAAGGAGCCTAACGGCCTCTTCACCCGCGTCTTCCTCAAGGAAATGAGCCGCCCCGGCGTTTCAATCGACCGAGTGGTGCGCAATGTGCGAAACGAAGTGGTGGAAAAAGCCAAAACGATCGGTCACGAGCAAGTGCCTGCGCTCTACGATCAAACCATGGGTGACTTTTTCTTCCTGCGCTGACTATTGAACGGTGAAACTCACTGTCTGCTGTATCTGGCGACCCTGCGTGTCGGTCATGGTCAGCAGAAGCTGATGGCGCCCTGAGGGCAATTCGGCCTCCGAGACCACGATCCCTTCTTTAGTCACCTTTGCAAACTTGAGCAGGCGCTGGGTGATATCCAGCCTGAACGCGCCGTAGAGCGCCTTGAACGTTTCTGGCCTGGCTTCGGAAGAGCCTCCGCCGGTGAACCGGACTTCGATACGGGCGGGCACCTGGACCGGTCGCGAGAGGTCGGGGGCCACCACCTCAATCCTGGGCGCACCCTGTGGCAGCGTGGAGCGAGGCACGATGATGTTATCGCCCGCGTCCCGTGCCGCCTGGGCCTCCTCGGGCGTCACGAGCCAGGACGACTGAGACCAAGCCGGCAGCGCCAACATCAAGCCAATTGCGAATCCAAAAGCTTTCATGCTCACTCCAGGGTCATGATGCGAACGCGGCGATTCTTGGCCGAGGCTGGGTCGGCGGGTTCAAGCAGTTCGGTAAATCCCTTGCCCACCGCCTGTAGTCGCTCTCTGTCTATGCCCTGCTGCACCAGGAATGACAACACAGAATCGGCCCGGCGAGAGGATAGCCCCAGGTTGTAGTTGGCGCTGCCGCGGGCGTCGGTGTGGCCCTCCACCTGAAAGCGCAGCTGCAGCAGCCGCTCGTTTTTCAAGGCCTCGGCCAGTCGCTCAAGCTGGGGCTTGCTTTCGTTCTTCAGATTGGTCGAATCGAAGTCGAAATTGACGGTCATGTCAATTTTGGCGGGTTCAACCTTCAGGTTTCGCCCCAGGCTACGCGTCTTCGGCGCGGGGGACAAAGCATTGACGATTTCATCGACCGTCAAATCTGAGCGGGGGGCCTGCTGAGCCAGGCCAGCACTGGCCAGCAGCAGGGCACCGAGAAAAGCCAAATAGGATTTCATGGACGTACCTCCTGAACCTTGACCAAATTCGCTGCCATCGCACCGTTGCGTCCCTGAACACCGCGACCGAGGAAAAAGTCGATCAGGCGCTGGCGACCCACGAGGTCGGTCACAGAGAAGGTGAACACGCCTCCACCGGAATCTTCAGGCACAAAAATCTTTGGATCGCGCGGCGACTGGCTCACCACGAAAAGGATATTGTTGACGCCCTCGGGTCCACCGGCCTTGACAGCCCAACCAGGTCGAGGAAATTTGTACTCAACATTGGCTTTGATCTTGTTGTCGCCATCAAGCCGGTTGGGGAACAGCAGATAAAAACTCTTTCCATCCGACCCGAGCATCACGGCATAGAGATAGCCGTCCACGCTGGACCGAACCGAGAAATTGAGAAAGTCTTTGTTGATCACCAACTTGCTCGGCGCGCTGACGTTGATCCTGTAATGTCCGTTGCGCTGAGCCAAGATGTCATTGAGCGTCGCCATCGAAGCAAGTTGCTGAACCTGCGGCTGCTCGGGGGCGGAGGGCGGCTCAGCCTGCGGTGTGACGGCGGCCACCTGGGTAGCGGGCACGGCCACCTGGGTAGCGGGCACGGCCACCTGGGGAGCGGGCACGGCCACCTGGGGAGCGGGCACGGCCACCTGGGGGGCGGGCGCGGCCACCTGGGGAGCGGGCACGGCCACCTGGGGAGCGGGCACGGCCACCTGCGGTGCTGAGGACTCCGTTACGGGAGGAGGCGCCGGGACTGAAGGGGGCGCAATCGGCTGTGGCGAAGGCACGACCTGAGAGACCGTCTGGGGCGGAATGGGCCCAGAGGGCCTCTGCTCGGAGGTGGCGCCACCGGGTCGTCCCGGCGCGGCGGAAGCGACCTGGGTCCCCGTGGGGCGGGCCGGTTGCGACGCCACTGGCACCACGATCAGATTACGTGACCCCCGGACCTGAATCGTCGAAGGGGCCATGCCCGCCGCCGCATGAGGCTTCATGAGGTCATTGAGCTTGGTTTGGGCGCACGCCCGTATCTCGTCGAGAGATACCGCTCCGCTGCGATCGAGATCTCGTGCATCCCCTACCAGGCATTGGGTCATGGTGTGTGTCACTAGTCCCCCATACTGGGGGTTATCCCAGGAGACCTCGTTGTAATCGGCGGCGGCGATTTGCACAAAATTCTCTTGTGCAGCCCCCAAGCGGGACATGACGGAACCGAAGCTGCGAGTATTCCTCTGGTTGACTGCCACTGAGCAGTCCGATGAGGCATTGCTCGCGCGCGCGCGCAGGGTGACGCCACCAAGCGACCGGGTCTTGGCCGTCAGCAGGCCACCGGAATGACAGGCGTCGATAAAAGTGATGATCTTGTCAGCCTTCTGCCCGATGGGGAAGGTGTAGCGGGCCAGTTCTTCTTCGGTCAGAAGATCGTTGACCGTGTAACGGCCCTCGGTGAAGGTCTGCAAACCCTCGGAGCACTTGCCCGGGGCCCCGTGGCGAGCGCCATGGCCAGAAAAATAGATCAGAACCCGGTCTCCCTCCTTGACCGAGTCACGGAGTTTCTCCAACGCCGAGATGATGCGCGATTTCGTGGCCCGACTGTCGCGCAGTTCGACAATCGCCGCCTCATCGATACCCATGGCACGCGCCATCTTGCGAGCGTTTTGCATGTCGACCGGCACACCCGGAAGCGTATCACTACCAGAGGCTGCCGAGTACTGGCCAATCCCGATGATCAGCGCGTGCCGACCCTCAGCAGCCATCAGGCCACTGGCGGCCACCATCAGACCCAAGGCAACCATTTGTTTGAGCATCGCCGATTTCATCATAAATTCCTCACCCCAATAACGCCCAAACGGCTGACCTGTCGCTCGAACACCGTTTCATTGGTCTTGCGATCAATGATCTTACCGCCAAAAATCAGGGTGTCATCCGAATTCTGCGCCTTAAGCTTGATGCTTTCAAAACCATAGGTGTCGATCATTTGCCGGGCCTGCGCCACGATCTGCGTCGGGTTCACTGCCTCCCCATAAGGGTCGGGGCCATATTCCGGATCCACCTCGGTCGCCCACTTGTAAAACAGGTAGGCCGAGTAGGGAACCTCCCGGCGCACCGCCCCGCCGAGCAGCTCGACCAGGGGCATATTCAGCGAACGGGCCTGCAGGTCCATGAAGGCGACCTCGTAGGCGGAAAATACACTGCTGACGAGGTTGCTGCCCAAGAAACCCGGAGCCAGTTCCATCTCGACATGACTGGACCGACCGACCCGCGATTGCTCACGCACTATGCGCAGCAAGGCGTTGACATCAAAGGCAGACAACCCCTTGAGCACAGGTGCAACACGCCGCAGCAGGTCCAACACCGGCGCGTCGCCATAGGTTTCACCCAGGCCCACCTCGCCGTTGCTGCCCTCGACCTCGATGATGGCGCGCAAGCCCCAGGGCTCGCGCACACCTGCCGCATTGAGCAGGGGGGGATCCTGGATGGCGATGGGGGTGATGCGGACGGTAGATATTTTCAAGATCAAGACCCAGTGGCGGTGAGAATCAGGCGACCCGATGCTGCAAAGCCAGCCCCGCCGCCACCCTTCGGGTGTTGTCGATGGCCAGCTCCAGCGCGCGGTGAAACATGTCCTGCGTCAGCCAGGCCATGTGCGGGGTGGCAATCACATCCGGGCGTTGCAGCAGCCGACGACCCGGGGGCAAAGGCTCCTGCGCGAACACATCCGGGCAGGCCAGCGAGAGCTGTCCGCTGTCCAGGGCCTGTGCCAAGGCCGCCTCGGTCAGCGTGCCCTGGTGGCGGCCGCAAAGCTATTACGAACAGGCCGGGCGCGGCACCCGCGCGCGCGACGGTGGCGGCGTGCTCATCACCCAGGCCGTCCACAGCGTGGATGTGTTCAGGGGTCAGGGGACGAAGCAAAAAAATTATTCGCTAAGGACCTCAAGAGTCATGTCGCGGTAGAACACGCAAAGCGCGGTCAGTGATGTCGATGGCTCGTTCAACCAGAGGCTCCAGCATCGACCCGCCTTGCCTCATGTGCCGGTACTCCACGCTGATGTTTTTCTTGATGGTCCTTCGGACCGACTCAAGTGAGTTGATAAGGTCCAGGCACTCCTTCTCAACCCAAGGGAAAGTACGTCGGATATTCACAGGGTCTGCCCCATCCGCGCCCAGCGCCAGCAATCCAGGCAGCACCTCATAGCCCAGCCGGTGCGCCACGTGGCCAGGCAGGTCCTTGAGCCAGAGGTGTTTGTCTTCGGCAGTGCAGTGCCACAGGCAGTAGCGACTGTCCTTACGGGTCAGAAAGCGCCGGATTCGTCCGATCTCCTCCTGGCAGCTTTGCAAACGGTATCGACACTCCTCGAGCTTGTATCGGCCCTCCCGTAGGGGGTACTGAGACCGGAGGTTTTGCCCGTGCTGGAACACTTCGCGGCAGGTCGGCTTAGGCATCGCGGCACTCCCCCACAGGCGGCGCCGTTGGACAGGTTGGACAGGATGTTGGGCTGTTTAGGGTTTCTTCTTCTATTGATTTCTCATGAAGAGAAATACCTAAATCACCTTCAATCCTGTCCATCCTGTCCACCACCCCTGGCACCTGTGTAGATTTCAAGGACGCCAGCAGCGCCAGACCGCAATAAAACCGGTTGGTCCCGCTCTTGCCTTCCGGATAGCCACGCTCTGCCAGCCTCTGCGTGAAGCTTTTCTTGGAAATCGGCCGCACTCCGGCATCTTCTTCGCACCACTTTCGATAGTCCTGATACAGGAAGCCCTGATTGACCTTTGCCCCCGGGGATGGCACGGTTTTGTCTGCAAGAAATTCACCCAGCAGATCGCTTTCCTTCCGGTAGGTCGCCCTTTCAGCCTCCATGCGCGGGCTAAGCTGCAGGCCATCTTGAAGGTACTTCTGTGCCCCTTCGACCATCCAGCGCAGAATGCCATCACGCTCAGCCAGCAGCTTTTGCTCAAGGGCCGGGTCCTTTTCGGCATCGGTGAACGCTCTACCAAACCGCAGCAATATCAATCGGCGCCAAGTGCCATCATCCTGGCCAGTGACCACGGGCTTGTGGTTCGTACGCTGCCACAGCGTGAAGGATGGGTGGAACGTAAAAAATTCCTTGTTCAGGAATCGCGCGGAAATCGGTTCGCGGCCAGCAAGCATCTTGACCACTTGCTCATTGAGCCGGTCACCGGCTTGCACTTCATTGACCGAACAATATCTGGCTCCGGCTATCGCAGCGATATCGTTGCGCGGGCTGTTGTCATTGGCTTTCCGAGCCGTGAGCAGGGATGGTGGCGCAGTGACCGCGTAGCCCCCCATGATGGTGTGCACAACGTTGCTGAAGACGCTCTTGCCGTTGCTGCCGTGACCGTAGCAGATGACGAGAATTTCTTCGCCCGACAAGCCCAGTAGGGTGTAGCCCAGCAGGCGTTGGACTGACTCAATCGTGTCGACATCACCTTGGAAGACCTGATCTAAAAATTGAGGCCATCTCTCGCACTTGGCATCGGTGTCGTATGACGCGTTGCAGTAGCGGGTGATCAGCATCTCGGGCTGATTGAATAGATTGACCTGCCCCGGGCTATTAGGTCCATCTGTAGTGAGAATCTCAACATGGCATCAAGGAGAAGGACA
>Ga0194115_10008040_pt1 | contig 10309 bp, 8 predicted proteins | sample TA2MahsurfametaG_3_FD_148656 | JGI IMG/M metagenome (GOLD analysis project Ga0194115, IMG submission 148656) | Freshwater microbial communities from Lake Tanganyika, Tanzania - TA2015002 Mahale S4 surface | ecosystem: Environmental > Aquatic > Freshwater > Lake | place: Tanzania: Lake Tanganyika... | reverse complement strand
CGTATAAATCAACGACATCTGTAACCCGTATATCCGACCCTGCGATGCCGTCGGCACGCCGGGGTTTGGTCCGTTGCGCAGATAGCGACCGGTGAGCTCCGTTGGAATCGTGCCGGTGACGCACAGGTCGGTGACCGTCACCTCTTCGTGCACGGGCGCCAGGTTGCCAGCAAGAAACGGGTTGGGGGATTCACGCTCGATCGTCGTCATGGCTACCTTGCCTGTAGGTACGGCTGGTGGTGAACGCCAGTCAAAGTATTCAAGGTTTCGTGGAGGAAAACCCGCGGTACTCATCGCGAGCAATCGCCGCGCAGTGATCGGCGTAGGCGGGGAACCCGGGCAGCGGCATGAAGACACGCGGCTTGCCCGGCACGTTCGCGCCGAGATACCACGAACTACACGAGGTGAACAGCGTGAGCCCCGCCACGGCATTCACGTAGTCGACCCACTCGGCTTGGGCGCGAGCGTCGGCCTCGATGGTGGGGCGGTCACGTTCGCGCAGCCACGTGAGGCAGTCGGCGATCCACTCCACGTGATGTTGGATCGACACGATCATGTTGGTGAGCACCGACGGGCTACCGGGGCCGGTGATGGTGAAGAGATTCGGGAAGCCGTGCACGCACAGCCCGAGGTAGTTCACCGGACCAGCCGACCATGCGTCGCGCAGTGACCGACGATCGCGACCGGTGACGTCGATCTTCTGGATTGCGCCCGTCATCGCATCAAAGCCGGTGGCAAAGACGATGGCATCGAATTCGTGCTCGACATCAGCAGAGCCGAGCACGATTCCCCGTGCGGTGAACCGCTTGATGGGATGCTCGTGCAGATCAACCAGCGACACATTCGGGTGATTGAAGGTGTCGTAGTAGTCGGTGTCGACGCAGAGGCGTTTGCAACCAATCACGGAATCAGGCATCAACTTGCGGGCGGTGTCGGCATCGTGGATGATGCCGCGGATCTTGTCGCGCACGAAGTCGGCAATCAGACGGTTCGACTCTGGGTCGGTGAGTGCGTCGTTGAATGCACCCAGAAAAAGCAAGCCGCCCTTCTGCCAGCGCTCTTCAAGCGCCGCGCGTCGCTCGTGGTCGCCTACTTCACGCGCACCATACGGGCCAGTCGGCGTGTCGCCACCGAGCGCGGCACGCGTCAGGCTGTTCTTGCGACGGAACTCCTGGTAGCTGGCTTTGACCTCTGCGACATATGCGGGGTCGAGCGTCTGGTTGTGCGCTGGCACGGAGTACGCCGGCGTGCGTTGCAGCACCGTGAGGTGTGCGGCTTGCTGCGCGATCACGGGTATCGACTGGATTCCCGATGACCCAGTGCCGATGACGGCGACACGCTGCCCGGTGAAGTCGACACCGTCGTGGGGCCAGGCGCCCGTGTGATACGTGGATCCGGCAAAGAGGTGATCGTCGGTGAAGCGTGGGGTGTTTGCCGACGACAGGCATCCCGTGGCGAGCACGACGAATCGCGCGAAGTATTGCGAGCGTTCGACACTCTGTGCAGCGTCGCTTGCTGGAGTCGTCGACACCAACCACGAATTGCTCTTCCACTCGAGGCTTATGACGTTCGTATCGAACACCATGTCACGTCGCAGGTCGAACCGATCGGCGACGTGTTCGGCGTAGCGCAGGATCTCTGACTGGGTCGCGTACTTCTCCGACCATTCCCACTCTTGTTGCAGCTCGTCGGAGAATTGATAGGAGTACTCGAGGCTCGGCACGTCGCATCGCGCGCCGGGGTAGCGGTTCCAGTACCACGTCCCGCCAACGCCCGAACCGCGCTCGAACACCACCGCCGTGAACCCCGCTTGACGCGCGCGGTGCAGCATGTACATGCCGGCGAAACCGGCGCCGACAATGGCGACATCAAGAGTGGTGTTGTCGCGCCTCGCTGCTCCCATGCGTACATTGTCGCCGATGCACGACGAGGTTTTGGTGCCCACGATATTTGTCCCAATTCCGGAGCCAAACGAGATACCGTGACATTTGAGGCGCACAAATGCGCCAAGCCCCCGTAGCTCAGTGGATAGAGCGACGGTTTCCTAAACCGCAGGTCGTAGGTTCGATTCCTACCGGGGGCGCTTTGCGAATCGGCTCTCTACCAGGGGATATTACCTGGTAGAGAGCCACGCACGAGGGTTTCGGCGATGGGTCGGATTGACCTCCAGTGACCGTGATTGACCGTCACTTGCCTCTGTCATTGGGAGGAGATTGGGAGGAAGGTCGACCGCGGTGTGCCTCGGTTGGCCCCGGCGCTGAGATAGCGGCTGTCCAGTGCGGGGTTACCCCGTCAACCGAAGGTTGTCGAGCCTTCGGTGAAGCCTGCCGATGCGGTGCCGAGTTCGGAACGGGTGATGGTGAGCGGCAGGTCGAATGTATGGGTCGTCGTGTGGGCGCCGAAGTCGGTGCAGCTTGGGATCCTGATGCTCGTGGTTGCTGCGTGGTGGGGCGAAGTCGTGGCCGGTGCCCGTGTGAGTCTCGGATCCGGACGGCGATGTCACCGGGTGGTCGTTCGGCGGGGGCTTGCGGGATTCCCGAGGTGAGTATGTCGAGGGTCTCGTCGCGGCGGGTTCGCCGCTGTTCGACGCTCTCGTCGACGATGCTGTCGAGGTGTTCGAGGATTGCGGCGCTGCGAGTTGTGGTGGATGGGTGGCGCGAACTCCTGTCATCGGTCGAGCACGAGCCAGACTGCGACTGCGGCGGCCGCGATCCCGGGGATGGCGAGCGGCGTCTGGCCGTGGTCACCCAGGTGAGACCAGTCCAGAGGCCGGCGATGAGCACGGCGAAGCCGGTGGTTGCGCCGTGGACGTCGAGCCTCAGATGCGTGCACGGTCGGGGGCGAGGTTGAGGAAGGGCGGTCTGGGCTGTCGCAGCTCGCCCCGAGCCCCGCGGCTCGACCTCGGGAGACTTGCCCCTCGACCGGCGATACTCCCCGACCTGCAGATGATCAGCCATCCCGAGTGCGCGTGGTGCCGGCCACGCAGCTGGTTGACGCGCCACCCTCCCGCTGCTGAGACAGCGGTGCGTGCTGGTGTGATGAGGGTTTGCGCGCAACGAGAGGACAGTTGTCTCCGTGCCGGTGCTGGCCGGTGTCCGCTGTGTCGACCTCGCTGAGGACCGACGTCATTCCTGGTGGGTTGTGCCGGGCTCAGTCGCGATCCGGTCAGCGATCCGAGCTGCGAGATCGTCGAGTGAGTCGAACGAGAGCCGGTCTGCCCCATCCGGTCGATCGGTGACGGTCAGCCAGATCGCTCTCGAGCCTGGTACCGGTTTGGGTGGTACGCCGTTGCGATCCACCTCGATCAGCAGGTCGTGGACGGGCGCATAGCCTTCGGAGAGGACGACGTCGACGTTGTGCATGTGTTCTGCGAGCAGCCGTCCGATGTCGTGGTGTGGGTCCGCGTCGGGGTCGGGGTGGGCGACCTGACGGGCGAGGAACACAGCGGCACCTTCGGGGCCGACGAGAAGCACGGTGTCGGCACCGGCGTGCTGGTGGCGCCACGAGTCGGACCCTTCCCGGTCGGCGATGTATCCGTGAGAGGCGTGCTTGGAGGTGCCAACTCGCAGTCCGGTGGCGCGGAGCATCGGGATGAGGCGTTCGATGACGGTCGTCTTGCCGGCACCCGAAGGGCCGACGACGGAGATGATGAGCGGGGAGTGGGACACAGGTTCTCCAGAGGTCCAGGTGTGTTCGGGAACGTATCGGGACGTAGGACCCTGGCCGCTCCTTCGCGAGTGGTCGAGTCTGGCACTGTGAGACTAGAGATTACGCGGCGTGCGGAACTCGCGGTCCGTGCTCTCGTGGCGCTGGCCGAGGCCGATCGCGCGGCGTCCCTCGGCCACGGTGGCCCGAAGCTGAAGGGCGCTGAGCTGGCTGACCGTCTGGGGACGACGCTGGCGTTCTGCGGTCAGGTGGTGACGCCGCTGGTGCAGGCGGGTTGGGTGCGCTCAGATCCGGGCCCGACGGGTGGCTACCGGTTGGCCGCATCGGCGGAGGGTGTGAACGTGCTCGAGGTGATCGAAGCGGTCGACGGACCGACCGACGACGGGCGTTGTGTGGTGGCCGGCGCGTGCGATCCGGGTGTCCCGTGTCTGTTGCACCGGGCCTGGCATGTCGGTCGCGAGGAGCTGTGGCGGGTGTTGGCCGAGGTGTCGGTAGCATCGCTGGTGCAACCAATCGATGTGGCGACCGCAGCTGCGGTCTCCGAGAGGTGAGCGAGATGGGAACCGACAACTCACGAGCGCGTGCTGGCGCGACTGCGGCGACGCGTCGCACGGTGGTCGGTGCGTTGTTGTCGATGCCGGTGGTGGCGTGGTTCGCCCGTCGTGCTGGGACCCGTTCGAGTGCGGCGATGCGTCGGCCGGCGTCGCTCGGGGTGTCGGGTGGTTGCTGTGCCGTGTGTGGCAGCGACGGTCATTCGATGCTGTCGTGCCCCGATTCTCCGAGGGTGGTGTGATCGTGACAAGCGCGGAGACGGTGACCGTCGTCCCGGCGAAGGCGCCGGCGGCGGGTATCAGTCGGCGGGCGTTGCTGACCGGTGGTGCGGCGATCGGGGTTGCCGGCGCGGCGGGCGTTGCGGTGGTGACCGATCAGGACATCGGCGCCGAGACGGTGCTGTCGTTGCCGGTGGACAAGGTGGTGCGCACGACGTGTTCGCCGAACTGCACCGGTGGGTGCGGTCAGCTGGCGTTCGTCCGTGACGGCAAGGTGGTCAAGATCCAGCAGGCCGCCGACTATCCCGATCTGGAGTACAATCCGCGTGGCTGCATGAAGGGCCTCTCGTATCACTTGCAGATCTACAACCGGGACCGCGTGCTGACGCCGTTGATCCGTGAAGGTGAGCGCGGCAGTGGCGAGTTCCGGGAGGCGACGTGGGAGGAAGCGCTCGACCTGATCGCGGAGAAGATGACGGCGATCGGTGAGCAGCACGGCTACGACTCGATCCACGTGTTCGGCCAGGTGCCGGGATCGGGGTACGTGCACAAGGGCGCCAACTACCGGGCTGCCGCGACGCTCGGGCTCACACATGGGACCAGCTTCGATCTGAACGGCGATCTGCCGATGGGCATGCCGATCACGTTCGGTGTGCAGAACGCCGAGCACGAAGCGAAGGACTGGGCGAACAGCCGGTTCTTGCTCGTTGTCGGGGCGAACCCGTTGGAGACGCGGATCCCTGACGCGCACTTCTTGTTCGATGCCGTCGAGCGCGGCGCACGGCTGGTGGTCGTCGACCCGACGTTCTCGTCCACCGCGTCGAAGGCCGACTCGTGGTTGCAGATCACCCCGGGGACCGACGCCGCGTTCGCCTTGTCGTTGGCGCAGGTGATCGTCGCTGACGGTCTGGCCGATCTCGGCTTCATGCGCACCTACACCGACGCACCGCTGCTGGTGCGCACCGACACCGGCAAGCGGCTCCGCGAGTCCGACCTGACCGGCGGCGAACCGGAGTCCAACCGGTTCATCGTCTGGGACAAGGCGACCGGCGCGGCGGTCCCGATCCCGTTGGACGTGCTGGGCATCCCCGACGGGATCGACGCGGCCCTGGAGGGCACGTTCGAGGTCGATCTCGCGGACGGCACCACCGTCGCCGCCCGGCCGGGCTTCGTGTCGGTCGTCGAGGAACTGGAGCGGTGGACACCGGAGGCCACCGCGCCGACGACGGGACTCGACCCGGCGATGGTGAGAGCAGTCGCACGTGCGTACGCGACGGAGTCGCCGGCCGCGATCTTGATGGGGGCCGGCTCCAACCACTGGTACCACGGCGACCTGCAGGGCCGGGCGCTCGCGTTGTGTGCGGCGTTGACCGGCAACATCGGCCAGTCGGGCGGCGGCTTCTCGGTGTATGTCGGCCAGTACAAGGTGCGCGTCAAGTGGGGTCCGTGGGTCAACGTCGGTGAGGACAAGGCCAAGACTGTCGCGTCGATCTACTTCATCGGCGGCCCCACCCCCGGCATGCATCCCGACGTCCCGTACCCGGCTGCTGGCTACAAGGGGTTGTTCTGCACGTTCGCCAACATGTTCGTGCAGGCACCGGATGTGAACCGCCTGTACGAGACGTTGGACGGCCTCGACCTGATCGTGGTCGTCGATCATCAGATGACCGACACCGCCGGGTACGCCGACGTCGTGCTGCCGGCGACGACCTGGTACGAGAAGCTCGATCTCACCGCCACCCCGCTGCATCCGTTCCTGCAGCTGCAGCAGCCGGCGATCGACCCGGTCGGCGAGTCACGATCCGAGCTCGACATCTGGAAGGAGCTGATCAGGCGGATCGACCCCGCCAAGTACGAGCAGTTCTGGCAGGTGGATGCCGAGGACGCGATCCGGATGATGCTCGCCGAGGGCGGCCCGGCCGAAGGCATCACCTACGAACAGCTGCAGGAAGGCCCGGTGCGGTTGAACGTCGCCGACCCGGACATCCCGTTCCTCGCCCAGATCCGCGACCTCGCCCCGTTCCCGCCGGTGTCGCTGCCCGCTGCGATCGAGAAGACCGCTGCGTTCGTGCCGACCGGGCGGATCGAGTTCTACAAGGACGAGGACCAGTTCCTCGCCGCCGGCGAACAGGTGCCCACCTACAAGCCACCGTTCGACGACGCCGCCAACCCGCCCGACCAGTACCCGTTGCGGCTGCTGACGCCGCACTCGAAGTGGCGGATCCACTCGAGCTACGGCAACAACCCGTGGATGGAAGAGATCCATGGTGGCAAACCGCCGGTGCTCATCCACCCCGCCGACGCCGACGCTCGCGGCATCGGCGAGGGCGACCTGATCGAGGTCGCCAACACCCGCGGACGCGTCGTCGCCTGGGCGCACGTCACCGATGCTGCGAAGCCCGGTTCGGTCACGTTGCACGAGGGCTGGTGGCCGCGCACGTTCAAAGCCGGCAAGGGCGTGAACGAGCTCACGTCTTCGGCGGTCAACCCGATCCACGAGGTCCACTACGTCCCCAACATGTGGGCGCCGTCGACCGGTTGGAAGGACTGCAACTGCCAGGTCCGAAAGGTCTGAGGTGACGCAATGAGCGATGAACGCATCTCCCCGATCGAGGCGCTCCCGGCAGCCAGCCGCGCGTACGGCACCATCGACGTCCGCTCCGAACACCCCCGCTGGGGCATGGCCGTCGATCTCGAACGCTGCGTCGGCTGCTGGTCGTGCGCCGTCAGCTGCAAGAGCGAGAACGCCGTACCACTCGGCATGTGGTGGAACCGCATCCTCACCGACGGCCCCGCGCTCGACACCCCCGCCACCGACGAACACGGCCGCCACGACCTCCACTGGGTGCCGCTCGCCTGCCAGCACTGCGACGATGCCCCGTGCCAGAAGGTGTGCCCCACCTCGGCCACCTGGACCAACGACGAAGGGCTCGTGCTCGTCAACCAGGACGACTGCATCGGCTGCCGCTACTGCATGGCCGCCTGCCCCTACGGCGTACGCGTCTTCAACTGGGGTGACGCCGAGTACCCCGTCCCCGAAGGCACCGGCATGGTCGCCACCCGACCCGTCGGCAGCGTCGAGAAGTGCACCATGTGCGTCCACCGCCTCGCCGAGGACCAAGTCCCGTCCTGCGTCTGGTCATGCCCCGCGCAGGCCCGTGTGTTCGGCGACCTCAACGCCCCCGAGAGCCGCCTCGTCCAGCTGCTCGGCAGCCGCAACGCCGAGGTGCTACTCGAGGAGAAGGGCACACATCCGAAGGTCTCCTACCTGCAACCGAGACGCCGCCGACCGATCCAGGTGACCGCCGAGGAGGCGTCGTCATGACCACCATCGACCCCACCGCCGTCGCGATCACCGCACCCGGACGCCCGAAGGTGTGGACGATCTGGATCACCGTGCTCGCGGCGGGGCTACTCGTCGGGTTCGGCTCCTTCATCTACCAGTGGAGCCAGGGCCTCGGCGTCACCGGGCTCTCCAACACGATCACCTGGGGCCTCTACATCGTCGCGTTCATGTTCCTCGTCGGCATCTCTGCCGGCGGGCTGATCGTCGTCGCCGGCGCCGAGCTCGTCGGCACCCACCGCTTCGAGCACCTCAACCGACTCGCGGTCGTCTGCTCCGTCGCCGCCGTCGCCACCGCGGCCGGCACCATCCTTCCCGACCTCGGCCGCCCACAACGCGCCTGGAAGATGCTCGTCCAACCGCACCTCACCTCCCCGTTGGTATGGGACATGGCCGTGCTCGGTGTCTACCTCGCCATCGGCCTCATCGACCTGTGGATCCTCACCCGCACCCCCGTGCCAGCCAAAGCACTGCGAGTCATGGCGATCGTCAGCCTCCCCGTCGCCGTCCTCGTGCACTCCGTCACCGCCTGGATCTTCGGTCTGCTCGTCGCCCGACCGTTCTGGAACACACCGCTCCTCGCCCCGCTGTTCATCTCATCCGCCCTCGTGTCGGGCACCTCGCTCGTCGTCGTGACCGCCTACATCACCGAACGGGTCACCCCGTTCCGCGTGGGCGATCAGGCGTATGCCGGGCTGCGGCGGCTGCTCTTGTGGTTCGTCGCCGCCGACGTGTTCCTGCTGTTCACGGAAGTGATGACCACCTACGTGTCCGGGGAGCCGGACCATCGAAACCAGCTCGACATCCTCCTCACCGGACGCCTCGCCCCCGTGTTCTGGAGCGAGGTCGGCCTCGGTGTGGCGCTCCCGGTCCTGATGCTGCTCTCTCGCCGCGGCCGCCGCTCGACCACGCTCGCCATCGCAGGAGTGCTGCTCGTGCTGGGCGTCTTCGCGAAACGCATCAACATCCTCTTCGCCGCTGAGTTCCAGCCACTCGTCGGCCTCGCCCCCGGCATCCCCGGCGGGCGACCCGGCCAGCAGTTCCGACCCGACGAGATCTACCTCCCCTCCTGGGTCGAGATCGGCGTGCTGATCGGCATGACCTCGTTCTTCCTCACCATCGTCACCCTCGGAGTGCAACGCGCCGTCCTCCCACACCACGACGCCGACACCTGACGATGGCCAGCTACTACCCGATGCAACGCCTGCGCCCGCTCGGCGCGACCGTCTGGGCTGGAGCACCGCCCGTCGCGTCCGGCCGTGTGTGCCCGTCTCACGGTTGCTAGCCCCGCGGGATGTCGAGAGCGGTGAGGGCGATTTGGGTGGCGTTGTGTGCGACTTCGGCGAGGAGGCCGGGTGCGGCGCTCTGGTCGGTTGCGATGGCGAGTGTTGGTGTGCGCATCACGGCGGGTCGGTCGTGCCAGGTGGAGCCGGGATGGTCGACGGCGCCGGTTTCGTTGGTGAGCTCGTAGGACCGCTTCCAATGGACATGGTCGGGCCAGCGCAAAAGCCGAACCTATTGCACAGTCACTGCACACGTGCTTCCAATTATTAAGGTTGTCCGTCTAGCCTCGCTTTCTAGGTTGGATTGCATGTAAGAACATGTAAAAAAGATTGCTGAAAACACGTGGTTTATTCGGATCAGTGCTGGGAAGCACCCGATCTCTGGCAAACGAATCCAGAAGTCTTTGGTTGTTTATGGCAGCCGTAGAGACGCTGAGACAGTGCTTCATGATCTTCGTGGTCAAGAATACGCAGGATCTCTAGTTTCTTCTGGCGCAACGACGATTTAGACAGAGACGACTTAAACCATCTAACTAAATTTCTACATCATTCACAATGTCATGGACGGAACTAAAAATGTGTCTAAGAAAATATCTCCTGCTTTATAATCTCAAACTCCTTGCGTGAAACCAATCCTTTTTCATATAGGTCAACCAATTTGTATAAACGCATCTCTTTTGATTCGAAACTATTTTGGCTTGAGTTCGTGGAACTCTTCTGCAAGTCCTGTTGTATTTTTTCAATTTCCGGCAGCAAGACCTTAGGTTATGCGGCACTCGGGGGCTGGATTGATTCCCATCGAACCCGACGATCAAATTCATCTTTAACGTCAAGTGTCCATGATTTGCCACTCCAATATCGAGTCTTAACGAATCCTGATGGATCTGGAAACCAACCAGCCTGTATAGGCCCAGGAGCAATATGTGCTGGACTTTAACTTTCTTTTGAATGCAGTTTCGCGAACCAGAGCGCCCCACCCAGCAGCAAGATCGCGAGCAAAGCATAGGCAGTCGCCGGGTTTTCGCGCGACGCCGTGCGCGGCGTTGCAGCAATGGTTGCAACAGGTTGATCAAGGGAAATCATCGCGTTTACCTGCATCGCCGCATCGTGCACTTTGATCGCAAGGTTGAACGAACGCAGTCCGCCGCGGGCGTCGACACCATTGAACTGAGCTGTGTGATCGCCTTCAGGCAGGTCTGCTGGCACTGCGAAGCGCTCGGAGATCGTACCGTCTGCGGCAACCTGCA
>Ga0194115_10008039_pt1 | contig 10310 bp, 9 predicted proteins | sample TA2MahsurfametaG_3_FD_148656 | JGI IMG/M metagenome (GOLD analysis project Ga0194115, IMG submission 148656) | Freshwater microbial communities from Lake Tanganyika, Tanzania - TA2015002 Mahale S4 surface | ecosystem: Environmental > Aquatic > Freshwater > Lake | place: Tanzania: Lake Tanganyika... | reverse complement strand
TCCGCTGCGCCATGCGGGGGCTGCGTTGGCGGGGTTCGCGAGACGGAGCGGCCGTTTTCGAGATTTTCTTCAGATCATCGCGCAGCTTGAGGTAGTTACGGTACCGATCGGGTGTGATATGCCCGGCCTCGACGGCGGCGATCACGGCGCACCTTTTCTCAACGGTATGTCCGCAGCCGCTGAAGTGGCAGCGCAAGGCTATCTCCTCGATCTCCGGGAATGTGTCCTGCAAGCCTGTATCCGCCAGCCACAGGTGAAATTCACGCATTCCCGGCGTGTCCATTACCACGCCGCCGCGCGGTAGGACTAGCAGTTCGCGCCGCGTGGTCGTGTGCCGGCCCTTGGCGTCTTTTGCGCGCACTGGCAGGGTATCCTGCAACTCCTCCCCAAAGAGCCGGTTAATGAGCGTAGATTTACCCACGCCGGACGACCCGAGAAAGGCCACTGTCACGCCCTTGTGAATCCACCGCCACAGGCCCTTTACGCCGCTGCCACTGATCGCACAGACGGCCAACACCGGGGTTTCCCCGACGGCGGCTTGCACCTCGGCGAGCCGCTGCGGCGTTTGCGGGCAAAGGTCGGTTTTATTGAGAATAATGACCGGTTTGGCCCCGCCCTCGTGAACCATCACCAGGAAGCGCTCCAGTCGGCGTAAGTTGAAATTGTCGTCCAGCCCTTGCACGACAAATACCACGTCGAGGTTCGCACCCAGCACCTGCTCGTCAGCCTTGCGTCCGGCAACCTTGCGTGACACCTGTGTCGCGCGCGGCAGCACGGCGTGGATGGTAGCTTTTCCCTCGCCCGCGTGTGGCGCCACAGCCACCCAGTCGCCGGCCTTCGGGAGCTGCGTGGGCGCAGAGTCGTGCAATAGCCGGCCCGTGACCTGTGCCAATAGTTCAGCATCGGTCGTGAAGACGGTGTAGTAATGCCGATCCTCAGACGCGACCCGTGCGGGCACGAGGCCGGCGGCACGATGCGGCGCAAAGGCCGCTTCCCAATCGGCATTCCAACCGAGCTGCGTCAGCGGCGTATCGAGGTAGCTGACTGCCTGCGTGGCCACGGTACTCAGTCCCTGAAGTTAACGAAACTCAACGCCGCCGGGAAATCCTTCGCTCGCACGGCGGCGATGACCGCCTGCAACTCGTCTCGACTCTTGCCATTCACGCGCACTTCCGCGCCGTTGATGCTGGTTGTCACCTTGAACTTTCCGTCTCGGATGAACGCCGTGATCTGCTTGGCCACGGAGGCCTCGATGCCTTCTTTGATCTTCAGCGTCTGGCGCGCGTGCCCCAGCGGCGAGAGGTCCGCCTCGCCCTCGTCCACGCTCTTTAGGCTGATACCGCGCTTGGCGAGCTTGCCCAACACGATCTCGGCGAGCGTCTTCATCTTATAGGCGTCCGGCGCGACGAGTTTGATTTCAGTCTTCTCGAGTGGATCTCGGCCTTGGAATCTTTAAAATCGAAGCGAGTCGCCAGCTCTTTCTTGGCCTGGCTCACGGCGTTTTCCACTTCCATCGAATTTACCTGCGATACGATGTCAAATGATGGCATAAGCGGATTGTAACGAAAGCGCGCGGCGGGAAAAGCGCGAAACTAAGCTGCCTTAAGCCTTAGACGTGCAATCTGCAAAAGGGTGAAATAACCGCTTACCCAGCGTGGCTAGGCCCGGCCTTGGCCATTCCTTGCTTTCCAACGGTGAATTGCGTGCGAGGCACGATCAGGCTCATGCCGCTGTTTGCCCAAAGGCAGAGCCCATCAACCGACCAGTTCCCGAATTGGTTCGCAGTCAACGTCTGCGATGTACTGCGGGCGACCGGTGAGATCAGTGACGGTTTGGTGCGGGTCAATGCCAAGGTTTTGGTATAGCGTTGCGAAAACCTCGCCAAAGCGCACGGGACGTTCGATAGCCTCGCCGCCGAGGCGATCAGTCGCGCCGATGACCTGACCGGTTCGCATCCCGCCACATGCGAGCAGCGCGCATGACACGCGCGGCCAATGGTCACGGCCCGCTTCCTTATTGATCGTCGGGGTGCGGCCGAACTCGCCCCAGACCACCACGCTTACGTCTTTGTCGAGGCCGCGGTCGTGGAGGTCCTGCACCAATGCAGTCACGCCCTGATCCAGCATCGGGAAATCTTCTTTCGCAATTTTATGGTTTTGCCCGTGATAATCCCAGAAGCCGAACGACACTGTCACGGCTCGTGCGCCCGCCTCCACAAGCCGGCGCGCGATGAGGAACTGCTCGTTGAGGCGAGGCGAGGCGTCGCCCCGGATGCGCGGATCGCCTTGGCCGTAGGCGGCGACAGTGCGGGGGTCTTCCTTCGAGTAATCCAGCGCGGTGGCGAGGTTGCTCGATGTGAGGACCCCGAAGGCTTGCTGGGTGAAGGCGTCGAGGCCGTCCATCAGTCCACTGCCATCTACGTCGCGGCGAAAGTGATCAAAGCCCGCTAGCAGCGTGCGGCGGTCTGCGAGGCGCTCGACCGACAGATCATTCAACAGCAAGTCGGCTTTGCCATCACCCTCGGGCTTAAACGATCGGTGTGGCACACCGAGAAAGCCCGGGCCGGCGGCGTTGTAAGGCCGGTGCTGCGTGCGGTTCTCTAATCCGACGAAAGGTGGAACACCGGGATGAGCTGGCCCGAGTAGCTTTGATGCTACGGAGCCGAACGATGGCCAACCGCCGCGCGGTTCACGGATGGGCAACCGCCCCGTAAAGCATTGATAGTTCTCGTGCCGATCTTCCGCGCCCACGATTGAGCGGATGGGCACGAGCTTATCCATCATCGCGGCCATGCGCGGCAGGTGCTCGCAGATGCGAATGCCAGGCACCTTCGTAGCAATCTCCTTGAACGGCCCGCGGATCTCGCGCGGCGCGTCGTTCTTGATTTCAAACATGTCCTGATGCGGCGGCCCGCCCGGCAGATAAATCATAATGACCGCTTTGTGCGACTTGCGGATGCCCGCGTGCGCCTCAGCCTCCAAGAGCTGCGGCAAGGCGAGCCCTCCCAACCCCAGCCCGCCGACGGTCAGAAAGCTTCGTCGTGACACACCATCGCAGAAACGCGAGGCGGCGTTGGAGCGGATGGTCAGCATGGCATACGTCGAATTTTGTGACGATGATTGGCAGGCGAAATTTCAATCCAATCTCAAAAACTATGACCGTTGCATTTTTCCCCCGATTCATGCCGTCAAAAATAAATCAGCCTACTTTCACCACCGCCTTGATCACGCCTGTCTCTGGCTGAATCCAGCTTGGAAAGACGCCGATCATATCCTCGAAGTCGGCATGGTGTGTGATCCATGGGCGAGTATCGAGTTGGCCGTCCTCGATGAGGCGGATGATGCGCGTAAAGTCGCCGGGCAGGGCATTGCGGCTGGCGCGGATGTCCAGCTCGCGCCGGTGCAGCGCGGGGGCTTGGAGGAAGCTGATCTCCGACTGGGTGATGCCGACATAGACGAGCCGGCCTTTGAAGGCGCAGTAGCTCAACGCTTGGCCCATGGACTTGTTGCTGCCCGTGGCGTCCACCACCACGTCAGCCAGTTGCCCGCTCGTGAGTTTGGCGAGGCGCTTAAGCTCTTCGCCGTCTCCTTTTGCAAGAATCGTGTCGGATACGCCCATCTTTTCACGCACAAAGGCGAGGCGTTGCTCATTCATGTCCATGACGATGGTTTTTGCGCCCGATAGCTTGGCGAACTCAATGACGGAAAGACCAATGGGGCCGGCACCGATGACGAGGACGGCCTCGCCGGGCTTTGGCTCTCCGCGGTTCACCGCGTGGCAGCCGATGGCGAGCGTCTCGACGAGCGCAAGCTGGTCGAAGGAGAGTTTCTTGGACGGGTGCATTTTCCGCGCGGGCAAAATGATGCGCTCGGTCATGCCCCCGTCGCACATGACGCCGAGGGTTTTGTTAGTTTCGCAACAGTTGGTGTGGCCGCGGCGGCAGGAATAGCAATGGCCGCAGTTGATGTACGGCTCGACGGAGCAGCGGTCGCCGGGCGCGACGTTAGTGACGCCCGCACCGACGGCGAGGACCTCGACGCCGAGTTCATGGCCGGGGATGCGCGGGTAGCTAAAGAACGGCATTTTGCCGAGGTAGCCGGAGATGTCCGTACCACAGATGCCGATGCGGTGGACGCGGAGAAGGACTTCGCCGGCGGCGGGCGCGGCAGGTTCAGCGATGTCTATGCGTCGCCAAGCTTGAGGTTTTTCGAGTTGAAGGGCTTTCATGTGTTTCGCGGCCGGGGGGAATTTAGTTGAGGCAGGGCTGCCTGAGCAAGCGGTGGAACCGTTCCTGAGATCCGCGTGAGTTTCAGTCAATTAATTCTGGTTGAAGAAGCGGTGGCAAAAAATGCGGACACCAAGCAGCGAAACCTGCTGAATTTACGAAATCCTTTCAAATGGGGCTAACGAAAGTCCCACAGCCGCCCCAGCCCGAGGTGTCGAATTCAGGACTACTTCATCACCGCTAGCATCTCCTTCACGGCTTTCGCGAGGCCAACGGTGAGGCTGCGGCTGATGATGCTATGGCCGATGTTTAGCTCTATGAGTTGCGGTACGACGGCGAGCAGCGGGGGGACGTTCGTCGTGTTGAGCCCGTGGCCGGCGTTGACTTTTAGACCGAGGTCGCGTGCTTGTGTGGCGGCAGCGGCGAGGCGTTTCAACTCGGCCTTCCGCTCGCGGGCTTTGCCGAAGCACTCCGCGTAAGCGCCCGTGTGCAGTTCGATGAACTGGCTGCCCGCCATCGCGGCGGCCGCGACTTGAATCGGGTCCGGCGCAATGAAGAAGCTGACCGCAATGCCAGCTTCATTCATGCGGCGGACGGTGCGTTTGAGCGCAGCGAGATTGCCCGCCACGTCGAGGCCGCCCTCAGTGGTGATTTCCTGACGGCGTTCAGGCACGAGGCAGACGAAGTTAGGCTTGAGCTTAAGCGCGATGCGGATGATTTCCTCTGCGTTAGCCATCTCCAGATTCAGCCGTGTGGAAATCTTCTTCCGCAGCGCGACGACGTCGGCGTCCTGTATGTGCCGCCGATCTTCGCGCAAGTGTGCTGTGATGCCGTGCGCTCCGGCGGCCTCGCATGTGAGGGCGGCGTCGACCGGGCAAGGCTCGCCGAAGCCCCGTCCGCGATAGCGTGCTTCGCGCACGGTGGCAACGTGATCAATGTTAACGCCGAGCTTCAGCATACAAATAAACTTAGCTGCCGATGGTAATTGGAGTGAAGCCGTTATTTTAGCTCCCTGCTTTCAGCCGGCCACCGCAGGACATCCACTTCAAAGAAACGGCACCGATAAGCAATTGAAGCCGCTCGCTATTTTTTGTCCGGCACCGGCGGCAAGCCCGGCATGGCATTCGTCGGATACGAAAACGCGGGGAAGTCCGGATTGTCCAGCCAGCGTGCAAGCCAGGTAAGTTCGATGGCCGTCAATCCCAAGTCGGAGCGACGCACGGCCTTAAGTTCAGTCGGCGAGACGGCGGTGACTTCGGTGATGGTGTTGCCGAGCTTAGGCGAAACGGTGCGTAGCCACTGGTTGGCGGCGGCGGTTCTCGGGAAGGTAAGTGATGGCGAAAGCATTGCTGCGAGTTGAAAGACGGGCATCCACTGCGCTAGCTTCGCTTCGGTGATTTCCCAATCATAATAGACGAGGTTTGTGCGCGGCAGGAACTGGCTCAGCAGTTCGGCGGGCGGCGGGTTAGTATTCGGTCCCGTCGGGACTATGCCAGCCATGCTGCCAAACAAGAGGAAGTCACCGCCCGGCTCCGGCGCGGGGCGCACAAATGGCACTAGTATCGGCATTCCCACCCAGCCGATCTCGGTGCGGTTGGTCGTGAAAACGATGCGCCCGATACCGGCCTTGGCCAAATTCGTGCCCAGCGTGTGCAGCGCGTGGGGTGCGGCGCGGACGACGGTGTTCGACGCGTCGGCCATCGGGGCCGCAGCGTGGAGATTGTAGGGCACGTCCGAGCGCGCCCAAGTGAAGAACTGGTTGGGCGCGGACGGCAGCTCCCACTCCTTGAACTCCGGCAGGCGCGCGAGCCAGTCGCCAAAGCCCTGCACCGCCGTGAAACTGATGAGCGGATCGCGGACAGAGTTGGTGGGTAGCCGGAAGGCGGCGAGCTGCCACGGCGCAGGATTGATAAACTTAAGCGTAGCCTCGCTGCGGAGTGCGCCGCCGCGCGGAGTCACGCTCACGGAAAAGTGCGGCCAGGCGATCGGCTTGGGTAAATCGAGCGCGGGCTGGAGCCGGGCGAAATCGGCGACAAGATCAATCAGGTTCGTGGAAAGCGCGGGAGGTTGGTCGCGTGCGGGTTTCGGGAGCGGTGCGTTTGGCGCGGCCTTTGACACCATTAAACAGTCTTCGAAATTCACGACGGTCAGGAGGTTTCCGTTGCCAACATTTGCGCTCCACGCGCTGGTTCCGGGCTTCAGCGGGGGCAGCACGACGGGTTTTGTGCTGACCGCCTGCCAGAGGTTTGTGCTCCAGTGCGCACGCTGCGGTGCAGCCAAGAACACGGTAAGCATCCAACTTGCGCCCTGCGCGTCGTACGTTTCAAAAAGAAACTTGTTCGCGGCCAGCTCATCCAGCAAGGGACGGAGAATCGCACCAGCATTGGTGTTTGCCGCTGAACCAAATAGCGTCGCCGGCAGCGTAATCGCAAGGCGGTCGTGGACTTGCTTACGCGCGGCAACGGCTTCGGGCGAGCTCAGCAATGTATTCAGTTTAGCGGAGGCGACGTTGGTCGCCACACTGCCTAGGCCGGCGAAGTGCAGTCGAAAGATTGGGCCAGCGGGCGCAGGCACGGTGGCGGCTCGCTCGCGGCAAGCGAAAGCGAACGCAGCAACACAGAGCAGCAAGGCGAGTAGAAGTCGTCTCATCGTTACGACTGAAGTGCCAAAAGCCGCGAATGGAAGCAAATGCAATTCCGCAGGTCACCGCGCCTATTGACTCGCGAGGAGCCGGTTTGTATTTTGCCCTCCGCTTGAGTTCCAAAGTAGCTCAATGGTAGAGCATCCGGCTGTTAACCGGACGGTTGTTGGTTCGAGTCCAACCTTTGGAGCCACCTTTAAACACCCTTCTTTCTAGGGTTTAAAGGTTGGTCGAGGACGTTTAACTCCTGAGTCAGCAGCGCTACCAGCAAATCTGGACAAATGCGACAATTCGAGCGAAGGGCAAAACCACTAGCCCATTACTCGCGGGGGAGTTGGTTGAAAAGGTTCTGGCTGAGCCACAGGAGGGGTAACTCGGATCTTGTTTCTGTTTCGCAACGACCCAGGTGATCTGCGATGGGTTACAGACTTCGAAGACCGGTAATCTTACCTGAGAGACCGCTATTTTTAGCAGTTTAGAATAGGCTGTTGATCGCGATGCCGAGGAGGTTCAACGGTCCTTGGTCTTCGAGGCCCTCGGTAGCTTTGTCTAGTTTTTGCAGGGTCATCTTAGCGTTCTTATAGAGGCTCTCGTCATTGACCAGCTTACCTACGCTGCCTTGGCCCTGATTAATCTTCTGCATAATCTCGCGGAGGTTGGTCATGGCCAGCGTGGTCTCGTTGTAAAGCGCTTCGTCCTTAAGCAGCTTGCCCAGCGAACCTTTGCCGGCCTGCAGGTCCGCCCGCACGTCAGTGAGGGTTTGCTTGGCGGTAGTCATGGTCTCGCTGGCGGCGGTGAGGGTTTTGCGAACTTCGCCAAACGTGCCTTTGGCGTCGTCCAAGAGGCTTTGCGCTTCGGCGGCAGTCTTGTTGAGAGCCTTCATGGTCCCGACGGTTTCGGTGTAGAGTGCTTCGTCGCTGAGGAGTCGGCCGATGCTGCCCTCGCCCTTGGCGATGCGGTCGGAGATGGTCTGGAGGTTACCTAGGGTGGCGGTGAACTTGGGAATCGTGTTGGTACGAAACTCCTTCAGCGTGGGGCTAAATTCCTTGAAGGCGTCCATCATCGGGCCCATCACATTTTCAATGCTTTGGCCGCTGAAGCTTTGGCCCAGCTTCTCGATTCCGCCGGCGGCGTTCTCCATTTTCTGCATGATGGTGGCGAAATCAGGTTGCTCGAAGGTTTGGATGACGCTGTCGGGCGCGAGGTTCGGGCTTGTGGGTGTGCCAAGGTTGATGGAGACAAAGTTTTGCCCCATGAGGCCGGCGAATCGGATGGTGGCCTTGGCGTCGGTTTTTACTTCGGCGGCCTGGTCCAGTTTCATCGTCACCTTCACTTGGCCCTGGTCGAAGCCGATCTTTTCAACCTTGCCGACGGGCACGCCAGCCATCTTGACCGGGTCGCCGATCTTCAGCTCCTGCGCGGAGGCAAACAGGCCGTGAATGCGGTAGCCCTGCTTGAAGACGTCGGAGCCGCCGGTCATTTCGAGCAAGACGATCGCCGCAACCACCACAAGCGCGACGAACATGCCGAGTTTGGTTTCGAGGGAGGTATTTTTCATACTACGATCTATTTTGAGTTAACAACGCTGTAAAAAATGACGCCATAACAAAGCCCAAATGGCACAAAAATAAAACAACCATTTGTACCTGCCTTTCTGCTCGGTGGCCAAATCGTTGCGGCTTCATAGGTGCTTGGGTTTAAAGTCGGCCGTCAAAAACTTACTTACCAGCGGGTGCTGGCTGCAGCGCACCTCCTCGGGCCGGCCTATCTCCAAGATTTGGCCCTCCGCGATCATCGCGATGCGGTCTGCGATGCCGAACGCGAGGTCGCGGTCGTGCGTGACAACAATGCTCGTTGCGCTCGTGCGGTTACGCAGCGCGAGGATTTCTTGCCCGATAGTGATGGCAATAAGCGGATCCAACTCGCTGGTTGGCTCGTCGTAGAGTATCAGTTGCGGCTCTATGACCAACGCGCGGGCCAAGGCCACACGTTTTTTCATGCCGCCGGACAGTTCGCCCGGAATTTTTTCCTCGGCACCCTTTAGGCCAACGATTTCCAACTTCTCCGCGATGATGCGCTGAATTTCCGCTTCGGGCTGAAGCCGGTGCTCGCGCAAGTAAAGGCCGACGTTCTCTCCGACGGTCAGCGAGTTGAGCAGTGCGCCGGATTGGAAAACCATTGCCATGCGGTAACGGTCGCGCAGGCCCTCGGTGTGAATGTCCTGTCCTTCGATGAGGATTTGACCTGCGTCAGGCTCCTCTAGGCCGATGATGTGCTTGAGCAGGACGCTCTTGCCGCTGCCGCTGGGACCCATAAGCACGAAGATTTCGCCGCGCTCAACGTTGAAACTCACGCCGCGGAGCACTTCCTGCCCGCTGAAGGACTTGCGCAGTTCGCGTGCCTCGACACGGACGCTTTCGTGGTGGTTATTCGCGGCGCTCATTTCTCAAGCTGCACTAGCAGGTGCGTGAGGAAGTAATCGAGGATGAGAATAAGCACAATGGAGTTGACCACGGCTTTAGTAACGGTGCGGCCGATGCCGCGCGGACCACCAATGGTCGCCAGACCCTGATGGCACGATACCGTGCCGATGACCAGCGCGAAGGCGAAGGTCTTGTACAGGCCATGCAACACGTCCTCCAACCCCACCGTGGCGCGCAGGTTCGACAAGAAGGACTGCGTCCCCACAGCGATCTGTTGGTTCGCCGAGCAAACCAGCGCACCGCCCAACCAGCCGACGAGATCGGCGAAAATCACCAGCATTGGCAAGCCCACCGCGAGGGCGACGATACGGGGCAGCACGAGGTAATGCACGGGGTTGATGTTCATCGTGCGCAGTGCATCTATTTCCTGATACACGGCCATCGAGCCGATCTCTGCTGCCATCGCTGAGCCAATGCGTCCCGCGATAAGCACGGCCATAAGTACCGGGACTAGCTCGCGGCACAAACCGAGGCCGACAATGCCGCCTAGGAAGTTTGCCAGCCCGCGCTCGACCATTACTGGACCAATCTCCAGTGCGAGCACGCCGCCGATGAAGAACGACAAGATGCAGACCATGAGCATGCTGCCCATGCCGATCTCGTAGAACTGCTCCAGCACCTTGCGCCCGTGCCTGAACACTAGCGGCAACGCCTGAAGCGTCCGCCAAATCAGCAATGTCAATCCGCCGATGTCACGAAACATAGAACAAACTGGAAAGCCCCGTTCGACGGGAAATTAACTAACCGCACAGCGCGTGGTTGGCAAATGGAGTTTCGCTCGCGGTTAATTTTAATTGTCAGGAGCGGCCATGACCGGAACGCCAGCTAAACTCCCAACCCATGTCATCCCTGGATGAAATAACTCAGGTTTTCCAGTTCGATGGCAAGGTTCACGCCATTCACCGTCACATCCTCGGGCACCTGCAGCACGATCGGCGCGAAGTTGAGGATGCCGACGATC
>Ga0194115_10008037_pt1 | contig 10312 bp, 5 predicted proteins | sample TA2MahsurfametaG_3_FD_148656 | JGI IMG/M metagenome (GOLD analysis project Ga0194115, IMG submission 148656) | Freshwater microbial communities from Lake Tanganyika, Tanzania - TA2015002 Mahale S4 surface | ecosystem: Environmental > Aquatic > Freshwater > Lake | place: Tanzania: Lake Tanganyika... | reverse complement strand
ATTTCTCTCAGGCATTTGTCAATAATTCGAATCAAAGTCTCTTTTATAAAAATATTAGAGTTTTTGCCTTAAAGATTAAGGATATTTGTTATAGAATTCTTTGCTAGGCTGATTGATTTGTATTTGAGATACGCTTAACCAATTATCTTCTATTAATCTACCTTCTAACTGATAGATATCATGTTTGCTAGGTCGGGATTTTTTTAATCAAGTGATGAAGATCTTTAGCTTTTTCTGAGCTGACTTGGCATTTTTTATATTTATTCTCCAAAAATAGACTGAAGATGTTCAGCATTAGTGGTATCAATAAATTAGAATCTTATTCGTTTGACTAGGAGATAATAAATGCCTTCGATGCTTTTAGAATCAAAAAAGATCTTTTGGTTGATGGTCTGTCTCTAGACAAGCTTTAGAAAACTAGAAAAAACGTTCATATCTTTGAGTGCCATCCATTCATGACAGTAAAGCATCTAATTTTTCACTTAATATTTTTAGTTAAAGGTCATCTCTTTGCCCTGAGGCTACCTGACCGTGTTTAGGATGTATTTCAGCACAGAGTTCATGATGCTCAGCAGATGGCTTCTATAGGAGGCTGACGATCTATATAGTGAAACACATACATCGAGGGAATATACGATTGCAGCTTCTTTAGATCATATCCACCTTAGCAGAATAACTTAGCTATAATTTTGATTGACTAAGCTCTCTGAGTTTTCATTCTTTAGGATTCTCTCGCAGTTCCCTCGATCAAAGGAATTCTTTATGCAGGCCCAAAGTGTATGATTTATTCTTCATTCTGAGTCGGATGAGAATATGGTGGTCTTCGAAAGGCAGTGGGCTGATTTTTGTGGACATGGTGATCGAGGGTGGACACAATCTTAGCGATAGAGTAGTTGGGAAACCTTCTTTTTAAGAAATTCAAGGCTATTTCTGTTTCCTATGATAGTCTGATGGTTACTTCAGGCGTGAGTTTCATTGACAGAACATTGGAATCCTAGCCATCATTGAACTACTCATAGTCTCTCTCCATCATGATCTAAATTATAATAATCAAATCTATTCAATACTTATATCTATGTATATCTCATGAAAGTTATTTTGATAAATGTCAATCAGTTTGCCTGTATTCTCTATAAAATAATCAAGTAATCGTATGACCTTTTCTCTTTATAAGAAATCGTCAGCAGTATTTAGCCTTGCTATTCGCTCAGGCCACAGGTCTACTTAAAGACGTACAAAATCGATATCCTGTCACCTATCGAACTCTTCTTCTTGTCAGACTCCAAGAACAGCTACTTCATATCGATATCTTTTATGATCAGGATCGTCTTTAGCTTCAAAAAAAATGCTGTTGAGATGCGTCGTGAAAGTACATGACAGCGATGTTTTGAAGTGAATGCGTTTGTCAAGGAGCGGCCCGAAGTAGTGATACCTTGTGGCCCACTTCGATGAGTCAGGCCTCTTCTCACAGAAACTGATGAACTAATTAATAATCAGCGAAGAATTATTCTGAGGACAGAGCGTATTGGCTGCCTTTATACTAAAGAAGACACCGCGAAAATGGCATACGCTATGTTCTATGCATCTCTCCATATTCTTTGACAACTACTTTCACTAAATAGATTTTTACTTAAGCAGATGCTAAAAGTCTATGACTGATATGTTTTATACAAAAGTAATTATAATTGTATTTTAAATACAAAGTATCGAATGCTTTTAAAAGAGTCACAGGAAAATGATCTTTTGATTTATAGATGCACGTTCTAACTATATGTAAAAAATGCTTCGGTAAGCGTTAAATTTCCATGCCAGTTTTTGCTGTAATGGAAGACCGTCAACGAGAAACATTCTGTCGAAGGAAAGAGCCGCCCTTCTTCCTAAAATTCATAGCTAGCCTTTGATTAAAGATTGGCGCTGTGCTCTTAGATGGTGTACAACAAAAGGAGCAAACAGTTCAATAAAATGTAGAGTTATTTGAATGTAAATCTGATATCTAGATCTCGCAAGGATCAGGTGAAACTAATGGGACGAGTGCTTTTGGACCTTAACGAAATAATTATTGACTAGAAATACAGTCAGCTGAACAAATATCAACTTTCTTACTGTTCAGTAAATGCTCATATAATTTTATCAGCCGCCCTCATAAACAAAGAACCCACAAACATCAATCCCAACCACCTCGACAAATCTTCTTACAGGTACGCCAAGATCTATGCAGCGACTATATGAGTCTTCTAATCGGCATCAACAAGGAGGGAAATCCTGGGCACAAAGAAATAGAAAATGATTAATAAAATAGTTTTAAAATGGCAAGACAAAATGTTCATGCCGACAAAAACAGAGATAATAAGGTTTCTAAGGCAATTAATAATAGACAAGTAAATCAAAGTTTTTTATCTCCAGAGACCACCCTCACGAGTCGCGTCTAAGCAATCAGGAGATACAAACAATAATACTCGCTTTAAACCATCAAGCCCTCGAACAATAATTTTCCACAAACTAATAGAAACAGAGATGTAGCTTAAAACGCATCTTCGAGTGCTAATAAAAGATAGATGCGAGCCAATGTTAGATCGGAGGATGAGAGAGTGTACAAGCAGCATTCGAGTCGCAAGTCTTCTTGGAACGCTTAAAAACTGCATATAAAAGATTAGATTGATAGCAACAGGTAGAAAATTATAGAACTCGAGAAAAAGGTGCTTAGGTTGAGTGCTGGCGCTGACGAAAAGAAGCATTCGCCTCAGAAACAGGATTTGTAGAAGCAGTAACTAGCAAACCTGATAAAACAGATAAACCAGCAATAACCTGAGAGAATAATTTCTGGATACCATATTGCACATTCTCCATACTATCAGACTTATTATGAGCCAAACATCCAAGCACTTACAAAGTAAATGTAGGAGTTGCGGAAGATATGGCAGTAAAAGAAGGATTACTATTAGTAGAAAATATCAGGTCTGACTCTAGTTTTGTCTTAGAAATAGGAGAAGATTCATCTGCTAACGCTTAAGTACGACGAGCTGAACAAGTACAAATACCAGAGTGAACTGCTGAAGGATCTCCTGGGACAGAAGGAATAGAGGTAGAGGTAGGCCTAGATCTAGAGGAACCAGCTGATCAAAGATGTTTCAGAGAAAGAAAAGTTGCTTTAGAAACTGACCCCTCTCATGAAAATGAAGGTTGAGTTTGAGACAGCAGTGTAAGCCAAGAATTATTTGCTAGAGAAGTTAAGAAAGGCATAACAAGAAGCAGACAAATGTAGGTAGAACTACGACAGGATATAGACAGCCTATAACATCCAATGCCAAAACTACGATAGCTTTAAGCTCAAACAAGAGTATATCATCTATGGGCTAAACAAGTAAATAGAGTAGCTGAAGACACTCCTGAAAAGCATGTAAGAATAGATGGGGATTGGCAAGCATTTCCAGAATAGAGTTGAAATAGACTGGCAGTAGAACGGTGAATGTGAACAAATGAAGAGGGAAGTGAAGGAGCTGAAGATGAGAGAAGAGCTCTACAAGGCTAAGAATGAGTAGTTGCAGCATACTCTTGTGCAGTTAGAAGAGTAGCTGTATAGGTACCAGCTCACTGAACACCAACAATCATTCAGCCAGCAAAACATGCTTCTAGAGCAACCTATTTCATAGCAAAAAGGCGAGGAATAGATAGTTCGAAATGAGATTCAAAATGAAAGAGTTGAGATTGATAGGTTGGAAGCTTAGATAGACCTAATCCGGAGATAATGCTAAAAATTGCAATCTGATAAGGTTTGCGTGATGTATGAAGTTTCCTGTCTGAGCAAATAAGTTGAGGAGTTAACGGCTAAGCTACAAAAAACATAGTAGAAGCTTTGCTTGTAGAGATAAGAGTTTGATTTCAAAAGACAGATTCTTAATAGAAAGATTGAGCAACTGGAGTAACAATCCCATGCCTTACAGTTATAAATTCTCAAATCGAAATAATAAAATATACCAATTTAGCCAACCAAATAAGATATTCCATATAAAGTTTTTGACAAAAATGATGATAGCCATAAAACTAATAAGCTCATGGTAATATAGTAGTTTTTTATTAAGATTGAGCCTCAAACAAGTAAAAAAGATTCGCTTATTTTATGTTAGGTCAATCAGTAAGATCTAGTTGATGCGGGTCAATCTTTATAGCAGGTGTAAAGTCAGATAAAAGTGAAGTAGCACCTGTAGAAACAACTTTCATAGTACTTTACGTCTCAAATCAGCTTTAAATCAGAAGCATCTAATCTACCAGAAGGCCCTAAAGAAGATCTGAAAAGACTGAAGGTCAAAAGAATAGCTGATTTGAATGCTAACCAATAATAGCAATATATGTAAGCGAAATAAACAGCGATAAATGATTATAAAACTAGCAATGATGTATATATAGATGTAGAGGAGAGAGATAGGTTGAGCTATAAGCAATATGATAGTTTGGTCAAAGAGCTATAAGTACTTAGGGACGATATAGTAGCTGGGAATAATGTTAGTTAGGAAAAGTAGTTGATTGGCAAACTGTAGAAATAGATAGAGGTACTAAGGGAATAGATGATAGGCACGAAAACTCTCAACAACCAGTTTCTGTAACAAATCAACCAACTGCTTACAGAAAATGCCATTCTCACAGAATAAATATAGCTGCTCAAACATCAGACAACTCCTATAAAAGAAGAAAAAGAAGAAGAAAACAACTAGCTAATAAAAGTGCAGCAACAAATAAAGTAAATGACTAGAGAGTTGGAGAGCTTTAAAGTGTTGCACTAATAAGATCAATCAACACTCTAGACTTACCGCCAAAAGATAATCAGTCTGGGCTAAGAGGCGAGCAGGCTGGATTAGGAGGTAGAGTACTACAGGCAGTACGAGCAAGAGTTCCAGCAGAAGGAAAAGCTTATAGCATAGATGGGCGCCTAGAAGTTTGAGTTGGAAGTACTGATGAATCGCAACTGCAATTAATTCGCTTCAATAAATGAAAAATTGTAGGTGGAAATAGAGGAGCTGAAAGTGAGAGTGGAGAGGTACGAGGAAGAGCAGGCTGGCCTTATGGAGTAAAAGAAGACAGCAGAATAATAGAGAAAGGCTGTCTAGATATCGAAGTAGCTACTGCAGCAGTAATTGTAGATGTTTAAAAAGAGAATCGAAGAAATAAGGTTTTAAGATGATTCTTAGAAGATTAACAATCAGAATAAGGAGTACTATGAAAGGGTGATAAAGGAGAAATAATAGGAGACGATTAGAATGAAGCGGAGTGAGAGTGAGTTGAGGGCAGAGGTTTAGAAGTTGCAGCAGCTGCATAAGGTCATGAAACAGAACATAGAGCTATTTGAAACAGAGCTGAAAAGACTCTAGCTCTAAAGCAGAGACAAAGAGTCAATCATCAGCAGCAAAGACCTAGAGATCAGCAAAGAACATTAAATTGTGCTAAGCCTGTAGAAGGAAATAGAGTAACTGAAGGAGTACATCAGGAGCAGCCAGTCGCTCGGCCTCAATAGATAGTACGGAGCTTAAATCGATATGGAAGAAGCTGCCCTCAGCATCATCGAAATGAACAACTAAGGCCACCAGTAGACTTAACAAGTGTAGTACTAGCACTAGATGGTAAACATGGATGACGAGGATAGGGGCATCCTGATAAATTCTACATAGGAACTCAAGTAATTGCAGCTCAAATCGCCAAAGTAATCAGTGCACTCCTATATTGAGGAACTGATTGATGCTAGCGAACCCTACAACTAGCTGCAGTTGAACTAAAACAAATAAGGCACGACTAAGGTGAGCAACTTTTACATGACAGTGCAGTCCAACCAGCCATTAGGCTAACACACGGGTGAATATTCATCACTTGAGAGTCACTATGTCTTCCAGCTATCTTAAAAAGACAAGATAATCAATGATCTAAAGAGCTAGATCTTGGAGCTGGAGGCAAGCCTAAAACAGTAAAGAGTTGAAGAGATGAGAATAAAGATAGAGTCTCTCGAGTAGACCATAGTCAAGATGAAGTGCATCTTTAGAGAGGAGCTGTAAAAGATATTAAGCCAGCCATAAAAACAGCACCTGCTGTAAAGCTCACTTTCGATCATCAACGAAGACGCCAACGAGGAGTCTATGGTTAGGAGTTCCAGAAGCATGGCTAGTTTCAAAGGCAGAAGCAGGCTGCTGGTGAGCAGCAACGTCGAAGTTGCTGAGCTACAGGACCGGCTGATCCAGGAGCAGGAGAGCAAGAGGTAGATAGAGGCAGAAATATGTAGAACTAAATAAGAAAACAGTTAGTTAAGAAAGCAACTTGAAAAGCTTGAAAAAGAATGCTATTTAAAAAACAAGTAGTTCATTGAATTAATGGCCATAAACGATCAACAAAAACTTCAAGCAGAAGACATTAAAGCCAAGTACGATAGTCTGCTAAGCTAATATTAGTTTTACAGGCATCAATACCAATCTTCTTCTAGCTGCTAGCCCTTTTTGCCTTTCCACCAGCTCGCCACCAAATCATAGCCTCTCAGAGATCAATCCAAACACACTTTATAGTTGACCTATGATAAAGATAATGAAATCTGTGGGCTGAAGAGATAGCTGTAGTAGTGCAGACTGAGATAGACTGAGCTCAGCTGGACGGTCAAAGACCTATCGATGCAACTGCACCTCGTTTGGCAGCACTTACTGATTGCTAGAAAGAGCACTATCAATTAAAACCAGAGTATTATTCAAGACTAGACATTCTTGAATGCTTAGCTTTCGTAAATAAAGCTAAAAAGTATGCCTTACATCTAGTCGTAACTCATTAATGCAGAGCCATTCAAAGTCCATCCCTTATAAACCGCTTCTTCTTAGAAATAAAAGTTACTGATCTTGCTGAGACGCAACCAACAGTTCCTTAATCTCTCCAGAGCCTTGGTCAAGCTCCTCCAGGCTAAATAACAATAGTAGCTGTCATTAAACGTCAAGTAATAAGAATTGATTAAAATCAATCTTTAAATATAAAATAAAATCAAAGAAAACTAAGAAGGTCTCAATATATACAGTTTATTGTAAAAATTCAAGCTCTTAAAAGAAACTATACTTAGAATCCTTTAGAAAACTGAACAAAAAGATCTTTAAATAGTAGATCAGCTGTAAATTTTTTAAAAGCTTTTAAAAATATCTATGAAACCTAACCTAGAACAGTTTGGTTAAAATCATGAACTAAATAAAAATATTTCGATTTGATATATAAATTTTCATGTACTAATAAAATCATAAGCTTTTTATTTGTCTGTTTATCCCTAAATTTTCATATTCACCCTATTCATTACAATATTTTTATAAAAAATTATTGCGAAAACATAATTGATCAAAATACTTTTATCGATCTATGGATTGAATAATTAAGGTTTTACTAATCAAACTAAATTGTTTTAATGCAGATTGTTATTGAAAAGCTATAGTTTTATTATAATAGAATATTGATAAAAAATATAAAATGTTGATAATCTAAATTCAGTACAGGTTTATTTCCATTCAAAAACTGTTTATTTTGAATCAAACAGCGTTTTCCATACTTGAATAGATGTTTTAGATGTAAATAAGATGATTTTTGGTATTTTTGTTAAAATTTTGATCAGTTTTCATAATGTCGTATTGACAATCTTCATAATGAATTAAGAAAATTGGTTTTTCCTGATCAAGCATTCAAACAATTAAGGATTTCACTATTTACTTCATTTAAACTGATCATTTATTCAAAAAATAAACGATTCAAAGACGTTTTTAATCCATTTTTACAGGACATCTATTTTTTACCCCATAATAATATAATTATGTCAACACAAAAGCACAAAATTGAAATAGAGCTGTAATCCTGCAAGGAGATGCTGGAAACTTTGAATCTGAAGAATATGACCAAGAAGATTCAAAATAATTCGTTAGTTTACAAATCCCTCAATCGATTATCTTTATAAGATTTTAAGCCTGAATCGGCTTTGGTCTACATCCAGAACCGACTGGCCAAAGTGAGGATCATGTCAGGCCATCAGATAAAGACGTTTGAGAGCAATCTAAAAGACTAATGGGGAAACAACGAATTCAAAATTTTTGCATGGATCTGTATCTGCTACGAATAGTTCCATAGTAGGACAATTAATTAATTTGTAATATTTGTTTTATTTAGGACTAAAAGGACCTAAAGTTCCTCAAACAAGTCTTTTACTCAAAGTCCTAGGAGCTCATTGAGTACTCGCTGATGAGAATAGTTTCTTCTAATGTTTCCTTCAAAAGATGGACAAAAGAAGTTTAGGAAATGTTGATATAGCTGGTCAGGTAATTCTTTTCTTATCAAGGTAAAGAAACGGAAAGGTCAAATCCTGGAGTTAAGTTTCTTTCGACTTGTTTAGAATGTCCAAAGGCAAGTATTGCTTCCTGGCGCATCACTGCCGGTAGAGATGGATCAACCACCTCGACCCCTCTGTTTCAAAGGAAAAGTGGACGGAGGAAGAAGACAGACAACTGTTGTAAGAAGTCAAGGCGTTTGGCAAGAAATGGGCCATGATCGCCAATTATTTCAATGGAAAGAGGACTGAAAATATGGTAAAGAATAGGTATAATGCCCTATTAAAAAAACACAACACAAAAGGTTCAAAGTCTAGTCTCTAAAAGATAATCAAAAATATAAGCTCTTAAGCCAGCCTTGTGCCTTAGGTTCCATCAGAAGTTTAGATATAGCTCATTGGTGAGAATATTTAAAATCTGGCCAGCAAGAATTAAATATAACCTTAACTCATGGATTATGAATAAGATTTTTTGTAGAAAGACAAGACACACAAGGAAAAAAACAGTTTGGTTTAGAGTTAGGATAAGGACTGTGTTTTGATGGAAATGCAGGAGATAATGGAGGATTTTAAGCCCAGTTTTTATGACTTATTAAATTATGGCGATCAAGAAAGATATCTTGATGAGCTATTGATGTGATACTATATATTATTAATTATCCACTTCTTTCTATTGAGTTCATGATCATCTATAATTAAGTCTCATTTAAAAAAAATATTTTAGAGTTACTGTTATATTAATAGTTAATAAATAAGCAATCATATTTTAAAAATTGAACAGATAAATGTCGATTAAAGTAGAAGAGATAGATAAAGATATGAAGAACATCGAAGAGTTAGACGGGAACCAAAAAACATCTCTTTGGGAATAGAATAAGAAGATCATAATGACTTATGTTTCTAGTTCCAAAATCACTTGCATTGCTTTTGTTGTCATCTGGGTTTGCTTCATAATTGAACTAGGACTTACAACTTTATCTACCAGGAGTAGTTACTTTGGAATGGCCAATATTTCAAGCGATGTCTTGATCAGAATGGGAGCAGATGTACCTAAGTATGTTTACTAAGGAGAGGTATATCGACTCTTCACAGCCATGTTCCTCCACGCAGGAATACTACACATTCTGATGAATAGCGCAAGCATGATAGCCTTTTGTTCTGGAGTATAAGCACAAGTCTCCAGGGTACTTTATATAGTCGTCTACATAGTCGGTGGAATCCAAGGTATTATACTTTTTATTTAGGCAACATGCTGAGTGATTTCGTGCATTATCAATGGGGAAATTTAACATTGATATCTATCGGAGCTTCAACTAGTATCAGCGCAGTGATGGGATTGTATATAAGCAAGCTTTTTATAGAATCTAAGAAAAATGGGAATGTTTAATACAATAACAAACAAATAATAAGTATGCTGACGTCTTTGTTCATAATTTCAGTGATGCCAGGAGTTGATTTCTTCGGACATTTTGGAAGTTTGATTTCTGGCTGTCTGATTGGAATGATTGGTCAAACAAATAAAGAATAACTCAGCCTAAGAACATATTTTTTTCTTTCTATAATTGCCTTAATCCTATATTCTTTGATTCTTTTGCTTCCCTTCTTGAAATGATGGTATATCAATATTTTGCTTAATAAATCCTTATCAGTATCAACAACTGGACTCTTTGATATTCCCATACTGAATAGTACGGCAAAAACTTATTTGGACTTTACAATATATTATTTTATCATAGTAAGATTTTTAAATTGATGATTAGAATATTTTTGTGTTTTTATAATGAATACTGTTGAGGCTGATCAAGAGATGTCGCTATAATTACAAGAGTTTGAGAGAGGGGTGAACATTAAGCAAGAGCTTGATGAGAGGCAAAAATTGTCGATATGGGAAGACCATAAAATGAACATAATAAAATGTATTTCAGAGTCTAAAATCACCTGCATCGCAGTTGTAGCCATGCTAGTTTGTTTTATATTAGAAATGGAATTCACCCTCTT
>Ga0194115_10008032_pt1 | contig 10315 bp, 4 predicted proteins | sample TA2MahsurfametaG_3_FD_148656 | JGI IMG/M metagenome (GOLD analysis project Ga0194115, IMG submission 148656) | Freshwater microbial communities from Lake Tanganyika, Tanzania - TA2015002 Mahale S4 surface | ecosystem: Environmental > Aquatic > Freshwater > Lake | place: Tanzania: Lake Tanganyika... | reverse complement strand
TGGGAAATTATCAAGAAGTCATCATGGTGGGAAGCATTTTCTCGTGGGTGGGATGCGGCGACAGTCAATGCTAACGGTTGGGACGATGCCTACAAGATGGGCCTTGAAGCAGGAAAGGAAATTAGTAAATGAAAAATTGTGGAGGAGCAAGGCTGTGAACGTACAAAAAATCTTGGAGGCTTACGGAAAACATTTAGAAAAAACGGTCACTCATAAACGGGCCATGATCGCTATCAAGAACCTAACCCCGCTTTACAAATGCACTCCCCGAAATATTTCTAAGGACATTGACCCATACATCCAAAACCGGGGGGCATCGGCAGGCACGGTTAATCGAGAACTTTCAGTGCTTCAGGCTGCTATGAGATGGTCGTTTAAACGTGGAGATATAGACTTCCTACCCTCTATCCATAGACTTCCCTCTCCCCCGCCCCGGTCACAGTTCCTGACCGAGGATCAGGTCAGGCGTCTGCTGGATTCTGCAAGTCCCTACCCATACGTTGAAACCTTTATCCGGATTGCCCTGATGACCGGACAGAGACGGGAAGCCATCCTTTCCCTGCGCTGGGGTCAGGTGGACTTTCAGACGGGGCTGGTGGACTTCAATGACCCCGGTATGCCTTTGGCTCACCGCAGAAAGGGTCGAGGCACAGTCCCCATGTCCCAAGCCCTCAGAAGGCTTCTTATGAGTCTTAATCAGGAATCCCCGTATGTGATCCATAAGGGGGGGAAAAGAATCAGAGACTTCCGGGCGGCATGGGCGCATATCATGCGAACGTCCGGGCTGGACATTACCCCCCATGTACTTCGGCATACCGTGGCTACTCAGTTGGCTCAGAAGAACGTTCCGATGCCACAAATCTCCCGGCTTCTAGGTCATAAGTCCACAGCCATTACTGAGCGGGTGTATGCCAAGTACTCGCCAGAGTTTTGCAGGCAGGCGGTTAGTCATCTCAACGTTTAAACGATGCGCAAGGCTTTCTCTGAGCAACAGCATCAACAAGACGATTTACCAGCAAAAATGGCGGTGTCTAAGTACATCGCCAAGCATTGGGGGGTGTGGGTCAAACAGGGGACTCAATACGATGTTGATCTAGTCTGTTATTTCGATGACGAGGTCATGAGTTATGTTGAGGTCGAGAGAAGGCATAACTGGATAGATAAGTTTCCCTTTGACACGGTTCATGTGCCCGGACGTAAGTTAAAGTTTTTCGGTCTTGATAAGACAACCTTTTTGTTTTCAGTGCGCTCCGACTTAAAGCAGGCCATGTGGTGCAGTGGTAAGTCCATCATGGAGTCTCCTATCGAATACAAGAACAACAAACACTGCGATAATGAAGACTTCTTTGTTGTTCCAATAGGGCTGTGGACACTTATTGATTTATGACCAAAGATGAGCAAAATCACTTACGTAAAGTCGCAGAACTCGGGTGTATTGTCTGCAGAAGACTGGGTTATCTTGGAACGCCTGCTGAAGTACACCATATCCGCTCTGGTCAAGGATGGGGGAGAGCCAGTCACTTTCATACACTTCCACTATGCCCCGAGCATCACAGAGGTAACACTGGAATTCACGGACTAGGAACCAAGGGATTCGTGAAGCACTACGGATTCACAGAAAAAGAGTTGTTGCAAGAGGTCAAGGATTTACTGAAATGAAATATTGTTTCAAATGTGGCAAGGACTACGATGATTCTCTCATGCGTCCTAAGTTTGATAATCGTGGGAGAAAGATTGGGGCGCAGTGTGTAAACTGCATTAACAACAAATCCCAGTCAATGTATGGGAGACCCCCCGCCGAAGCGGAGGGTGTGTGTACAACTCCCGAATCTCAGGTTGCCCCTAAAATCCAAGGCTAGTCTATCGACTTTTTGATGTATTGGATACGGGAAGTTAAAGCAACCTCAGCCCGTCTAATGTTATCCAGCACTTCTCGCTTCTGATCCGGGTCAATTTTAGAGAATTGAATGGCACGTCTCATCTCACGAAGCGTGGTCATCTCCTTGTCCAACTGCTGTACGTAGGGCTTGATTGACAATAATTTAGCCCCCTTGTCCTGCAGATACTCCTGCAAGTCTTTTACACCCCCGGTGCGCTCAAGGAAGTTAACTGTTCGTGTTGCCTCATCCACACGATTCTTTAGATCGTAATAAGCGGTAACCGTACCAGTAGATTCGGGAGAGGCAAAGAAGCGTTTAATCACGGGCAACTGCTCTGCCTTCATGGTGGCTTTTGTCGGGTCGCCCTCGCCTCGCATGATTGAATCCAGCGCCATCACGGCGTAGGTTCCAATCGTTCCTGTGTATCCACGGATCAGGTTGTCAATCATGATCGGAGACTGACCCGTAGCCTGACCAACTTCTTGCGCTAACAGAGACGTTCCCGGGGTGGCTTGGAAGGGCTTGGAAACATCTTCCAATCCTTTTCCTACAATAGGCTGTCCGGTAAAGAACGAGTAGTTTGCAACGTTCTCAACAATCGGTAAGACAGCCTGCGGGATTGGATTGAACGCAAGAGTCGATGTGAGATTGCGAACAATAGATTCTTTCAAGTCACGGCTTGTGTCTTCACCAAAGAAGTACTCATAGATACGCTCAGGGAAGACTTTAAATATCGTACCGATTTCAAACGGGATTGGAATACGAACACTACCGATGATCCAGTTGTTATCCCTTGCTTCCGGTTCTGCGGTCTTGTATTCCTCGGTATCAGAAGCCAGCATCCAGTACATAGAAGACAGGGCAAACAATGTCAGTCCACGAGTGATGAATGCTTTTTGCTGACGCTCCTTGGTGCGGGTAGCCATCTTTCCAAAGCCTGCACGGTATAGAACATCCAAGCCTTGGATACGTGCATTCATAAATGGGATGGTTGCAGTCAGGATACGGATCAGAGCAGAGTTACCTTTACGGCTGAAGTTCAAGACTTCCATCGCCTGATAGAGGGCTTCGGCTTCGTTACCTGTTTCAGCAAGGGTGCGTTTATACACTTCGGCACGGGTTGCCACATCCGATGCAGAAGAACCTTTATCTAACAACTCCCACATTTTAGATAAAGGAAGGGTTGCGGTTTCAAAGGTTGTGCGCTGACCAGCCCGTTTGCGGAGTTCTGCCTCAACCTCACGGGCAGTAGATTTCACGTCCCCGCCAAAGTCGTAGCCTGCAAAGAGTCCTGCGTTGGCAAGTGCTTGAGCCTCCGGAGACATCCCTGCGAGCGCCTGACCGTATTGTTTAAACGTATCAACAATTGGGGTGATATTGGTTCCGGTGGTAACCCATGCCTGTAGCGAGTCACGCATCAAGTTAGCCAACATAAATCCGGGGTCTTTTGTAACCAAGTTACGCAAGACTTCGGCGGGTTTAGAAAGAATCTCCAAGAACGGAAGTTGCGGGAGATTCAATCCTTTTAGGGCTTCAACCAGCAAAGGATCGTCCACACGGTAATGCTTGGTCTTGCCGTTTTCCTTGACTGTAACAATGTCTGAGCCTCTTGCCAGAGGTGCAGGTACAAACTCCCCTTGGTTTAAACGCATGATATCCCGCACAACTTTCTGGGCGGCAACGTTCTTCATGCCTGCTTCGATAGCGGCACGGGAGTTACGAACCACGGTCTCCATAAAGTCGGCAAGCGGAGCCTCGCCGCCTTTTAACTTCTTGGGCTTTGAAACTCCGGCAATCGGAGAGAAGACTCTAGGCCCAGCAATCTCTTCGCCTTCCATCTGACGATAGAAAGGAATGTAGTCCCAGTTTTGAGTCCAAATCTTGGCTTCTTCTTCAGAGAGGACTCCGGTGTCTTTCATGAAGTCCACCAGACCTTTGTTGTACTTCTGGTACTCATCAAAGACCTGTTTAAACTCAGGATACTGCTGCTCTAGCAGCGCACCTTGCTGGATTTCAGTGGGTGTAAACAGTTTCTCCCTGCCCTCTGCGGTTAGTCTTTTACCCCGCTTGGTGGCGGCATAAAACTGGAATGCTTGAAATACATAAGGATCTCCATACTGAGCAAGAGGTTGAAGGATAGGGATCAATCCCTTGACCGTGTTGTTCAGATTGGAAACGGAGGTAAATCCCTTTTGATAAATTGGAACGCCATTTAAGAATGACGATGCGGCTACGCCTGCGGCACGGTCAGAGAACAGTGCGGCGGCAATAGCAGAGGTATCAGCCAACAGTTCTTTAGAGCCAAACTGTTTTGCAACATCCTGAGAAAGAAGTTCAATTGATTCGTACTTATTGATCATGCCCTGACGGAGCCGCTGGAAAGCGGTGGGACTGATTGCCTCAGCCATACGCTGGACAAATCCCTTCTCTTCTCGCTTGGTGGTAGTCCGATCAATAGACTGCGCTATAGCAGGGTCAATCGTGTCTCGTAATGAGAATCTTACGTCAGGTGATTCAGTCGGTGCTAAGTTAAATGCAGACTTGATTTGATTGGGTTTAAAAACAACGTATATGTTTTCCCCTTTGAATTTTCCACTCATAATGGCATCAAGACGACTGTACTCGCCAGAATCATAAGTGTTTTTAAGGATTACTCCATCACGTCCTTCTGCTTTTGCTTGATTAATTAACTCTCGATATTTTTTGTCTCTGTAAACTTGATTTTTAAAATCATATATAAGAGGATTTTGCAATGACAGGTACACTGGCATTATGTTGGGAGTTGTTCCCTCTGTAGTAAAGATTGGATCTCCTGCACCGGGTTCATAATTTCCGGTTAAGGTATTGTAAATTCTTCGACTTGTTGCTTTTGTGGCTTCTTTAAGATTGCCAAATTGTCCACGGGAATAATATGCCGCAGTTTTTTTATTATCTGTAAAGAAAAATCCAACTTTTGCGGATGGTGCTCCTGTGTTAGACCCTAACTTATCAAAAGAAAATTCTGAAAAGTCGTATGCTGTTCCATGATATACAACCAGCGGTTTGCCATTTTTATCTACAACTTTACTATTGCCAAACCACTTTTTAAACTCAGGCGTTTCAGGCACACGAAGAGCCATCTTGGGTTTGAGTCCAAGTTTGCCTACTGATTCGGGTTTGTATGGAGAAGCATAAGCATTGATTTCATCTGTGTTGTATCCAACACCGTAATCAATGACTAATTCTTTTTCCGGAAGATGTCCAATCATTTGGACGTGTTCGGGAGTCAAATCCATTTCTACAACAACCAAATCACCTTTTGGTTGTTTTGCGTACATTGGAAGGCTTGAGAATCTCAAACCAACCATTGGATCAAGAGTAAAGGAAGCCAACTGGGTTCCCATTGCCCCGGACTCAAGTTCTCCTAATTCATTTCTGGACATTAAACGATATCCTTTGAATGAATCTCCAAAATTTTCACGAACCAAGTCTTGAACAGATTGAACGTATTCAGGGCCACCGTACACACGTTTTAAATAATATGCTGAATCACGGTCACCAATCCCCGCTACACCACCAATCCAATTTTCACGAATGATTTGTACACCTTCTGGTTCTTGCAAGCGATCTGCTGTGGCAAAGAAATCGTTAACCGCTTCTTTTGGCAAAGCCAATGAATATTTATTGACTGGTTTTTTGATACTAATTTTTCCAACTTTTGTTGGAGCCATCTCAGTGATTGGAGAAACTTCTAGTACACGAGAAGGTGTCACAATCGACTTGGCTACTTGCGGAGCAACACGTCCTTCCCTTTCTTCAACACGCAGACCTCGGACAGGTTCCAAGAATTCAGCCATCGCAGGGGCACGACCACTCCATACCGGAGCACCGTATTTCTGCTGTGGATTGGCCTGTGTAAACATCGTGACGATGCTTGCTTGGTCTGGCGTTGAAGAAAGAACCAACGAGTTCTTGCCGTCAAACAAGACCAGTTTATTGCCGTCTTTGAATATCTGCTTATAGTTCTGAGCCGTGCGCTGTGCGGTACGGGCAATCTTTTCTAGAGTCTCTTCTGACCCTTCAGGCATCCTGCGTGGGTCGCTGAGTACTCGGTTAAGGATATGATTTGCGCCATATCCTTTGTTTTCAATGTCATCATGGGTTCCCACAAGAAGTCGAATAGGCTTCGCTCCAAGACGCTCAGGTAGTAATCCCATATTGCCATCTGGGTTGCCGCCATCGTCAGGAACCAAGGCTGTAGAAGGTTCGATGTTGCCCAAGGCGAGTGCATAGCGAATGTCCTTATCTGTACGTAAGAACGTACCAATGTTACCGATGGCAGACTTAACTTGATTGGGGCTATAAACCGCAAGGTTCTTTTCATTAGGCTTATCAATTGAGATGCCTTCATTAACGTAGAAAGAATCAAACCCAAGTTTTCTAATTAACCGTTGAATTTCTGGTTCTTCAATAACTCCCCAATCACCAGTACGTAAAACCATTTGCAAATCAGAAAGCGAATCAATGTCAATATTTCCAAGTAAAGCATTAATATCTTCAGAGTTTTTAATTTCATCTATTAACTGTTTAACGTTATCACGGTTCTCATAGTCAAACGGATTTTCCGCACGAACATACAACGGCATAATGTTTTGACCAGTTGGCAATTGTTCTTTGATTAAAGATCGAATGTAATCACCAACACCAGCAGTTCGGACTGCTTCTTTTAACGACATTCCACGCAATGTAGTTGCTGCAGACGGAAGAATATCTTTGTCTTTAAGCCCTTTTGTAATTGCTTTTTCTATAATTTTTAAACTTTGCTCCGGTGTTGCATTCTCCATAAATTCGTTAACCATGTAGTTTTCTGACATATCAGAAAAACTTTCTGCAAAACTTGGGACATCAGTCAAGAATATTGCGTTGGCTTGTTTTGGTCTAAATTCTGTAATGTCACGGGCTGTGCCGTGGTACATACGCTTTGGTTCGCCACGCAACGTAGAAATTTTGCTCTTACCAAACCACTCTCTAAACTCAGGGGTATCGGTCTGTCGGAGAGCGTACTTGCGGTCACCAATCTGAACGATGTTTTCACCACCTTCACGTGGGATCACAGGAACATCTGCGCCCAGCACAACTGCCATACCCATATCAGGTACAGCGTAGCCATCGTAACCAGCGTCTATGACTGCGGATTCAAATGCGTTGGCATCCATCCGTCCATCAGGAGCACGAGTAGCGTCTACCAAAGACTGCATCTCATCACCCGGCCCCAACAGATTGTTTAAACGTTGTATGTGGACTTCGCTGCCCAGACCTGCTTCGGGCCGTGGCATACGACCATTTGGGTAGGGGATGTAGAAATAAGCCCGTTGTCTGACACGGGGATCAGGCGAAGCAAAGACACGTTGTGCCTCTGCGCCTTTGATGCCAGTCCCATACATGGAACCAGCAAGGGTGTTTACTCGTTGCTTTCCGTAGTGGACGGCATCGTAGGACTGGGCATTTGGCTGTTGTTCTCGTATTGAGATGCCACTGCCAAGGCCGGATCTGTCGATAGATTCATCAGGTCTAAAGGCAAGTCTTGGTCGCCAGTTGATTGTTCCGTCTCCTGCGAGGTCGAACCTCGTTGGAGGGAACTGATCTCGTAGAAGTTGCGCTTCTTGTAGTCTTCCTCTGTTGCGGAGTGCTTCAACATATTGATCTCCATCCGGGTACTTGACCCAATCATTTTTGGTGGATGTGAACTGGACATTCATATCCACAAACCGTGCGTCTTTAATGCCTGTAGCGGCCTCAGCAACATCAGCGGCTTTTCCAAGAGCCTCTAATTGTTTCTTGTTCCACTTACCACCAAAGTTTACCAAACGAATACCGGGAACACCATCAACTTTTACTTGTTGGAAGCCCGGAGCGATTAGGTCACCACTACTATCTTTGGGCATAGCCTTTAAGTACTCGGTAAAGAACTGAATTGCTTTGCTCTGGCTGTTTAAACTGGGTGACAAGATATCGATTGCGGAGTTTTTACCAGATGCAAGAGGTCTGGTATTAATGACTTCCGTCTGCTGGAAGACATAACCAATCATGTCCATGAAGGAATCCACAGACTCAGGGGAGCCGACTGCGTCCACCTGAATCGATCCTTCCACGTAAGTCAAATAAGCACCGATACCGTCAATGCTTTGGGTGACCTTGATATTAGAAATCTTGGCTAAGTCATTAATAATGTTTTGAGCGTCTTTGACCGGAATTTCTTTGCCCATCAGACGGCCTGTCATTACAGAACCCGTACCCGGGGTAAGACCAATCGATACACGGCGGGTATTGCCGTTGACGATGTCTCGCACAAATTCGGGTTTAACGCCCATAAACTTCTGCATATTGACCCAGCCCACAGCCTGAACCTCACGGGCTGTCCAACCACCGCCCATGAACTTCTGACGATTTAGGTATTCGGTTACGTCATTGTAGAAATCCACCCCGTACTCATACTGGGGTTCGCCAAATCGGGCTATATCTACATCCAGCATATCGGCGGCTTCTTTACCAAACTTCTTGGCTACGAATTCTTTTATGGTGTCATCGATAAACCCAATATCACGCTGTGCCCATACATCAATAGCGGCAGGCTGACGGCCTTCTTTCTTACCGCCCATGACGGTACGGACAGATTTTCCTAACTCGCTGTCCACAAAGTCCAATAACTTGGCCCCGATACCGCCTTCAGGAACTTCTCCCCGCAGCGCCGCCACCAAAGACTTCTCGTTTAAACCGGCTTTCTTGATGCGTAATTTGTTCTCGGCAATATCTGAAGCCCTAAGAACATCAGCAAATCCTTTGGTCGGGCTGGCTCGTTGTTGGGAAAGCAACCAAGCAAGGGAGTATTCAGAGGCTCTATCCCCAAAGACCGGGGTAAAGAAGTCATTAAGTTGCTGATACCAATTACGGGCATCTTCAATCTCAGGAACGGACATCGTGTTTTGAACACGCTCTTTCCAGTCCTGCGGGGTAATCTTGCCAACTATTAACTTTTCTCTTCCACGACCAAATGTCATCCGGTCATTGGAAGGAGCACCGATATCTTCTGCACGGCCTAGACGGCGGCGAAGCCTTGCCTCTGCCTCTGCTGGGGATACATACTGCGCCAAAGGACTCTCAGGCTCTGAAACTCTCATGGCATATCTTGGAGCGCCCTCAACCGTCTCTGCGGAGATAGGCTCAAGGCCACCTTCCTCGACACGTGTAAACACGTCCTCAGCGGTCTGGAAACCCAGACCACGAATCCCGTTTCCAAGCAATTCCATAAACTGCTTGATCTTGCGGAACAACGCCCCGATTAATCCTGACGGAGGCTTGGTCTGGTCAAAGTCGGAGAAAGCATCGGAGATAGCCTCCTCGATCATCTCTTCTTCGTTTAAAGAGCGATACCGATTGCGGATGTCGTATTTATCAATCCATTCAGACTTGGCCTTATTGGTCAGGACACGCCACTGATCTGCTGTAAATGCTCCCAGTTCTTTAAGAGCGTGAATGCCTTCATGCCGCAGAGTCCGAATGGGGTTCGGAGCGGTCATGGAGATGGCGATTAAACGCCGTGCGTAGTAGCCATCGGCCTCTCCCATCGGGGACGTTATGGCTTTTTCGATATTTAAACGCAGATCCTTTAAACCAAGTTTGTCCATAATCGGACGTAACTTCTTGGAGAGTTCTGCGGCTTTCTGTTGGAATTCGCCTACAAAGATTCCTGCCTCAGCCAGTCGGGCTTCGGCCTCTTCCCGGGTTCCGGTGATCTCTATGCCCACACCCTTTGGTGCTCTTCCGGCACGTAGATCCATTTCTTTTTTCGCCATAGCGGCAAGACGCTTGGGCATCAGTCCCTTTTGGAACCTTCCAAGACTTGCCACCTTTTGCAGGGTCTCATCGTCTAAACGGGTGAGAGCGGCTTCTTCTGCGGCCTGCTGGGTGGGAAATGTTGCTACAGGCTGACCACCTTCAAAGATGGTAAAGCCTTCCCGGGTGACAGGCTTTTCTCCCTTGGGAGCAACTGTCAGGGGTTGGGAAAGGGTATTGGCCTCAGCACGGAGTTTGTCCTGCTTGGCCTTGAAATCACGATTTTTGGCTTGGATATTAGCAGAGGCTTTTTGATACGGAATAGTTCCCTCTTGACCAAATGCTTCCATTCGCTCTAATTGAGCAAGACCATTGTCAATCTTCTTTTGATAGTTATCGGCTTCAGCAAGCAATCTCTTTGCTTGAGTATTTCTACTTTGGGCATAGGAATCTGCTTTTCTGTCGGCAACGTCTTGGCTTGTAAAGATTGGGCCAACAGCCTTTCCATCCTCACCAATGACTTGGTAGCCCGCTGCCTCAACACCTTGTTTAAACGTTCCCTTGCGGATGTCTGGCCCACCGGGGAGTTGGGTCATCTCGCCCGGAAGGGCAATATTGATACT
>Ga0194115_10008029_pt1 | contig 10318 bp, 9 predicted proteins | sample TA2MahsurfametaG_3_FD_148656 | JGI IMG/M metagenome (GOLD analysis project Ga0194115, IMG submission 148656) | Freshwater microbial communities from Lake Tanganyika, Tanzania - TA2015002 Mahale S4 surface | ecosystem: Environmental > Aquatic > Freshwater > Lake | place: Tanzania: Lake Tanganyika... | reverse complement strand
GTGGTGGGCCTGTATCTCCGAAAGGGTTTAGTAGTTGTCCTCTTTTCGTCTCTGTTGTATCTCGGAAAAAAAGAACGAGAGACAGAGTGGACTTGTCCAAGTAGTAATGAAGGAGTGTCAATAGCAGAACAAGAAGGGGGGCCCTTCGTTTGTCTAGCAGGTAGGGAAAGGTGTTCTTTCAAGTGTCCATTGTGGTGGCGATGACAATCTAGCTTCCGGGGGAGCACTCTCACCGGAAGAAAGGGGATACCGGAATCGTTGAACGCTCGTGTTCATCCATGTGACGAGCGCGGTCGAGGGAGGTGGGGGACACCAAGTGCGCCTCGTTTATACGGCGGATGGCTTACCCCCCAAATACTTTGTCTACGGGTATACCTTAAAGACTGGGGGAAAATTCCATCCACTGTGGGAAGGGGAGAGGAGGGAGTGTCGCACACCCCGACTCAATTCATATGGTTGAATGCATACCAAATTTTTCATGAATTATGAGTATTTAGAAGAAAACGCGCACCCACACATGCGTTGAGAACTTGGAGAAAAATTCCATGTGGATTTTTACGTGCAAGTACAGTACAGTACATACATAAAAGCTATGCGGACTGGGAGAGTCTTGCGGGATTTACAGGGTGAAGAGGGCATATATATATGTGACGAATCCCTCGACTCGTTGGACCTTTAGCAATCTGCGCCAAAGCGAAACCCAGCGGAAATTCTCTGTATCTCCCAGTACATCCCGTACAAACCCCTCCATACGCCAGTTTCAACCGTTAAAAATTTTCATGTCCAAAGCATCTAGCGTCTACGGGGGTGGAAGCAATGATCGTTCTCTAGAGCGCCGGGCCCACTCTCTCCCACCAACAACACCTCCGCGGTTGGGACAGAAAAATCACAGTTTGTGGTGTCGCACAAACCAACAACACAAAACACGGGGAAGATCGTAAACAATCACAACATCCTTCTTCACAGATTCCCATCCCAAAAAGGACACGGCGGGATTACTCTACTCTACCTTACCTTGAAAATAACTTTGGACTATGTCATCGTCCACCAAGAAAGGAAAAGTCCCTTCTAGTAGTAGCACAAATTTGAAGCAAGGAAATTTGTTTTCCTTTTTCAAAAAGAAGACTCCGACGACGACGACATCGTCCACATCACTACCATCGTCGAAATCTTCCACGTCGAATTCGACCAATACTACCAATGTCCCTACAACGAAGACTTCGGGTCATAACACCACCACTCCTCTTCCAAAATCTCAAGTCTCACCATCTATTGCTGCTACGACGACAAAAGGCACCACCACCACCAACAACAACAAGGTGACACAGTCCTCCACTTCATCTCAACCATTGGATACTACCATCCAGCACCACAACAAGAATGAGAATCAACAAATTCAAAAACCGTACAACAACACATTGTGGAAAAAGGTTCAAGTGGGAGACAAAGTACGGATATGGTGGGCACAAGATCGTCATTACTATGCTGCGACAGTCCTTCAACTTCGTCGTCCTCCAAACAGTACCGAAAACAACACCAACAAGAGCAACAACAATGCGAATGATGATGATGAAGATGATGATGATCCACAACGATCCTTTTTCAAGGTCCAATATGAGGATGGAGAATCAGAATGGACTGATTTAAGAAAAGAACGATTTGAATTCCTAGGAACGAAGAAAAGGAAATCAACGACCACCGAGAAGACCACCGCCCCTACTACTACGACAACAACAACCACGACGACGAATACTACTACCACCAAAGACCAAAACAAAAAACGCCGAAGGATTGAAAAATCCGATGATTCTGAACAAGAATTTGAATTAGAAGATGATGTCAAGGATGACGACGAAGGCGACGACGAAGAATCAGAATTTGAAGCCATGAAAGATGACGAAGACGACGACGACGAAGATGAGTTGGAACTGGACAACAGTGATGAAGAAGAAGGTGATGATGAATCCATGGTGACGGATGATGAAGAGGAAAAGAAACGTCACAAACGGAAAAGAATCAAAACTATTGCCAAGTCTGTAAAGGTTACAGAACATCACAATCCTCCTTCAACGCAATCATCGTCGTCATCGATTACACCAAAGAAGGCAACGGCGACATCGTCATCGACGTCACAGGGAGTTCCGTCGTCGTCGTCTTCTGCTCCGACGACGACCGCCAATCCGTCTTCTTCTTCTTCTTCTTCTGCAATATCATCATCATCATCATCATCATCGTTCAAGACACCCTTACGGCAATTTGCCAATACGGTATCACCATCGACTGCCTCCTCATCCATGTCCTCCCAACTTGATTCGACTTCATCTTCTAGTACCTCCCTATCGAAAAAGACAATTCCTGGTCCAACTCCTGGAACTCCGTTCATCCCATCCGTGGGGAAGATGACAACCTCCCCCCAAAAGGCGATCCCCTTTACGAAGGGTGCAGTCAATGTTCAGGGTGCTCATTTACATAATCATTTATCCTTCCTCCAACATCCTAAGGATAATCACGGACGATCACCGACAGATATCAATTATAATCCTCGTACACTCAAGGTCAATCCATTAGAATGGGAACGATATAATGGTGGGAAAATGACTGATGCTGTCCAACAATGGTGGGATCTCAAATCACAATATTTTGATACCGTCCTATTGTTCAAAACAGGTAAGATGATTGAAAAGAAAAAAAAAGAAAAAAGACAGATATGTGTGTACATGGAAGGAAGATTGGGGCAGAGGTTGGAATGTTGGAACCAAGCGTATTGGATGGATTTTCATCGTATTGGAAATCGAGATCACCTTTTGTATGTCTTTTTCGATGATCTAACCGCTTTACGACTGTTTGGTATTTTGTCATTGTTTCCGGGGGTGTTGTGGAAACAATCTTTTTAGGGAAATTCTATGAAATGTTTCACATGGATGCTGATATCGGAGTGAACATCTTGGGTTTGACCTATATGAAGGGTCATGTGGCACATTCGGGATTTCCAGAAGTCGGATATGGTCCTGCTGCTGATAAATTAGTCCGTGCTGGATACAAGGTAGCACGTGTTGAACAAACAGAGACTCCTGAACAACTAAAGGAACGGAAATTGAAAATGACCAAGGGACAAAAGAAACCAGCGGTAGTCAATCGTGAGGTCTGTTCCATCCTGTCATTAGGCACTAGGACATTTTGTGCATTGGATGATAAGGATATCCTTGCCGAAGTGGATTCCGTCGAACAGAATCAGAGTGGTGGTCCACTATTGGCTATTGCAGAAACGATGTTAGATCCAACTTCCGATAGTGGCATTTCAAGTAGTCAAGAGGATGGGGACGAAGAATCCTCACAGGTCCAGGCAGTCTGTGAATATGGGATTACATTAATCGATGCGGTCCGAGCGACGGTGACGGTCGGCCAATTTGCAGATGATGTATTGAGATCACGATTGAATACCTTGTTAGCTCGTCTAACACCGTCAGAGATTCTCCTGTCGGAATCGGCTTCACCTACCTTGGTGGGATTAGTCAAATCCTTTCAACGATCGAATCATTGTCGGTATGAAGTCGTTCGAGATCAGGAATCCTTCCCGAAATCGACTGCATTGGATCCTCATCATCGTGAACAATTGGAACGACATGGATCCGTCATCCATCCCTGGAGTGTCACCGAAACATTAGCAGAATTGCATCGTCGAGCATATTATCCCCGCGCAAGTAAGACATCCGATAGTATCCAGCGTTGGCCTCCTGTCTTGCAGGCTCTTGTGGAGGGACAGGCAAAATTGGCACTGTCTAGTTTTGGTGCTACTTTATATTTCCTTCAACGTCACTTGATCGATCAAGAAATCTTGTCGATGGGGATCGTCAAGGCATATATACCCGAAACGTCAAGTAACATCCCTTCACCGACTCAGCTCAACCTGCCGGATTCCCGAGAAGAGGAAGATATTGGTGGTCGCAATAGTAGTACTACCTTTTCATTACCCCCCATCCCAACAACGGTGTCTGCCGAAGATCAGATCACCCATCTATCCTTGGATGGTACCACCTTGCATAACTTGGAAATTTTGACCAATTCGGTTGATCACAAGGTGGCGGGTAGCCTATGGAGTAAGATCAATTATTGCAAATCACCCCATGGTGCACGCTTTTTGCGTGCCTGGTTATTACGACCACTCTTTCAGAAAACCGACATAGATCGGCGAGCCGATGCCGTTCATGAATTGGCCTCGGGAGCGGGGGCTGTAGCCCTACAGGAGGCCCGTCAAAATGTATTGGGGAAGATTGGAGATTTGGATCGATTGTTGAGTCGTATCCATACCATGTCTGGTAACGTGTCAAGTAATCCAGATGAGAATGCCGATTCGGGCTACCATCCAAATGAACGAGCTGTCTTGTACGAAAATGCTATCTACACGAAACGAAAAGTAAATGACTTTTCAAAAGCCTTGAATGGCCTACGAAAAGCTTGTCAAATCCCTGAAATCTTTGCCGACTTGCAACAGTTAGATCCGAATGGACTACTATTCAAGATTGTCAAGTCGAAATCAGTAGGTGGATGCTTTCCAGAAATGGCAGACGAATTAGATTGGTTCTTTGACAACTTTGATTGTGAACAGGCGGCGAAGGGACACTTTGAACCCTCCCGTGGAATCGATGAAGCCTATGATGTTGCGTGTGATACGATTGATCGGATCCATGCCGAATTGGAAAGCTACAAGAAAGAAATGTGCCACGAGCTATCCCCTCGGCATGTCGCCACAAGTAGTTGGAAATACATCAATACGTCGGCGGAATCCAAAGATAAATATTTGATTGAACTTCCAGCATCTGTCCGAGTCCCTGAAGATTTCCTCATTAAGGGGAAGAGAGGAACTGGGAACAAGCAAGTGAACAAGTACCGAACGAGTGTCGTTGCTGGTCTGGTACAAGAATTAGAACGGGCCCTTGAAATTCAATCCGCCCGTAAGGCAAAGGGAATGCAACTGATTTTCGCCAAATTTGATTCGATGCAATCTGTTTGGAGAGCCGCTGCCCAAGCGGCAGCCATGTTAGACGCCCTTGGTTCCCTTGCGAAGGTAGCTGCGAAACCAGGCTATTGTCGACCTACCATCTTGGACTGTCCCATAAATCAACCACCCGTCATTGACATACTCCAAGGACGTCATCCCTGTGTCGAAGGAAGTTCTATTCATTCGTCCGAATTCATCCCCAACGACTTGAAATTGGGTGGGATAGTCAATGACGAAAATGATGGAGCACGACTCCTCCTGTTGAGTGGCCCCAATATGGGGGGGAAGAGTACACTGTTACGACAAACGTGTTTGATCTCCATTTTGGCTCAAATGGGAAGCTACGTCCCTGCCGAGTCTTGTTCTCTGTCTCCAGTGGATTGTATTTACACTCGGTTGGGAGCATCCGATCGAATCTTGTTGGGACAATCTACATTCTTCGTCGAACTTGCTGAAACAGCAGCAGCATTACGGGGAGCTACTCGCCGGAGTTTGGTGATTATGGGTAAGTCTTTTTTCCTGGGTTATTTGGGTAGGGATATAGTTTGCACTGTAGGAGATGGAGTCCTAACGACGTATCTACTGCATATAAATCGTTCTTGATGTTGAACAGACGAGCTCGGTCGGGGTACATCGACATTTGATGGGACGGCGATTGCTGGAGCGACGGTGAAACACTTTATTGAACGTAGTCAATGTTTGACGTTATTCGCGACACATTATCATTCCCTGTTGGATGAATGGAAAGATGAGCCTATGGTACGACTTGGTCATATGCAATGTATGGTTGAAGACAATCTCAACGACGACGGCAATAATGATGATGATGGAGCCGATGGGACGAACAAAAAGAGTAGCCACCCGAAGAGAAAGAAAGAGGATGAACACTCGATCACCTTCCTATACACTCTCGGGCCGGGTACGTGTCCCAAGTCATTTGGGATCAATGTAGCAAGACTTGCCAGTCTTCCTTCCGAAGTTCTAGATAATGCCAAGCGTGTCAGTCAAGAATTTGAAGCCGAAATGGCATTTGCTCACACCAGACGACATGAAGAATCCTTGAATGAAGAACGGGTATCGTCAGCAATTCGGAATGGCAATTGGGAAGAGGTCGAACGTTTGTGGTACGAATTGAAGAACGACAACAGAACGTAAAACCTCCATTGATCTGAAACACGCTCCTACTACTAGTTATACGATTGCTATGGTTGACCATTTGCTAGCCGCATATTCGTAGTACAAGGTCGCCTAGTAGAACATAGCAGAGCAGCAGTATTCCAGGCATCTTGGACATTGGAAGAGGACAAATCATAAAATACGATACGCCGTGTCTAAATGTAGCCATATCTCACAGATCATCTATAGCTGTGCAGGACCCGACGAAGGAAGAAGATATATTAACAGTGATATGCTAATTGATTGCTCGTGGAGAAGAAAGAAAAGACGTATCGAATGTAGGCATCGGTTTGTTAATCTACGGATGCGAAAGAAAATCTCGCTCACCGATTAGGCTCTCATACGGGTGGATAGAACAACTACATCCAAGCATAATCATGGTTCCTTCGTGCAGCCTTGGCAATCGCAGCGGAAACTTCACTCTCAATGTTGTTGCTGTTAAGATACAGGGATCCCAATGTCATGTTCTTTTCTAGAGCCTTGGCAATCGCCTTGGCACCTTCACTCCCTATGCCGTTGCCCTCAAGACGCAGCTCCCATAATATCCTGTTCGTTTCTAGAGCCTTGGCAATCGCCACAGCACCTTCACTGCCAATGCTGTTGCTCGCAAGATGCAGCCGCTTTAATCTCCTGTTCGTTTCTAGAGCCTTGGCAATAGCCCTGGCACCTTCACTCCCAATATTGTTGTGGTCAAGATACAGCGACTCCAAGGTCCTGTTCATTGTTAGAGCCTTGGCAATTGCCGACGCACCTTCACTGCCAACGTTGTTGCTCTCAAGATCCAGATCGTGCAACGACTGATTCGTCTCAAAAGCCTTGGCAATCGCCACGGCACCTTCGCTCCCAATGTTATTGCTGCGAAGATACAGCCGCGACAAGCCCCCGTTTGTTTCTAGAGCCTTGGCAATAGCCGCGGCACCTTCACTCCCAATGTTGTTGCTCCTAAGATCCAGCGTGTACAATCTCCTGTTCATTTCTAGAGCCTTGGCAATCGCCCTGGCACCTTCACTCCCAATATTGTTGCTGTCAAGATACAGCCACTTTAATGTCCTGTTCATTTCTAGAGCCTTGGCAATAGCCTCAGCACCTTCCCTCCCAATGTTGTTGGAGGTAAGGATCAGCCATTTCAATCTCTGGTTCATTTCGAGAGCCTTGGCTATGGCAAGGGCACCTTCACTCCCAATGTTGTTGGAGGTAAGTTTCAGCGATTGCAATTTCCGATTCGTTTCTAGAGGCAAACATGAATGTTGTTGTTGGAAACATCGAGCTCTCCGACCCACGTGACACGTCTCATCAACGCCTTGGCGATTTGTTTGGCTTCCTCATCTCCAAGTCCTCTCCGATCAAGTCGGACCTCTCGGCCCCCCCATTTCACTATATTGAAATATCTATCTTTTGACGATGAAGGGATTCCAATGCAATTCCCCATGATGTCTTTCTGTTTTTACATTCAATAATGACAGTGGTAAGTACTATCGAATCCGGAGGCGGGGGGGAAGGTTGGGCTGATTTTTTTTTGTGGCTGGAATGTTGGGTGTGAAGCGTGAAGTTTGAAGTGATCTCTGCCAACTGGACGACCTGCTGTTGACGACGGGTCTGTAGTAGTCTCTCCCACGCTCCAACACGGACACTCGCACTTTCCGCACGTGCGCACCCAAAACCAAAAACGCGCCGCCACCACAAAAACATATGGTACGATGCACACAGCCTAGAGATATGTATCGTATCTACAAACTCTCTTGACTGTGAGAAGGATGATTGAAGCTACTTTCCACGTGGAAGTTTGAGACGCTTCGGAACAATCAACTGTAGTACGGTATGAGCTCTCATCCCTTGTCACGGTCAGCGTCAAATCGATGCCGATACCAATCAATCGTCCACTGTATCGCCACATAAACTCGATCACAGTCAATTCATTTCCATCATTGTTCCTACATTCACCGAAAACAGTCATCGTCATGTTCCCATCTAGATTCATTACTAGATTGGTAGTCTTCCACTTTTCGCTGCTGACGATCCAGATGACGTTCTTCTCATCAAAGAATGGCATCTATGCCTTGAGTCCACCTTCCACATCAACGTCATCCACACGACGAAGGATATCAGACCATAGAATACGAAATCATCCAGTCTCCGTACTCTCGACTGATTCAAGACAGCGAAGACGACGACAACAACATCTGCGATTGCTACCAATACAGTCAGAAACGTCATCACACTCTCCATACGACACATCGGGACGATCGAAACGACGACAACAACCATCAATAGTCCGTCCATTCCAATCATCATCAGTATCTTCATTGTCTTCGTCATCATCATCGTCATCCTCGGAGAGATCGACCGTTCCTTTCTCATGGACCAAGTTTATAACGGGAGTATCTCATCCTCAACGACCACAATGGTCTAGAGATTGGATGCCCACATGGTCCGTCCGATTACGTCCCTGTTTCCAACTCCTTACTATATTACTTGCCTATATCTTCCATATGACCGTCTTGGCTCAACATTGTATTTCCTTCCCCTTCCAACTGATACCGAATGATCGAGGACATTTTCAAACCATTGGATGGGATTCGTAAGTACCGTAACTCGTCTCCGCAGTGCCACAGCAAGAAGGAAGAAGAAGACGAGGGGGGAAACTCTCCAAGGTCATGATTCTAATGAGATTCTTCCATCGTTCCTTTCAATCTTTTCATCCTAGGATTGCTGGAATAGCGACGGTCGTTGCCTACTATTGGTTTCAAGCAACAACAAAACCAACGACACCAACGACGACGACGACCCCACCGAACAATGAGGATACAGATTCGCTGATATCGACATCTACCAATAATATGACTATGACGATCCTTCCCAATCTATGGTCGACACCATCCGTATCGGAGGTACCATGGAAGAATATATATCGAAGTGGGAATAAATATGCACGAATAACATCCTTTTTAGGATTCTGTGCCTTGATTCAGGCATATTTTTGGACAGGACGATTTAGTTTATGGTGGGAAGATACCTTTTTTTATTTGGCAAATTTTTTCCCTATTACAATCGGAATGCATCGATCTCTTTGTGTCCTATTCGGACATTTGACATGGATTATTTTGGGTGGATCAGTATTACGACTAATTCCTCGACCACAAAACTTTTTTGAAAATACGTGGTATACTCAACATTATCGTCATCCAATATCGATGGATGATGGTACCGGTACCCCAAGTACCAACCACAGGAATGAATTAAAGGAGGAGGATGGTGGTGCACCCCAATGGGTCTGGTGGACGATTGGTGGATACTTTGTTTCCTCATGGTTGTTTAATATTGCAGATGTTATCAATCAATGGGTCTTACCGATACCCATCCTGGAACAGGCCCAAGAATCAGTCGTTTCACAACTTATTAATCCAGAAAGTAATGATTGGTGGGCATCGTTTGTGGGATATATTGCCCCATGTATAACAGCACCATGGTGGGAAGAAGTCCTATATCGTGGATTCTTACTTCCTACATTGGTTTTACAAATGAAATATAAATGGGCAGTCCTTTGGAGTGGTATCATCTTTTCTGTCCATCATTTATCACCAACAGGATGTATCCCCTTAACGATCCTTGGTTGGACATGGAGTCTTTTGTATGTCAAAAGTGGGAATCTATTGACGACGATTATCATCCATGCTATGTGGAATTCAAGAATCTTTTTAGGAAGTTGGTTAGGACTCTAAAAATGAATATACATGACTCATTCTATAGAGGGGACCGGGCTACGGGGAAAATATAGTTCTATTTTTTGTAGAGGGGGGGGGGTGACCAAGAACAACGCCTATGTATTTCGTGTGAATTTATTTAGGTCCACTACATTCCGACACGTTTCGGGGGAAGTTCATGGATTTATCGTTCATTCATCATTATTGGAGGTACTTTTAGCAGACTTTTTCACCCTGTACAACAACACTTTCTTCCTTTCGAACTAGCATATTTGTTTTTCAAGAATGAAGGAAGACAAGAGAGCCGTTGTGTTTGTATCTTTTTTTGGATCGTTAGGGGACATGATGGTCTTTTGGGGATATCTATATATATATATCCCTTTTTCCTTTATGCCAAATGTTCTTGTAAGAATTCTGGTCGGAAATGGACAAAGAGACCACC